>Ga0066256_1000327_pt1 | contig 169399 bp, 180 predicted proteins | sample ThiBio_1000_biof_FD_87107 | JGI IMG/M metagenome (GOLD analysis project Ga0066256, IMG submission 87107) | Wastewater bioreactor microbial communities from Cape Town, South Africa - Thiocy_expt_1000_biof (version 2) | ecosystem: Engineered > Bioreactor > Thiocyanate-remediating >...
GATCGCCCTGCGCGCTTGTTCCAGTTGACGTTGGATAAGCCTGACGATCTGCTGAGGATTGTCGAGGTGAACGAAGTGCCCCGCGTTCTGGAGCGTGATCCAGCAAACGTCACCTTGGACGCAGGCAGTTATTGCTGCCGCCTGATTGATGCTGATGAACTCGTCTCGCGCGCCCTGTATCAAAGTCACTGGAATGGAACCACCGCGGAAGAACTTCATGGCATTCCAATTCGTCTCGCACTCCCATAGCCGGTCTTCTCGCCAACGAAGGAAGCGTGTGTTCGAATCTACGACGGATGGAAAGTTCGACAAAGAGTGCGGCCCGTCGGCCAGCGAAGACATAGGTTCAAGAGTCGCTCGAAGGTATTGGTCGGCAAAAGCATAGGCCGATAGACCAACGACACTTAGTGCCCGATCGGGGAACAATCCCGCGAAGATCAGCGCAACAGTTGCTCCGTCGGCATGTCCTACAAAGTGCGCGGCTTCAATGCCGAGTGCGTCCATCAGAGCAGGGATAGTATTGCTCGCTTCAAAGAGCAAAGGATCCGAAACCCCTGCCCGAACGCATGGAGTTTTCCCGCAACCCAATCTTGATAAAGAAACGATTCTCAGATCAGGTTCGAGTACGGCGAGGTCGAGCGCGACATGTCCAAGTGATGACCAGTCGCCGAGACCGTGCGGCAAAAGTATCAACGCTGGGCTGTTGGGATTCCCAAATTCACCCACTTCGAGATCTCCCGCTCTCGTCTGAACGAGCTTAGGTGTGAGCCATTGCCCATCACGCGGGTCCTGCTTCAAATTTCCACCCAATCGTCTCATGACGTAGCCTCCCAACCGCGTCCAATCCTCCCGCAAGACGGTTCCGCCGCTTGCCCTTGCCGCCGACTGCAATCCTCTCGGCAGAAGCGGCACCAGTGTCGTAGCTTTCCGCCCTCTGGAAGTTATCTCCTCTAGGAGAGCGCCTCCTTGGCCCACAGCCGTACAACCCTGTCCCGAAGTCTATGGGGTGCGTATTTCGGAAGAACGGGACAGTCGTTTCACTAAATCGCGGACAGTGGTTTCACTAATTCCGGGACAGCATGGTGTGGTCGATTTTCGCCTTCCTGGTTGAAGTCATGAGCGATTGATTTCGCCGTTTTCAGCGCCGGTCAAGTGGGATGGTGTTTTTTGCCGTCGCATGCTGTCGCCTTCAAGGGCGATGCGGTGAGCATTATGGATGATCCGATCGAGGATTGCGTCTGCGATGGTCGGTTCTCCGATCATGTCATGCCACTGGGCGACGGGAAGCTGCGCGGTGATCAGGGTCGATTTCCGGCGATAGCGTTCCTCGAAGATTTCCAGCAGGTCGAGGCGTTGTTGATCTGTGAGCGTGTGGGTTCCCCAGTCGTCGAGGATCAGCAACTGGACGCGGGCGAGTTTGTCGACCAGGCGTGGAAAGCGGCCGTCAAGCCTGGCAAGGCCCAGGTCTTCGAACAGACGCGGCATCCGCAGGTAGAGGATGGAATGATCGAGCCGGGCGGCTTGACGGCCAAAGGCGCAGGCGAGCCAGGTTTTTCCCGTGCCGGTCTGGCCGGTGATGATCATATTCTCATGCGCCTTCAACCATGCCCCTTGCGCAAGCGACAGCGTGTTGCGGCGGTCGAGACCGCGATGAGCGGCAAAGTCGATGTTCTCGATGCAGGCGTCGGGAAAGCGGAGCCTGGAAGCCGCAAGGCGGTTGGTCAGGCGCTTGTCGGATCGCAGAGCCGTTTCCCGATCGAGCATCAGGCCGAGCCACTCGTCGCGGCTGAGATCGCTGCTGGTGGTCTGAGCGGCAAGTTCGCGATAGGCCTTTGCCATTCCGGCAAGGCCAAGGGCCTGCATCTGGTCGAGGGTTGGATGTGTCAGCATGGGTCTTTCCTTTCCTTCACTGGTAATAGGAGCCGCCGCGGATGTTGGTGTGCGGCGGGGTGGGTTTTGCCGGGTCTGTCTGGGGTTTGGTTCGATCGAGACCGGATTTGAGAATGGCGGCCACAGAGGAATAGGTGATGGAGTTGATCACCAGCTGTTGGTTTCCACGCGGAACTGAGCCGGTTTTTCCAGCGAGAAGTGAGCCACCTCTAAGTATGGTTTTCTGATCAGGGTTTGGTCAAGGGATTGGCTTTTTCTCCTTTCTTCTGTGCTGCGGCAGCCGAGCTGGCTTTGAAGCGGAAGCTGTCGTTACCGGTTTCCAGGATATGGCAACGGTGGGTCAAACGATCGAGCAGAGCGGTCGTCATCTTGGCGTCGCCGAAGACGGTTGCCCACTCGCTGAAGCTGAGGTTGGTGGTAATCACGACGCTGGTCCGCTCGTAGAGCTTGCTTAACAGGTGGAAGAGTAGTGCTCCGCCTGAGGCGCTGAACGGCAGGTATCCCAACTCGTCCAGGATGAGCAGATCGAGGCGGACCAAGGTCTCCGCGATCTGGCCCGCCTTGCCCTTGGCCTTCTCCTGCTCGAGAGCATTGACCAGTTCGATGGTCGAGAAGAAGCGGACCTTTCGGCGATGATGCTCGATCGCCTGGACACCGAGGGCGGTCGCGACATGAGTTTTTCCTGTGCCCGGTCCGCCGACAAGCACGATATTCTGTGCTCCGTCGATGAACTCGCATCTGTGCAATTGGCGCACCGTCGCTTCGTTGATCTCGCTGGCGGCGAAGTCGTATCCGGAGATGTCCTTGGGCGAGCGCCAGATGGCGCGGATATCACCGTATTTTCCGCTGTCGCACGGCGTGCCGAGGGTCGATGACAGGCGCGTGGTCAGCGGCATCGTCTACGTCATCAGGAATGGGTTGCAGTGGAAGGACGCGCCTGCCGGCTACGGTCCCCACAAGACGCTCTACAACCGCTTCATCCGCTGGAGCCGGCTCGGCGTGTTCGATAGGTTATTTTCCGCTCTGGCGGGCGAAGGGCCGAAGCCTGAGCGCATCATGATCGACGCGACGCACCTAAAGGCCCACCGCACTGCGGCGAGCCTGCTTAAAAAGGGGATGTTCCCCGTCGTATCGGGCGAACAAAAGGTGGGCTGAACTCGAAGCTGCACGCCGTGTGCGATGGTGAAGGCCGCCCGATCATCCTGCTGTTATCCGAGGGCCAGATGAGCGACCATAAGGGTGCCCGTCTCGTGCTCGACGCACTGCCGGCGGCCTCAAGCCTGATTGCCGATCGCGGCTACGACAGCGCCTGGTTCCGCGAAGAACTCGAAGCCCGCAGCATCGAGCCCTGCATCCCGTCGAGCCGTAGCCGCAAGGTCCCATACGAATATGACAAAGCACTCTACCGCCAGCGTCACAAAGTCGAGAACCTCTTCGCCAAGCTCAAGGATTGGCGCCGTGTCGCAACGCGCTACGACCGATGCGCCCACACCTTCTTCTCCGCCATCTGCATCGCCGCCGCCGTCATCTTCTGGCTCTGATCAACGAGTCCTGACCCTAGAGCATCACGGTAACGGCGAGATGAGCCCTTATTTTGTACAATGCCGAGAGGAAATCGTTTTGCACTTTTGCTGCAATTATTCTGGTTGCCATCCTCAGCCTGACAAAGTGTTCTCAACTTTCCGGCGCCAACACCGGCGAACGCATCTTTTCGCCGAATTGGGAAAAGAACTGAGTGGCCAACTTGCGCGCGGTCGAATCGATCAACCGGCCGCCGAGCTGAGCGATCTTGCCTCCGACATCGGCCTTTACGGTGTATGAGAGGATGGTGGCGTCGGGGCCGTCCTCTTCCAGCGACACTTCGGCACCGCCTTTGGCGAAGCCCGCTATCCCGCCCTTACCTTCACCTCGAATGGTGTAGGAGCGCGGCGGTACGAGGTCTTCCAGCTCCACCGCGCCGTCGAACCGTGCCTTGATCGGACCGACCTTTAGCACTACGGTTGCCTCCATATGGGTGTCGGAGGTCTTCTCCAGCCTCTCGCAGCCTGGGATGCAGGCTCGCAGTACATCCTCATCGTTTAGTGCCCGCCACACCTCGCCAATGGGTGCCGCGACACGCTGCTGTCCGTTCATGTCCATTGCGTCATGCTTTCTATTCCTGTTTCTGTTGGGCGAGTCCGGGTTTCTGCGCGCGTTGTCCCTGGCGTCGCGCAATGGTGACTTCGGAGAGGATCGAAAGCGCGATCTCTTCCGGGGTAATGGACCCGAGGTCGAGCCCGGCCGGCGCCTTGACGCTATCGATAATGGTTCCGGCAATGCCCTCGCCGACGAGCTTTTCGCGCAACGAAGCCATCTTGCGGCGGCTGCCGACGAAGCCGCGATAGTCGGCTTCGAATGTGAGGGCCGCTTTCAACGCCGCTTCATCGCCCTTGCCTTGTGTGGAGATGACGACAAAGCGGTGTGGTGTCTGCGGTACATCGAAGGCGAAGCCGTCTACCAGCCGATCGACGTCTGGGGTGGCCAATAAGTCGCCAAGCGGTGCCGCAAGCATGACGTGAAAGCCGAGCGGCTTCGCTTGCTCGGCGAGCGCAAGCGCGACGGGGCTGGCTCCCAGCACCAGGAGGGCCGGGCGCGGCAGCACCGGCTCGACGAAAATGTCCATGGTTCCCTGGCTCGGGCACATGTTCTTTGCGAACTTCACGCCGTCGCGATCCTCGCCTGGCTTGACGCCAAGCTCTGCGAGAAGATCCTCCGGCTGGATCGAGATCAGTCGCGACTGACCGTCGGCCAGCGCCTCGCGAGCGGCCTTCAGCGTGGCCCCGCGCGCACAGCCACCGCCGATCCAGCCGGCTTCGATCCTGCCATCCGGCCGGATGACGGCCTTGGCACCCGCTTTTGCCGCCGTGACCGAGACGGTACGCACCACCGTCGCCAGCGCAAATGGCTCCTCCGCCACCTTCAGGCGGGAGACGAGGTCAAGGACATCGACATGGGCGTTCATGGTCGCCTCCGTCACAGTTTCGCCAGATAGGGTTCGAGCGCGGCCAGGCTTCTCAGCGTATTCGCCGGCGCAAACAGGTCGACATGCGGCAGCGCCGCCTTGATGCCGGCGGCCTCCGGCGCGTAGCCATCCCAGCCCATCATCGGGTTGAGCCAGACGATGCGGCGGCAGCGTTTTGCAAGCTGCGCCATCTCGCGGCCGAGCAGGTCCGCGTTGCCGGTCTCGTATCCGTCCGAGACGATCATGACGCAGGTGCGCGAATGGATGACGCGCGCCGCATGCCAGCGGTTGAAAGTGGCGAGGCTCTCGCCGATCTTCGTGCCGCCGCCGGCGCCCTGCGCCATCATCGACAGCCGGTCGAGCGCGCGCTGCGCGTCGCGTTCCTTCATCGCGTCGGAGACATGGACGAGACGCGTGTGGAACAGGAACGCCTCAGCCTCGCGGAATTCGTCGAGCACGCCGTGGATGAAGCGCAGGAAGACACCCGTATACATGTTCATCGAGCCGGACGCGTCGAGCAGCATGACGAGGCGAAGCGGCTTTTCCTTTCGCTGCCGTTTCACCAGCACGATCGGCACGCCGCCGCGGCTGATATTGCCGTGAATTGTGCGGCGCAGATCCAGACGGTAGCCGCGGCGCCGGGCCAGATCGCGACGGGTCAATCGCGTGCGCATCGCCTTTGCCAGCCTGACAGCGATGGCGTGGGCTTCCTCAATCTGCGCGCGGTCGGCGATCTTGCGGAAATCCGTTTCTGCGAGGTTTTCGGTACGAGAAGCGCCTTCCGCGCGGCCCTCTCCGGATCGTTCGCTCTCGTCCGTCCCATCGCCCGCAGGATGCTGGTCGAGCACAGGAGGTCCGTTCGCGTTGGCCGCCTTGCCTTGCAACTCGGCGACGTCCGGGTCTGCGGCCGCCTTGGCCGAGCCGGCCGCTGCCGAGCGCGAGCGGACGTGCTTGCCCAGCCAGAACGCATCGAACAGACCATCGAACTTTTCCCAGTCAGACCTTTGGGTCGAGAAGAGGTGCTTGAATGCGGAGCGCAGCAGTCCCGGCTTTTGCGCGTAGCCGGACGCCATCAACGCGGTGGCGTCCTGCCCTTCTCGCAGACCTACCGCGAAGGAGTTGTCGCGCAAGGTCTTCAGGAACGCGGCAAGCTTGGCGGAAACGAGACGGGAGACCTCGTTCAGCTCATCGAGAGGGGGAGGCGTGCCGCAGCAGCTCATCAGGCGACCTTTCCCAGCAGGCGGTCGGTGACTTCGCGGGCCATGCGCCTCTTGTCTTCATGGGTCTTCAGGAGACACATCAGCGTCTCATGCACGATCTCGGGCCGGTCGTGCAGGTCGGTGACGTCGAGACCAACGAGGGCTGCCGCCCAGTCGAGCGTTTCGGCCACGCCCGGAACCTTCCGTAAGTCTTCCTTGCGGATCTTCTCGACCATCCGCGCGATCTGCAACGACAGCGAGGCCGCCGCGCCGGGAATCCACGTCGCTATGATACGCGCCTCGCGGTCGACGTCGGGGTAATCGACATAGTGGTAGAGACAGCGACGCCGCAACGCATCGGAAAGCTCGCGCGTCCCGTTCGAGGTCAGCACTACATGAGGAATGCTCTTCGCCTCCACGGTGCCGAGCTCAGGGATCGACACCTGCCAGTCGGAAAGTAGCTCCAGGAGAAAGGCCTCGAACTCCTCGTCGGCGCGGTCGACCTCGTCGATGAGCAGCACCGGCGGCGTCTCGCGCCGGATGGCAGCCAGCAGCGGCCGTTCCAGCAGGTATTTTTCGGAGAAGATGCGTTCTTCGATGTCGTCCGGCGCGCGACCCTGACGCGCCTGGATGGCGAGAAGCTGGTGCTGGTAGTTCCACTCGTAGAGCGCGGCAGACTGGTCGAGCCCCTCATAACATTGCAACCGTATCAGTTCCGTGCCGTGGACGGCGGCCAGCGCCTTGGCGACCTCGGTCTTGCCGACGCCCGCTTCGCCTTCGAGCAGAAGCGGGCGCTTCAGCAACTGCATGATCGAGATCGCCGTCGCCAGATCCGGGTCGGCGATGTAGCCGGCATCGGCGAGCCGGGCGGCGATCTCGTCACGGGAAAGGGCGGTCATCGACCGTTCCTATCCCACGACGCCCAGCGACTTGGCCGCCTGCCAATTGCGCCAGAAATCATGCGGCATCTGGATGTGCGTACTCCCAAGGAACGAGAACGCGTCGTTGACGGCGTTGGAAAAGGCCGGCACGCCGCCGACATTCGGGCTTTCGCCGACCCCCTTGGCGCCGATCGGGTGGTGCGGCGATGGCGTGACGGTGAAGTCTGTTTCCCAACGCGGTGTCTCGACGGCCGTCGGCAGGAAGAAGTCCATGAACGAGCCGTTCATCACATTGCCGGTCTCGTCATATTTGATTTCCTGCCCCATCGCGATGGCGAAGGCTTCGGTCAGCCCACCGTGCACCTGGCCCTCGATGATCATCGGATTGATGCGCGTGCCGCAATCGTCGAGCGCATAGAAGCGGCGAACCTTGTAGACTCCCGTGTCGACATCGATGTCCATGACGCACAGATAAGCGCCGAACGGATAGGTCATGTTGGGCGGATCGTAGTAGCTCACCGCTTCCAGACCCGGCTCGATGGTAGGCGGCGGCGCATTGTAGGCGATCCAGCAGATATCCTTCATGCCGAGGAACTTTTCCGGCAAACCTTTGACCCGGAAGCCGTCGATATCCCATTCAAGATCGTCCTCATGGACTTCGAGCTTGTAGGCGGCGATCATCTGCGCCTTTGCCTTGATCTTGCGCGCGGCCATGGCGATGGCCGCGCCCGCCACAGGTGTCGACCGCGAACCATAGGTGCCCAGGCCATAAGGTGCGGTGTCGGTATTGCCTTCCTCGACCATGATGTCGTCGGCCGGAATGCCTATCTCGGTGGCGATGATCTGCGCCCAGGTCGTTTCGTGGCCCTGGCCCTGCGATTTCGTGCCCACACGGGCGATGCCGGCGCCGGTCGGATGCAGCCTGATCTCGCAGCTGTCGAACATGGCGATGCCGAGGATATCGCAGTTTTTCGACGGCCCGGCGCCGACGATCTCGGTGAAGAAGGAAACGCCGAGCCCCATGATCTCACGCGTCTCGCCGCGCTGGAAAGCCTCCCGCCTTTTCGCCTGCTCCTCCCGCAAGCCGGAGTAGTCGACCTTCTGCATCATCTGCTTCATGGCGGTGTGGTAGTCGCCGGAATCATACTCCCAGCCGAGCGCCGAATTGTAGGGGAACTGCTCTGGCTTGATGAAGTTCTTGAGCCGCAGTTCCGCCGGGTCCATGCCGAGTTTCTGGGCGAGGATGTCCATAGCCCGCTCGATGCAATAGGCCGCTTCCGTAACCCGGAACGAGCAGCGGTAAGCCACGCCGCCCGGAGCCTTGTTGGTGTAGACGCCATCCACCGCCAGGTGCGCGACTGGAAAATCGTAGGAGCCGGTGACGATATTGAAGAAGCCGGCCGGCCATTTCGATGGGTCAGCACAGGCGTCGAAAGCGCCGTGGTCGGCCAACACATGGACGCGCAGGCCCGTCACCTTGCCTTCCTTCGTCGCCGCGATCTCCGTCGTCATGTGGTAATCGCGGGCGAACGAAGTCGAGGTCAGGTTTTCGATGCGGTCCTCGACCCATTTCACCGGCTTGCCAGTGACGATGGAAGCGACCGCCGCGCAGATATAGCCGGGATAGGCGCCGACCTTGTTGCCGAAGCCGCCGCCGATGTCGGGCGCGATGACGTGGATCTTGTGCTCGGGAATCTTGGCGATCAGCGCCACCACGGTGCGGATGACGTGCGGGGCCTGGAACGTGCCGTAGATGGTCAGTTCCCCCTTGATCTTGTCGAAGGAGCATAGGCACTGGCAGGTCTCGAGCGGCGAAGGGTGTGTGCGATGGTAGGAGATCATCTCCTTGATCGTCACCTCGGCTTTGCGGAAGGCCGCATCGGTCAGGTCCTTGTCGCCGACCGTCCACTCGAAGATGTGGTTGTGATGCTTGCGCGGACCGTGCGCGCCGGTGGTCTTGCCGGCAAGGTCCTCGCGCAGCACCGGCGCGCCGGGATCCATCGCCGTGAACGGGTCGATCTGCGGGTCCAGCTGTTCGTACTCGACCTCGACGGCATTGATGCCGTCATCGGCGGTGTAGCGGTCGGTGGCGACGACGAAGGCGACTTCCTGGTTCTGGAACAGCACCTTGCCGTCCGCCAGCACCATCTGCACGTCGCCCGCAAGCGTCGGCATCCAGGCGAGGTTGACGGTCTTCAGCGTCTCCGCCGTGATGACGGCCAGCACGCCCGGCACCTTCAGCGCCTTCTCTGTGTTGATCGATTTCACCCGCGCATGGGCGTAGGGCGAGCGCACGAAGTCGCCATGCAGCATGCCGGGCAGCTTCACATCGTCGACATACTGGCCTCGTCCTTGCGTGAAGCGCACGTCCTCGACACGCTTCCGCTTGCAACCCATGCCTTCCAGTTTTGCTTCGCGCTGTTCGCGTGTGGGGGTCATGTCGTTCATTCCGCGGCCTCCTGAAATTCCGTGCCATTGATCTTGGCGGCCGCGTACTGGATCGCTTTGACGATGTTCTGGTAGCCGGTGCAGCGGCACAAATTGCCGGCGATGCCGAAGCGGATTTCTTCTTCGGTGGGGCTCGGGTTCTCCTGAAGCAGACGGTGCGCCCGCACGATCATGCCCGGCGTGCAGAAACCGCACTGCAGGCCGTGCATCTGCCGAAATCCCTCCTGAAGGGCGGAAAGCGTACCGTCGGCATTGGCGATGCCCTCGACCGTGGTGATTTGCGAGCCGTCGGCCTGTACTGCGAACATTGTGCAGCTCTTCACCGACAATCCGTCGATGTCGACGGTGCAGGCGCCGCAATGCGTCGTCTCACAGCCGATATGGGTGCCGGTTAGCTGCAAATTCTCGCGGATGAAATGAACGAGCAGGGTACGCGGCTCGACGAGGCCGTCAACCTCGACCCCGTTCACCGTCATGCTCACCTGGGTCTTTTTTGCCTGGGGTGTCATGTCGTTCCTCCTTAGCCGGCTCTGGCAGCGGCGCGTTTCAGCGCGCGCGTCACCATGATGCCGCCGACGCTCTTTCGATATTCGACCGGGCCGCGCCCGTCGGCGGCCGGCGACATGATGCCCTCAGCCGCCGCCGCCGCGTTCCTGAGGGCCGCCTCGTCGAGGCTGGTTCCGATCGTCGCCCGCGCGGCCTCTTCGGCGAGCAGAGGTGTTTCCGACAGGTTGGTGAGGCCGATGGAGCAGGTGGCAACCTTGCCGCCGGACATTGTGAGCACGACCGCTGCGGCGGCCGTCGCATAGTCGCCGACCTTGCGCTTCAGCTTCTCATAGGCGTAGCCATGGCCGGAAGGCTGTGCCGGCACGGACACCGCGGTGAGTATTTCGCCGGGCTCCAGCGACGTGAAATAGGCGCCCTGATAGAAGTCGCCTGCAGCCTCCTGCCGCACGCCGTCTGGTCCTTCGAGGCGATAGGTCGCGCCCAGCGTCATCATCAGTGCCGGCATGTCATTGCCGGGATCGCCGTTAGCCACGTTGCCGCCGATCGTGCCGCGATAGCGTACCTGCGGGTCGGCGATGAGTAATGCCGTCTCTCGCAGGATGGGCAGGGAGGATGCGATCACGTCGGCGGCAAGCAGCTCGTGCTGTGTGGTCATCGCGCCGATGACGATGTTGTCGCCTTCGCGGGTAATGCCTTTCAGCCCCTCGACGCCGTGAAGGTCAATCAGATGTTCAGGCGTCGCGAGCCTCAGCTTCATCATCGGGATAAGGCTGTGACCGCCGGCCAGCGGCCGCGCCTCGTCGCCAAGGTTCGACAGTAGCTTGATTGCGTCAGCCACCGAAGCCGGACGATGATAGGTAAAGTGTCCCGGTATCATGCTTCCTCCCTTCATCCTTGCGCCTTACAAGGCACGGATGTTGGGTCAATGCTGTCGCGAGCATCTTATGTCAGGCAAGCAGATGGACGGTTAAGTCTCACGAGTGCTGGGTTTTCGCACTAAACACCGGTATTTCCGCACGAATTGTGACAGCAATCCTGTCCTGTCGGCCATCAAGCCGAATCGACGTTCCGACGGGTAAGGCCCAGCCGGGCCCGGAGCTCAGCTGTCCTGGCACGGCTTACCGGAACCAGATGCCGAACCGGCCCATCCAGTTCGACCACCGCGCCCTCGCCTTCCTTGCGAACGAAAGCGACGTGCGAAATGGCGATGATGTGGCTGCGATGAACCCGCATGAAGAAGGCCGGGTCGAGATTTTCTTCCGCTTCCGAAATGGACCAGGGTGACATGCGTTCGCGGCTGCCGTCGTGCACCTTCGTGTAGTGGGCGTCGGCCCTGATGCTGCGGATGTGCGCTGCCTCGATGAAGTGAATGCCATCGGCCCCTTCGACTGGCAGGCGTGCTGCCAGTTGCGGCGGAGGCTGCCCGAGACCGCCGAGCGGTAACGGCCTTTGCGCATGAGCCGAAATCGGTCCGGAATCGCCGGTCGTTGCTTCGGCCAATGTCTCATTCCAGCCGGGAAACACTCCCGCGGGCCCACTGCCGGCCAATTGGACTGAAACCTGCGATCTCGGCTCAGGCACGAGAAGCAGCAGAAAGCCCCCTCCTATTGCGAAACATAACAGCATCACGACAAGGGAAAGTATCTGCGGCGATGCAACCAGACCATCCGAGGCAAAAAAGCAATATTGCCGTCCCGGCGCGAAGCGCATGCCCGCCATCGCGGTATAGTGCATGCCGGAAACGGCAATGCCGAATGCAATCGCGCTGAAAGCCAGACGAGCGCCGCCATGCCGGGCGAGGAATATGCGCAGCCCGCCATAGGCGGCACCAATGGCAATGAGCACTGCCAGTGCGATGAAGACGGGGTCGTGCTCCATATGGAAATTGCCCGTCAAAGCTTCGACGCCGACATAGTGCATCGAGACGATGCCCGCGCCGAGCAGTACGGCCGACGCCAGGACGCGACGGTCTGTCGGCTGGCCGATCGAAACGAAGAACAGCGACACGCCCACCACGAGCACGCAGATGAGAAAGGAGAGGATCGTCGGCAGGACGAGATAAGCTGCATCGGGCGGGATGGGGGCGGCCATCATCCCGGTGAAATGCATCGTCCAGATGCTCACCGCCAGGAAGGCCGCCGCGCCGGCGAGCAAGACCCGGCGAGCCACGCCGGGGGTGCCACGTACGCGCGCGGCAAGCCCGAACCCAGTATAGCCTCCTATGATCGCGATCATCACCGAGAGCGCGACCAAATAAGGATTGTGTCCTGCGAACATCCCGGTACCGACAGGCGAGACACCGCCTGTCCGCCCGCTTCTCCCTGGCTCAAGCTTCGCAAACAGGCCCCGATTTGGCAATGTGAGTTTGGTTCGGTCGATGCTTCCGTGTTCAATGCCCCCGGTCTCGGCTTCCACTGTGACGTACGATCAGGCGAGTCTGTCCGAAAAATACAGCATCGTTCGGACAAGCTCTTGCCGATGTCCGAAGTTTGCATCATACTTCGGACATGCTCGACCAATCGACCTCCGATCTTCGTTCCCGGCTCCTGGCGCGTATCGACACGACACCGACAGAGGTGTGGACGCCAAGCGATTTCGCCGATCTGGGCAGTCGCGCGGCGGTCGACAAGACGCTTCAACGCCTTGTCGCGGCCGGCGAGCTGCGACGGATTGATCGCGGGCTCTACGACCGGCCACGCAAGAGCGACCTCACCGGCAAGCCGATGGTCCCCGACTATCGTGCCGTCATCAGAGCCGTAACTCGGCGGGACCAGGCTCGCGTCTTGATAGACGGTATGACCGCTGCGAACGATCTCGGCCTCACCACGGCCGTCCCCGCACGCATCGAGGTTCTTATAGACGCTCGTCTGAAACCCATCTCGCTCGGAAAGCAGGTCATCCATTTCAAGTCAGCGGCGCCCAGCCGTCTTTATTGGGCGGGACGCCCAGGCATGCGCGTCGTCCAGGCGCTCTACTGGATGCAGGACATGATGGCGGAGGAAGAGGGTGGAAAGGCCATGGAGAACACCCTGCGCAAACTCTTCGCCGATCCGAAGCACGGAAAGGAGCTATGCGATGATCTTCGCGCGGGCCTGTCGGCTATGCCGATCTGGATGCAAGATTTTCTGAGGCCCTTGATCGAACCTGCCGACACCATACCGGAGGATCGCTCTTGAGCAGTGCGACTTATAAGGGAATCATCTCCGCGGCGCCCGGAGAGAAGCTCGATCTTTTCTTGACGACAGCGAACAGGCTTGGTGTGCCGATTGGCAACATCGAGAAGGATTTTTGGGTCTGCTGGACCCTCAACGCACTCTACCATGAACGACCAGCCGGAGGACCGCGCCTCCTGTTCAAGGGCGGAACATCGTTGTCGAAGGCCTACGGGCTGATCGAGCGCTTCTCCGAGGACATCGACGTGACGGTATTTCGTGGCGATCTCGACGAACCGGCTTCCGTCGAAGAGCTCGAGGCGCTATCGAACAAGAAGCGCCGCGCACGACTCGACGCTATCCGCGACGCCTGCCACAGCTATATTACCGGCTCACTGCACGATTTCCTGACGAAACATCTTGCCGACGCCACGGGTGGGCGTGGCCGTGTCGAGATCGACGAAGCAGATCCTGACAGACAAACCCTTCTGGTCTGGTATCCCGAGGTTGAGCCGCGCGATGAGGCTTATGTGCGGCCGGCGGTGCGAATTGAGGCCGGAGCGAAATCCGCTCTCGACCCGAACCGTCCCAAGGACATCCGTCCCTACATCGCCGACGAAATATCCGGCCTTGAACTGACGGTGCCCAAGGTGACGACGATCGATGCAGAGCGCACGTTCTGGGACAAGGTCGTGATCGCCCACGGCTTGCGGCGCTGGTTCGAACGGCGTGGCGAACTCCGGCAGGCTGGCCAGCGCGTCTCGCGACATTTCTACGATCTCCATTGCCTCTTCGCATCCGAAGTTGGCCGGTCGGCGGTCGCGGATGAAAAGTTGGGGGCCGACTGTGTTCGTCATGCCCTCATGTTCTTCAATCGGCCTGACTATGATCTTGCCTCTGCCGTGACGGGATCGTTCGCACTCGTCCCAACTGCGGAAATGATCGAGGCGTTGGCCCGCGACTACGAAAATACGGCATCCATGATCTTCGGGAACCCACCACGCTTCGAGGACATACTGACGTCGATGGAGGCTATCGAGCGGATGGCGAATAATCTCGGACAGCATCGGTCGTGATCGGTATGAGATCCCAAACCCCGCATCATCATGTCTTGCTGCATGCGTTGGCGCAGCGGTGTGATCGGGGCATCAGTCTGAAAGGTCGTCATGGTAAGTTCCTCTCGTTAAAGGGAACTCCCATGGTCGGCGCGCGCCCCGACCCGCTCAAAGGCTGTTTATACTATGCCATCTCAGGCCGAGGCGCCCCTCCCGCGAAGCGGGTTCGTGCATGAAGGCGCAAAGCAGCCGCGACAACAGCCCCGAGTACTCGACGAGCTTGCGGTGAAACTGCCAATTCCCAGTTCACTTGCTATGCGCTGAAATGTGCATATATTGTGCATATGAGACAGGTCGGAGTTTTGGTATGACCCAAGCACAGCTCGCACATTCCACGGCGATTTCAGGTTTTGTCGATAGCCTGCAGGAACCACGCACACCTTATATCTCGCCGAAGCGCCTGTCGCAGGCGCTGGGCGTGAAGGTGGCCAACCTGGCGCAATTGACGGGGGTTCACAGAAACACGCTTCGTAACCCGTCATCGGAGCGCCTGCAGGGGCGGATGCGCGAGATGGTGAAAGTGATTTCGGCCGCGACGGAACTCACCGGTGACGTCGACAAGGCGATCTACTGGTATCGCAACGAACCGATCGCCGACTATGGCCATCGCACGGCGGCCGAGCTCGTCGCCGACGGCCAGGTCGAAGCAGTCCTGGCCTTCATCCGGGATCTCGAAAACGGGGTGCGCGGGTGAAGGTCACCCACATCGGTTCGGACGAGATCTTCCATCGCTATCTGACGCCAAAATGGGCTTTTCTGCCGACAAGCGGTGCAGGCGCGGCGATCGACGGCGGTCGTTTCAACCGGCCAGGCGTCGAAGCGCTCTATTTGTCCCGTTCGGCCCAGACGAGACCGGTAATTTCTCTGGGGTCAGGCGGCGCGCAGGAGAGGCGGTTTGGGCTTGAATAGTGGTGGCACATTCGGCTCTGGCTGTCGGAACGGTTCCCGCAATCGATCGCGAAGCTCGCCGTTCAGATCTGCCGTCCGAACCTGCATGAGCATGTGAGCGCCGTGGAGCGACCATCGCATCTGCTGCTTCTTGACCATCCGCTTGCCGACCAGTGAATTCACTGCTGACTCGGCGAGGGTTGTCGCGACGCGAAGCCCGGCCCGGTAGCGCTTGCCATAGTTGACGATCGCACCGCGGTTCGATCTGACATAGGTCAGGAGCTGCGAGCCAAGACTGTGAAGACGGGCGACGGAGAACTCGCCGTCTCCTTGCGAAGCCTTCAGTCTCGCTAGGAGTTGCTCCAGGTTGCGGATCGCGCGATCGACCCGCCCATGCCACAGACGCCACTTCACAGCCCTGATGTCCCGGTTGATGGTGGGAAGCGCTTCAGAGAGACCCGATCGGGATCGAGCCATATGGTCGGCGATCTGCTGCATCGGCTGGATCTTCATGGCGATGTGGAACCAGTCGATGATGTGTGCCGTCGGCTTCGGCATGGCGCGGGGTAGCCGCTTCAGGATTTCGGCGCCATCCGAGATCACGGTGACGTGGCCAAAGCCGCAATATCCTTCTTGCTGAAGCGCATGGAGCGCTCGATCCCGGATTGCGGTCTGGTCGGTGCTGCTGGTTACGAAATAGCGGCCACCGGGTTCGCCCCGACCGCCGCGACCGCATCTGGCCACAACGAGCTCGAAGTTTCGCGCTGAATTGAGATCGGCGCTGCGAACATGCGCTGTGTCGATGCTGATGACGAACTCTTTGCGGCGATCGCCGGGAAGCTGCATTTCGAATTGACGCCGCTCCTCGGTCACTTCGGTCGCCATCCTCGCGCGCCGTTCTTCCTCTGCACTCTGGTCGTCGAGCCGCTCGCCGATCCTGATGGTCCGCTTGCGCACGGTCGCGTGCGTCTCGGTAGGCTCAATGGGCAGGAAATCGGCGAGCACGTTCGCCGCCTGCCGGTACGGCATCATGCTTCCCAGCCGCGCCGTCAGTTCCATCAGCTCGGATGTTGCTCGATCCGGGCAGATTTCCTTCAGCGGCGCGAAGGCAACGACCATGCCCGGGTAACAATCTCGGCAAATCATCCAGCGAGGATTGCGCACTTCCACGGTGCCGAAGACGGTCCGGATCTGGCGCGTCGTGTAGTCCTTTACCGGCCGGAACGTGTGGCAGTCCGGGCAAACCCGACGGAAAAGGGCATACGTCTCCGCCTCGTGGTTCACGACCGCGCTCTGCAGCGCCGTCATGATCGTCTTGCCGTCCTCGATCGACAGGCCAAGGTCGCCGTCAAACAGACGTTCCCAGCTCTTGTCGATACGGACCGCTTTCCGGCAAACGTCACCGAACTCGTTCTTCCCTTCGATCGTGATCGTCCATTCCACCGCCATCGCTCTCCCTCCAAACAAAGCGACGTTGATGGACTGCGCGGGCCTAACAACCCGTATTCGACCCCAGAGAAATTACCGGTCTCGATAGTGTCCGCCCTGTCTGCCGTATCGAGCACAGTCAGATCATGAAGGCGGGCAAGGTGCAGAAACGGGATTTTCCTGCGTTCGAGCGGCGAGCCCGCGTGATCTGCTATCAGTTCCACCCCTGCCCCACCCATGAACTCGGCGGCTGCCGTAGCCGTCGAGGCAATCAGTTTCTCTTCTCTGGCGATTTCCCATGCGACCCAATCGAAGGCGGCGTCCGTCGTAATCGGGAATGGGGACGCGACTGGCGGATCGAAGACATGGAGCGACAATCCCCCGTCCCGTTTCTTGCCGCAAGCCCAGTGGCGTAGCGCAGGGCAGCGGAGACGCGGAAGGGATCCTGCGCAGGGATGGCCAACAGCAGGCATGTTGTGGCGATCGACGGATGGGAGCTCCTCTTGGCGTTCATGGACGTTGCAAGCTCTGCAGGTAGGAAATGATTGCCGCAATCTGATCGGGATTGGCGATGAATTCAGGCATATCCGGATGTCCGGTCGAAATGCCTTCGGCAAGCGCCTCTTCAAGATCGGTAAGAGGATACCGTTGAGATAGAGTGCGAAATGCAGGAGCATCGGGATGCGGGCTTGCGCCGTGCGGGCCGACCGCATGGCAGCGCGCGCAATTGGTTTCAACCAACAGCTTTCCACGATCCACGGCCGACTCCGCGCTTGCGGGACCGGCCGTCGACAACACTGCAACGGCAAGCCCCATTATTGAGAGGCTCCGCCTGACTGTCGAGATGCCTTGCATGTCCGCACACTCCTTCTAATGTCTCTTGTTCGCCCGCGATGTCCCAACAGGTGCCCGGCATGCTCCAGATCAGGGCGTGTCGAGATGTTCCGTTTGTTCGGCGGGCTGCGCCCGAACTGCACGCAACTGGTACCAGAGCGCGTTCAATATAGCGACCGTGGCGGCCAGTCCGAGGACGAATATCCAAGCAAAGTACCACATCGTTGCAATCTCCAGGGGTTGTTTCAATATGCCGGAGAACCGGCCTTGCGCACGGTGGCTTCGCTGACCTTGCCCAGAGGACCTTGTAGACCCAGGCCGTGTAGACCAGGATGAGCGGCAGGAAGATCGCGGTCGCGAACAGCATGTTGCGCAGGGTGGTGCGGCTGGACGACTCGTCGAACACGGCAAGCGAGTGACCCGGAGTGCTGCTTGACGGCAGGATGATCGGGAACATCGCCAGGCCGACGGTGGCGATGATGCAGATCACGCCAAGCTTCGACGCGAGGAAGGTAAGGCCTTCGCGGCGCGCGGAAGCCGATGGCGGCGGCCAGCGGCGCCACGACGCCCAGAGTGGGAACCAGCAACAGGGCCGGCGTGGCCTGGAAGTTGCGCAGCCAGGCGCCCGAATTCGCGACTACCGTCTTGGTCAGGGGATTGAGGGGCCGTCCCAGACGATCTGGCTGATCACCTCGCAGCCGCCGAGCAACCCGAGCCAGACCAGCACGCCGCCGCCGGCAAACAGGATGGAAGCGACCAGCGCTGCCGTGCCGCCGATGACCGTGGCGCGCACGGCAACCGGTCCTTCCGCCTTGAACACCAGCCACGCCGCGCCCTGCATGACGAGCATCCAGAGCGAAACCAGCCCGTAATAAAGCGCCCCCGGATTGAGCAAGCCGAAAAAGCTGCCCTCGTAGAATGGCCGCAGGTCGGACGCGAAGTGGATCGACACGCCCCTCAGCACATTACCCACGGCGACGCCGAAGATGAGCGCCGGCACGGCACCGCCGACGAACAGCGCCCAGTCCCAGCGAACGCCAGCGGGGATCGTCGCGCTGGGAGCGGTATGTGAAACCGACCGGACGCAGGATCAGCGCAAACAGCATCAGGAACATGGCAAGGTAGAAGCCGGAGAAGCTGACGGCATAGAGCGCCGGCCAGGCGGCGAAGATCGCGCCGCCTCCCAGGACGAACCAGACCTGGTTGCCTTCCCAGACCGGGCCGATGGCCTCAATGGCGACCCGCCGCTCGATGTCGGTCCTGGCCACGAGGGGCAGAAGCGCGCTGACGCCCATGTCGAAGCCGTCGGTCACCGCAAAGGCGATCAGCAGGACGCCGAGCAGCCCCCACCACAATAATCCGGAGCGTTTCGTAGCTGAAAAGAAAGTCGATCATCCTCGTTGTTCCTTGCAGGTCTGAACCTTGATATAGCGCTTGAGCAGCAGGGCGTAGCCGAGTTCCTTGCTCGTCGCGTCGAAGCTTATCCGCGATGCCGACTCGCAGCGGCCGGCCTTGATCTTTTCCAGCGCATCATAGGCGGTCTGGCCGTCGCGGATGCGCCCCTCGGCCTTGTCGACCATCTCGAAGGTGCCGGGGATTTCCTTGTCGATCGAGCGGGTGCCGATCAGGCCCGTGACCCAGGGAATATGCACCGCGAAATGGGTCGTGCGATCGCTCATGCTGGGAACGCCGAACACGGCGAAGGAAGCCGGCGCCGGCTCGGTCTCCCACATCGATTCCATGGCGGCGAGCTTCATCTTCTGGTTGCCGATCGTAGCGCCTTGCGCGCTGTACCTTGTCGGTTAGAGGCATTGGTGAGATGCTTCGGAAGGGCTATTGGAGCGACCGAGATGAAGGTGTCCAGGTTCACGGAACAGAACGCCTCTGAGGAATTAGAGGGGAGGAAAAGCGAAAAGCATCAGCACGACCGCACCCGAGTAAGGCAGGAAGCCGGGGACGTCGAGTGCGTCCAGTGCGGGAGACTGTTCCACGCTAGCGCGACGTCTGCGCGCCGAGAGAGGCTTTGCGACGAGTGCGTGCGCAGCGTTTAACCAACCTTTCCGCGCTCAGGCATTGCCAGCCAGGCGCCTGCAACATCGCGACAATGATCTGAAAGGGGCGACAGGACTTGGCTGGCAGGCTAGGACGTCAGATATCTTGCACACCGCGAACGCACAATGACCCGTATAAACTGCATCCCGCCGACCGAATTGAGCGGTCCACATCTGGTGGCTGAATATCGTGAGTTGCCACGTGTGTTTGCGTTAGTATGCGCGGCGATTGTTAGAGGCGAACAGCCGAATGACCCGCGCAACCCGCTGGAGTATCGACTTGGTGCGGGCCATGTTCGGTGATTCTATTGTCGACTTGGCTATCTCGCCCATCGGCAGGCGTCGCTGGTGCCGGAGATGGAATCTCGGGGCTATCAGCCGCAATACGCCAATACATTGTCGCTTCTTGACGCCTTACCGGTCGAATGGTGCCAAGACTGGATTTCGACGCCGGAAGCCATTGCTCTCAACAAAGGCGAGAATTGCCGAACGGTCCTGATTTGTTGTCGCATTCTGGCGGCTGGGGCCTCTCACCCTTGGGGAACCCAGTAAATGCGCTCCGGGTTAACCCCAGCGGCGATCGCCGTAATCTTAGCCCTGGATTTGAGATCGTCCGTCAGAGTTGAATTGCGAGAAAGCACCCAAAAATATTTTCGGCTTGATTCCGATGATGATTGCCCAACCATAATCGGGGTCCAGGTCGATAACGTTATAACCACCGTAGAATGGCCACAAAAACGAAACTTTGAGAGCTCCTACAGTCGGGTCGCCTTTGAATTTCGCAAGCCCGACCGCTTCTTTGTCGCGCTCAGACCAAGGATCAAATCCTCGGTTCACGACACGAACTCACCCGTCGGGATTAAGCAAATACTCGGCTGTAGTGCGGATGAGACCTCGTTCGAAGCGGTTTTCTATCCGACCCACCTCATGCCATCCAAGATAACCACCGAGATCCAATTGCCTTTCCGGCGTGATGCCGTTTGGCCGCGTCAAGCTTAACTGGCGCAGGGCCGTGTAACCAAACGTCAGGGTCGCTGCGCCCAATATAAGTTTGCGTACCTTCATCGTACTGCTCCTGATTTCTCATCAGAAAGCCGGCGGGCAGGGTTTTGTTCCTCGACTGTGCAGATGGCCCGCGCTCCACACGCCGCCAGCCTCTTCAGCGAGATTGGCGACCTGATAGCTACCGAACGTATTGGAACGTCCTCGTCTACAAACCGGCAAGCCTGCAAAACTTGACGGCAATCCACTGGTTGGCCGGGGTCGGACGGATGCCGAGGCCGCGAGCCTGATCCTGCGGAAAATCTACCAAAAAGGGCTTGAGCACAAATCCGAGCGCCGCTGTGGCTGAGCGCCCGCCGCAGGAAGGACAGTCGCCATTGCAAAGGACTTATCTCGCAAGGACCTACGCCGCATCAGAAAAATCATGATATGGGTCGCTGCGATAACAGGTACGATTTTCGCCGCCCTATTGGTCACTTCTTTCATAGAAGCAATTGGTTTGACGCCTTCTACGACGACAAACTCTACGGTAGAAATGCTCCCACCGGTTGATCCCGATTAAGTCGAGGTAACGGCGAAACGAAGTTGCCGGTTTGGCAGTTGCCAACCTCTGTCACGAGACTGGCGATCTAGCTATGATCTCGCCTTATGCATTCATGAGTGCTGTCGAGAACCCCTGGCTGCTCTGGGGGCACAACCAATGCAAGATCAGCGGCATCGAAAAGAGCAAACCACTCGTCCCACTCAACCGGTTCGAAGACCCCAGCACCTGGGGGTCGCTCAGGTCGGTCTCCGAAGCTGGGGCTGGATGCCCGTCTCCGGCGAAACATCGACAATAGCCGCACTGCCTGTCCGCGCAGCTGCTCAATCTCGAATTGCATCGTGATCCGTAAGTACCACACTGTCGACCATCGCAACCTCCTATGCACGCCTACAACGCGCGCGCAGCCAAGAAGTTCAGCCCGACAAAATGAACCAAATGTCGATACGTGCGTTTTTGTGGATGCTGCAGGTCGCGCCACTAGGCCCGACGGTAACGGGAGGGCGAAGCGATCCGCTTGCGCCGCACTTGAGTTTCCATGGAGGCTGTAATGGCAGGCAAGGTTATCGGTATCGATCTGGGAACGACCAATTCCTGTGTTGCTATCATGGAAGGTACCCAGGCGAAGGTCATCGAGAACGCCGAGGGCGGACGCACCACGCCTTCCATAATCGCGTTCACCAAGGATGGTGAAATCCTTGTCGGCCAGCCCGCCAAGCGCCAAGCCGTGACAAATCCGGAAAATACCGTCTTTGCCATCAAGCGCCTCATCGGCAGACGCTATGACGACCCGACCGTCGAGAAAGACAAGGGGCTTGTTCCCTACAAGATCGTCAACGGCGAAAACGGCGATGCCTGGGTGGAGGCGATGGGTAAAAAATACAGCCCAAGCCAGATCAGCTCCTACATACTGGTCAAAATGAAGGAGACGGCCGAAGCCTATCTCGGCGAGAAGGTCACGCAGGCAGTCATTACGGTGCCGGCCTATTTCAACGACAGCCAGCGCCAGGCCACCAAGGATGCGGGAAAGATAGCTGGTCTCGACGTTCTCCGCATCATCAACGAACCGACCGCGGCCGCTCTCGCCTATGGGCTGGATAAGAAGAAGACTGGAAAGATTGCCGTGTACGATCTCGGCGGTGGCACCTTCGACATCTCGATTCTCGACATTGGGGATGGCGTGTTCGAGGTCAAGGCCACGAACGGAGATACTTTCCTTGGCGGTGAGGACTTCGACAAGCGGATCGTCGACTGGCTGGCCGACGAGTTCAAGAAAGATCAGGGCATCGACCTACTCAAAGACAAGTTGGCCGTGCAGCGGCTGCGCGAGGCGGCGGAGAAGGCCAAGATAGAGTTATCGTCGGCGATAGAAACAACGGTTAGCCTGCCCTTCATCACCGCCGATCAGAACGGCCCCAAGCATCTTGAGATCAGGCTTCGCAGAGCCAAGCTCGAAGACCTCGTTGCTGATCTTATTCAGCGCACGGAGCCGCCCTGCAAGGCCGCGATGAAGGACGCCAAGGCCACGCCGCAGGATATCGACGAGGCGGTGTTGGTCGGCGGCATGACACGCATGCCGAAAGTGCAGGAAACGGTCAGGGAGATATTTGCCAAGGAGCCCAGCAAGGGCGTCAATCCGGACGAGGTGGTTGCCATCGGCGCCGCTATCCAGGCTGGTGTACTGCAAGGCGATGTCAAGGATGTACTGCTGCTCGACGTGACGCCGCTGTCCCTCGGGCTCGAAACGTTGGGCGGCGTGTTCACACGGCTTATCGAGCGCAACACAACCATTCCCGCGAAGAAAAGCCAGACTTTCTCAACGGCTGAAGACAATCAGAGCGCGGTTACGATCCGCGTCTTCCAGGGCGAGCGCGAAATGGCCGTCGACAACAAATTGCTCGGTCAGTTCGACTTGGTAGGCATTCCTCCGGCGCGGCGTGGCATGCCCCAGATCGAGGTCACCTTCGACATCGACGCCAACGGCATCGTCAATGTCACGGCGAAGGACAAGGCGACTGGCAAGGAGCAGCAGATCAAGATCGAAGCCTCTGGGGGATTGTCTCAATCCGATATCGACCGGATGGTGAAGGAGGCGGAAGTCAACGCCGAGGGGGACAAGAAGCGGCGTGCGCTGGTCGAGGCCCGCAATCAGGCGGACGCACTGATAGGCGCCGCACAACGGACGCTGGACGAGGCCGGCGACAAGCTTTCGCCCGCAGACAAGGCGCCGCTCGAAGCGGCCATCAATGACCTCAAGACGGCAATGGCCGGAGACGCGGAAAGCGAGATCGAAGCGAAGAGCCATGCGCTGCAAGTGGCCTCGACCAATTTCGGCGCAAAGCTTTACAAGCCCGCAGCTGACGCTTCACAAGGCCAGCAGCCGACAGGAGCTTCATCTGGCGAGGATATCATCGACGCAGATTTTGAAGAAATCGACGACTCGGATGGACAGAACCATGCCTGAAGCGCGGGACAACGAGGCAGGACAACCAGCCCCAGCGGAGAGGGAACCCAAGGCCTCCGGCGCGAACGAGGTTTCGAAGGATCTGGAAACGGAACTTGCCGATACGAAGGATAAACTGCTGCGCTCCCTGGCCGAGCAGCAGAACATCCGGCGCATGATGCAGCGTGAGCGCGAGGAAGCGGTAAAATTCGCCGCATCGCAACTGGCAAAGGACCTTCTTGAAACGCTCGACAATTTGCGTCGGGCGATCGAGAGCGCTTCGGCGACCGAATCCGGCGATGCCGAGATGAAGCAACTCGTCTCCGGCGTGGAGGCGACAGAACGGAACCTGCTGGTGGCCCTTTCCCGTCATGGCGTGCAAAAGATCGACCCTCTGGGCGAGACATTCGATCCGCATCGCCATCAGGCTGTATTCCAAAGGCCCGACGAAGAGGAAGGCAGGATCATCGAAGTTCTACAGTTCGGATACATGCTTCATGACCGCCTGCTCCGACCCGCGATGGTTGGCGTCGCCGGTCCGCGTGAATCCTGAAAGCCTGTCGCAACGGCGCTATCGCAGCCAATTCGATCACGTGGAAGCTCGTGGAGCCGCCTCCTTGAAGATAGGAATAATCGGTACCGGAAATGTAGGTTGCGCATGTGCCATGGCCGCTGCGGTTCGCAGAAGCGCCCGGGAGATCGTGCTTGTCAACCGGACACGTAAGACTGCTGAAGCAGTAGCAGCAGATATCCAGTATGGCGCTCTGCTCGGACGCAAGGTTGACATCGTTGCCGGCGACTACGACGCCCTGAAAGGCGCAGGCATCGTTTTGATCACCTCCGGAATGAATGAAAAAGCCGGGGTGCAGCCAACCGTAACGATCCGGAAGGGCGGCTGAAGCTGCTCGAAAATAACGCCGTGATTTATCGCGATATCGTACCAAGGATCGTCGATGCGGCGGGTGATGCGGTGCTGCTTGTCGTGACCGACCCGCTAGCCGACGTCACCCGCGAGATTGCTGGACACACACGGGTGTTAAGTGCCGGAACCTTCCTGGACAGCCTGCGCTTCCGGACACATCTGGGCAGGCATTTTGGTGTCGACCCCGCGTCTGTCGAGGCGCAGGTGATCGGCGAGCACGGCACGTCGCAGGTATTTCTCTGGTCTTCAGCGCGGATCGGAGGGGCCACCGTGACGGCACTCCTCAAGCAGCGAGGCGAAAAACTCGATCAGGTGCGTCCCGCGCTCGAAAAGGCCGTTCGCTATGCAAACATCACGATCATCGAGGGACATGACGCAAGTCAATACGGCATTGGTATCGCGTCGGCGCGCATCGGCGAGATGGTGCTTGCCGATGAGCATGCGGTCATTCCAATTGGCAGTTTCCAGAAAAACTTCGGCGTTACCCTATCGCTCCCGAGCGTTGTGGGTCGGAGCGGCGTGGTCAAGATAGCGGAACCGGAATTGTCGGACGAGGAACATCAGCTACTCGTGGAGAGCGCACGAAGCATCAGGCACGCGCTGGATCGCATGCGGAAGCTCTAACGTTGCTACCTTGGATTTCGGACTTGTGCTGAATTTATCGGCGCAGCGTCGGGGTTGGCTGCGGGCGCTGTCTTGCTCCGTCCCGGCTGCCCTGAGCACCTCGACCATCATGTCGAAGTCGTGGCGACGCATGTGGAGTTGATCAACCAATCCCAGCACCACGTCGATGCCTTCGTTGTTGATACCCATCAGATCGTCCAGATCGCGGATCAAAGCCGCCCTAGCAACGTCAACATCGCGAAAGACGGCACTATCGCCGACCTGGCTCGGTACAATCCAGCCTTTGTCGAGCCAGACGCGCAGCGTGGTCATCTCGATGCGGACGCGGCCAGCGAACTCCTCTTCACGCGACATTTACACTCCCACCAATTGCCTGGGATCGTACGTTCCCGCCGGCCAGCGCGACACAAATTCCTTCAGATCGGGATCGGGTTTGTCCGGCAAGACGATCTTGAGCGTTGCAAACGCGTCACCCCTGACATCTAAAATCTCATAAGGATCGCCCGTACTCATTGATTCTCCGCCAACATCGGCACGCCGTCAAACCGAGAGCCCACAACCGCCGTGACATCCCGGCAATTAGACGAAATGCGTGGGCTTGAAACTGACGGGCGCCAATGCGTTCGATGACGAGGCATTGTCGGACGCCGAAGTTGCGGGCAGTCGAAGAACAAACCATTTTGTGCCGGCACGCATCCAGCCGTCAATATATGGACGCGTAAGATCGTTATCGCGCGGAAACATCCTCTTAAGCCCGAAAAGGTCGCCCGGCTTGATTGGCACAACGACCTGACCAAACTCCTGATGGATGTCACCGAAAGTGTGAACGCCGCAGCTGATGAACGGAGCCGCGCAGCAACTATTCGTCGAGTGCGCCGCGCCCTCGAGACGGACATGAATTGAGCGATCGCGAGGGGCGCGCTGCCCGTGCCGTCACAGCCGTGGACGCTGTAATGAAGGCGCGCTGCAAAACCGCTGGGCGGTGTCACGGCAAGCTCCCTGCACGGCGCAGGAAGCGGCATGGGAAGTGCAGGAAGTGCGAAAAACAAGTTGGTTCGACCATACGGTGACTGGAACGTGCCTGGAAACCTTGTCGGTAATCTCCACGCACTCCGCATAGCGCACGGTCAGATAGTCCGTCCGGTCGCGCAGGGCTGTGCCGCCGCAGGTTCGCCTAGATAGCAGACGCCAACCTGGAAACTCTTCGTCATCCTGCGGTCTCCTGGCAGGCAAGGGCGAATGGTTCCCCGGCACTTCCTGCGGATTACTGTTCCCTTGCTGGATCGGTGCGGTAGGCGCGTCACCGCCAGGCGGTGATGCCTACCGATGTGGGGCCCCGATCGTGTCCGAAATGTCGCGACCATCCGCACGCTTATATCTCCTCCTTCCCGGGTGCAGTGCTTTCTCTATCCTTCTCAATGGCAGCGATGATTGCGGCCTGAATGGGCTTGTCCTGCGTTGCTACTGCCGCGGTCAGCGATCGCAGGCGCTGCCGAGTGTCGTACAGCTGATCGATCAGCGACAAAACGACTGGCAGCGTGTCGGCATCGATTTCCAATTCATAGCGAAGTGTGCAGATCAGACGGACGCGTGCGAATTCAGTTTCGGTGAAGAGCAAGCTTTCCGCGTCCCGGCCCGGCGCGACAAGTTCGTCTCGGATCCAGTCTTCAAGATCGCTCCGCTGCAGCGCAGCTATCCGCTCAACAAGGTCATCGACGCGCATCATGCCGACATCTCCTTGCGTGGATGATAAGGATATTTCGGCTGCCAAGTTTCGAGGAACGCGACGAGATCGAGCTCTTCGGCCGAGGGCAGAACAGCTTTCAGAGTAATCAGCTGGTGTCCGCGTTGTCCGGTCTTGCGGTTCCGAATGCCTTTGTCGCGCAGTCGAAGCGTCGTGCCGGTGTTCGACCCCTTCGGGATGGTCATCGTAACAGGGCCGCTGATGGTCGGAACCTCAATGCGAGCACCTAGCATCGCCTCCTTTAGCGTAACGGGAACCTCAACGTGAATGTTGTCGTCCTTGCGATGGAAGAAAGGATGCGGCTCTACATGCAGTTCAACATAGGCGTCTCCCGCCATTCCGCCACCGAATCCGGCCATGCCCTGGCCCCTCAGTCGCAGCATTTGCCGGTCCTCGGCTCCCTCGGGGATTGTCACCTGCAGCGTCTTGCCTTCAGGCAGCGTGACCGTGCGCTGGGCGCCATTGACCGCTTCCATAAATTGCACAGGCAGCACATAGCTCACATCCTGGCCGCGCGTCTGAAAAGTCTCGGGTCCCCGCGGGCCCCCGCTTGCAAACGCGCGCCTAAGAAACTCTTCCAGATCTTCGTTGCTGGCGAACCCTTCCCGTGCTGCGTGCGAGGCGTTGGCACCGCCGTCGGCGAAGTCGCGATAGAACCGCTCCTGCGGTCGCTCCGCTCCGTCGGCGTCGATCTCACCTGCATCAAAACGACGCCGCTTCTCCTTGTCCCTAAGCAGATCGTTGGCAGCCGAAATGTCCTTGAATTTCTCTTCGGCGGCCTTATCGTCTGGATGCAGGTCGGGGTGGAACTTGCGCGCCAGCTTCTTGAACGCCTCCTTGACCTCCTTGTCGCTGGCGGTGCGGGTTACGCCGAGCGTTTGGTAAGGGTCTCTCATCCACCTAATCCCATTCCGGGCTTGCTCACTTACGTTAGAACCGATTGCTAAGGTTCATGCTTTTAGCGGAGTAAGTCGGATAGCGTCCGCTATCTGATGCATGATTCGGTTCATCTGGCGCCTACCCTTGCAGTGATCTGTCAGGCCGCCTGGTCGGCCCTAACTACGCTCGGCTTCAGCCGGAAATTCAGGCGATCCGATTCGGCGGTGATCTTGACCAACGACCCATCGCGGATATCCCCGGTCAGGATGCGCTCGGCGAGGGCATCCTGCAGTTCCTTCTGCATCACCCGCTTGAGCGGCCGCGCGCCATAGGCCGGATCGTAGCCCTTGGACGCCAGCCACTGCACTGCATCGGTATCGAGCTCGAGCGTGATCTTGCGGTCGATAAGCAGGCGCTCCAGCCGCTTGAGCTGGATTTCCACGATCTCCCCCATGTCCTGCCGGCGCAGCCGGTGGAACAGGATCACCTCGTCGACGCGGTTCAAGAACTCCGGCCGGAACGAGGCACGCACCACGCCCATAACATCGTCGCGCACGGCATCGACATCCTGGTCTTCGCGCAGATTGACGAGATATTCGGCGCCGAGGTTGGAGGTCATGATGATCAGCGTGTTGCGGAAGTCGACCGTCCTGCCCTGGCCATCGGTCAGCCGCCCGTCATCGAGCACCTGCAACAGCAGGTTGAAGACATCGGGATGCGCCTTCTCGATCTCGTCGAACAGGATGACCTGATAGGGCCGACGCCGCACCGCCTCGGTCAGCGCGCCGCCCTCTTCGTAGCCAACATAGCCGGGAGGCGCGCCGATCAGCCGGGCGACGGAGTGTTTTTCCATGAACTCCGACATGTCGATGCGCACCATCGCGCTTTCGTCGTCGAACAGGAACGACGCCAGCGCCTTGGTCAGCTCGGTCTTGCCGACGCCTGTCGGGCCTAAGAACATGAACGAGCCAATCGGCCGGTTTGGGTCCTGCAGACCAGCCCGGGCGCGGCGCACAGCCTTCGAGACCGCTTGCACCGCCTCGGCCTGTCCCACGACCCGCTTGGCGATCTCGTCTTCCATGCGCAACAGCTTTTCGCGTTCGCCTTCCAGCATCTTGTCGACCGGAATGCCGGTCCAGCGCGACACGATATGGGCGACATGTTCAGGCGTGACCACTTCCTCGATCATGCCTGCATTGCCGTCCTGCGCTTCTGCGTCTTTCAGCTTCTTTTCCAGCTCCGGGATTCGCCCATAGGCAAATTCTCCAGCCTTCTGGAACTCGCCCCGGCGTTGGGCGATTGCGAGTTCGTTGCGGGCGTCGTCGAGTTGGCCCTTGAGATCGGCGGCGAGCCCGAGCTTCTGCTTCTCCGCCTGCCATTTGGCGGTCAGCGCATCAGACTCCTCTTCTAGCCCGACAAGCTCCTTCTCGAGCCTTAACAACCGGTCCTTCGAAGCCTCGTCCCTCTCGACTTTCAGCGCCTCGCGCTCGATCTTGAGCTGCATAATGCGGCGGTCAATCTCATCCAGCGACTCGGGCTTGGAATCGACCTGCATCCTGAGCCGCGACGCTGCCTCGTCCACCAGGTCGATTGCCTTGTCCGGCAGAAATCGGTCAGCGATGTAGCGGTTGGACAGCGTTGCAGCAGACACCAGCGCGGAGTCGGAGATGCGCACCTTGTGGTGCTGCTCGTACTTTTCCTTGAGGCCCCGCAGAATAGAGATCGTATCCTCGACGCTCGGCTCTTCGACCATCACCGGCTAGAAGCGGCGGGCAAGGGCGGCATCTTTCTCGACATGCTTGCGGGATTCGTTCGGCGTGGGCGCGCCGGCGCAGTGCAATTCGCCGCGCGCCAGCGCGGGCTTCAACAGGTTCGACGCATCCATCGCGCCGTCCGCCTTTCCGGCGCCGACCAGCGTGTGCATCTCGTCGATGAACAGGATGATCTGACCCTCCGCGGACGTGACCTCCGAGAGCACGGCCTTCAGCCGCTCCTCGAACTCGCCGCGATATTTCGCCCCGGCGATCAGCGAGCCCATGTCGAGCGCCATCAACTGCTTGTCCTTCAGCGTCTCGGGCACGTCGCCATTGACGATGCGCAGCGCCAAACCTTCTGCAATCGCGGTCTTGCCGACGCCAGGTTCACCGATAAGGACCGGATTGTTCTTGGTGCGGCGCGACAGCACCTGAATGGTGCGACGGATCTCGTCGTCACGGCCGATGACCGGGTCGAGTTTTCCCGCACGTGCATCGGCGGTTAAATCACGTGCATACTTCTTCAGCGCGTCATAGCCCTGCTCGGCCGAAGCCGTGTCGGCCTTGCGGCCCTTGCGGATGTCGTTGATGGCCGCGTTCAGCGCCTGCGCGGTGATACCCGCCTTGGCGAGGATGTCGGCGGACTTGGCCGACTTCTCCATGGTAAGCGCCACCAAAAGCCGCTCGACGGTGACGAAAGAATCGCCGGCCTTGGTCGCCAACTCTTCGGCCGTGGAAAACACTTTTGCCAGCGGCTGTGCCAGATAGAGTTGGCCATTACCGCCCTCGACCTTCGGCAGCGCCTCAAGGGCCGCTTCGACGCCGAGCCTCACATCGAGCGCGCGTCCGCCTGCGCGTTCAATCAGCGAGGCGGCGAGACTTTCCTCGTCGTCGATGAGAACTTTCAGAATATGTTCTGCGGTAAACTGCTGGTGGTTGCGCGACAGCGCCATCATCTGCGCCGATTGGATGAAACCGCGCACACGCTCGGAATATTTTTCGGTGTTCATACGTAGCTCCCTTTCCTTGCGGCGCAGCCCGTAGCGTCGCCGAAAGTAGACTGCCGGCTTAAGGTTGGCAGATTTTGCGACCTTTGGTGCTTGAGCTTAATTCCACCGAGGAAGCGAACCCGCCTTGATCTGGCGCAAAACTGCCAGAAGAGAACAATCACTAACAGCTCCACGATTACGATTGAATCCGCCGGAGGGGCGCCTTAGGCGGATGTTAGCTGTCGCTTGCTCCTTGAGCCGAGCCGTTCGTCGTATCGAGCCAGGCAGACGACACTCAGACCACTGGGAGCCAGTGGCACGTCACGAATACGCATATGCGAAACGAAGGACGTCACTAAATACCGAGCCCATGGAACATGCGCTGGTCTGCGTAATAGTGGTTGGTCTTAGCCAAACGCCGGATCCACCGTCCCATAGCGTCGGGTTTGTGTGCGCCGACGTCAACGGAAGCGCCTCAGATCGACAGCAAGGGTGTAAAAGTCCAGAATGGTTGATTGCAGCTGCTGTTGAGCTATGGCGTCGCCGATATTGGCCTTAGCCACCAAGACGTCGCTTTGCGCCAGATTCACATCGGCAAGCGCGGCATCCTGGGCGGCCTGTGCCGTCTGTGCAGCTTCGATAGAGGTGCTGTTGCCCTTTAACAGCATTTGCCGACGCTCGTTGATGCTCTTGGCGTTCGCGTAGTTCGCCTGGGCCTTTTCGACGCTCGCCGCAGCCCTTTGAAGATTGGCGTCCGCCAGTTGGACTGTCGCGTTTGTCCGGGCGACCTGTGCACTCTGCTCGCGGTCATCAAGGCGGGCTAGAATCGCGCCTTTGGCGACAAAGTTGCCGACATCGGCGCGGAGGTCAATCAGCACGCCGGACACCTTGAAGCCGATCCTAGACGTCACGCGCGCCTCGACTGTCCCGAGGCCGAAGACCTGCACCGGCACGTCTCGCTCGACAGCCGCGACTTGAACCTCGATTGGGCGCAGGAATATCTCCCAGGCGCTGACACCTGCGCCAATGGCAACGGCCAGCGCAATGACCGACGCGAGAATGCGCGCGGTTGTTGGTCGCCGTGTCTTCCCCACGACCTTGCCCCGCGTTCCCGCGCTGGAAGCAGCCTCCTTCAGTATCGGCTTTGGAACCTCAAGCATCTGCATTTCCCTACGGTTGGGATGGGGACGGCTCATGCTGTATTGCTGCGCCTTGACCGTGGCACTCGCAATGACGTGGATCAAAATGCGGTTTCTGTTTGGAGGGCAGGAAGTCGGTGAACCGCAGCGCTTTCAGTTGCCAAGGGCTGGTGACGATTGCGGCGGGATTTGCCGTGTTGGCATGCCTGGAGTTGCTGAAGCCACTCTGGCGCAAGCAACTGAAGGCCTGACAGTTGTTCACACCGCGGTGCCTACAAGCGCGCCGATGCCGGCGGTGAGCGCCATGGCGAAGGCGCCCCAGAAGGTGACGCGCAGCGTTGCACGTAGGATGTTGGCGCCGCCCGCCTTGGCACCGATGGCGCCGAGCAAAGCGAGGAAAAGCAGGGACGCCACCGAAACCGCCAACACCAGCATGGATGCCGGCGACACCAGCACCATGATGAGCGGCATCGCCGCGCCTACGCTGAAGGTCGCCGCCGAGGTCAACGCCGCCTGAATCGGCCGCGCCGTGGTCATTTCCGAAATGCCGAGTTCGTCATGGGCATGCGCGGCCAGCGCGTCCCTGGCCATCAGCTGATCGGCGACCTGATGCGCCAGGCCCAATTCCAGCCCCCGCTTGACGTAGATCTGCGCCAGCTCCTCGCGCTCGAATTCGGGCTGGGTCTTGAGCTCCTCGCGCTCGCGGTCGAGGTCTGCATTCTCGGTGTCCGACTGGGAACTGACCGAGACATACTCGCCGGCCGCCATCGACATGGCGCCAGCCACCAGCCCTGCTATCCCGGCAACCAGAACCTGCGAACTTGGCGCCGCGGCCGACGCCACGCCGACGATCAGGCTCGCGGTCGAAACGATCCCGTCATTGGCCCCCAGCACAGCGGCGCGCAGCCAGCCGATGCGCGACACCAGGTGGTTTTCGACATGCAGGCGGCTCATTCTTTTCTCCTGATCGTGCCTTCGAGTTTTGTGGCTGCCGCGACCGTGTTGGAAATCGTGCCGTACTTGCGGACGTTCTTGTGCAGCAGCTCCAGCCGCGCGTCGGTTTCATCGGTGTCGACAACGAGGTTATAGCTGATGGAGGCAATCCCCGGCGGACTGTCACGCCGAACCGCGTGCAACGCCACCTGAACGCCGCGCAGCTTGAAACCGAGCATCGGCGTGACGCGCTCGATGCCCTTGATCATGCAGGCCGCGATCGCCGCGAGAAGCAGTTCGGCTGGGTTGAAGGCATCGGCCCGGCCTTCGAGACAGGTGTCGAGAACAAGCGCTGCGTTTTTGGTCGTGGCGACGCTGCCGCTTGCATCGGTCCGTCTGGCTTCAACGCTGTACTCGAACATTCCGTGGCCTTTCTCGCAGGCGCTTGCCTGCTTAGTAGGGATGCCTGAGCTTTTCTGGCGCCAAATCGGGTGCCCGGTATTGATCGAGATCAGATCGCCGCTGGCCGCCAAACTTCCTAGCGAACCACCAGGATCGGGATATCGATGTACGAAAGTACCTCGGCGGTCTGGCTTCAGATCCGTCCGTGGCGACTAGCAGGTGTGCATACATCACAATGCCTTAGAGGCTTTCGATCACGCCTCGCAGCATGGTGCGCACATGCTCCGCCGGGCCGCGCAACGCCTTGTTCTCGATCGCAGACATTGAGGCCACAGGATCGATGGCCGCGACCTCGACCTTGCCGCCGCCGAGGTCCTGCACAATCACGTTGCAGGGGAGCATGGTGCCGACTTTGTCCTCGATCGACAGTGCCTCAAACGCCATTCCGGGATTGCAGGCGCCAAGAATACGATAGTTGCGGTAGTCGATCCCCAGCTCCTCCTTGAACGTCTCCTTGACGTCGATCTCGGTAATGATGCCGAAGCCGGCATCCTTCAGAACGGCCGTCGTGTGTTCGACCGTCGCATCGAAGCTGGAGTCCAGTGTCTTGGAAAAATAGTAGCTCATGATCTTGTCCTTATTGGTTCAGCCGGGAACTGAGGCTGGTTCATTGGTCGTTGTCGGCTCTGCCGGCGCGTCGCTGTCGGTGCGCGGCTTCGAGCCGCCTCGAAGAGCCACGTAGATGGCGGGAATGACGAGCACCGTTAGCAGCGTCGATGAGGCGAGGCCAAACAGCAGCGAAATCGCCAACCCCTGGAAAATCGGGTCGGTCAGGATGACCGCCGCCCCGATCATCGCTGCGATCGCGGTGAGCAGGATCGGCTTGAAGCGGATGGCGCCGGCCTCGAGCAACACGTCGACCAGCGGCCTGTCGGTACCCTTGGAATGGCGAATGAAATCCACCAGCAGGATCGAGTTGCGCACGATGATGCCGGCGAGCGCGATGAAGCCGATCATCGAGGTGGCCGAGAAAGGCGCATTGAAGGCCCAATGGCCGAGCATGATACCGATCAGGGTCAGCGGAATCGGCGTCAGGATAACCAGCGGCAGCCTGAACGAACCGAACTGCGCGACAACGAGAATGTAGATGCCCAGGATCGCCACTATGAAGGCCGCGCCCATGTCACGGAAGGTGACCCACGTCACTTCCCACTCCCCATCCCACAGAAGTGTAGGTTTGGATTCGTCGTCCGGTTGCCCGTGCAGTGCGATCGTCGGTTTCGGCAGGTTACCCCAATCCGCTTTGGCGATGGCCTCGTCGACGGCGAGCATGCCGTAAACGGGCGCCTCGAACTCGCCTGCGAGTTCACCCATCACCATTTCGGCGGGCCGGCCATTGTGGCGGAAGATCGGGTAGGATGCCGGCTCACGCGTCATCCGCACGACGTCGCCGAGTTCCACCACATCGCGCGCGCCAGGCAGCGCGTTCGCCGGAACCGGCGTCGTAAGGGCGCGCTGGTCTACGACGCCGTCGCTCTTCGAGAGCGCCACGCGGATCGGGATCGGCTGACGGCCGCCACCTCGGTGTGAGTAGCCGACCGTCGTGCCGCCGTAGAGGTAGTTCAGCGTATCGTAGACGTCGGACTGCTCGACCTTGTAATATTCGAGGTTATCCTGATCGATCGCCAACCGCACACGCTGCGGCTGGTTGTGGAAGCTGTCATCGACGTCAACAATGAACGGAATAGAGGCGAACGTCTCGCGCACCTTTGTCGCCACCGCGCGGCGCGTCTCGGCGTCAGGCCCATAGATCTCCGCCAGCAGGGTCCCGAGCACCGGCGGACCAGGCGGTGGCTCGACCACTTTGAGCACGGTGCCTTCTGGCATGGCAATGCCGTTCAGCCGTTCGCGGATATCGAGGGCGATGGCATGGCTTGGACGACTGCGCTCTCCCTTCCCCGCTAAGTTGACTGCGACGTCGCCCTGCTCGGATCCAGAGCGAAGATAGTAATGGCGCACCAGGCCGTTGAAATCGAAAGGCGCTGCTGTACCGGCATAGGTCTGGAACGAGACCACCTCGGCCACGTCGGCGAGGCGGTTCACCATAGCCTGCAACAGCCGGTTGGTGTCCTCGACAGAGGAGCCTTTGGGCAGGTCAGCAACCACCTGCAATTCGGTCTTGTTGTCGAACGGCAGGAGCTTCACCGTGACGTGCTTGGTGTAGATGAGCACCATCGAAGCCATGGTCGCAGCGCCGACGACAACCAGGAAGGTCCACGACCGAAACCGCGACTTCAGGATGGGCCTTGCGACCGCGATATAGGCGCGACCGAGCGCGCCGCCGGGGCTACCGGCATCATGGGCGTGCGCCGAGGCGTGGTCCTTCTTGCCCAACTTCATCATCAGCCACGGCGTGAGCGTCACCGCGACAAAGAAGGAAAACAGCATCGCGGCCGAGGCGTTGGCCGGGATCGGGCTCATATACGGGCCCATCAGGCCCGAGACGAACAGCATCGGCAGGAGCGCCGCGACCACGGTGAGCGTCGCCACGATGGTCGGGTTGCCGACCTCGGCCACGGCGTCGATGGCCGCCTGCTTGCGGGACCGCCCGTCATCCATGGCCCAATGCCGGGCAATGTTCTCGATTACCACGATCGCATCGTCGACGAGGATGCCGATGGAAAAGATGAGCGCGAACAGGCTGACGCGGTTCAGGGTGTAGCCCATGACGCGCGAGGCAAACAATGTAAGCAGGATGGTCGTCGGGATGACGACGGCCACCACCAGCGCCTCGCGCCAGCCGATGGCGATCGCTACGAGCACGACGATTGAGATCGTCGCGAGGCCGAGATGGAAGAGCAGTTCGTTTGCCTTCTCGTTCGCGGTCTGGCCGTAGTCGCGGGTCACGACCATGTCGACGTCCTTCGGGAAAATTTCCCCTCGCACCTGGTCAAGGCGCTTGACGATCGTATCCGCGATGACAACGGCGTTGGTGCCCGGACGCTTGGCGACCGCCAGCGACACGGCCGGCGCCCGTTCAAGCCCCTTGTCGGACTTGATGATGTTGGTGACCCGGTTCTCGGCCGGTGACGTCACCAACACAATTCTGGCCACGTCGCGCACATAGACAGGCCGCCCGTCGCGCGCAGTCAAAAGCAGGTTGCCGATGTCGGCGAGCGTCTGCAGGGTCTGGCCGGCGACCAGCACGCGCTGCTTGCCCTCGTCGCGCACCGTGCCGATCTGGAAGGACCTGTTGGCCCCGGTGATCTTGGCCGTCAACTGCTGCAGCGTGATGCCGTAGAGAGAGAGTTTTTCCGGGTCCGGCTCGACCTGGATCGCTTCCGGCTGTTCGCCGACTATGTAAGTCAAGCCAATATCCGGCAGCTTGGCGACCTCGACTTGCAGTTCGTGCGCCAGCCGCGTCAGACCGGCAGAGGAATAGCGACTGGCCGCTTCGGGCGTCGGGGTCAACGTCACCACCACAATCGCCACGTCGTCGATGCCACGCCCGACGATGAGCGGCTCGGGTATGCCGACCGGGATGCGGTCCATGTTGGCGTGCACCTTGTCGTGAACACGCAAAACGGCGGCGTCGGAGCTGGTGCCGACCTTGAAGCGGGCAGTCACCAGCGCACCGTCGTCCACGGTTTGCGAGTAGACGTGCTCAACACCGTCGATGCCCTTGATGATGGTTTCCAGCGGCTCGGTCACGAGCTTGACGGCATCCTCCGCCTTCAACCCGTTGGCCACGACATGGATGTCCACCATGGGCACGGAAATCTGCGGTTCCTCCTCGCGTGGCAGCGTGGCGAGGGCGACAAGCCCGAGTGCCAGCGCAGCCAACAGGAAGAGCGGCGTCAGCGGCGAGGCTATGAAAGAGCGGGTGAGCCCGCCGGCGATGCCAAGTTTCATGGCACGACGACCTTGTCGCCTTCGGCGAGCCCGGTCAGGACCTCGACCCGCGGCTGGCCGCCATCCTGGTACCGCTCGCCCAGCACGACTGCCACACCGAGCGGCCCGTCCGCCGTATTGACTGTGGCGTAGTCGATCCCATGTACCGTGTTGATCGCCTGCGGCGGCACGCCCAGCATGGTTCGCTTCGCGACTGGGATCGACACCAGCGTGCGCTCGTTGACGAAGAAGCTGCCGATGTCGGCGACCTCGACATCGGCGATGACGCGGCCGTTCTCAATCTCCGGATAGACCTTGGCGACCCTGCCCTGGCGGGCCTTGACGAACCCGCCATCCGCACCCACGCCGCGTTCGGCGATATCGACCTGGGCCCCCTCCGTGATCTCCGTCGCATGCCGCTCCGGCAGCGACAGACGCAGATAGTATTGTCCCGAAGCGATCCGGGCGACCGTTTCGCCTGCCATGATCACCGAGCCGGCCGTCACTGGAACCGTCAGCACCCGACCATCGGCCGGAGCCAGGGTATCGCCTTCCTTGGCGCTCTGCTGGGTAACGGCCTTTTCGGCAACCGCGGCCGCCAGTTGGCTCGTGATGACGTCAAACTGGGTCTGGGCTGCATCAACCCGGCTCTGGGTCGCGGCGCCTTTGGCCAGCAAGTCCTGCGCGCGCTGCAGATCGGTCTTGGCATTCTCCATCTGAGAATTGAGGGCGCCGATCTTGGCATCGGCTGCGCGAAGCTGCAGAGCGATTTTGTCGTCGACGACGGTAGCGACCACATCACCCTTCTTGACGACCTGGCCTTCCGTCACCCGCACCTCGGTGATGGTACCGGAAAGGCGCGCGCGCGCCGGCACGATCGTGCGGCTCTCGACCTGGCCGAAAACGGCCTTCATCTCGGTGATGGTGGCCGCCTTGACAGTGAAGTCCCCCGCAAATGCGCTGGCGTTGACGAGCAGCGTGATGGCGAGCAGAAGCCCGGTGGCCGGATGGTATCGTACGTATCTCATGGCTATGTGCCGATCTCGGAACGAATTGAAGAGACGGGAGGCGCGAAGGCGTCCCGTATGGGACGCCGGTACTGCAAAGTCGGGTGTTACTTGAAGGCGACGCCGCTCTTGCAGCCAACTTTCTTGAAGACAATGGCTGCCGGGCACCAGCCAGTAAGCGAAGCCTGCACCATGTTAAGCCCGGCAAAGGCGGTTATCAGGAACCAATAGGGAGAATAGTAATAGCCGAGTGCGACGGAGATCAACACCATGAACCCCGCGAACATCAGAACTGCCTTGTCGATCGTCATAATCTTGTCTCCTGAAATCTGCGCCGTGCCTATTCGGCTGGCTCCGTGTGAATGGCCTTAAGCTTCTTGATACCGAGCAAGTCGAGTGCCAGTCCCTCGTAGAAGGTCTCGCTTTTGCCCTGACGAATCTTGTGCAGGAAGTATTTCTCGAACCCGACCTTGGCCGCGTGCACCCACTTACCCTGCGATGACCAGTTGACGTTGCGTGGCGGGATCTGCGGCTGCGCCACGAAGGCGATGCCCTCATCGCCGAAGTCTGCTAGGCAGACCGCGTTCCAGGTCGCGACAGCCCGCGGTTCCTCGCCGCGCAACAGTGCGCCAATGTTTTCCGCCGTCGCCGTGACCATGGATTCGATCATGAAGCCGGTCTTTGGAACGCCGACCGGCAGCGGCGTCTTGCCGACTGGGGGAATGGCGACGCAGACGCCGATCGAAAAGATGTTCGGATAAACCTGGTTTCGCTGATGCTTGTCGATCGTGACGAAGCCGCGCGGATTGACAAGACCCTCTATGTCCTTCACCGCCGCCACGCCGCGAAAGGCCGGAAGCATCATCGAAAATGCGAATGGCAGGTCGTGCTTAGCCTTCAGCGCCCCATCCTCGTTCACTTCCTCGACATGCATGGTTCCGGCATCAACTGAAGTCACCTTGGCATTCGTGAACCACTTGATGTGGCGATCGCGCATGGCACTCTCGAGCAGACCCTTGGTATCGCCGACGCCATCCAGGCCGAGATGACCGATATAGGGCTCCGGCGTCACGAAGGTCATTGGCACCCGGTCGCGCACCTTGGCCCTGCGCAGCGCGGTATCGAGGATAAAGGCGAATTCATAGGCGGGTCCGTAGCAGGATGCCCCCTGGACGGCGCCGACGATCACAGGGCCCGGATTGCGGACGAGTTCATCGACCTTTGCCTTCGTGGCGGTCGCATGGTCGATATGGCAGATCGACTGCGTATATCCAGCAGGTCCGAGGCCGGGTACCTCATCGAACGCGAGGTCCGGCCCGGTCGCGATGATCAGATAGTCGTAGTCGACAAACGTATCGTCATTGAGCTCGATCCGGTTTTCCTTCGGATACACTTTCTTGGCGCCCTCGGGTTTGAGCGCGATGTTGAGCCGCTTGAAAGTTGCGGCGAGGTCGACAGTGATGTCGTCGCGTTTGCGCCAGCCGACGGCCACCCAGGGATTGGAAGGCACGAAGGAAAAGGATGTGCCGAGATTGACCACGGTGAGGCTGTCCTCATGGCGCAGCTTCTCTCGCACTTCGTAGGCCATGATGGTTCCACCAAGGCCGGCCCCAAGGACGACGACATGTGACATAGGGTTTCTCCCAATGTTTCTTGTTCGAGTAAACCTGACAGCAAAGCCGCAGGCTTATATTGATCTGGCTCAATTCCTAATCCGGGGAGCGCGGTCGTAAGGTTGCGCCGTTCGCAGGCCTGCCGATGGGCTTGCAATTAACATTCAAGGATATTAAATTCAAGAGTATGAATGTAAAAGAGATGATCCCGGCTTCGGGAAAGGCAGCGGACCTGCTCAGGAGCATGTCCCATCCGCAACGGCTTCTGGTCCTCTGCGCTTTAGGGAAGGATGAACGTTCCGTTGCGGAACTGCGCGAGTTGCTGGGCATCGACCAAGTGCCGATGTCGCAGCAACTCATGCGGTTGCGTGCTGACGGCTTGGTCGTGTCGCGCCGCGATGGCACGACTGCCTACTACCGCATTACCCGGCCGGAAGTGCTCACGGTCGTCGAAGCGCTTCACTCGGCTTTCTGTTCGTGACAATGGGCGATGGCGAAAAACTTTCGCCGTCCCTCGCACGGCCAAATCGAGCAGAAGTCTTCGAACATCTCAAAGGCGGCACTGGGCCGGATCCGCAGGAAACAGGAGAATTGCGATGACACAGGGTCGGGCAGGACAGATTGCCAATCGCCTTATCCATTCCGATCTCGTCGTGTGGCGCGCGTAATGCGGACCAACGGCTTGGGGATCAAGCCACGCAAACGCTATGTTCGCAGGACGGATAGCGGCCACGTTTCACCGATCTACCCGAAATTGCATCGAAATCTGATCCCTGATCGATCCGACATGGTCTGGGTCGCCGATTTCACATACATTCGCATTGCCGCCGGCTTCTGTTACCTAGCCGTCATTCTCGATGCATGCAGCCGCAAGGTTGTCGGCTATGGTCTTTCAAAGCGTCTGGACACACGGCGTGGCAAAAGACCCGATAGGGTCTCGAAACGAGACTTGGTGGCAACTGCTACATAATCCAGTTTCTATTCATCTTCAGTCAGATCCTGATCCTAACATTTCGGACATTCGCGTCGCGCGCTTGGGCCGTTACACACGTTAGATACCGGTTTGTCCGAGCAGTTAGCGGTGGTCCGCGCCAGAAGCCCAATATACACTGCCTTCGCCTCAGTTCTCATTAATGACAAGCCCGGATTGCCTGCGATCGTAGCGGCACCGTCTTCAACTCAGATCCGGACAAACTCCCAAAAGGAATACTCCCAGTTTGTCCACCCGCAACAACCGAGCCGTGTCAACGGCGGTCCATATTGCGCAGTTCGCGGCGTTGCTGAGAACGATCTCGCGTTCTCACGGCACGAAGGTGGTCATAGCCGTGCATGAGCGGACGCTGTTCGACTACCTGAAGCTAGAGCTAAGTCCGGCGTTCGAGAAGGACCGCCTTCTGGCCCTTGAGCTTCGTCGGACAGCGGGTGAATCCACACGGATCGTACCTGACTTGGTTACCTACTTAGTGGATGCGGTAGCAGCGTAGCAAACTGCAGCGACGTTTTTGATGACCGCTCGCACGGTGGAAGTGCACCGCGCGGCTCGCACTTCTGCAGTTCGTTCCTGTCGATCTCGAGCGCCGGGCGCCTTCCCGATGGTTCCGGCAGACGGCTCGCTTTGCGATATGCGGCCGACCCGGCTACAGCCGAGGGTCTGCTTTTGGGCAACGGCAATGAGCGTCATAGCGGCCGATTTGCGGTCGGAAGTGGCCTTTCATATCAACCAGCGTCTGAAAGATAGCAGTTTCACCGTTTTGGTCGTACAAGCGGTAGATTTCTAGCTTTGCACCTTCCGGACGTTAATCGCTGCCGCTATCCAGAACCCAAGACACAAAACGCACGCGCCCACGCCGATTGCGATCAGGACGGCATCGTAGCCGCCTGTCGCTGACCATATCCAGGCCGCCGCCAGTGGAGAGACTGCCAGCATGATGTTCATCGGGGCAACCAGCGCGCCGTTGATCGCCCCATAGGCATCCTTGCTGATCATTTCCGGTACCATGAGGCCGCGCACGATGGTGATCATGCCGTTGGCTCCGCCGTAAAAGGCAGCGATCCCCGCGATGATCACCACGTTCGGTGGGGCCAGCGCAAAGCCAAGGACGGCGAGCGGAAAGGCGATGACAATCATGGAACCAACCCTGCGGATCGGGACGTTGGGCGCGAACACCATGATCAGGATGCGCCCTGCCACCTGCGCGGGGCCGATCACCGCCAGTACGGTGACGACACCAGCGGTGTCGAGCCCGCGTTCGAGCAGCAGTGGATAGAGGTGGAAAGTCAGCGCGGCAAAGGCGGCTTCATAGCCGATGAGTGCGACCATGAGCGCCCAGAACACCGGGCGGCGCATCGCCCATGCGACCGCTTTGCGGCCCGCCAGCGGCGGCGCTTCGTGCGGCTGCCGGGCCGGGACCACATGGTCCTTGGCGGTGTCGATCGCGACGAAGTAAAGCCCGCCGCAAACGATAATGTTGATTGCGCCGAGAACCATGAGCGTATCCCGCCATCCGATGGCATCGATGAGGAATTGGATGAGCGGGATGAAGACGGTGCTGGCGAACCCGCCCCACAACGTCAGGGTCGTGATGCCGCGCCGCGCATTTCCAGAACCGACGCGGCGGGCGATCACCGCGAAGGCGGGCTCGTAAAAGGTTGCGGCCTGCAGGCAACCGATGGCGGCGAAGATGGCGTAGAAGACAAAGACATTCGACACCTGCGACCAGGCGAACAGCAGAAGGCCTGCTCCAACCGAGGCGAGGCTCATGACGGTGCGGCCTTGTCCACGGTCGATGGCGGCGCCGATTGGATAGGCGGCAAGCCCCGCAAGCGTCAGGCCGAGTGTCGCCGCACCATAAATCTCGGTCTTCGACCAGCCGAGATCGATACGCATCGCTTCGGCCATCAGCGCGAAGGAATAGTAGAGCGTTCCCCAGGAACAGATCTGGGCGATGCCGAGAGCGGTGATCAGCCGCCCTGCTCCGGCGTTGCGCTTTCGCGTCTCGTCATCGATCACCGTGGAGGTCACGCGGCACTCTGGCAACATTCGGCGTCGGCCACAGACGAGATCTCAACCACTTCGGACGAAGCACACCCGCAACCTGCTCTGCCTTTCCCCTTCGCCTCCGCGTCCTTGACGCAGCAGGCATCGACCTCGGCGAGAGCGGGGCCGCCACAGCAGGCGACGGCTTCGGGGTCCGTGACAGGGACACCACTGCACACCCCAGTTTCTGGCAGGACCAGCCTTACCTCGCGCGCGCCGTCGTGGTCTCCGGCGATATCGGCAACGACCGAACGGACCTGCTCGTAGCCTGTCACCATGAGGAATGTCGGAGCGCGGCCGTAAGATTTCGAGCCAACGATCGTAAAGCCCGGTTCGGGATGGGTAAGTTCGTCGACACCGTGCGGCGGCACCGTCCCGCAGGAATGGAAGTTCGGATCGATCAAGGGTGCCAATGCAGGCGGCGCTTCCACAACCGGGTCGAGTGCGATGCGAAGCTCACCGAGGAACGAAAGATCGGGCCGGAATCCCGTCGTTACCACGATCCGATCGACGGCAAGGCTGAACGGCTTTCCGCCAAGCACCGCTTCGACCAGAAGGCCGTCCTGCTCGGTTTCGATACCATCGACGGCGAAGGCCGTGAGCATGTTCAATCGCCCGTCCTGCATCGCCTGCTTGGCGGCAAGGCCGAGCGCGCCGCGTTCAGGCAACTGGTCGTTGAGGCCGCCGCCGAGAAGTTTTTCGACGCTGCTGTGGCGCAGCGCCCAGAAGATTTTCGTGTCAGGGACCTCGCGCTGGAGTTCCATGAGTGCCAGCGCCACGTTGATCGCGGAATGCCCGCCGCCGATGACAAGCACGCGCTTTCCGGCGTAGTCGTCCCTCGCGCGGCCGATCACGTCTGGAATGCCGTAAGCGATACGCTCTGCCGCTTGGCGTTCGCCTGGAACAGCCAGCCCATCGATACCGATCGGGTTCGGTCGTGACCATGTGCCGGAGGCATCGATCACCGCGCGGGCCAGAACACGATGCTCGCCGCCGGCATCCTCATAGCGGATGACGAAGGGCGAATCCTTGTGGCCTTCATTCGAGACCTTGTTGTGTCCCTGCCGCGTAACGGCCGTGACTGTCGCCCCGAGCATAAGGTTAGGAGCGATCTCCGGCAGGGCCGCGAGCGGATTCAAATAGTCCTGCACGATCTCGCCACCAGTAGGGAGGCCGCCTTCGTTCGGGGCGATCCAACCGGAGCGATCGAGCAGAGCGCGTGCCGCCGCGTCGATATTGTAGGCCCATGGCGAAAAGACCCGGACATGGCCCCATTCGAGAAGGGCGGCACCAACACTCGGGCCGCATTCGAAGATAACGGGACGAATGCCACGTTCCACGAGGTGCGCAGCGGCGGCCAGGCCGACGGGGCCTGCACCGATCACGGCTACGGGAAGGTTTGCCGTCATCTCCATATCTTCGGTCCTTCTGGCATCTTCGAATAAATCAGGCAAAAAAAGGGGCGGTCACACAATCGTTTCCAGCACGGCTGCGGTACATTTGGCGTCGGCGCAGCATTCGTCCGCGAGATAACCGATCAGCGCGTCCATGCCGGGATAATTGGCGCGGCAGATCAGGGTGGTCGCCTGACGCTCCTGCGTCACCAAACCCGTGTCGACCATCCGCTTGAGGTGGTGCGACAGGGTCGAGGCCGGAACGGCCAGCTTCTCCTGGACACTACCGACCGGAAGCCCGTCGTCGCCGGCGCGGACGAGAATGCGATAGAGCTGGAGCCGCGTTGGGTTGCCGAGGGCTTCGAGCTGAGCTGCTGCTTTTTCGAGTTTCATGGAAGTATGAATACTCGTCGGAGTTCCGGCCGTCAACAGAATTTCGACAATCATCGAAATACTGGCAACTTGAAACCGCCGCCACTTCCTATGCTGCTTGGAAGCTCATCTCCCTTGGCGCACGAACAACGAGGGCGAGGCCTGCCAAAATAATCGCGCCTCCGCAAAGCACCAACGCCGACGGCTGTTCGTTCAAGAACAGAAACGCCAGAAGCACGCCGATGACAGGCATCAACAAAATGAACGGGGCGACCTGGTCAACGCGGTAGCTGCGGAGCAGCCCGTACCAAATCTTGTACGCAATTGCGAAACCGCCTACCGACAACACGAGGATCGCGCCCCAGTCCAGAAGGCTTGCATTGAGCACGGCCTGGCGTTGCCCGGTTTCCAACACCAACGACATCGCCAGCATCTGCGGCACCGCGAGTGCGGACATGGCCCCCATGAGATAGCCACCCGCCTCCGTCGATTTGGCGCGGATGATCGCCTGCGCGATCCCCCAGCAGAGGGTTCCGGCAACGATCATCACCAGGCCGCGGATTTCGCCAACGGAATTCGGCAATCCCACGACAAGGGCAACGCCGCCAAGCGAGAGGATGATCCCAGCAAGTCGGCGGCGATTGATCTGTTCCAGGCCGATCGCCCAAGCGGCCAGAACGGCGAAGGGGACCTGGGATTGAACCGTCATGACCGCCGTGCTGGCGGGAACGAGCGCGATACCGCTGAAGATCAGGCCGCTTTGCACGCTACCGCCCAGCACCGACCCAACGAAGATGACCCAGAACGGCGTCTGCCGCTTCAGGGCCGGGCGATACAAGGCGATCGCCGTTATTCCGTAGATGATGCTCATCAGGAACAAGGGCGGGAAGCTCTGCATGGTGGGTTTGGCGATCGTGTAGGCGATCGCCCACAAAGCGGGAGGCATGACGGCCAAGGCAACGTCGCAAGGCCTCATACCGACGCTTCCCCGTCAAGGTCTTCGGATGATCCAGCCGCCATGAGATGCCCCGAAAATGACAAGCGTCGTTACGACCCAGGATACGATCTGCCGGCCACGCTGCGCAAGCAATCCTGTTCGCGGCAGATACCGACCTTAAATCGACTGCTGATTCACCCGCTTGGCGACCTGCTCCGCGCTTTCGACCCGCTCGGAATACCGGTCGGTCAGATAGTCCGAACGATCGCGCAGCAGCAGCGTGAACTTCATCAATTCCTCCATCACGTCGACGACCCGGTTGTAATAGGAAGACGGTTTCATGCGTCCGGCTTCGTCGAACTCGTTGAAGGCCTTGGCCACCGACGACTGGTTGGGGATCGTGAACATACGCATCCAGCGTCCAAGAATCCGAAGCTGGTTGACGGCATTGAAGCTTTGCGAGCCGCCCGACACCTGCATGACGGCGAGTGTCCGGCCCTGTGTCGGGCGAACCCCACCCATCGACAGCGGCAGCCAGTCGATCTGGGCCTTCATCACGCCGGTCATGGAGCCGTGCCGTTCCGGTGAACACCAGACCTGGGCTTCTGACCAGATCGAGAGGTCCCTCAGTTCCTGCACCTTGGGATGATCGGCCGATGTCGAATCCGGAAGCGGCAGGCCTGAAGGATTGAAGATGCGCACCTCGGCACCGAGCCGGCGCAGGATGCGCGCGGCTTCCTCCGTAGCAAGGCGGGAATAGGACCGTTCGCGCAGCGACCCGTACAGCATCAGCACCCGGGGCCTGTGGATGGCGCGCGGTCCGTCGAACAGCGCCTTTCCGTCGATCGGCAGCAACTGGTCTTCGTCGATGTTCGGCAACGGATCATCGGGAAAATCGTGAATGTCAGGCAAGGCGCTTGCCCTCCCCGTCGATGACAACCTCACCGTCTTCCTTGGTGAACGAGCCGATGTGCGGATTGGGGAGGACATCGAGAACGGCTTCCGACGGGCGCGCCAGGACAACGCCGAGTGGTGTGACGACAATCGGGCGGTTGATCAGGAGCGGATGCGCCAACATGAAATCAACGATCTCGTCGTCGGTCCATTTGGGATCGCCGAGGCCAAGTTCGGCATAGGGCGTTCCCTTCTCGCGCAGCAAGGCACGCGGGGTGATCCCCATCGCCGCGATCAGTTCAATCAGCGTCTCGCGCGCAGGCGGCGTTTTCAGGTACTCGATGATCTGCGGTTCCTCGCCCGATTGGCGGATCATGGCCAGCGTGTTGCGCGACGTGCCGCAGGCGGGATTGTGGTAGATGGTGATCGTCATTCGGCGGGGTTCCTGATTGATTTTGCATGGGCCGGGATGCCGGCTTCGTACCAGCCCTTGCTGCGGTTCACGATCCAGACAACCGACAGCATCACGGGCACCTCGACCAGCACGCCGACAACTGTTGCCAGGGCAGCACCCGAATTGAGGCCGAACAGCGCAATGGCTGCCGCGACGGCGAGTTCGAAGAAGTTGGATGCACCGATCAGGGCCGATGGCCCCGCCACGCAATGCCGCTCGCCGGACATGCGGTTGAGCAGATAGGCGAGGCCCGAATTGAAATAGACCTGGATAAGGATCGGCACTGCCAGCAGCGCGATGACGGTTGGCTGGGCAATGATCTGCTCGCCCTGGAAGCCGAACAGCAGAACCAGCGTTGCCAGCAGGGAAATCAGCGAGACAGGCTGCAGCCTGCCCAGAAGTCGACCGAGCGCCGCCTGTCCCCCGGCCACCAAAAGCCGTCGGCGCACGATCTGGGCCACGACCACGGGCAGCACGATGTAGAGCACGACCGAGAGCAACAGCGTGTCCCAAGGCACCGTAATCGCCGACAGGCCGAGCAGCAGGCCGACGATCGGCGCGAAGGCGACGATCATGATCGCGTCGTTGAGCGCCACCTGCGACAGCGTGAAATTCGGCTCGCCCCGCATCAGATTCGACCAGACGAAGACCATCGCCGTACACGGTGCCGCCGCCAGGATAATGAGGCCGGCGATGTAGGAATCGATCTGTACCTCAGGAAGATATGGCCGGAACAGCCAGCCGATGAACAGCCAGCCGAGCAGCGCCATCGAGAACGGCTTGACCGCCCAGTTGATGAACAGCGTGACGCCGATGCCGCGCCAGTAGGTGCCGACCTTGGCCAAAGACGCGAAATCGACGCGCAACAGCATCGGCACGATCATCAGCCAGATCAGCACGGCTACGGGAATGTTGACCTTGGCGATTTCCGCCGCCGCGATCCTCTGGAAACCACCCGGAAACAGGTGGCCGAGCGCGATGCCGGCCACGATGCAGAGCGCCACCCACACCGTTAGATACTTTTCGAAGAAACCAATGCCGGTGGGCTCGGCCGTGGCGATAGCGTGGTCCGTCATGATTGTCTTTCGTATTCGTTCAACTGGCCGAAGGCAGATTGCCGCCGATCTCGTCCAGACGCCTTTGAAGCGACAGTCGGTTGAGCGTCGCCATGGGCAGGCTTGTGAAGAGCGCGATGCGGCTGTTCAGCATCCGGTAGGCTTCGGCGAAGGCCAGGTGCTTTTCGGGGTCGGTCCCGCCAGCGGCTGCTGGGTCCGGGATGCCCCAATGCGCCGTCATCGGCTGGCCCGGCCAAACCGGGCAGGATTCATTGGCTGCACTGTCGCAGACGGTGAAGACGAAGTGCATCTCCGGCGCACCGGGGGCGGCAAATTCCTCCCAGCTTTTTGAACGCGCAAAGGCGGTGTCGTAGTTCAGCCCCTGCAGGAGCTGGATCGCATAGGGATGGACCGTGCCTTTGGGCTGCGACCCGGCGGAGAAGGCCTTGAAACGCCCCTCGCCGACCCGGTTGAGGATTGCTTCGGCGAGGATAGAGCGTGCCGAGTTTCCCGTGCACAGGAATAGCGCGTTGAATGGTTGGTTGCTCATGTGCCAGTCTTTCCTAGCAGTCGCAGGTGACAGCGTTGATGACGGGGCGGCAGAGTTCAGGCGCGCCGTTGCAGCAGTCTTCCATCAGGTAGGCCAGCAGGTCACGGAATCCGGTCATGTCGGCAACGTAGCGGATCGTGCGCCCTTCGCGCTCGGCGCGGACCAGACCGGCGTGGTCCAGAATCTTCAGGTGGGCCGAAATCGTGTTTTGGACCGCACCCAGATGCGCTGCAATCTCCCCGGCCGGGATGCCCGCGCCGCCGGCCTTGACCAGCAGGCGAAAGATGTCCAGCCGGGTTTCCTGACCGAGCGCGGCAAGCGCCGCCAATGATGATTTCTTATCCATATATCGTCATCCTTGGATATATTGATGGTTTACTATCCGAGGCTGGACGGCCTGTAAAGTCCATCTTGGGCATTCTGTCCCGCGCCATGCTGCCATTCGCAATACGTCGCAAGACAGGCCGAAGTGTTTCGGCTGGACCGATGCGGGGCTACCGCCCTTACAAAGCAGCGACTGCGATCGCGGTCGGCTTCGGTCGAATGGAGCATCCCTGCAACCCGGCTTGCCGGGCTGCACTTGGGGTCGGTTCCGGTATGGGGCGAAATGACACCCTAAGCGCCCGTCAAGCGGCGAGCGCGTTAAGGATCGGGCATTCCGGCACGTCTTCGCCAGAGCATTGCGAGATCATTGTCACGAGCACCGCTTCAATGCGCTGGAGGTCGGCAATCTTGGCGCGAACCTCGGCTAGATGCGGTTCGGTCCGGCGCTGCACCTCCGCGCAGGTCTGGCTTCTGCAATCGACAAGATGAAGCAGGCCGCGGACCTCGTCGATGCCAAAGCCGAGTTCGCGCGCCCTGAGGATGAAGCGCAGGCGGCGGACGTCGGTTTCGTCATAGATGCGATAACCGCTGGCGCTGCGCGGCGGGTCGGGTAGCAGGCCGATCTTCTCGTAATAGCGGATGGTCTCCAGATGGCAGCCGGTCGCACGGGCCAATTGGTGGCGCTGCAGTCCCTTGGCGGAAAGAAGAGAATTCATGGTGAAAATACCTCTTGAGTCTGTACTGGCTACAGAGCCTATCCTGTTTTCAGTCAGAAATCGAGGATGGTTTGCGATGAACGAAATTGGTAGCAAGACATTGAATTCTTCGAAGGCGGCCGCCGAACCGGATCGGCGCGAGGGCGGGCTGGCGGCGATATGCGTTATCGGCGGTTTGCTGGCATCGGCGTGGTGCATCGTGCCGCTGCGCCGGGTGACGCTCGGTGTGTCGGGCGCATGGATCGGCAGCCTGACGATGCTGGATCCCTATAAGCCCTATATCGCGGCGGCGACACTCGAGCCGCTCGGGTTTGGCTTCTGGCAGGTCTATTTCAAGCCCAAAGCCGCGTGCGAGCCGGGTTCCTACTGCGCCCGTCCGCGCTCCGCCATCATCACCAAGACCGCGCTTTGGATCGCAACGATCCTCATCGTGCTCGCCAGCACCATCGGCTGGTGGGCGCCGCTGTTCTATTGAAACGAGGAGATAACCACGTGAAATACCTGTCGAAACATCTGGTCGCCGCGGCTGCGCTTGGCTTGAGCGGTACTATTATGCTGCCACTTGCCCTTCCCGCGTCCGCACAATCCGCGTCGGAAACGGTTACCGTCAAGGAGCTGACGCAGACCTTCGCAATCGAGAACATGTATTGTGCCCTTTGTCCGGTCACCGTGCGCAAGGCCATGGAAGGCGTTGCGGGCGTGAAGTCGGTCAAGGTGGATTTCGAGGCCAAGACGGCGACGGTTGCCTATGACCCGTCGACCGCGACGGTCGCGGCCATTGCCGCTGCTTCCACCAATGTTGGCTATCCTGCCAAGGCGATCGGGAGTTGAGTCCGTGCCTGACCGGTCCATGCTTGGCGTCGGAGTGGTTGGCGTCTTGATCGCGGCGCTGTGCTGTCTGGTGCCGATCCTGCTGGTGGCGGCAGGTTTGATCGGCGTGGGAGCGCTGACAACAGCGGTCTACGGTCTGGTGCCAATTCTCATCCTCATCATTGCCGCAGCCGGTTACCTGCTGTGGCGACATCGTTCACACATCGATACCAGGAAACATTAGGAGATTTTCATGTCTGACTGCTGTGCGCCCCAAAAAGGCAATGGCCGCTACGATCTTGCGGTGATCGGTGCCGGTTCGGCCGGGTTCTCGGCCGCAATCACGGCCTCTGAGCAGGGGGCGAATGTCGCCCTGATCGGCCACGGCACGATCGGCGGCACCTGTGTCAATGTCGGCTGCGTACCGTCGAAGACGATGATCCGCGCTGCCGAGGCGCTGCATGGTGCACGCGCCGCGCATCGCTTTCCCGGTCTTGCCGGGGAAGCCAACGTCGCTGACTGGGGCCGTTTGGTCGCCGCCAAGGACGACCTGGTGACCACGCTCAGGCAGAAGAAATATGTCGACCTTCTGCCACAATACAACGGCGTCGCCTATCTGGAAGGGAAAGCGCGCCTGAATGGTCAGGGCGCTCTGATTGTGAACGGCGATCCGATCATGGCTGGCAAAATCATCATTGCTACCGGATCAGCGCCGGCCCTGCCGGACATTCCCGGCATTGGGGATGTGCCTTACCTCACCAGCACGACCGCGCTCGAGCTTTCCGAGCTGCCGCGTTCGCTGCTGGTGATCGGCGGTGGCTATATCGGCTGTGAACTGGCGCAGATGTTCGCCCGTGCCGGGGCGGAAGTGACACTTGTAACCCGCCGCCGCCTGTTGCCGGAAGCCGAGCCGGAAATCTCCGCAGCATTGACCGGTTATCTTCGCGACGAGGGCATTACCGTCCTAACCGGCCTCTCCTATCGCCGGATCGCGCGCACGGACCGCGGTGTCGAACTGACGGTCGCCATCGACGGAGCGGACGAAGTGATCGCGGCCGAGCAGGTGCTTTTGACCACTGGGCGGTCCCCGAACACCGGCGGTCTTGGCCTTGCCGAGGCGGGAGTTAAGCTATGCGGTAATGGCGGCGTCTTGGTTGATGAGCGGATGCGCACCTCAAAGCCTGGCGTCTATGCGGCAGGTGATGTCACCGGTCGCGACCAGTTCGTCTATATGGCAGCCTATGGCGCCAAGCTCGCTGCCCAAAACGCACTGAACGGTGACAGCCTTGTCTATGACAATGCGGCCATGCCGTGGGTGACGTTCACCGATCCGCAGGTCGCGGGCGTCGGCCTGACCGAACAGGCGGCTCGCGACGCCGGCTTCGAGACCAAGACTTCGATCGTATCTCTTGACCAGGTGCCGAGGGCGCTGGCCGCGCGCGACACGCGCGGGCTCATCAAACTGGTTGCCGACGCCAAAAGCGACCGATTGCTTGGTGGACAGATCCTCGCGCCCGAGGGCGCCGACAGCATCCAGACGGTGGTGTTGGCCATCAAGCACGGCATGACGGCGAAGGCGCTCGGCGAGACAATCTTCCCTTATCTCACCACGGTCGAAGGGTTGAAACTGGCGGCGCAGGGCTTCGGCAAGGACGTGGCGAAGCTGTCATGCTGCGCCGGATAGGAGGCTTCGATGGAACCTTCGAACGGATACGGCCTTGCGGGATTGCTCGCGGCTAAGATCGTCTGCTGCGGCGCGATTGTACTGGCAGCAACAGGCGCGATCAGCTTTGCCGGCCTTGCCAGTTGGCTGGTCGGCGGCGGCTACTTCTGGCTGGCAGCGGCCGTCTTGGCCATTGTCGGAATCTACTTGTGGCGGCACCGCGCGCGGGCAAATGGCAAGACCGACGGCAAAGGCCCCGTCGGTCAACCGATATACGGTCGGCGCAAGTAGTTCTGCTCAAAAGCGTCGCCGGATGTCATGTTGAGAAGGGTATTATTGCAGGCAGGGCGTTGCAAACCTTGCTGTGGGGGTTAGGTTTTTTGTCAGGGGGAAAAGTAGTCTTTTAGGAGAGGAGAATTGCATGAGCGATAACAAAAGCTTCGATCTGATCGTGATCGGAGGTGGGACGGGTGGAAATGGTGTCGCCCGGATGGCCGCTGACGCTGGCTGGAAGGTCGCCAGCATCGACGCCCTTCCTTTCGGCGGCACCTGTGCATTGCGAGGCTGCGATCCCAAAAAGATGCTGATCGCCGTGACTGAGGGCATTGACTGGGCCCGCAACTTGAGCGGCAAGGGGCTGGAAGCACAGACATCCGTCGACTGGGCGGACATGATCGCCTTCAAGCGCACGTTCACCGACGCGATGCCTGGTCGCATCGAGGGCGGGCTGGAGAAAGCCGGTATCACCGTGTTGCATGGCGAGGCACGCTTCACCGGGCGAGACAAGATCGAGGTGAATGGCGAGATCTTGTCGTCCCGGAACTTTCATATCGCCACCGGCGCTCGGCCAATGACGCTGAATATCCCCGGCGAGGAGTTGCTGGCGACTAGCACCGACTTTCTCGAGCTGCCCGAACGGCCGGACCGGGTCGTGTTCGTCGGCGGCGGATTCATTGCGATGGAATTTGCCCATATCTCCAAACGCGCAGGGGCGCGGGAAGTCACGGTTCTGGAGATGATGGAGCGACCGCTGGGCAATTTCGACCCCGACCTGGTCGGTATCCTTTCCGAGGCGACCGCCGATCTGGGGATTGACCTGCGGACCGAGGCCAAGGTTCTGAAGATCGAGAAAGACGGGTCGGATTTCACCGTTACCTATAAGACGCCGGAAGGAAAGCAGACGATCAATTGTGATCTGGTGGTTCATGCCACCGGGCGCGTGCCCAACATCGAGCATCTCAACCTGGAGGCCGCGGGCGTGGAATACGGCCGCAAAGGCATCAAGGTCAGCCCCTACATGCGGACCACAAATTCCGCCATTTTTGCAGCCGGCGACTGTGCCGACAGTGGGCCTAATCTGACCCCGGTTTCGGCCAACGAAGGCCGGATTGCAGGCAAGAACCTGCTCGCAGGAAAGGATGAGCGCGCGGTCAGTTATCCGCCGATCCCAAGCGTTGTCTTCACGCTGCCGCAGCTTTCCTCGGTCGGCCTGTCCGAAGCCGCAGCACGCGACAAGGGGCTGGCCTTTGACACGCATTTCGAAAAGACCGCCGGCTGGTACTCGTCGCTGCGGGTCGGGGCGCGCTACAGTGCCTACAAGGTTCTGGTCGAGAACGGGACCGGCCATATTCTTGGTGCACATCTGATCGGCCCCGGAGCGGAGGAACAAATCAATCTCTTTGCCATGGCTATGGGCGCAGGGCTGACCGCGAACAGGATCAAGGGCATCATCTTCGCCTATCCCAGCTATGCGTCGGACATCAGTTCGATGGTGTAGCTGATGCGGCAAGGCTGGCATTTCGATTGCGGGCGTCTCTGAAAACGCTCGACGCGACGGGGAGCAGAGTTTGGGAGGCGCCCCACCGGCAGACACACGATCGTTTCGAACGGCCAACGGCCTTACCATCGAGGACAGCATGAGCAAAGGAATGTCCCCCAGTCAGCGATTCCCGACGGTCGAGCGTCTTAGTCCTGCCCGTTCAGCAGGATTACGCCCATGACCAAGCGCCGGGTCTGTGATTCCGAGGCACCCTACGGCGATCCGGGCATGCATCTCGGCCGCCTCGCACTCGGTCTCTCCGACAGCGCCGCTGCGTCGACCGACGCGCGTGCGGTGATCCGCGATATCGGACGGTTGCTGTCCGCGGCAACGCTTCGCGTCGATCGCATCTTTGTGAGCGCGCAGCCGCTGCATCCGGCCTTCCGTGCCCGGACCTATCTCTGGCTTGCCGACGACGACAGAGTTCGTGTCATCGATTGGCCGCATGGTCTGAAGAACCGACCGGGCTATCTCGCTTCCCCGGATCATCATGTGCACACGACGCGCACGGAGCTCCGCGTTCCTCGCCTGCAGGACGTCCGAGCGTTTCGGTGCGACCTCTACGGCGAACTTAGGGCTGACGGCTTTACCGACTATCTTATCGTTCCGCTGCGCTTCGGTGATGGCACGATCAATACTCTCTCCATCGCGACACGCCGGCGGAACGGCTTTCCGGAGGTGGCTTTGGAGGGTTTTCGGCGGCTGGTCGGTCTTCTGACCGTGATACTGGAGCGCCTGGTCGCGCTCGAAAACATCGATATTACCCTGAGGACCTATCTCGGCGGGGCATCCGGCACCCGGCGGAGCGTCGGGCGACCCGGCGCCGTAACGATCCGGCGATAGAAGCAACTCGCCCGGCCGGTATGGCAACATCCGCCGTCTCCGCCAGCGCGCACCTTGAGCCACACCGCGTCCTGATCACAATCGATGCGCAGTTCCTCGACCTGCTGGACTTGCCCACTCGTCGCGCCCTTATGCCAAAGACACTTGCGGGACCGGCTCCAGTACCAGGCCTGACCGGTCTCGATCGTCTTTTCCAGCGCCTCCGCATTCATCCACGCCAGCATTAGCACCACACCGTTCGCCGCATCCGTGGCGACTGCAGGAATGAGCCCATCCGCGTTGAATTGCGGCGTCAGAATGGAGTTTTCTTCGATCGTTTCCGCGAGGTCCGCGGCCGGCGTGGTCATGGGCAAGGGCGTATCTCCGAGTGTACGGGGTATTTCGCGATTGGAGTGTGCCGGCTCAAAGGATGGTTGGTGGTTGGCGGCTGCCGGGCCGTGCTTTGGGCTCGTCACATGTGCATGTCGGGGAGGCATCTTCCCGACGAGATGAAGCCCGGCGCCAGCGCATGAGGGCATAGCCGGCGGCTCCAGCCAGGAGTGTCAGCACACCCCCTATCACGAGACCTTGCCCGCTGAACCAGCCCAAAACGCCGCCCACCGCCGAGCCGATGACTACCGGTCCAAGGCAGCAAAGCGCGACTAAAGGCGCGATGATGATCGCGGTCACGATGCCGGCGGTCGGTTTGTCGTCCAAGGCGCTCTCCGTTCTGATCGCAGATCCATAGCATCGCTGCGGCGCGGTCCATTAATCACAAGCACGACCGCGTCGGGTATCCCGATGACGCGATCGCTGCCAAAGAGATTCGTTACACCCTGTACTCGGTACAGGGTCAAGACAAAATCTTGATCGCTTGGCCACGTAGGCACTGCGGAAACAGAGATTGGTAGCGCCACGGTTCATGATGCTTGAAAACCCCAGCTACGGTCTTCAGACGACAGCGACTGCTCAACGGGTTCCACTTTCCAACGCCCTCACAGAAGCGTGATCGCAAATCGTTGAAATCCCCCTTGAGTCTGTAGTGACTACAAGGCGTAGGCTACTTCGCAAATCGCTGTTCAACGATGCAGAAAGTGAGCAATTATGGAGGCATCATCAGGTCTCAAAGGATCCCGAACGTCGGCGACCGCCGCCATCCACGTGACATCGGAACACCAGCGGGGCGGACGCCAGCAACTGCTCGCCGCCGGCGGCATTCTCGGGGCGATCGCCGTCTCGAGTTGCTGCGTCATCCCGTTTGCCCTGTTCACCGTGGGCATCGGCGGAGCCTGGATCAGCAACCTCACCGCCCTCGAACCGTATCAACCGATTTTTGCCGCCATGACGTTCGGTATCCTCGGCTACGGGTTCTATCTCGTCTATCGCGAGCCAAAGGTCGCCTGCGCTGAGGGCTCCTATTGCGCCCAGCCCAAGTCGGGACGGATCGCCAAAGCCGGCCTCTGGGTTGCCACCGTCCTCGTCATCGTCGGACTAGGGTTCCCGAGACTTGCGCCCCTGTTCCTCTAAGCCAAAGGAGAATGATCCCATGATCCGCCCTGTCGCAGTTGCCGTTCTCCTCGCTCTGCTTTCCCCGCTCGCCGCCGTGGCCGGCGAGAAGACTGTTATACTGAACGTTGACAACGCCACCTGCGCGCTCTGCGCCCCCATCGTCAAAACGGCCCTCTCTCGTGTCTCGGGTGTCACAGCGGTCCAGGTAAAGGAAGCCGACGCAATGTCGGGTGCTGTCGCCACGGTCTCTTTCGATGACGCAGTCACCGGCGTACCGACCCTCATTGCTGCGACGACCAACGCCGGCTATCCGTCGCATGTGGCGCAATAGCCGCCGGCTGATTGGCGGCGGCGGGCGGAGAGCGGTATCACCTCTCTTCGCTGCTCCACATCGGCACGCTGCTGCCTCAAAGGGTGAACGGCGCCGTCGAAAATATCCACCCGGCGGGTGCGAAGTTGCAGGTGTGTAGGAGACTGCAGCTATGGCCGCGAACACCATCGAGCAAAGTACCTTTTGGAAACGGCACCTGGACAAATTCGGGGCCGCCGGATCGGTCTTCGCGGCGCTCTGCTGCCTCGGTTCCCCGGTACTCCTTTCGATTGTATCGGCCGTCGGGCTTGGCTTCATCAAAAGAGATGCGATCCTGTTCCCATTGTTAGCAGCGTTTCTGGCCGTCACCCTACTCGGGCTATATCTTGGAACACGCAGCCATCATCAACCGTGGGCTCTCATCATCGGGGGGCTCAGTACGCTGGCGATAGCGGTCGTGTTTCTCGGTCTCATGCCAAGCCTTGTCCTGGCCTACGTCGGCATCTCTGGTTTGATCGCCGCCAGTTTTCTCAATGTCTGGCTCAGAGTACGCCAGCTAAGGAGCCGGTAACACCGAAACAATCAGTTCGCTTTTGGCGAACGGGAGACGATGTAGGCGTATCTCTGGTCATGGAGCCGGCGTTGCCCGGCGATCAACCGGCGTTCCGGTTCTCGCTCGATGTCATCGGGACCTTTATCGGGCTCAACGATTTGGCTCGCGAGCGACGATAGCGTTGCGGTTACGTTGCACGATATCGGAGACGGTGTTCTTGCTGAGCCCAAGTTCGCGACCAATGAGCCGATAGCTGCGGCCTTCAGCAACGAGCGCCAGAACTCGCGGAGCCAGACGGTCCGACTTCGGGCGCTGCCCCCGCTGTCGACCGAGTTTCTTGCCGCGCGCTTTGGCAACGGCCAAGCCCGATTTGACCCGTTCGCTGATAAGATCGCGTTCGAATTCAGCGATACCGGAGAGGAAAGTCGCCAGCATACGGCCATGAGGAGATGACAGATCGAAGGTCATGCCGTTCATGGCGATGACTGAGACCTTCCAGCTTTCCAGCTCGCGCAACGTGTTGAGGAGATCGATCGTCGAGCGTCCCCAGCGGGAGAGTTCTGTGACCAGGATGGCGTCGATATGTCTAGCCTGAGCGAGCGCCATGATCTTCTTGCGCTCGGCCCGGTCCAGCTTCACGCCCGAGCCCGTCTCTTTATATATGCCGGCAATTTTATATCCGGCACGTCCGGCGAAGGCGGTCAGATCTCGCTCCTGTCGTTCGCAGGACTGATCAGCCGTCGAAACCCGGCAATAGATGGCCACGCGCTGTCCCAATTGAACCCTCGTGGTTTTGTGGCTCGCAAAGCCTTGATTTGCATGGGGCGATTGTTGTCCAAAACAGACTGTACTTCAACAGGGACAACGCGCGCATGCCAAGACGACATATTCTCGCCGAGCGACAGCGCTCGGCGTTGCTCGACCTGCCGACGGACGAGTTATCACTGCTGAAGCATTACACATTGGGCGACGACGATCTGGCAAACATTCAGGAACGCCGCAGACCAGAAAACAGGCTGGGTTTCGCCCTGCAGCTTTGTGCACTACGCTATCCAGGGCGCGCGCTGGCTCCGGGCGAAATGATTCCGCATGAAGTCCTTTCCTTCATCGGAGCTCAGCTCGGCGTTCCGGCCGATGCGCTTCTCACCTATGCCGCCCGGCGTCAGACCCGCCAGCAACATATGGAGGCGTTGCGCGAGATCTACGGCTACAAGACATTCACGGGGCGCGGGGCCCGTGATCTGCGGGATTGGCTTTTCGATCAGGCTGAAGATGCCAGGTCGAACGAAGATCTGGCGCGGCGCTTCGTCGCGCAATGCAGGAAAATGGTGACCATCCTGCCGGCGGCGTCAACGATCGAGCGTCTGTGCGCCGATGCCCTTGTTGCCGCCGAGCGATGCATTGAGACACGGATAGCGGAAAGGCTCGACTTTAGTGTGCGCGAGCAACTGGACGGGCTTCTGACCGAAATGGTTGACGGAAACATCAGCCGTTTCATCTGGCTTCGCCAGTTCGAAGTCGGCAGCAATTCCGCATCAGCGAACCGCTTGCTTGATCGGCTGGAGTTCCTGCGCGGTCTGGAAGTCGATCCCCAGATCCTCCTAGGCGTACCGCCACACCGCATCGCGCGCCTGCGTCGGCAGGGCGAGCGTTACTTCACGGATGGCCTGCGCGACATCAGTTCGGATCGGCGGTGGGCGATCCTCGCCGTTTGCGTCGTCGAATGGGAAGCCGCGATCGCCGATGCCATCATCGAAACCCACGACCGCATCGTTGGGAAAACTTGGCGAGAGGCGAAACGGCTACATGACGAGCGGATTGCCGGTTCCAAGGCCGCAGTCACCGATACGCTTCGCGCTTTCACGGCATTGGGAGCCTCTTTGCTGGAAGCTCGCGACGATGGTGTTCCGTTGGACAATGTGTTGGCACGGTCGGCCGAATGGCATCAGCTTGAACAGCTGGTTGCCGTAGGGACGCAACTCACCAGTACATTGGCAGACGAGCCGTTGGCTCACGTCGGACAAGGGTATCATCGTTTTCGCCGATATGCGCCGCGGATGTTGCGATGCCTGAAGCTCAAGGCTGCGTCGGTGGCGGAGCCATTGATTGCAGCCGCGAAAGCCATCGGCGAAACACGTGCGCCGACATCAACAGGTATATCATTCCTGCGGCCGAATTCGAAATGGCATCGCCATCTCCGAGCGCAAGACCGAGGCGATGGTCGTTTATGGGAGGTCGCGGTGCTGTTTCATCTTCGCGATGCTTTCCGGTCTGGAGACATATGGCTGGATCATTCCCGCCGCTACGGCGATCTCAAGCAGGTGCTTGTTCCGATGACCTCGGCGCAGGCGAATGCCAGGATGGCTGTTCCTCTCGATCCTCAAGCTTGGCTGGCTGACCGCAAGGGTCGCCTTGCGGATGGTCTGAAGCGGCTGGCACGTGCCGCTCGCGACGGGACCATCCCCCATGGTAGCATTGAAGATGGAACGTTGCGGATCGACCGGTTGACCGCAGACGTTCCCGAAAGCGCAGAGGAACTGGTCCTCGATCTTTATCGTCGAATGCCGCCTGTGCGGATCACTGACATCTTGCTGGAAGTTGACGCGGCGGTCGGATTCTCGGACGCCTTTTCCCATCTCAGAACCGGAGCGCCATGCAGCGATCGGGTCGGCTTGCTGAACGTTCTGCTCGCCGAAGGGCTGAACCTAGGCCTTCGAAAAATGGCGGAAGCCTCGAACACGCATGATTACTGGCAGCTCTCGCGCCTTGCCCGCTGGCATGTCGAAAGCGAGGGCATGAACCAGGCGCTGGCGATGGTCGTGGCCGCGCAGGGCAAGCTGCCGATGTCCCGGTTCTGGGGCATGGGAAAAACCGCATCAAGCGATGGTCAGTTTTTCCCTTCGGCACGACAGGGCGAGGCCATGAACATGATCAACGCCAAGTACGGCAGTGAGCCTGGGCTCAAGGCTTATACCCACGTCAATGACCAGTTCGCGCCGTTCGCCTCACAGACTATTCCCGCAACCGTCAGTGAAGCTACGTACATCCTCGATGGCCTGCTGATGAATGAAGTCGGCCGGCAGGTCGGCGAGCAATACGCCGATACGGCGGGGTTTACCGATCATTTGTTCGGGACCAGTGCCATGCTCGGCTACCGGCTCGTCTTGCGCATCCGCGACTTACCGTCGAAACGGCTTTATGTCTTCGATCCCGCGGGGACACCCAAAGATTTACGCAAGCTGGTGGGCGGCAAAATCCGCGAAGAACTGATTGTGTCAAACTGGCCTGATCTCTTCCGCTGTGCTGCCACGATGGCCGCCGGAAAGATCAGACCGAGCCAGTTGCTCCGGAAACTCGCATCCTATCCCCGACAGAACGATCTTGCGGCCGCGCTTCGGGAAGTCGGCCGCGTCGAGCGCACTCTCTTTATCATCGAGTGGATCCTCGATACCGATATGCAGCGCCGCGCCCAGATTGGCCTCAACAAGGGCGAAGCCCACCATGCCCTCAAGAGTGCCCTGCGCATCGGCCGTCAAGGTGAAATCCGTGATCGAACCACTGAGGGGCAGCATTACCGGATCGCCGGGCTGAATCTGCTGACGGCGATCATCATCTACTGGAATACCGTCCACCTTGGCCACGCCGTCGCCGAACGGCGAAACGAAGGCCTCGATGTGCCACCCGAACTTTTAGCCCACATCTCTCCTCTGGGCTGGGCGCATATCCTGCTGACCGGCGAATATCTTTGGCCCACGGAGGCAAACGCTTAGGGTGTCATTCCGCCCCCAGCCGGAACCGACCCCAAGGAACGCGGCCGCAGCGAGCCGTAGAGCAGCAGGATTCGCGGGGCGTGCTCCTCCGGCCCCAGTCCGAGGCCGGGCCGATCCTCGGCATACCTGAGATCGAGCGCCGGCAGATGGTCGGGATCATTGAGTTCACGCAAACGCATGGTGCGGCTCCTACGGTCTGGCTGTCGCGGCCGCCGGCACTGCATCAGGCGCAGTATCGGCGAACCAGCGCCTGCCCAACCTGAGCGCCACGTGCACCAGCAGTACAAGCACGGGGACTTCGACCAACGGTCCGATGACCGCCGCGAACGCGACCGGGGAAGCAAGACCAAAAGCGGCGATGGCAACCGCGATCGCCAGTTCGAAATTGTTGCCTGCGGCCGTGAAGGCGATGGCCGTCGTGCGAGGATAGTCAGCCGCGATCAACTTGCCCATCAGGAAGCTGATGACGAACTGCACGACGAAGTAGATCACCAGAGGAACGGCGATCAGAAGCGCATCGGAGGGTAGCCGCACGACATCGCCGCCCTTGAGGCTGAACATGGCCACGATGGTGAAGAGCAGCGCGACGAGCGTGATCGGGCTGATCCTGGGCAGGAACACGCCCTCGTACCAATCGCTCCCCTTGCTGGAGATCAGGAAGCGCCGCGTGAGGTATCCGGCTGCGAAGGGGATGCCGAGGTAGATCAGGACGGCCTTGGTGATCGTCCAGAAGCCGACGTCGACAACGCTGCCTTCCAGGCCGAACAGCGGCGGGAGGACGGACAGGAAGAACCAGGCATAGGTCGAGAAGAACAGGATCTGGAAGATCGAATTGAACGCGACGAGGCCAGCGACATACTGGTTGTCGCCCTTGGCCAACTGGTTCCAGACCAGCACCATGGCGATGCAGCGCGCCAATCCGATCAGGATCACGCCCGTCATGTATTCGGGGTGGTCGCGCAGGAAGATCACCGCGAGCCCGAACATCAGCGTTGGACCGATAATCCAGTTCTGGACCAGCGACAGGACCAGCACGCGCTTGTCGGCGAAGACGCGGTGCAGCTCCTCGTAACGCACCCGGGCGAGCGGCGGATACATCATCAGGATTAGGCCGATGGCGATCGGGATGTTCGTCGTGCCGACCGACATGGCGTCGAGCGAGGCCGGAAGGGTCTCGAAGGCGGTTCCGAGGAAGACGCCGAGCGCCATCGCCGCGAAGATCCAGACCGTGAGGTAGCGATCGAGGAAGGACAGCCGGCGTGCCGGAGGTGTTGCGTTCGACATCGGAATTCCTGTGGTTGTCAGGCGAGCCTGTTGCCTGCCGCATCGGTCACCTGCTCGCCATCTTCCTTGGCGAAGGCGCCCTTCTGGGCAGGTAGGAGGTCGAGGACCGTCTCGGACGGGCGGCAAAGCTTCACGCCTTTCGGCGAGACGACGATCGGACGGTTCATCAGAATCGGATGCTTCTCAATCGCATCGAACAGCTGCTCGTCTGTCAGGGCGGGATCGCCAAGGCCGAGCTCCCCGTAAGGCGTGTCCTTCTCGCGGAGGATACTGCGGAGCGACGTGCCCATCCGCTCCACCAGCTGACGCAGCAGCTCTCGCGTCGGCGGTGTCTTCAGGTACTCGATAACATGCGGTTCGATTCCTGCATTGCGGATCATCGCAAGCGTGTTGCGCGAGGTCCCGCATTTGGGGTTGTGGTAGATGATCACGTCCATGCCGGGTCTCATGCTGTTGCGGCCGCCGAGACTTCGAGCTTTCCGATCTCGCGCAACCTGGACTGGAGCGACATCCGGTCGATCGAAGCTAGCGGCAGTGCCAGGAAGGCGGAAATGCGGTTCGATAGCTGCCGATAGGCATCGGCGAAAGCCAAGTGCTTCTCGGCATCCGTGCCTTCAGCGGCGGCGGGATCCGGAATGCCCCAATGCGCTGTCATCGGCTGTCCGGGCCAGACCGGGCAGGATTCGTTTGCCGCGTTGTCGCAGACGGTAAAGACAAAATCCATCTTCGGAGCACCGGGCGCCGCGAACTCGTTCCAGGATTTCGAACGCGCGAAAGACGTATCCAGCTTCAGGTTCCGAAGGAGTTCGATGGCAAACGGATGGACCTCGCCATTCGGCTGCGATCCGGCCGAGAAGGCCTGGAAGCGCCCAGCGCCGAGATTCCGCAGGATCGCTTCTGCAAGGATCGAGCGGGCGGAGTTTCCTGTGCAGAGGAAGAGTGCGTTGTAGAGCCTGTCGGACATAGAAAATCGCTCCTAACAATCGCAGGTCACGGCATTGATGACTGGACGGCAGAGTTCGGGCGCGCCGTTGCAGCAGTCTTCCATCAGGTAAGCGAGCAGGTCACGGAATCCGGTCATGTCGGCGACGTAGCGCACGGTCCGGCCATCCCGCTCGGGGCGGATGAGGCCCGCATGCGTCAGGATCTTCAGATGGGAGGATGTCGTGTTCTGAACCGCTCCCACTCGCGTCGCAATCTCTCCCGCTGCAACCCCTTCTGGCCCCGCGCGCACAAGGAGGCGGAAAATGTCCAGGCGGGTTTCCTGCCCCAACGCGGCTAAGGCGGCCAGAGACGCTTTCTTGTCCATAAATCTGCCCTTCTCGATATAACGACACGCGGTAGATAGCATGAGACGCTGCCGACGAAAAGGCCTGGTTTGCCTCAAAAGAAAGACAGGTCCCCGCCTCTTCGGCCAGCAGCAGTGCGATGCCCTCGGTGGGGAAATCGCCCGCAGGCTAGCTGAGGTACGGCAGCCCGTCCGAACCGCTGGGTAAAGCATTCCTCCTCAGTGTTGCGCGGGCGACTGTGGCGCGGGTCGCTGAACAGGCGAGCGCCACGCTCGCTGCGCGCACTGATGTTTCGCATCGAGATCAACACCCATCACCGCTTCGCGTGGACGATGATGAAGAGCCAGGATCAACTCATCTGCACCAAACAAGGAGTGTCTCACCTTCTGCCTGCCCAGGCACAGACGCATCTCGCAGGCCTCGAGGGCAACGCCCGATCGGCACGGCAACGAGAGCTGTTCGACACGGAAGGCCTGATCGCCCTCCGCTGCGTTTCACCAGACTGTCGCTCATTTCCACTTCCAAGGGACCGAAAACGCATTTCGTGACACACAAAAATACCGCTCGAACGGTCAATACTAAGGATTCGTGGATCGGTTGACTTGCTGGCTGCGACGGTCGCGGTGAGGGGTGCCCGCACGGTTGCATTGAGTTCATCTCGTGCTTGGCCGATCAGTTGTGTCCAGGCATCGCAGCGCGTCATACTGACTGAGGAATACCTTGCCAGTCAGGCATTCGAGGAAATGGGTCCGCTTCAGCCTGTCCATCACTGGCCCCTTGACTTCGGACAGATGGAAAGTGATGCCCGCGTCCTTCAGGCGATGATTGATCTCCTCAAGGCTTTCGAGCGCCGAGGCATCGATTATGTTCACGGCCGAGCACATGAGCACGACATGTTTGAGCTGCGGCCGCTCGGCGACAAGCGCGGCGATACGATCTTCCAGATAGCGGGTATTGGCGAAATAAAGGCTTTCATCAACCCGCACGGACAGGATTTCAGGTGATGTTTCCACCACGTGGCGCTCGACATTGCGGAAGTGCTCGGTGCCGGACAATTGGCCGACGACGGCCATGTGCGGGCGCGAAGTGCGGTAGAGATGGAGCAGCAGCGATAGCACAACGCCCATGACGACGCCGATCTCCACGCCGACAAACAGCGTGCCGAGAATGGTCGCGGCCATGGCCGAGAAGTCTACCTTGGAATATGCCCAGACACGACGGATGGCGGCGACGTTCACCAACGATAGGACAGCGACGATGATCGTTGCAGCCAGTGTCGCCTGCGGAAGGCTGGCGAGAAGCGGCGTGAGGAACAATGTGGCGAGCGCGATGCCGATGGCGGTGTAGATGCCGGCGGCAGGCGTTTCAGCGCCGGCATCGAAATTGACGACCGAACGGGCAAAGCCGCCCGTGACCGGATAGCCCGACGAGATCGCCGAGGCGATGTTGGCCACGCCAAGCCCGATCAGTTCCTGATCCGGCACGATGCGCTGGCGGCGCTTGGCGGCCAGCGTCTGCGCGACCGAGACCGATTCCACGAAGCCTATCAGCGAGATCAGCAGAGCAGGGACGGCGAGCATGCGGATGAGTTCGAGATCGAAGACAGGCAAAGCAGGGACGGGCAAGCCTTGCGGGATGGCGCCGACGAGCGCGACGCCCTGCGGGCCGAGGTCGAGCATCGTTGCGGCGAGGATCGTCGCGGCAACGGCCGCAACCGGTCCGGCCTTGGTCGTGATGTCGGCCATGCGCGCCGAAAGGCCGAGCGCGACTAAGACGCGCTTGAGGCGCAGTCGCACGAAGTAGAGAAATGCCAGCACCGACGTGCCGATGGCGAGCGTCGGCAAATTGATCGAGCCGATATTCTCGACGAGGCCGGTCGCGATCTGCGGCAAGGTGTGGCCGCCGGCAGGGATGCCAAGCAGATATTTGAGCTGGCCGGCCGCAATCAGCAGTCCCGAGGCGGTGATGAAGCCGGAAATCACCGGGTGGCTCAGGAAATTCGCGACAAAGCCCAACTTGAACAAGCCCATAGCGATCAGCATAGCGCCGGACAGGAAGGCCAGCAGCATGGCGGCAGCAAGATAGGCGGGCGTGCCCTGAGCTGCGATCTCCCCGATGGCAGAGGCGGTCATCAAGGAGACGACGGCCACTGGACCCACCGCAAGCGTCCGGCTGGTGCCGAACGCTGCATAGGCGACCAGCGGCAAGATCGAGGCGTAGAGCCCGATCTCGGCCGGTAGGCCTGCCAGCATCGCATAGGCGAGCGATTGCGGAATCAGCATAATAGTAACGATAATCGCTGCGACCATGTCGTTGGTCAGGGTCGCGCGGGAATAGCGCCGACCCCAATCAAGGATCGGCAGATAATCTGCCAGCCGGCTCATTGTCGTGGTCTTTCGATTTTTGTCTTGCGCGTTTCAGACGGTACGGGGTGACGCGCTGCCTTCGCCAAGAAGGCGAGCGGCCCACATGCCGAGGATCATGGCGGGGGGGAAGGCGAGGGGTCCAGGCGCGCCGCGCCCCAGCGCGGGCAGCGCTGGACCCGGGCAAAAACCGCCAAGCCCCCCGCCGATACCGAAAAGCCCCGGGCCCGGAAGAAAGCGCGCGGCGATGTCGTTGGGCGGCGGCAGGGGGAAACGGTCGCCGGCAATCGGGTCGCCGCGGGGGAGGAACCGTCGGTAGCCGACGAACGCGACGAGAACTGCGCCGCCCATGACGAAGGCAAGGGAGGGGTCCCAGGTGCCGGCCAGATCGAGGAAATTCAATACCTTCGCTGGGTCCGACATGCCGGAGACGAGGAGGCCAACGCCGAATAGAAGGCCAAGCGCGAGATTGATGAGGAATGACATGGGCTCAGGCTCCGATGACGTGGCGGATGAGGAAGACAGTGATGATGGCCGTCGTCATAAAGATGCCGGTGGCGACGAAGGAGCGGGTCGACAGTCGCGAGAGTCCGCAGACACCGTGACCCGACGTGCAGCCATTGCCCCAGACCGACCCGAAGCCGACGAGGAGGCCCGCTCCGAGCATTAGCGGAATGTTGGATGAAACCGTCTGGCTCACCTCGACATCGCCGACCGCGATCATGGCAATCGGCGCCGTAACGAGGCCGATAACGAAGCCGAAACGCGACAGGAACGCGCTGTCGCGATAGGGCGGCAGCAGGCGTCCTGCTATCCCGGAAATGCCCGCGATGCGGCCTTCCCACAGCATCAGCAGCACAGCCGACAGGCCGATCATCATGCCGCCGATGAGCGAGGCGAGTGGGGTAAATCCGGTCATGGATTGGATCCTTCGCGCGGCTTGGCGCAGAACATGACGTGCATCATGGAGACGAATTCAGCGACCCGGCCGTCTTCGAGCCGGTAGAACATATGCTTCGCTTCCTTGCGGCCGACGATGAAGCCAGCCTCGCGCAGTTCAGCGATCTGCTGCGACAGGCCCGGCTGGCGGATGCCGAGCGTGTCTTCGAGATCGCGTACCGAGCGCTCGCCATCAACGAGTGCGCAGACGATCATCAGCCGCGAGGGATGGGCGAGCTTCTTCAGGAAGTCCGCCGCCTCGCCGGCATTTTCGACCATCTCGGCCGTCTCTTGCGACAGTTCGCGTGTCATGGCGGTCAGTCCCATGCCGCACCCTCCAGCACGTCGAGCGGGAATTTGAGATAGCGCTTGCCATTCGCCTCAGGCGCGGGCAGGCGACCGCCATTCATGTTCACCTGCAGAGCGTGCAAAATCAGCTTGGGCATGGGCAAGGTCGCATCGCGCCTCTCGCGAACTGCAACAAACTCGTCTTTCGTCCGGCATTTCGACATGTGCGTGTTCTCTGCCTTCTCCTCCGCGACGGTCGATTCCCATTGCGGTGCGCGACCTTCTGGCTGGTAATCGTGACCGACAAAAATGCGGGTTGCGTCCGGCAGGGCCAAGATCTGCTGGATCGAATCCCAAAGGCGCGCCGCGCTCCCGCCGGGAAAGTCGGCCCGCGCGGTCCCTGAGTCCGGCATGAACAGCGTGTCGTGGACGAAGGCCGCATCGCCGATCACATACGTGATGGAGGCGAGTGTATGGCCTGGCGAAAACAACACCTTCGCATCGATCGTCCCGACCTTGAACCGCTCGCCCTCGGCAAAACGCTTGTCCCACTGCGAGCCGTCTGCCGGGAAGTCAGGCCAGTTGTAAAAACCCTTCCAGAGCTTCTGCACTTCGACGACTTTCTCGCCAATGGCGGTCGGCGCGCCGGTCTTGTCCTTGAGATACCGCGCGGCGGAGAAATGGTCGGCATGGGGATGAGTGTCGAGAATCCACTCGACCGTCAGCCCCTTGCTCTCGATGTAGCCGAGAATGCGGTCGGCATTGATCGTCGCCGTCGCGCCCGACTTTTCGTCGAAATCAAGCACCGGATCGATGATGGCGCACTGCTTGGTGACCGGATCGGAGACGACATATTGCACCGAGAAGGTGCGGTTGTCGAAGAACGCCTTCACGTCGGGCACAGTGCTTTCGCGACGGGCTTGGTTGGCATCGAGCCATTTGACGGCGCCTGACAGATCCAGGCCGAGGCGCTGGCCGAGCGGCAAGATGTCGCTGCGGGCCATACGCCCTTCGAGCACTTCGCCGATCGCGTGGAGTGTCGCCGAGCGTGTGCCGGTCTTGCAATGGGCGAGCACCGGCCCATCCGCCCTTTTCAGCGCCAGCTGGAAATTGATGACATGGTCCTTGTTGATCTGGCCAGGCACGACCGGGATATGCGTGTAGCCGAGCCCCGCCGCCTCGGCGGTCCGGCGATTCGCGGACGCGCTCGGCTGGCCCGTTTCCTCGTCGTCCGGGCGGTTGTTAATGATAGCCGCAATGCCATTCGCCCTGGCCACCCGGATGTCGGCCGCGGTGAGTTGCGGGGCAATGAAGAGCTTGTCGGAAATCTGTTTCATGTATCTCTCCTGCATACTCGGCCGCTACGGCCAATTTACTTTCGCCCATGTAAAAACGATTGCGATAAAACGCAATAGATAAGTTGTTATTGTTCCTTCCGGGTCTGTGCAGGGCGGTGACAAACTAGGCCATTGGAGCGCCGTCATGTTGGCTGTGCGGGCGGAGTAAAAACCGTCCATTGGCTAGATTGGCCCCTTTGGGGGTCGGCCGGGATGTTTGCCGTGGAAGTCTATGCCGCCGTCCGACATTTCGTTTTCGTGGAGGGGAACAGCCGCCGCGAGCGGCCCGGATATTCGGGCTGAGCCGCGAGACGATAATGAAGACGTGTCGCTTCCATCAGCGATTCCAATGGCGGGATCTCAACGCGCCGACAAGCGCGTGACAGGTTAGCACCGCAGGCAACGAAACCGGGCGTGTTATTGGGAAATGGGATGGCGATGTGCCTGCGGCGAGATCGGAGAGGCGGGAAACGGCGCCTTTAGGGGACATCAGTCAGATTATCGTGAGCGCTTTGGCCTGGATCAACAGGGGAGCGCACTCGAGAAACCGCCCACCGCCGACTGGCTGAGCTGAGCCGGAAGCGGTCCTATTCGATGGGAACCCATGCCGTTCTGTGTCTATGCGGCTCCGATTGGGGGGAATCGGCGTCTGCTTTTGCCGCCCAGGCGGACAGTGGCCGCGGCCGAGCTGCGTCGCCCTCCGGCGGCAGCGGTCGGGTCAGGATGAAGATCGCCGGAAAAGCCAGCACGAGACATTGGAGGCCCACCACATAAAACGGCGCACCAATGAGGAGGGAGGCGCGCGGTACTGCGAAAATCACGATCATCGCGTTGCGCTTGGTCGGGCCGGAAATCGCTCTGTGCCTGCTCCATTGTTCAATCGGCGGTCCGAGGCGGGGATGCTCGTTCAACCAACGATGCAGGCGAGGCGATCCGCGGGCGAAACAGCAAGCCGATAGCAGCAGGAACGGCGTCGATGGCAGCAGCGGCACAAGGATGCCGAGGAGTCCCAAACAAACGCAAAGCAGCCCGAGTCCCGCCCACATAATCCGGACGGCGCTTCGCGCCAGCGGCGCAGCATTTTGTTCAGGCCGCCGGCGCAATGCCGAATTCTTCCGAGCTAAGGATCAGGTCTGCGAGCGTGTAGCGATCTAGCGAGGTGACAAACGCCTCCAGCGCCTCGCGCAGCGCGCGTCGCAGGCGGCAGCAATTGGTGATGGTACAGCGGTTTCCGGTAGTGAAGCACTCGACCAGGGCAAAGTCCGGTTCGGTCCGCCGGATGACGTCCCCGACCAGTATCTCGCCTGCGGCCATACCCAACATGAGCCCCCCCCGAACGGCCGCGCACCGCTTTGAGATAACCGGCGCGGGTGAGAGCGTTCACCATGTCAACGGCGGAGCAAAACCAGGCCGTTGGGCGGCGCAAAAGTAGGCCACTTGGCGCCGCAAGCGGGGAACGGCGGGAGGGCGTAGCCCGACTAGAGTTTCCCGCTTGCGGCGTCGGCTATTTTCGTGAGGGCTTCAGCCTGCCTTTCGGGCGCGGCTTTGGGCGAGACGGTAGCTTTCGCCGTTCATCTCGAGGATGTTGACGTGGTGGGTGATGCGATCGAGCAGTGCGCCGGTCAGACGCTCGGAGCCCAACGTCTCCGTCCATTCATCGAAAGGCAGATTGCTGGTGATCAGCGTCGCGCCGCGTTCGTAACGCTGCGAGATCAGCTCGAACAGCAGTTCCGCCCCGGTCTTGGAGAGCGGCACGAAGCCCAGCTCGTCGATGATGAGGAGCTTGTAGGTAGCCATCTGCTTCTGGAAGCGCAGAAGACGCCGTTCGTCGCGAGCCTCCATCATCTCGCTGACGAGAGCGGCGGCCGTGATAAAGCCGACTGCCAAGCCCTTCTGGCAGGCGGCCAGACCGAGACCGAGGGCGACATGAGTTTTGCCCGTGCCACTGGGGCCGAGCGCGATGACGTTCTCGCGGCGCTCGATCCATTCACAGCGCGCCAATTCCAATACCTGCATCTTGTTGAGCTTCGGAATGGCGGTGAAGTCGAAGCTGTCGAGGCTTTTGACGACCGGGAACTTCGCCGCCTTGATACGGCGTTCGACCTTGCGGCGGTCCCGCTCGATCATCTCCCGCTCGGCAAGACGAGCAAGGTATCCGACATGGTCCACGCCTTCGGACGCGCATAGCCGGGCCAGCTTCTGGTGCTCGCGCTGGAAGGTCGGCAGCTTGAGGGTCTTGAGGTAATGGGAAAGCAAAATCGCAGGGGGATTGTCAGGCGCTTCGGCGCTCATGCCGCTTCTCCTGCATCCGATGACAGGAGGCGCATGTATGCCTTCGCCGACGTCGTCTCGACCGTCGCCCTTGGCAGGTAAGGATAGATGGACAGGTCCAGCCGTGGCGGCCGGCGCTCCACCCGACACAGGAGAAGATGCTTGACGGCGTCGAAGCTGATCGCGCCGAGTTGGAGGGCCTGCTTCACCGCCCCGTGCAGATCGACGAGATCGAAGCTTTCCAGCAAACGCAGCACCTGCACATACTCACGGCGGCCCTGCTTGGCCATACGTGCTTCCATCAGGCGGCGCAGCGTGGCGAACTCTTCGGGCAATTCCCATCCCTGAAGAGGGGCGGCCTGATCCAATGCATTGATCTTCTGCTCGATCAGCGGCAGGTAATGGATGGGATCAAAGACGACGTCTTCCCGTTCCCAGCTCCGGGGATGACGAGCAATGATCTCGCCGCGGCAGCCGATCACCACCTCGTCGACATAACCCCGGACCCAGACTTGCCTGTGGCCATAGGCGACCGGAACAGAGTAGTCGTTGGTCTTGTAGCGGACCAGGGATTGCGCCGTCACTCTGGCGCTGGCCTGGTCACAGGCATCGAACGGCGAAGCCGGCAATGCGCGCATGGCGGCGAGATCGCGCTGCAGCCGCTCTCCGATCGTCTCGCTCTCGCCGCGCAGCCTGTCGTGCTGGCGCTTGCGGCACTGCTCTTCCAGCCAGGTGTTGAACACATCCCATGTCGTGAACCGTGGGATCGGAACCATGAAGTTGCGACGAGCATAGCCAACGAGGCCCTCGACATTCCCCTTGTCGTTGCCCTTGCCGGGGCGACCGTAGCGATCCCGGATCAGGTAGTGGGACAGGAAGCCGCTGAACAGCGCCGCTCGCTTGCGCGTGCCGTCGGGCAAGATCTTGACCACCAGGCAACGATCATTGTCGTAGACGATCGATTGCGGCACGGCCCCGAAGAAGGCGAACGCATGGATGTGGCCATCGACCCACGCCTCAGCCACCGCAGCGGGATAGGCTCGCACATAGCAGGCGTCGCTATGCGGCAGGTCGAGCACAAAGAAACGGGCTTTCTGCTCGACACCGCCGATCACCACCATCGCCTCGCCGAAGTCCGCCTGTGCATGGCCGGGCGGATGCGACAGCGGCACGAACATCTCCTGGCAGCGCTGCTCTCGCTCGCGCATGTAATCCTTGATGATCGTGTAGCCGCCGGTGAACCCGCATTCGGCACGCAGCCGGTCGAACACTCGCTTGGCCGTATGGCGCTGCTTGCGCGGAACCGTCAGGTCCTCATCCAGCCAATGATCGATGGTCGAAACAAATGCATCCAGCTTCGGACGTCGGATCGGTGACCGGCGCTGATAGCCGGAAGGAGTCGAATACGACAGCATCTTGGCAACGCTGTCGCGCGATATGTTGAAATGCTTCGCTGCCTGACGCCGGCTCATCCCTTCCGAGACGGCCAGGCGAACCTTCAGATAAAGTTCCACGGTGTAGATCCCCTGTCCCTCCTGCGTTCAATGCAGAAGGGAAATAGGTGGCCGGATTTTACTCCGCCCGCGGCCGGACTATCCCGCCGCTACCGTGGCCGGTTTTTGCACCGCCGCTCTCATCGTAGATCAGGTCCGGCCGCTGGTCCGCACGCGACGTCCTCGCCGGCACGTCGGCGCCGCTCAGGATTCTTGATGACCGTGCCAAGACAGCGTCGATCTCGGCAAACTCCTCATCCAGAATACCGTCTTCAATGTCATCCCGAACATTGGCTTCAACGGGGCTGGCTCCAGCCCCCTGCCCTTCCCGACCGACACCAACCGCCGCCGATGTTGCGTGCCCGCGACCGGTCAGCTCTCGCAATCCTTCGCGGCCGAGCGCCCAGTTAGGCTTCTGCGATAGAATTCGCCGGCGGCCTCGCAAAACCGCGTGCGCGCGAGTGAGCTCGTGGGTCGGGGTGCGGATGTCCATGTGCGCGTCGTGCAGGACTAAGTCCTCCAGGTGGACGAGTTCGCCTTCAAGCCAGAGCGCGGCGGCCGCGTCGGCAAAATTCTGGCGCTCGACAAAGCCCTCGCGGACCGGCGAGCGGGCCAGCCGCTCATCGAGTCGCGCCAAAGCTTCGGTTGTCGCTTTCAATTCGCGATTTCAATCGTGAGAATGTCATGTGCTGTTTAGGTTTGAGCGTTATGACGGCCATGATTTTTCGCTAACGATTTCACTGACCGCTCATTTTGCCGAACCGATTGCACAACCTAAAACCGGCGCCTGCCGCGTCACACTCCGATGAAGCATGGTCGGCGGCGCGGCGCGTTGCGCGCGAGCTGGACAAGATTCTGGAAGGTTCGGGTTCCCGAAGGGCGGCGATCGTTCGGGCAGCCACCGAGCTGCGCCTCTCGACCAGGCAGGTCTACAATCTGCTGGCACGCTACCGCGTCGATCGGACCGTAACATCGCTCTTGCCTGGTGGAGACAGGACCCGAAAGAAGCGGCTCCAGAAGGACATCGAGGAGATCATCGCGACGACACTGCGAGAGCAGTGGCTCGTGTTGGAGGCTACACCTCTCGCTCCGGTCGTGGCCGAAATCCGCGCCCGCTGCGAGGAGGCCGGCCTGTCTCCCCCGTCCTATCTGACAGTCGCCCGGAGAATACCCGCACTGTTTGGCCCCGAGGAAATCGCGAAGAAGCGATCCGCGAACCCGAAACATCTCCATCGGCTCAGGGGCAGGCCCGGATACATCCATGCGGCGCACCCGCTGGATGTCTGTCAGATCGATCACACGCCGACCGACATCAACTTCGTCGAGGTCGTCGAAGGTGGCGGTACATTTGTCGGCAGGCCCTATCTGACGATCGTCACCGACGTGGCGACGCGCTGCATTCTCGGTTTCTGCCTGACGCTCGAAAAGCCGTCGGCGCTGTCGATCGCCTTGTGCCTGGCGCAGGCACTGTGCCCGAAGGACGAATGGCTGGTTGCGCGCGGCATCAAGCATGGGTGGCCGATGTTCGGTCGACCGCGATTGCTGGTCACCGACTCCGCCAAGGAGTTCAAAGGGAATGCCTTTCAGCGCGGTTGCGAAGACTACGGTATTCGTATCCGCTACCGAGATCGCGGCCGCGTGCATCAGGGTGGCGTGGTCGAAAGGCTGCTCGGAAAGCTCAACGGCGTTCTTGCAACGCAGCCTGGCTCGACGGGCCGATCCGTGGCGGACCGCGACCAATATCCCGCGGAGCGCCGGGCGCGTCTCAGCTTCGCCGATCTCGAGCAATGCGTCGCGCTCGCGTTGATCGACCACAACTTGCAGCAAAATGCCAGGACTCTGAGGGTGCCGGCATCAGAATGGGATCGGCAGGTACATGAACTTGCACGCTTCGACGATGATCCCATACGGGTCCTGCTGGCATTCATGCCCGGAACGGAGCGACGGATCTCGCCGCAGGGCCTCAGTATGTTCGCACTCGACTATTATTCACCTTGGTTGAGCGAGCTGGTTCCGCAGCGGGACCGACTAGGAAAGCTCGAGCTTCGATACGATCCGCGCGACATCAGCCACATCTACGCTCGCGATCCCGAGACCAGGGAGTTCCGATCGGTGGAGCGGCGCGACGGTATGCTTGCCCCGATGACGTTGTGGGAGCACGAGGCGGACCGGCTGTCGCGACGCACCGCGAATGCACGCACGAATGTCGAGAAGGTGACGCTGCGCCGCCAAATCGCGGAGATCGCAGGCGGACCGAAGCCGTCCAAGGCAGAGTTGCGCAATGCCGTGCGCAAATCTCACGCCGCAGACGCGCCCAAGCCCTATGACGCGATTCGGCCGGCAACGCCGGCGCTTGCCGATCATTCCGTTCGCCCGAAGCGCCGCCTGCCGGTGGAGGATTGGTGACGTGGCGGATCATCTGCTTGATCACGTTCGCCCGCACCTTGACCGCAGCACGGAAGAGCGGATCGCCTACATCCAGACGCCGCGGTGGATCGGACATCAGGTGGCGCTTACAGCGCACGAACGTCTTGCCGAGCTTCTGTCACGGCCTCCATCTTTGCGGACCCGAGGACTGATGCTCGTCGGACCCTATGCCAACGGCAAAACCATGATCGCCGAACGCTTCGCAGTCGGACATCTGAGAACAGCCGAACAGCAGCGGGTGTGGGTGGTGCAGACGCGCGAGGGCGCAGGTCTCACCCATTTCTACGGAAGTATCCTGCAGGCGTTGCACGCGCCGACGGGCAGCAGCCGGGACGTCGGCCGCAAGGCAGAACAGGTCGATCATCTGCTTGACAGGCTGAAGCCCAAGATCCTGATTTTCGATGAGTTCCACAATGCTCTGCGCGGCCGCGCGCGCGACGTCGAGGGCGTGCTTTCCTTCCTTCGCAGGATCGGTCGCCAGTTCGACATCTCGCCGGTTCTGATCGGTGAGGTCGCCGTCTATGACTTCGTCAACCAGACCGCTGAAATGGGGACCCGGTTCGACCTGCACGCCGTGCCGCGTTGGCAATATGGCGAGGAGTTTCTTGCGCTGCTTGACAGCCTTGAGAGCGCCTTGCCGCTCGCCCGCGCATCCGACCTTTCGGATGAACCCACGGCGCGAACTATCTTTCAGCTCTCCGAGGGATTGATAGGCGAGGTCGTGGCGATCGTCTCCGCGGCGGCCACGGCCGCGGTGAGGACCGGCGAGGAGCGGATCTCGAAATCGGGCATCGAGGCGTTGCGCTACGTCCCGGTGTCGAAGCGGCGTCGGGCGCCGGTGCGCGACAACCTGCTGTGACAGGGAATGCCGCACACGCGGGTTTCGCGATCGAGGTCCGCCAGCGATATAGCGACGTCGCTCCGGATAGGTGGCCTGTTTCCATCGAGCCGCTTCCGGACGAGCTGCTGTCGAGCTGGCTGCACCGTCTTGGAATCGCTAACGGCATCGCGCCGCGGTCGTTTGCCGGCGTCCTCGAGTTCGGCGACGGGATGTGGTCGCCGCGCCTCGACCATCGGTTGCCGCGCAACGTCGCCATGCTGCTTTGCCATCAAACGCACCTGCCACTAGGAGCTATCTCATCGATGACGGTGGACGGCGTCGCCATAACCGCGCTCCTGTTGCCGCTGCGCGATAATGCGCACCGGAACCGTTCGACCTGGATGCAATATTGCCCGCTTTGCCTTGCCGGGGACGAGGCGCCCTATTTCCGGCGGCAGTGGCGGCTTGCATCGCGTATCTCGTGCTTCGTGCATGCTTGTGGCCTTCGGGATCGATGCCCGGGCTGCCGCGCCGGCATCGCTACCTTCGACCAAGCCGATCTGGTCTCACAGCATTTTTGCGCACGATGCGGATTCGACCTGCGTACTGCGCCGAAGGCCTCGGTCAAGGCGTCAGCACGCCGCCTGGAGCGCGCGATCGCTGATATATGCCGGGTGGAGTCGGTCAGGGATTCGGCGAGAACCAGCGACGCCGTCTCGCGCGTGCTGCGCACGCCAGTCACCGCCGGGGTCCGTTCGGGGATGACACTCACGAATCTCTCTACCGCCGCGCGCATTCGCTGCTTCGAGGCGCTCGCAGCAAAACCTCCTGACTGGCTGGTGAACGACATGGAGGGGGCCGACGCATACCGGCGCTGGATGATCGTAGCCGCAGGTGGCCATGAGGCGATGATCGCGCGCTTTGCGGATTTCCTAGAGACGCACCAAGGTTCGCCGCGGCGGAAGCGCTTGCCGCCTGCCGCCGACCGATCCGCGCTGTTCACCGCCTATTTTCGGATCATGCAATCCGGTAGCCACCATAGAGGGCGGCAATCAGCCGAATACTGACGATCGCGCCGAGCGTCACCAGAGAGGCGGATGCAGCGACGCGGCGCATAGTGGACGAGTATTCTGTGCGCTGTCGATGACAATACGATAGTCTCTTGTTCAATATCTGCCCGAAATCGGACAAACATCATAGTATGGCATTTCGATTTGTTCACACGGCCGACCTTCACCTCGATTCCCCACTGCGCTCGCTGGCGATGCGCAATAGTGATCTCGCCGAGCTGATTGGCGACGCAACACGCCAAGCCCTGATCGCCATCGTGGATCTCTGCATCGATGAACAGGTCGATGCACTGATCATCGCTGGCGATCTGTACGACGGTGATCAGACGTCGATGAAAACCGCCCGCTTTCTGGCAAGCCAGATGCAGCGGCTTCATGAAGCCAGCATCGCAACGTTCATCATTCGCGGAAATCACGATGCCATGTCGAGGATCACTCAGGAGCTGATCCTGCCACCTTTGGTCACGAGATTTGGTGGGCGCGCCGACGCTATTAACCTCACCAGAGGCGACCTCGACCTTTCCATCCACGGCCTGAGCTTTGCTAAGCCGCAAGCACCGGAAAGCCTCCTCGAGAAATATCACCGCCCTACCCCGGACGCGATCAATATCGGCATTATGCATACGAGTCTCGCCGGCGCGCCAGGCCACGATCTCTATGCACCCTGCAAGGCGTCTGACCTTCATGGCTGGGGTTTCGATTACTGGGCCCTGGGGCATATCCATATCCGTGCACAGCACGCGGGCGACCGCATGGTGATCATGCCGGGGATGCCGCAAGGCCGCGACATCAACGAAGCCGGTGAGAAGACCGTTACGCTCGTCACGGTCAATGATGACCACACCCTTACCGTCGAAGAACGTGCCACCAGCATTGCCCAGTTCGAACGGATATCCGTGGATCTTTCCTCCGCTATGACGTGGCGAGAAGCGGCCGAACTCATTGAGCAAAGCATGGGTGTCGTCCGTGACCGTACACGCTCATCAAACCTCGTAGGTCGCCTTCGATTGACGGGTGCGACGCCTTTGTCATGGCAACTGCGCCGCGATGGCGATCTGCTGCTGGCAGAGACCGAGCAGCGTGCCGAACGGCTCGGCAAGACCTGGATCGAGAAGATCGAGATCGCCACCACGGCGCCGATCAGCGCGCCGGTTGGAGGAGCTACCGCCGACCCGGTCCTGGAACTCGGCGAGCTGATGCGCAGCGACATCATTCACCAGCATGGTGTTCGCGAGGCCGTGCGTGATCTGGTCAAAGAACTGCGCGATGACTTGCCGCCGGAGGCGCGGGGTTTCAGCGGCGATAACGAAACCGCGTTCGAAGTCCTGATCGACCAGTTGCTGACGGAGGGCAGCGAGGACATGCTCGCCCGGCTCAAACCAGAAGTGTCGGAGATCAGCTGATGCGGCTGCGCCGGCTCGATCTTACTCGCTACGGCAAGTTCACCGACTATTCGATCGATTTCGGGGAGCATGTCGCCGGTACGCCGGATCTGCACATCGTCTACGGGTTGAACGAAGCAGGCAAATCCACGTCGCTGTCAGCCTATCTCGACCTGCTGTTTGGCATCGAAGAGCGAACGAAGTACGGGTTCATGCATCAGGGCAAGGCGATGGAAATCGGCGCATGCCTCGAATTCGACGGGCAGGCGCATGAATTCAAGCGATTCAAGCAGCGCAGCAATTCCCTTCTGAACGGACAAGGTCAGCCGATCAACGAAGCGTTGCTGAGCGTCCCGCTCGCCGGACTGACGCGCGACGCCTATCGGATGATGTTCTCGCTCGATGATCAGACCCTGGAAGATGGCGGCAACGCTATTCTCCAAAGCAAAGGCGATCTGGGGGAGTTGCTCTTCTCGGCGAGTGCGGGCCTCGCCGGAATCAGTTCCATACTTGAGGCCGCGATCACTGAAGCCGATAACATTTTCCGGAAGCGCGCCAGCTCGACGAAGATCGCCGGCGTGAAACACCAGATCGCGGGCCTCAAATCGCAGCGTGATGAAATCGACGTCCAGGCCTCGGCTTACAGAACGCTGACGTCAGCGCTCGAACAGGCTGAAACCGCCTATGACGTCGTCATGAAGGAGATCGGGACGACAAGGGTCCGCCATGACGAGATCGCACGCGTACTGAGATCCCACCCCTTGGCGGCTGACTACCGTCGGGAAGACGAACAGCTTTTGGAGTATGCGGATCTGCCGCATCCGCCTGCCGAGTGGGCATCCGCACTTCCTGATCTTATTGTTGAAGAGACGCGGCTTCAAACTGAGCTGGCCGGCATCACGCAGCGCGAGCAGAAAGTCCGGGAGGAACTGGAAGGGCTCGTGGTCGAAAACCGTCTGCTTGAGATGGCAGATCAACTCGATCAGCTGTCGGACGCAGCCGCACGCTATGCGACCGCGCAGGAAGATCTGCCGAAGCGGAAGCAGGCGTTGTCTGAATCGAACCGCAAGGTCGATCTCATCCTCGCCACGCTGGGCCAGTCAGACGTCGACGATCCGAAGTCGCTCCTGATACCGGCTGCCACGATCGGGACGCTGCGTGATCTGGTCAGCGAAAAGTCCGGCGTCGACGTCGCACGGCAATCTGCCGAAAGGGAGTACGAGGCAGCCCGGCAAGCTGTGGAGAATGAGCAGCGTGACCGGCAAGCGCTCGATGGCCAGGGTGTCGCCTTCGATGCCGGGAAGATAGCCCACCTTCAATCGGTGCTGCGCCGCTTGCGCGACGGCAATCTTGTTGCCGAAACTCGCTTTGCCGAGCGCGCTGTTCCCGCCAAACGCCAAGCCTTCGATGATGCCGCAATTGAACTGCACCCATGGGCCGGTGACGGTGACGCTCTCCGGCGTATATCTCCGCCCGGAACCGAACGCCTCGAAACCTGGAAGTCGACCCACAGCGAATTGGAGAAGCGTCGCTCGCAGATTGTCGAGCGAGAGCGAGAGCTCTCGACGAAGCAGGAGGAAGATGCCGCACGTCTGGCTGCACTCCGCGACGCGATCGACATCCTGGATGATGAGGAGGCGAAGGCGGCCCTTTTGGACCGGGATGACGCCTGGGCGCAGCATCTGTCGGTACTCGATCGGGAAACGGCCGATCGTTTCGAAACCCGCATGCGAGCGACCGATGCAGCCGCGGCCGCACGTCTGAACAGCGCCAGGCAACTCGAGGAGCTGCGCTTCCTGACCGCAGGGTTGGCGGTAAACAGGGCAAGCGTCGACCGCCAACGCCAGTTGCTGCGGGATATCGATGACGAACTGCAGACATTGCGACGCGAGATCGGGTCCGAAACGCCAGTGGAAATCGATCTTGATGACGATGAGTCCGTCGTGTCATGGCTGACAAGGATCGGCCGATGGGCTGAAATCCGCACTTTGGCGCTGGCCGCGTGGGATGATCTGCGCCATGCCTTGAGTGACGCTGAAGATGCCAGGACTGTGCTCGCAAAGGAGCAGGGTACGCTCGCCGCGATCCTGATCAGCGCCGGGATCGATGACGATGGTCTGGATGTAGCAGCTCTGATGCACGCTGCCGACACCATCCTCGCGGACCATAATGCAGTGCAGGCCAAACGGCAGGACGCCCAAAAACGCGTCGGTGAATTGAACGCGGCCGAGCTTCGACGGAAAGCGGAGCTCAACGAAGCCATCACTGCATCAGAAGAGTGGCAGAAGAAATGGGAGAGCGCCCTCGCAGGAACCTGGTTCAACGGGGAAGGCAGTGTTAGCGCTGTCCGGGAACTTCTCGACGCAATGGCCGGCCTCCCCGAAGCTTTGCGCGAGAAGGATGATCTGCGTCATCGCATAGACGCCATGGAGATGGATCGAAAGTCCTTCATCGCGTTGGTCGCCCAGCTGCATGACGCACTCGGCGATACGTTCGACGGCAGCAATCCCGTTGACGCCGCCAAGACCCTGCTCAGGCAGAACCAGGAAGCCAAACAGGTCGAGGCGAAACGGCTGGAACGGGATCAGACTCTTGTCGACCTCGCGACCGAACGCGAGCGGCTGGACGTTGAGATCGCGGTCCATGCTGCGCGCAAAAAGGAACTGACCGAATTCTTCCAGGTCGAATCGCTTGCGGATGTTCGACAAGGTCTCGAACGCTGCCGCAAAAGGGATGAACTGGTCGAGCAGCAAAGTAAGCTCACACGGCAGATCGTCGGTGAGATGCAGATGCCATCGCTGGAGGCTGCCTTGGCCAGCCTAGCAGACGTCGACCTGGCGGAGCTGCAGCGGGAGCAGGCAGAGCTCATCACGCGGCTTGAAGATCTCGACGGCCGATCAAAGAACTTATTCGCCGACAAGGCACGTGCAACAGATCGTCTGACCGCCATCGGCGGCGATGATGCTGCTGCCCGCCTCGAGGCGAAACGGCGCACCTTGCTTCTGGAAATCGAGGATCTGGCGCTGCACTATCTTCGCCTCAGGAGCGGAAGCCTGGTCGCCGAGCACGGCATTCGCGCCTATCGCGACAAGCACCGCAGCGCAATGATGAACCGGGCATCCGAAGCGTTCCGGATAATCACACGCGATGAATACACCGGTCTTGCCACGCGACCCGACAAGGACCGCGAAGCGCTGATCGGCCTATCGCGGCATGGCGGCTCCAAGCTTGCGGTCGAGATGTCCAAGGGCACGCAGTTCCAGCTCTATCTGGCGTTGCGCCTAGCCGGCTACGAAGAGTTCGCGACGGCGCGTCCTTCGGTTCCCTTTATTGCCGACGACATCATGGAAACATTCGACGAGCCCCGCTCGGAGGAGGTGTTCCGGCTATTCGGGCAGATGGCTCAGGTCGGACAGGTGGTCTACCTCACACACCATCGGCACCTGTGCGAGATTGCCGCACAGGTTGTGCCGACGGTGAAAATTCACGAGATCGGATAGTCGATATTTTTTAGGCTTCGGGCGACTTCTTGGGGCGAAGGTATGAAGATCGAGAAGGTCAAGATCACCAATTTCAAATGTTACGAGGGGACTTTTACACTCGCGTTGAACGATGGCCTCAACGTGATCGTTGGCGCCAACGAGTCCGGGAAGACCACGATCCTAGAGGCGATTCACCTAGCGCTGACGGGACTGCTGCACGGCCGCCCGTTGAAGAATGACCTGACGAGCTATCTCTTCAATTTGGTCGCTCAGAACAAGTACGTACAAAGCCTCGGCACAGCATCACCGCTCCCGCCGCCAGCGATCACGATCGAGCTATTCTTTTCGGGGTCCTCAAACGAACTGGCGGAGCTAGAGGGCGATGGCAACTCGGAGAGGGCCAAGCGCAGCGGCGTGGTCTACAAGATCGAATTCGACGAGGAGAATTATAAAGGACCGTATGAGGAGCTGGTGAAAGCCGGCGAACTCACCTCCATCCCGGTCGAGTACTACACCACAACCATGCGTTCGTTCGCGCGCAAGGGCGTCACCGCTCGCAATATCCCGATCAAATCCGCGCTGATCGATTCCTCAAGCACCCGACTGCAGAACGGGTCAGACGTCTACGTCTCCCGGATCATCCGCGACGTCCTAGAGGAGAAGGAGCGCGCGTCCATTTCCCAAGCCCACCGAAAGCTCAAGGAGGCCTTCGTGGCAAACCCGAACCTCAAGCTAATCAACGAGCGGATCACCCAGGCTGCCAAGATCAGCCAGAAAGCGGTCAGCATCTCGGTCGATCTGTCGTCCCAGACCGCCTGGGAAAGCAGCCTGATGACCTATATCGACCTCATCCCCTTCCAATATATTGGCAAGGGCGAACAATGCGTGATCAAGACCAAGCTGGCTCTCAGCGCCAAGAAGAACGCCGAGGCGACGGCGGTTCTGCTGGAGGAGCCGGAGAATCACTTGTCGCACACGCGGCTGAACGAACTGATCGCCGACCTTACCGAGAAGCACGGGCAAAAGCAGATCATCATTTCCACGCACAGCAGCTTCGTAGCCAATAAGCTCGGCCTCGACCACCTGATCGTGCTGCGTAGCGGTGAGGTGGCGCGTATCTCGGAACTGGAAGCCAGCGACTTCTTCAAGAAACTGGCGGGTTACGACACCCTGCGCTTGGCGCTCGCCGCCAAGGCCATCCTTGTGGAGGGCGATTCCGACGAGTTGGTCGTTCAGCGCGCCTATATGGATGCCAATGGGGGCCGCCTACCCATCCAGGACGGCATCGACGTCATCTCTGTCGGCACGGCCTTCCTGCGCTTCCTCGAACTGGCTGACGCCCTCAAGATCCCGGTTGCCGTAGTTACCGACAATGACGGCGACACCACCGTCGTCGAGAAGAAATATGCTGCCTTCAAGGACTCAAGCACCGTCAGGATCTGCTTTGATCCCGTTGTGGACACCGGCACCCTGATGATCAAGGACAAGCCCTACAACTACAATACGTTGGAGCCGAAGCTCCTTAAGGCAAACGATCGCGCGACCCTGAATGCCATCCTCGGGACATCGGCAACGACGGATGATGAGCTTCGCATCCACATGCGGGCCAACAAGACCGAGAGCGCCCTGGCCATCTTCAATTCGAAGACCGCGGTCACCTATCCTGACTATATCCAAAAGGCTATCGCGCCGTGATCGGCGAGAACAAGATCGTCATCGCCGCAGCCGGCTCGGGCAAGACCACTTACCTCGTCGAGGAGGCGGTGAAGATCAAGGGCGAGCGGGTCCTGATCACGACCTACACGGAATCGAACGAAGCCGAGATCCGCCAGAAGTTCTTCGAATTGGTCGGCCATGTGCCGGCGAACGTGGTGATCATGACATGGTTCAGCTTCCTGATCACCCATGGCGTCAAGCCGTTTCAGGGTAGCCTATTCGAGTTCCCGGTCTCCGGAATGGTGCTGGTCTCGGCCCAGTCGGGCCTGAAGTTTAAGACCCGCCAGGGTCAGCCGGTCTTCTGGGCCGAGAATGAAATCGACAAGCACTATTTCGACCCAGTCCGTCGGGTCTATTCCGACAAGCTTCCCAAGCTCGCCATCCGCTGCAACGAAAAGAGCGGCGGTGCCGTAATGGACCGGATCAGCCGCATCTTCCCGCACGTCTTAGTAGACGAGGTACAGGATCTGGCCGGCTATGATCTCGACATCCTGGCGGCGCTCGCCCGCAGTTCCGTTCGCCTGCTCATGGTCGGCGACCCGCGGCAGGTGACCTACCTGACGCACCATGAACGGCGCTACCAGAAGTACGCCGATGGTGGCATCGTCGACTTCCTGCGCAATGAGCTTCCTAAGAAGGTGCCGGTCGACATCGACGAGACGACCTTGAACCGGTCGCACCGCAACAGCGCAGTCATCTGCACGGTGTCGTCGCGACTGTTTCCGATCCTGCCCGCCAGCCAGGCCTGTGACTGCGTCCGGTGTAGGACCGGATCGGCGGCGTGGAATGGCGCCTTCATCCTCCGGACGGCCGACTACGCCCACTACCTGGCGACGGTCCGGCCGATGCAACTGCGTGACAAGATCACCAGCCTCGGCGTAGATCAGCGGTGGCCCGCCATGAACTTTGGGGAGTCAAAGGGCCGAGGCTTCGACCATGTGGTGATCCTGCCCACTGAGCCGATGCGACTCTGGCTTTCCGATCACGCGACGAACCTAAAGCCCCAGAGTCGGGCGAAGTTCTATGTCGCTCTGACGCGCGGTCGCCACAGTGTGGCCATCGCGATGGATTGGGGGACCTCACCCCTCCCCACGGGGTTCTCGCTCTACGAGAGGGCCTCGTGACGTCGGCCTGTGGTCAGGTCCGCGTTGCCAATCAGCGGTAGCGTTTCAGCCATCAGGATTTGGTGAGCTTCGGGCCTATGTAGAGAACTTTGAGCCGGGTCGCCGTACTCGGCACCGGCCAATCAAAATGCAGGCGGAAGAAGCGGTGGCTAATCTTACCGTGGAAATGCGCGAAGATGTCAGCGCCGCCCTCGGGATCAGGGAAAGTCATCTCGCTTTGAAAATCGCGTCGATTGGTTGCTGACTCCGGTGAGAACAACGCACGTTCGCCGTGAAAATGGGCTCGCAGGATTTCCTGAGCCTCCCGGCCTTCGTTGCCGCTCTCATCGCGTCCGCGCATGTAGGCATCAAGATATCCAAGCAGCGCATAGAAGCGATCGCGGATGATCGCATCGAACGGCTCACGCGCAAGGCGTGCGTCTTCGTATAGCGCATTCGGAAGCAGAAGGTTCGGAAAGCGCTGCCGCGCTGCTTCGACCATCGCTTGCCAGTTCGTTGCCGTTGCCTGCTCGCCGAGCACGCGCGCTACCGCCGCATCCATGTCCCAAAAGTTCTCGACCGGATACTCGCCAATCGGCTCATCTTCGAAGCCATGGACAACGGATAGAGGTGACTGTGCGAAGTCCGGCGCACCGCCCGGGAAGCTCACTGTCGCTGCAATCTCACCGGCCTTCACGCGCCGGCCGGCCTCGCCAAGACCGCCATCGGTAACCTCGACGCCTAGACAATGAAATAAGTCCTCGGCTTCGTCTAAGCGATCCTCTTCGATAAACGGTCCGTTTCGGCCTACCCAAGCGAGCAAGGCCCCGACCGTCGGCGATCCGCGCCAGCCTTGCACGACCTGCCGCACGTTCCGTGCATGCGAGACCGGCCGATCAGCTAGCGCCGGCGTGGTGCGCATCCCCGCCAGCACCGGCGAGCGTGCACGCGCGGCCAGCAGTTGCTCGAGCAGCGGCCGAAAATCAGACTCATCCTCGAACTGCCCCTGTATAGAGGCCTCGTTTAGATAGAAGCGCACCCACTCAGCTCCATCCGGCGAGCCGCGATAGATCTTTCTCGTTTTGGTCGAAGAAGCCTTCTGGCCATTCGTAGATCTCGCCCCCCTCCCCAATCCCTGGGGTCGTCACGCCATGATCCTTGCCGTTCGGCCCCTTGAAGAAATGAAGGCGCAAATCCTCTGGGGGCAGCGTGCCGTCGCGTACCGCCAGCCTGACCCCATTGAGGAGATGGTCGCTGTGTGTCTCGACAACAATCTGCACACCCGCGCTCGCCAACGTCGCGAGGAGCCTCCCCATCTGAGACTGCGCCGACGGATGGAGATGCGATTCCGGGCTGTCAATTACGATCAGCTGATCCGGGACGGCGGCCAGCAGCGCAACCAGGATCGGAAAGGCGTAGGTCAGGCCGTAGCCGATATTCGACGGTCTCCTCCACGATCCGAGCTCTGCCAGGCGGAACTGAAGGTTCATTTGCGACATAGCGGTCACATTCTGTACATTGGCTTCAGCGCCCGGAAACAAGCTGGAGAGCCAGGAATCAAACTGTCTGCGGAAGATTGCCGCTTCCGTCCCGGGATAGCGCCGACGCGGATCAACATCCTCATCAGCGAGCTGGTCGAACCAATAAGGTGCGAACCGGCCATCGTGCCCGACATCGCGAACGTTGACACGCTCGGGAATCGGAAAAGCGTCTTCAGCGCCCATACGGACTGCGCCAAGAAACGACAGAGTTTCGAGCGCGCGTCGTAGTCGAGGGCTTGGTCGTCTCTCCGGCGGCGCTGCGATCGGCAGGACGCGATCGCCCGCCTGCAAGGCCGGCTGCACAGCAAAACTACCGTCATCGCCCTCGATCTTGAGCAGCATCGGCCGCTCCGACCGTATCGGTGCGATATCGCCCGCCGTGCCAAGCCGTACCAGCGGACCGTTCAACGGCAGCGCGTCCAATGTACCAAAACGTAGCGCTTGCGCGAGTAGGAGAAGCGGCTGCAGCGCGGTGGACTTGCCGCCGCCATTGAAACCGGTCACCAGTGTCAGCTGGCCGAACTCGAGCCGCAAGTCGTCAAAGCACTTGAAGCCCTCCATCGCCACCGCACGAACTACGCATTCGCTCATATTTCGGCTCTCTGCAGCTCGGCGATCACTGCGTCCATCATGCCGAACCGCGCGCGCACCTGCCTCGTGCTGTTGGTCGAATAGGTGATCGCATTGATAAAGGTCGCTTCGTTGAGCAATTCAATGATCGCTTCGCGCAGATAAGTTTTCTGCTGCGCGTCTAGTGGGCCGAGCCCGGCCATTGCTACCGCGCACACCTCGAACAACGAGATGTTGATAACGCTACGCGTCGCCGAAGGACCATTGGCAAGCGACTTGCGGAAGGCATGCTCGCCGAACAACTCAGCGTTGAGCGTCATGGCATCCTCAAATTGTTTCTGCAGTTCACTGCGCTCGGCGTCGCTGCCGTTGGCCAGCGCCGCTAGGCCCTGCGCTAGGAATGTGTCCATGTCGCCGCGATAGGCCTCTGGTCTTAGTAGCTTGAACGCGCAGAATCGGTTGATAGCTTCGCGATCACGCATCGTCCGAGCGTTGAGCGAACGCCCAGTAGCATTGCGGAAGATCGGACTTGCGGCCGCATCCTTAAGCCAGTTGGTCGCAGGCCCATTGTAGAGCGCGTTCCGCATCTGTTGGCGGGTCAGCGGCTCGCCGCTGTTCACTCGCTCGAAAATGTCCAACCGCGCCCGCTCGGGCGCCTTGGCGTCGAGAATATACATCGTAAGTGGCGTGTCGGAGACACGCTCCTGAAGCGTCACCGACAGGTCTTTGAAGAACTTGCCTTCGAGTGGGTGCTTGGCGTCGGGATCACTTGAGCCAAGGCCGGTCAGGCGAAACTGGTTACGCATGAAACGATAGAATGTCGTCAAGCGCTGCAACCCATCGACTACGATGATTCGACCATCGGGCGCCTCCGCCACATAGAAGACCGGCAGCGGGATGCGCATGATACAACTCTCAATGAGCTTCGACTGCTTGGGAACTTGCCAGACGAAGTCACGCTGGAAGTCCGGATCGAGAATATAGCGCTGACGATCGATACGATCGACGACATCGCCTACCGTACGCGGCTCCGTGCGCACGAAGACGGCATCGAGCGGATAGTCTCCCCAGCCGGCGTCGAACGGATCGTCGACACCCTCCGGCTCTTCGAAATTGTCGTCGATCGTTGGGTCCATATTAAGCAGCCCATGTCCTGATCTTTTTGCTTCTAGCTTGATCGCCCTCCTCGTCAAAGCGGAGTTTCGATCGATGCGCCCCGGCACAGTACAGAAAATACGGTCGCCAGCTATTGGGAACGGCAGTAGCTCTGTTCAAGGGCTAGAATGATGACACATACCTGCCAGCCGCAATCGACACTAATTTGACCCCTTCCCCGAAGGGACCAGAACTGGGTGCCAACCCGCACCAACTTAGCCGGACAGATCAACGTTTTCCTCTTCGTCGGCCATCGCATATTCAGGACCAACGGTAGCCTGGCTCAACAGTCCTGCATCCTCAAGCGCTTCGAGGTCGGGCAGTTCGCGAAGGGTATCGAGCCCAAAGTGCTCCAGGAATTTCCGTGTCGTCACATAGGTGTAAGGCGCGCCGGGCTGCGGTGAGCGCGGCCCGGATGCGATCATGTCGAGCCGACGCAGATGGCCGATGACATCCCGCGACACCTCGCGTCCGAGCATGTCGGTGAGCGCCGCGCGCGTGACCGGCTGGTGATAGGCGATCGAAGCCAGCACAAGCATCTCGCCCTCGGTGAGGTCGGCGCCGGTGGTGGTGCCGCCAAAGGCGGCCTTCAGCACATCGGCCTGACGCAGTCGTGTGCGGAACTGCCAGCCGCCGGCGACGGCGACGATCTCGTAGGGACGCGCGGCAAGCTCGTTACAGATATCCTCGATCAGCAGATCGATGCTGCATTCGCGGCCGACGATCTGTGATAGCAATTCCCGTGTGACCGGTTCAGGCGCAGCGAAAATAACTGCCTCGACACGTGTCATCCACTCGCGCCAGCGAAGCTCGGGCGGAAGCGCGTCGAGTTCGGTATCCAGCAAACCAGCTTCGCGTGACGGACGGCCCATGGCTACAACCCGTACAGCCGGAAGGTCGACCGGCCGGTAAGCTCCCGCACAGCATCGAATTGCTCCAAGCGTTCGAACAGTCGGCGGCTGGCCCATCGGGTCATCACCTTGCTGGTAAAGGAACCGGACACGGCATCGTCCGACAGCAACAGCGCAATGACGTCCCCTGCCCCCTTGGAGCGCAGTTTCGGCGTCACTTCGTATAGACGTTCGGCCTGCTGCGCGATGCCGACGGCGAGGCGACAGGCCTCCGCCGCGCCGGCCGCGGCCGCAAGGCAGATCGCCCGCTCATAGTCCGGGCTATCAGGCCGGGCGCGCCGTCGATCGGGACCGGTGCGCAGAACGGCCGAGTGGATCTGGGTCGCCAGTAGCGGAACAGCATGGCGCCAAGCCATGCGCCATGACAAAGCGAGATCGGCCATCCACCAGGCCATCGCTTCAGCCTTCGGGTCTTCGCGCATGATCGCCGTTGCGGCGCGCGCGGCGATCAAAGGCGCGGGAACCATAGAACGCACGTCGTCGGCAATGTCCTCGATGCGATCGACAAAGGCGTCCGTCCAGGTGATGCCGAGCAGATCGGCGAGTGATTGCAGATCTTCTACCGACGATGGCAGCGACCGGTCGGCGAGCTTTCGCCATGCCGAAAGCACTTTGCCGGCAGGACCGGGATCATCACCGGGCTGGCGCAGATACCAGGCATCACGAAGAGCGCTCTCATCCTCGGTACGGCGCATGAGCTTCACGCTCGCAGCGGCAGCCTTCAGTGCGAGCCGCTGCCGCCAGGCGCCGAGCCACGGCACATCGGATCGAACAAGATTGTCGAGCGAATTCAAGGCGCTGCCGGCCATGTAGGCGGCCTCCACATCGCTGTCGATGGTGCTGCAAGGTGTCGCCCAGGCGGGCACGCGCGGCACGGGCATGGCAAAAGACACTGCTGTTGGAGCTTGCTGATTCATCTCCAAACAGCCTACAAGTGATGTGCGGTTTATGCGAGCATTATCAACATTATCCGCACAGCCTGTTTGACGATAAATACGAACGATAATGTTGCCTTATCGGTCGTTTTGGAAAAGTCTCTCAGAGATAGCCCTGTCGTTCGCATTTCATCGCCGGACGGCCTCCTTTAGCCGTCAGGTCGACGAGAATTCGCAACCATCGAACTGACCGGCTTCGCGGCGAATTCCCGGACTCCCGCTGGGGGGATGGCCTCTCTCGTCGTGCAGAATGCCGAAATCCACGCGACTCGTGCGCTTGGACGAAATCTCGCGCATCATTATGAGATACCCGAGCAGAAGGAGCGAAAATGCCCCTGCCCTGTTGTAGCTCCATCATCCCTCCTATATGGTCACGATAGTCAGAGTAGTCATGGAGGCTAACATGCTGTCTGCATCTAAAGACGACACCAATTGGACTGTCGCAAGCGCAAAAGCCCGGCTTTCGCAGGTTATCGAGCGCGCGCAGTCTTCCCCACAAACGATCACGCGAAACGGCAAGCCGAGTGTTGTCGTCGTGTCGGCCGAGGAATGGGAGCGGAAAACCACCCGCAAGGGTACCCTCGCGCAGTTCTTGCTGGATTCCCCGCTGCGGGGCCTCGATCTGGACGTTGAACGACTGCGCGACGAGCCGCGTGATCTATCGCTGTGAGGCTCCTCCTTGACACCAACGTCCTATCGGAGGTCACAAGACCCGCTCCCGACAAACGCGTTCTGGGATGGTTGGATGGGCTTGACGAGGACCAAACGTTCATCAGTGTGGTGTCGATCGCCGAAATTCGGCGCGGCGTAGCCCTCATGGACGAAGGGCGGCGACGCGATGCGCTGGCCGAATGGCTTGCACGGGAGCTGCCACAACGCTTCGACCAGAGGGTTTTGCATATCAACGAGGCTGTAGCTCTGGCCTGGGGAGATTTGATGGGCCTTGCGAAGCACCGCGGCCGCGGTCTGTCGTCGATGGACGGCTTGATCGGCGCCACCGCCATCTCGCAAGGTCTCACCATTGCGACGCGCAACATAAAGGATTTCGATGGCTTCGGAATCGATCTCTACAATCCGTGGACATCGTGAACCGTCCTGCGCTGCAGATCGGTTCGGGGGAACTGGCAAAGGGAGAGGATTGGGTTGCTTTCATATCGCCTGCTGAATAACCTGCCGGCATCATGCTGATTGGCGACCATACCTCTCTCCGCTGGCTGCATGAGGTTCTCCACGACGTCAATGAACGATCGCCTCTCGTTCGTGACAAGGAAGGCATGTTCCTTGGCCTGGCGTACGATGTCCGCAAGGCATACGAGCGCCAACGTGAAATCCTCAAGCCGCCCAAGAATTACGAGGAGATCGGCGTCCGTTATGGCGTAAAGATTCTGTGGCCGGTTCTGCTGCTTCAACAAAGGATGCTGCGGTATTCTCTCGCCTATCTCGACCATGCAACCAAGGCCCAGGCCATCACCTACGCGCTGGAAGCAATTATCGAGGACGCCCTTCACGAGGATTTTCAAGCACAGGGAAAAGGCCTGGTCACTGGTTGGCAAGGTATCAACCCGGCACACCCCGACGTCTTCGACATGCTCCGGTGCCGGGGCGCAATCTTCTGTTCCTGGACAAAGGCTGAGCGAAAGCAAAAATTTCTTCAGCTTCTGACCAGCTTTGATCCGCTGTACGACAGCTACTATGCGCTCCGTCTTCAGCGAGGAGAGAAGAATTTGGTTTCTCCTGGAGAACTGGCGTCGTGGGCCAACGCAGAATGGCCCGATCCCAATTGGTAACTCTACGTGGCGTTTCCACCCGGATCGGATATCCGTATTTTCTGCATTGGGAAAAAGCCGCTCCGAAACGATCGTCATGGGCTCCAGATGGCCGCAAACATGCGGAACCGAACTTCCCGTCGACCACAGAGCCGCCTATCGCTCGTTGTTGGAAAGCGCTAGCGCTCTGCCCTGGCAAACGAGACGGTCTTGAATGCCCTTTCGGTCATGTAGAAAGTTAGCATCTGGGGAAGCGAGAGGTTCGACGGCAATGCGGGCGGTGACCGGGCTTTCCATGGCGATTCACATTCCGTCTGCGTTGTCATACACTGGGGCGGCGGAAATTGCTTTCCGAGGAAATCTTGAGGCGACGGGCCCCGCTCCTGTAATCATGAACCAGTCTGAAAACCCATCTGATACCGACGCCGGCGATCTGCCCGACATTATTGATGTCGTGATGGAGATGGGGGTCGTGCAGGCCAAAGCCCCCTCCCCTCCCCTTTCGGCGTCACTGGAAAAGCTTGCGGACCGCGCGCGCGATTACGTCGAGGCGGCCAGTTCCGCCAACACACGCCGTGCCTACGCCGCCGACTGGAAGCATTTTTGCGCCTGGTGCCGGCGGCAGAATCTTGAAGCGACGCCGCCTGACCCTCAGACTGTCGGCCTCTACATCACCGCGTGCGCTTCGGGCACGGTGACCGGCGACAAGAAGCCGAACTCAGTATCGACGATCGAACGTCGGCTGTCCTCGCTCTCCTGGAACTACACGCAGCGTGGCCAGCCGCTCGACCGCAAGGATCGGCATATCGCGACGGTGATGGCTGGCATTCGCAACAAACACGCCTCCCCTCCCCGGCAGAAGGAAGCGATCCTGCCTGAGGATTTGATTGCCATGCTGGAAACGCTCGACCGCGGCACCTTACGCGGCCTGCGCGACCGCGCCATGCTGCTGCTCGGCTTTGCCGGCGGGTTGCGCCGTTCCGAGATCACCGGCCTGGACTGCAGCCGCGACCAGACCGAGGACGGTCGCGGCTGGATCGAGGTTTTGGACAAGGGCATCCTGGTCACGTTGCGCGGCAAGACTGGTTGGCGTGAGGTCGAAATCGGTCGTGGCTCGGCGGACGCCACCTGCCCGGTGGTGGCGCTCGAAACCTGGCTCAAGTTCGCGCGCATCGCCCACGGCCCGCTGTTCCGCCGCGTTACCGGGCAAGGCAAGGCCGTTGGCGCCGAGCGGCTCAACGACCAGGAGATCGCTCGCCTGGTCAAACGCTCAGCACTCGCTGCCGGCGTGCGCGGTGATTTTTCGGAGGGCGAACGGGCAGCAAAATTCTCAGGCCACTCGCTGCGTGCCGGGCTTGCTTCATCGGCGGAAGTCGATGAGCGCTATGTGCAAAAGCAGCTCGGCCACGCCTCCGCCGAAATGACCCGTAAATACCAGCGCCGCCGCGATCGGTTTCGCGTCAATCTCACCAAGGCAAGCGGGCTGTAGAAATGCCCCCCGCCTGGTCTATGTCGAAACCTTTTCGTCAAGGAAGGCCGTACCAGGCACCGCGGCCTGCACCATGCAATTGCAAATGACCTTGCTCGGCAAGAGACTTGAGGTGATCCTTGACCGTGTTGCGGCTGATCCCGCTCACTCTCACAATCTCGGAAATCGTAACCCTGCCGTGTTCGCGAACCAGTTCGAGGATTAGGACGGACAGTTCGGGAAGTGCGGCAACCATCACCCGCTCGCGTTCCATCTTCTTCTCGAGCCGCTCCTTCTGCCGCTGCATCGCACGCAAAAAGAACTCCAGCCACGGATTCCAGTCGGGCGTATCGGAGCGGATTGTCCTTTGGGTGCGCCGCAGGGCCAAATAGTAGCTGTCCTTGCTCTGCTCGATGACGCTTTCCAGAGAGCTGTAAGGGACGTAAGCATAACCAGCCCGCAATAAGAGAAGCGTGGTCAGGACCCGTGACAAGCGACCGTTGCCATCCTGAAAGGGATGGATCTCGAGAACCACCACGACGAAGATCGCGATGACCAGCAAAGGATGGAGCGTGCCATTCTCTTCCTCCGACGCCACCCATGCGACCAACTCGGCCATGCGCTGTGGCGTGTCGAACGGCGTCGCAGTTTCGAACACCACACCCAGGCTTTTGCCCTCTTCATCAAAGGCTTCGACATGATTGGCCAAGACCTTGTATGAGCCACGATGACGCTCATCCTTGCTGGAATAGGCCAGCAGATCCCGATGAAGCTGCTGAATGTGGCTCTCTTTCAGGGGAATTGCATCATAGACGCCGAAGATCGACTCCATGACGTCGGCGTAACCGGCTACCTCCTGCTCGTCACGCGTTGCGAACGAGCCGATCCGGATATTCGCCAGCAAGCTTTCCACTTCCCTGTCGCTGAGCCGCGCGCCCTCGATGCGGGTCGAGGACCCGATGCTTTCGATCGTGGCCACGCGTCGCAGGCTGGACAAGCGTTCCGGCGCGATCCGTCCGATTGAGCGCCACGCACCCTTGAATTCGTCGATCTCCGCGATCAGCGACAATATCTCGGGCGTAATGTGAAGCGTTGAGGCATTCAGCGCCATTCTATTGATCCATCCATTTCCACCCATTGACTATGGTGAGCAAGGCACCGTTTGTCCACCCGTTTCCATCCATTCGAGACGGCTGCATGGTTCGACATGACGATCAGCGGAGCCATCAGTACGTGCTTACGCATCGGATCTTCGAAGGGTTGCCTTCAACGTCTCGCTGACCAGTAAACCGCCCTCGCCCTTGTCCCTTCCTCGTGCGAAGCTTCCGGGCTCTACGACGTCGGACGCGTCTTTCGAGGCATCGAGTTTTGCGCGCAAGAGGGCCATGATCATCGGCCGGGCTGAGAATTTACCATCCCTCGCCCGCTCGGTCAGACTGCGGAGATAGCCGCCGGCATTGTTGATCTGGTCGGATCGCTGATAAATACCCGCCAGCGTGATTGCGGCCTGCTGTTCGCCCAATATTTCGCGGGCCTCGCTCCAGGCGCTTGGGCTAATCCCGAGTTGCGGCCGGGCCAATTCAGCAGCGGCCAGCAAGTCGCGCCAGTGCCGGATTTGACCGTCCTTCATCAACCACAGCAGATTTGGGCAGGCATCCAGCACGATCCCCAAGGGCAACTCCCGTCTTGGCAAACTCCGAACGTTGTCGGTTTCCGCGCCGCTGCCGCCCGCTTCATTCTTATTTCGGTAGCCCTGTTCAGATTCAGATTTAGAGTCTGGTTTTGAATTCTGTATGTGACATCCGGAATGGGACTCATTGGCGTCCATATTCTGTGTTTTAGTGAATGTTTCCAATGCTCCACGCACTTCATGCCACAAGCTTTCAAGTTCCTCCGAGATCGCTTCGAGAACCTGGCGTGGTGCCGTGCGCGGGATCTGGCTGACAATGCCCTGGTAGGTCAGGTGTACGCTGCCCCAGTTGGCTGGAACGCCCTCCTCAATGCCGGTCTCTATCATCTTGACGATGTCCCGACGCAGAAGGGTCAACCGCTCCTTGACGACGCGGAACGCTTTCTTCTCAGTCTGTACCGCCTCTGCCAGGGACTTGTATTCCTCCGCACGCGCGACGATCGGCGACAGATCGAAGCCATAGGCCTGCTCGATCTCTCCGCCCCGCCCCTTACGGGCAAAGCGCTTGCCGTTCGGGCTGTCCCTGCGAATGATGATGCCGCAATCCACTAGCACGCCGAGGTGCCGGCGCAGCGTTGTCGCAGACATCCCGTTGGCGCGCGCCATCAGCTGTTCATTCGAGGGCCAGACAATCAGCTCACCATCACCCTGGAGGGTGGTCTCCGGGTGAAACGAAAGCAGCGCGTGCAGGATCGCCAGCGCCCTATCCGTCGCTCCAAGAGGCAGGCGTGCTTCCTTGATATGCTGGAAGACGTGCCACTTGTGAACGGCTGACTCCTCGGGCATCGCCTTCGCGGCCATCTGACTTGACAACATGCCAAGCGTCATCGGCCGCCGCCCAAAGGGCGTCGTCGAGATATGCATTTCCATTGTCTCTCACCTGTGTTCAGGCAAAAGAAATCCGCTCGCCACAACGACGCTGACCAAGAGAGGTCTTGACTGCGATTCCTGGAAGTGCGATTCTCACGTTACCACACGTTGAGAAGGGCTTCCGGACGCTGTTTCGGGGGCCTTTTTCTTTTGCTGGTTGCTCTATTAGGGCGACAGCCCTTCCTTATTCGTGCTCGCTCCTTTCGTTCGTATAGGCTTCGTATAAGTCGGGTAGCTTCTGCATAAGAAATTCTGCAAAAGCTGAATTACGGGACCGATCAATCTGGATCTGGCAATGCTTGGCTGACTGGCGAAGTACAGCAATATCGTTACCTGCCTCGTCACGCGCGACCATCACATCAGAAGGTGCCACGGACTTCCCATGGCGCTGGTTGGCAGCCGCAAGCAGAGCGACGAACCGATCATCCGTCGTTTTTTGTTTGAGCCGCTCTGACCCCAAAACTTTGCGAACTCGACTAAGTGCCTCCTCACCCTGCAAGAGATCGGCGAGGATTTGCCAGCGTCCACGCCCAACCTTCGGAGCGCGACCGATTGCATCAACAATATCGAGAGGAACTGACTTGCCGACGGCAATTAATTTCGAGGCCTCAGCGCGATCTATTGAGAGCGCTGATTGAACTACCGCGCGCTGAAATCCAGCCTCCTCGAGCCTAAGAGCGAAGATGGCCCTCTCAATAAAGCTGAGATCCTCACGGGTGGAATTCTCTATCCCTTGAGCAAGAACAAGGTCCTCATCGAGAAGCGGACGGAGGTAAGCTTTGACCGGGCGTCCCAACTCGCGAAGAGCCCGCACACGCCTATGCCCATAAGCACTCTGAAATCGTCCCGGGCTAGTAGGGTGATCGCGAACTAGAATCGGGATCTCCTGACCGTGCTCCGCGAGCGACTGCTTTAGCGCTTGGAAAGAAGGTGCATCCTGTTCAGAAAAGCGGTCCGCGAATGGAGAAGGGTCGACAAGATCCGCGTCGATTTCTATTGCCACGCTGCCGCCAGCGAACTTCTCCCGAAGCTCTTGATAGTCTCGTTCGACGCCAGAAAATGTCTCCTTAAGAGACTTAACAGCGCCCGATGTCACTCGGGGCAATGAGGCCTTGTCGATTGACGATGAATCATCTGGTTGAGCAGAAAACATCGATCGAATTGATTGCGTACGCTTACTCATGTGTTCTGGCCTCCTAACCGGATTCCGAACAGAGCTCGAGAGTTGATAATATGTGACCCGGGCCGGACGTGCCTTAGGCAAGCCTTGTTGTCTGGTGACAACACGGACTGGGGACGGTGGCTGCGGCCCCAGACGTACAAATTGTTGTCAGCGGACAACCGGCGATCTAGAGTAAGGCTCCTCACCCTGACCTCCCCCAAACTCGCGAAATAAGTTCAATAATCTCAACGTTGACGCCGGTGATAGACTCCATCGCGCGATCATAGACCGACCTACCGACAGCACCTTTCGACAGTTCAAAGAGTGACTGCTTGGTTAGCCCGGCATTAGCTATGGCGGTCGACTTCCAAGCGGTGGCATCGAGGACGTCGTTATCGAAAACGTCACGTAGGAGCGCGACGATCTCCTGCTCAGGGACGTCTCGAGGATCGTGACGGGTCACAAGAAAGCGGAGAAAGTCGTAGTCCAACCGGCCGCCGGCGTCTTCGATGACGCCAATCAAGTCAGACGTCATCAGAAGGAACTGACTCATCGACGCAACGTCCACCATCTGCGGGTGAACCGTGACGATCATTCCGGTGGCGGCATTCAAGGCGCCCATGGTGAGAAAGCCGAGCTGGGGAGGGCAATCAATTACAACCACGTCGTAGTCTGTATCGACTTCGCTTATTGCTCGTGCCACGCGTCGGAAGAAAAGCTCCTCGGGCCGACCGCGGCTTTCCATCATAAACCGTGGCGTCTGATGCTCGAATTCCATGAGTTCGAGATTCCCGGGTACAATACTGATACCTGTGAAGTAGGTCGGACGTACAACATCACGCATTGGGACGCGTTCATCGTCGTACCGAATAGCACCGTAAAGCGTTGCATTCTCGCCGATATCGAACTCTGGCTGCAAACCAAACATCGATGATAACGAGGCCTGAGGGTCAAGATCGATCGCAAGGACACGGTATCCCTGCAGCGCAAGCCCTTGCGCGAGATAGAGTGAGGTCGTCGTCTTCGCTGACCCGCCTTTGAAGTTTGCTACCGTGATAACTTGGAGCTTGTCAGCACTACGTCGCTGCGGCCAAAACTTCAGCGCTTCCTTTGGCCGGGTAGACGCTAGATAGCGTCGCAATTCATTGACCTGTTGCAGAGTGTAGGACCGCCGGCCGCTGGGACCAATCTCAGGGTTGGGACCAAGCCCGTCGAGCGACAGTTGCCGCAAATATCCATCGGATACCCCCACAATCTGTGCCACTTCTCCGGAGGTGAACGATCTGAGAGATTTCTGAGCTGTCGGTGGAAATACCCGCTCGCCGACCGCTCTCAATCGCGACGAAAGCGCGTCCGCCCGGCGTGTAATCCTAGCAGATGTGCTTTCCATCGATTGTACGCGAGCCACGGGTTCCAATGTTTCTCTCACTTCCAGACGCTTTTAGAGCGTCAGACGCGCTCTTTCCGTCTCGGAACTTACGCACGATTCTCTCCAATGAGCAACGAATATAGAGTTAACGAGAAGTTAACCGAAGATTGGCGACCAATTACGTCGGCAGCTATTCTCCTTATTTCTCAAGCCGTTGGGCCGCGTCACGTCGGGTTCATTCGACTCATCAAACTGCAATTTTGCACCCGAACCGTTGGATGGCTTTCAGGTTGGAGGTGCTCTGCGCCGAGAATCAGCCACTCGTCGAGGGTACCTCAAGTGCAAATCTGCACGTAGCCACGAACCGCTGATGAATGGTTTGTCTCCGTTAAATACGCTCTAGCGGAGGTGTTCATGCCCCCATTTTCTGATCTATGGCCGCGCCGCCTTGTCAAACTGCAGCAAAGTCCAGCGGTGCGCCCGCTTGGAGCCCACGATCCTCAGATGGGGTGCTCGGCATGACGCTGCTCCGTTCTCACTCCAGGCTTGTCCGCAAGCTTCAGGAAGCCCTCGGAGACCCACTCTGCGTTGCCCTCGATGATCCCACGGTCGTCGAGATTATGCTGAACCCGGACGGGAGGCTTTTCATCGAGCGGCTCGGACACGGCATCGCGCCCGCTGGCGAGATGTCATCGGCCGCCGCTGAAGTGGTGATCGGCAGTGTGGCACATGCACTCCAGTCTGAAGCAGACGATGAGCAGCCGATCATCTCCGGCGAGCTACCGATTGGCGGCCATCGCTTTGAGGGCTTGCTGCCACCGGTCGTCTCGGCACCGGGTTTTACGATCCGCCGCCGGGCCTCCCGGCTGATCCCGCTCGACGACTATGTGACGCACAAGATCATGACGGACGCGCAGGCCTCGGTGTTGCGCAGCGCGATCAAGTCTAGGCTCAACATCGTTATTTCCGGTGGAACGGGTTCGGGCAAGACGACGCTCGCCAACGCCGTGATCGCCGAGATTGTGGAAAACGCACCAGAGGATCGCATGGTCATCCTCGAAGACACCGCCGAAATACAGTGCGCGGCAGAGAACGCCGTCTGCCTGCATACCAGCGACACGATCGACATGGCGCGGTTGCTCAAGAGCACGATGCGCCTGCGACCTGACCGCATCATCGTCGGCGAGGTCCGCGACGGCGCAGCGCTAACGCTGCTCAAGGCCTGGAACACCGGGCATCCGGGGGGCGTGACCACTGTTCACTCGAATACGGCAATGTCCGCTCTACGACGCCTTGAGCAACTCACCGCCGAAGTCAGCCAGCAGCCGATGCGCGAGGTGATCGGCGAGGCCGTCGATCTCGTCGTATCGATCGAAAGGACCAGCCGGGGGAGGCGGGTGCGCGACGTGATGCATGTCGAGGGCTTCAATGGCTCAAACTATCAGACTGAACAATATGCCCAGCTTGACGAGAATATCCATGCAGCATGAACGTCGACCCGTCCTGGCCAGCGCCGCGCTGGCTCTCATCCTTTCCGTCGTGCTGGCGGCACCTGCCCTGGCATCATCGGGTGGAGGCGGTCTCCCATGGGAATCTCCGCTTCAGCAGATCCAGCAATCGATTACAGGTCCTGTCGCCGGGTTCATTGCGCTTGCCGCCGTGGCGATCGCCGGCGGCATGCTGATCTTCGGCGGCGAACTCAACGATTTCGCGCGAAGGCTCTGCTATATCGCTCTCGTGGGCGGCGTATTGCTTGGCGCGACCCAGATCGTCGCCCTGTTCGGTGCGACCGGTGCGTCTATCGGCGACGTCCAGGCTGGAACCGGGCCGGGAGTTGTCGAGCAATCCGTGATGCTTCGCACGGAAGGGGAGGGGGCTCATGGCTGAGCCCGGCTCCAGCCTCGCCCGCTCGCGGGTTCATCGGGCGCTGTCGCGCCCAAACCTTTTGATGGGCGCCGATCGAGAGCTGGTACTTCTCACCGGGCTGGCGGCCGTGATCCTGATTTTCGTGGTGCTGACATGGTATGCTGCGCTATTCGGCGTGGCGGTCTGGCTGGTCGCGGTCGCGGCCCTTCGCATGATGGCGAAGGCTGATCCGCTCATGCGCCGCGTCTACGTCCGGCACGTCTCTTATCGATCTTATTACCGGCCGACCTCGACGCCGTGGCGCAAGTTCTGAGACGCCGGCATGGTCGCATTGAAGCTCTTTCGCCATCCAGGCCCGTCTTTCGCCGATCTCGTTCCCTATGCTGGCCTGGTCGACAACGGCGTTGTCCTGCTCAAGGACGGCTCACTCATGGCCGGCTGGTATTTCGCAGGCCCTGACAGCGAGAGTTCGACAGACGCCGAGCGCAATGAGGTCTCGCGCCAGATCAATACCATCCTGTCGCGGCTCGGCTCGGGCTGGATGATACAGGTCGAGGCCGTCCGCGTGCCGACGACCGACTATCCGGCCAAGGAGGCATGTCATTTCCCCGATCCGGTCACGCGCGCGATCGATGCGGAGAGGCGAGGGCATTTCGAGAGGGAGAGTGGACATTTCGAAAGCCGGCACGCACTGATCCTGACCTGGCGGCCGCCGGAGCCGCGGCGTTCTGGTCTGACGCGCTATGTCTATGCCGATGTTGGAAGTCGTTCGGCCACCTATGCGGACACCGCACTCGACTCCTTCCGGACCTCGATCCGCGAGGTCGAACAGTATCTCGCCAACGTCGTCTCCATCCGGCGTATGGTGACGCGGGAGACACAAGAGCGCGGCGGCTTTCGTGTCGCGCGCTATGACGAGCTGTTCCAGTTTGTCCGCTTTTGCGTAACCGGTGAGAACCACCCGGTCCGTCTCCCGGACATCCCGATGTATCTCGACTGGCTGGTGACGGCCGAGCTTCAGCATGGGCTGACACCGACCGTCGAAAACCGCTTTCTAGGTGTCGTTGCGATCGATGGCCTGCCGGCTGAGAGTTGGCCGGGTATTCTAAATTCCCTCGACCTGATGCCCCTCACTTATCGCTGGTCTTCGCGCTTTGTCTTCCTCGATGCGGAAGAGGCCAGGGCGAAGCTCGAGCGGACCCGTAAGAAATGGCAGCAAAAGGTACGCCCCTTCTTCGACCAGCTTTTTCAGACGCAAAGCCGCTCGGTCGATCAAGACGCCATGATGATGGTGGCGGAGACCGAGGATGCCATCGCTGAGGCGTCGTCGCAGCTCGTCGCATACGGCTATTATACACCGGTCATCATAGTCTTCGACGAGGTCCAAAGTCGTCTTCAGGAGAAGTGCGAAGCGATCCGTCGTCTCATTCAGGCCGAAGGGTTCGGCGCTCGGATCGAGACGCTCAACTCGACCGACGCATTCCTTGGCAGCCTGCCCGGTGTCTCCTACGCCAATATCCGCGAGCCACTGGTCAACACGCGCAATCTCGCGGACCTTATCCCGTTGAACTCGGTCTGGTCGGGAAGCCCGGTCGCGCCTTGCCCGTTCTATCCGCCCGGCTCGCCGCCGCTCTGCCAAGTAGCCAGCGGCTCGACCCCGTTCCGGCTTAACCTTCACGTCGACGATGTGGGCCATACACTGGTTTTCGGCCCGACCGGTTCGGGCAAGTCGACGCTGCTGGCGCTGATCGCCGCACAGTTCAGACGGTATGCCGGCGCCCAGATCTTCGCGTTCGACAAGGGGCGCTCGATGTTGCCGCTAACGCTCGCGATCGGCGCCGACCATTACGAGATCGGCGGCGAGGCGTCCGGGGAAGGGGAGGGGACCTCGCCGCCGCTCGCCTTCTGCCCACTCGCGGAACTTTCGACGGACGGTGATCGCGCCTGGGCCTCGGAATGGATCGAGATGCTGGTGGCACTCCAGGGCGTCGCCATCACGCCGGACTACCGCAACGCCATCTCGCGCCAGATCGGACTGATGGCGGAATCACGGGGCCGCTCGCTCTCCGACTTCGTCTCGGGCGTGCAGATGCGCGAGATCAAGGACGCACTTCACCACTACACGGTCGATGGGCCGATGGGGCAGTTGCTCGACGCAGAGCAGGACGGGCTGACGTTGGGCGCTTTCCAATGCTTCGAGGTCGAGGAACTGATGAATATGGGCGAGCGCAATCTCGTGCCCGTGCTCACTTATCTGTTCCGGCGAGTCGAGAAGCGGCTGACCGGCGCACCGAGCCTCATCATTCTGGATGAAGCCTGGCTGATGCTCGGCCATCCGACGTTTCGCGACAAGATCAGAGAGTGGCTGAAGGTATTGCGCAAGGCAAACTGTGCCGTCGTGCTCGCCACGCAGTCCATTTCCGATGCCGAACGTTCCGGCATTATCGACGTGCTCAAGGAGAGTTGCCCGACAAAGATATGCCTGCCCAACAGCGCTGCGCGTGAGCCAGGCACCCGTGAATTCTACGAGCGGATCGGCTTCAACGATCGGCAGATCGAGATCGTCGCCACAGCCCATCCCAAGCGTGAATATTATGTCGCGTCGCCGGAAGGTCGCAGGCTTTTCGACATGTCGCTCGGGCCCGTCGCGCTCTCTTTCGTAGGGGCGTCCGGCAAGGACGACCTCAAACGCATCCGTGTTCTTCGTTCCGAACATGGGACGGATTGGCCCGTTCACTGGCTCCAGCAAAGAGGGATCGCTCATGCCGATACGCTTTATCCATGCGCTTGCGGCGGCGCGCACTACAACCGTTGCGGCCATCGCTGTCTCTATCTCGGCCGGCCTTCCTGCTGTTGTTCACGCTGGCGGGGTCACAGGCCAGGCGACCGAATGGACGCAGCTCGCCAATAATGCCGAACTGGTCGGCCTCGTGGGCAAATCGGCCGAGCAGGTCAACAATCAGATAAAACAGATCACACAGCTTGCCGAGCAGATCCAAAACCAGATCAACATCTACAAGAATATGCTCCAGAACACGGCGCAATTGCCGAACCATATCTGGGGACAGGTCGAAAACGATCTCAACAAGCTTCAGAACATCGCCGCCCAGGGGCAGGGTGTCGCCTTTTCCATGGGCAACATCGACGACGTCCTCAAGCAGCGCTTCCAGAGCTTCGCCGACATGAAGACCAATCTGCCGGACGGGCAGGCGTTTTCATCGGCCTACCAGTCATGGTCAGACACCAATCGCGACACGATCGCCGGCACGCTGAAGGCGGCGAACCTGACGGCCGAGCAGTTCTCGAGCGAGGAGTCCACCATGTCCTCCCTTCGCTCGATGTCGGAGTCTGCCGACGGCCAGATGAAAGCGCTTCAGGTCGGCCACCAGATCTCCACCCAACAGGTTGCACAGATGCAAAAGTTGCGTGGGCTCGTCTCCCAGCAGACGACCATGATGGGCACATGGTTCCAGTCCGAACAAGCGCAGAAGGATCTCGCCCAGGCCCGCCGCGAAAAGTTCTTCAACGCGCCGACCAATGACATCCGCAGTGGCCCGACGATGGAGCCGCGCTGGTGAGCCGGCCCTTCATCATCATCCTCGTCGCAGCCATCTCGATCGGTGCCGGCGTTGCCGTATGGATGTCCGCAGATAGCGGTCGATTGGGCGAAGAGATCGCGGCGCCAGCAATTCCTGCACCCGAGCCCAATGCCGAACGCCGTAAGCACCGGGAGAATTTCTTCGGTGGCGATCCGAACCGCGACGTGCGTAGCGGGCAGGAGATGAAACCGCGATGGTGATCGTTCGTCGGTCTCGTAAACTCGAAACGATCTTCGTGATCTTCGCGATCGTGCTCGTGGCGGCGGCGCCGGCGTTTGCGCAGCAAGGTTCCGTGTTGACCACGCTCGAGAACCAGGTCGTCACCGCCGCCCGGGGCTGGGAGACGACGATCATGAACGCGGCGCGGTCGCTGTTCTGGATCCTCGCGGGGATTGAGATCAGCATCGCCGCCGTGTGGCTGGCTATCAACGCCGCCTCGCTCGATACATGGTTCGCCGAGCTCGTACGCCGGATCATGTTCATCGGCCTCTTTGCATTCATCCTCGACCAGGGCCCCAGTTTCGCCAAGGCTGTTGTCGACAGCCTGTTCCAGATCGGAGCTGGCGGTGGCTCGGCCTCGCCCGCCAACATTTTCGACGCTGGCATCCGCGTCGCCTCGAAAATGTCGGAACAGGCAAAGTTTGGATTGTGGGAAGACAACGCGCTGGCGATCGCCGCGGTCTTCGCGATGATCGTGGTCGTCGTGGCGTTCTCGCTTGTTGCCGCGATCTTCGTTGCCGTCATGGTCGAAATGTATGTCGGTCTACTCGCCGGCATGATCATGCTCGGCCTTGGCGGCTCGTCCTATACCAAGGACTTCGCGATCCGGTATCTCGTCTATGCATTCTCGGTCGGCATGAAGCTCATGGCGCTGGTGATGATCGCCAAGATCGGCTCCGACATCCTGATCGGTCTGGCGGAAGCGCCAACTGCCACCTCCGACCAATTCATCACCACAATCGCGACTGCCGGCATCTCGGTCGTGGTCTTCATCATCGCCATGTATGTGCCGCCGATAATCCAGGGCGTCGTGCAGGGCGCGTCGATTGCGGGCGGAATGGAGGCGATCAGGCACGGCGGACAGGCGGCGGCCTTCGCTGCCGGCGGCGCCTTTCTTGGCGCGAGCGCCGCCACCAAGGGTGCCCAAGCGGCAAGCTCGGCGAGGGCCGGCGGTTCCTCAATGGCTGGCGCAGCGCTGCGAGGCATGGGGTCGGGCATCGGCAATGCCGGATGGGCCGTAGGCTCTGCCGCGAAGGAAAAGGCGATCGCTGCGCCCGGCGCCTATGCCGGCTCAATGCTTGGTCTCGCAAACGCCAAGCTCGACCACACGCGGCAGTCCGGAAAACCCACGCCGCCTGCTCCGCCACCACCCCTTAACGAGAACAAATAAGAGGCTGACGAAGCATGGCCGGACATACCCCGCCCGACAATCCCTACATTGCCGCGCGAAATGAGTGGAACGAGCGCTACGGCTCCTACGTGAAGGCCGCTAGATCGTGGCGCATCGTCGGCGTCACCGGCATGGTCATGGCGGTCATCGGCTTTTCTTACGCTCTCTTCCAGAGCACGCAGGTCAAACTTGTTCCCTACATCGTCGAGGTCGACAAACTCGGCACGGCCTCCAGCGCCGGCTTCCCCCAACAGATCGAATACGCGGATCCGCGCGTCGTGCGCGCAACGCTCGGAAGCTTCGTCTCGAACTTCCGCTCGATCACGCCGGATGCTGTGGTGCAGAAGCAGTATATCGACCGCACTTATGCGCTGCTGCGCACATCCGACCCGGCGACCGAGAAGGTCAATGCCTGGTTCCGTTCGAGCTCGCCCTTCGAGAAGGCGAAGAACGCAACCGTCGCCATCGAGGTTAACAACATCGTCGCGCTCTCGAACCAGAGCTACCAGATCGACTGGACGGAGTTCGAGCGCGACCGAAAGGGCAAGGAAACCGCCCTGCGTCGATTCCGAGGCATCGCCACCGTGACACTGACCCCACCGCAGGACGAGGGCGTCATCCGTTTGAACCCTATAGGTCTCTATCTCCGCGATTTCGACTGGACCGCGCAGCTTTGAAAGGCATGGCCCCCAAATGACTATCAGACCCAGAACGAACCGGGCCGCGCTGATCCTCGCCTTTGCCGCGATCCTCTCGCCATTCCCCGCCTTCCTTCCCAACGCTCTCGCCAACGGCGTCACGGCGAACGAGGCGAAGGGTATGGGGATCTCCGGCCAGTGGCGGGGACGCAAGGGGCTCGTGACCAGGGGCGCGGACGGAAAGGTCATTTTCCTGTATGGTGAGGTCCAGCCCTCCGTCGTCTGCTCACCATTGCAAGTCTGCGATATCGAACTTCAACCGGGCGAGGTGGTGCGCGATGTGCTGGTCGGCGACACCGTGCGCTGGAAGGTGGAACCGGCGACTTCCGGCGCGGCCGGCGGCCAGGCGATCCACCTGATCGTCAAACCGTCCGAGCCCGGCCTTGTCACCTCCATGGTGGTGACCACCTCGCGGCGTACCTACCATATCCAGCTCAAGTCGCATGGCACGCAATACATGGCCCGCGTGGGTTTCGAATATCCGGAAGATGTCTCGGCGAAACTAGCCGACATCAACGCGCGCCTGGAGGCGAGTACTATCCCCGGCGCCGGCGTTCCGGCCGAGCAGCTTAACTTTGCCTATTCCGTCTCAGGCCGAGCCGGATGGCGGCCGAGCCGCGTCTATTCGGATGGCCAGAAAACCTACATCCAGTTCCCGCGTTCGATCTCGGGCCAGGACGCGCCAGTGCTGTTCGTCATCTCGGGCGGCCAGAACCGCATCGTCAATTACCGCATGAAGGGTGACATGATGGTGGTCGACTATCACATCGACCGCGCCGTCCTCGTGTCCGGGGTCGGCTGGCGGCAGGAGAAGGTGACGATCCGGCGGGGAGGGCGGTGATGCGGACCTTCCACCTCATCCGCAGCCTCGCCGCGGCCTGCGTCCTCGCCATCGTCCTTTCCGGATGCCAGTCACTTGGAACAGACGGTCTCGCCGCCAGCGATGCGCCGGACGACATATCCGGCCCGGCTGCCAGCGCTATCGCCGGCGACATGGTGAGCCGCCTGGCTGAGCAGATCGGCCCCGGAACCGCTACGGTCTCGCTGAAGCAGGACAGCTCGCCGTTTGGCCAGGCGCTCGAGGCTGCCCTGAAGGGCTGGGGCTATGCGGTCGTCACCGACCAGAAGACGGATGGCGCGACGAGCACCGTGCCACTCGCCTATGTCCTCGTACCTTACGAGGGTCAGGTCCTCGCCCGGCTCTCGACGAACAGCGTCGAGCTCGGCCGCGCCTATACCGTGACGCAGGCAGGCGCGCTGCCGGCGAGCGCGCTCTCCGTCATGCAGCGCGGTTAGGGGAGGGCGGTCATGGTTCAATCGCTCAAGCTCGGCGGAGCCGCGAACGAGGATGCCGGCTCCAGAATGCGCCGTATCAACCGCCTGCCGATCATCGTGGTGATCGTTCTGGTAGTCCTCTTTCTTGCAGTCATCTTCTACGGCCTAACGTCGCGCGGGTTGTATTCTCGGGGCAATTCCGGCCTGGAGGCAAGCTCCGGCAACCCGGCCTCGACCTTCGCCGACCAGATCAAGCGTGGGGTCTCGGATGGAATCATCGGCGAGCCGCAACAGACAACGACGTTCCAGCCGGTACCGGTCGAGACGAAGGAAGAAACCAATCCCTTCACGCCGCAGCCGGGCCGGCAGGATGAGGCTCGATCGACGCCAGAGCTCGAGCCGGAAGAAGTCTGGCGGGCGCGCCTGGAGCGTGAGCAGCGCGAACAATATCTGCGCGAACGACATCGCCACCAGATGGCGCGCCTTCAGGCAAACAATGCCGCCTACGATGCGCCGCTCGCAATCGACCGCAGCAAGCTCGAGGCAAGGGCAGGGGAGCCAACTAGCAATTCCGGCACAGGGGCGGCGGTTGTCGGCTCGGCAACAGTCTCCCCTGCCGGATCTGCTTCCGATCTTTACTCGGCAGCTCTGCGCGCCGGCCTCGGCGAGCAGAACGTCGATCCGAACAGCCAGCGCAGCAAGCAAGACTTCTTTAACGCCGACCTCAAGGAACTCGGCTACCTGCCGAACCACGTGGTGCCTCAGCAATCGCCCTATGAACTCAAGCGCGGGTCGGTGATACCAGCAACCCTCATCACCGGTATCAACTCCGACCTCCCTGGGCGCATCACCGCCCAGGTCTCGCAGAATGTCTATGACAGCGCCACCGGGCATCGCCTGCTGATCCCGCAAGGAACCAAGCTCTTCGGCCGCTATGACAGCAAGGTCTCCTTCGGCCAGTCCCGCGTGCTTGTAGTCTGGACAGACATCATCTTTCCGAACGGCTCGACCCTTCAGATTGGCGGCATGGCCGGGGTCGACATGCAGGGCTATAGCGGCTTCCGCGACAAGGTCGATCGGAAATGGCTTCAGACTTTCGGGTCGGCAATCATGATTGCAATGATCGGAACCGGCATCGACATGGCCGTACCGCAGTCTTCGACTCTTGCGACGCAGGACACCGCCTCAGACGCAGCAAGACGGAATTTCGCCGAGACCTTTGGGCGCGTGGCCGATCGAACGATTCAGCGAAACATGGATGTCCAGCCAACGTTGGAGATCCGTCCTGGGTACAAATTCGCCATTCTAGTAGATCAGGACATGGTCTTCCCCGGCATCTATTCCCGCTAGAACCGGGCCTTCTGCGACGTAATCCGCCCCGATATTCCTGCCCCGGCGAGATGTCCGCGGCTGCCTGCCAGCTTGCTAGTTGATGCGATGCTCGATGGAGTGCAGCCAGCGCGCCGAAATTCTTCTGGCGGGCAAAAGTGAAACCCCAGGGCACCTTGTTGCGCATAACCAGCCAAGAAATTGCCTTTTCCGGCTTCGAAAACTTGCTCCGCGTGATAGAACGCGAACCGTGATGCTGGGGGATAAGCTGCGAGCAAGTTCGGCCCTTGCCGTGTCGAGACGACAAGGTTGGCTGTCGGAAAGGAAACGAATGAAGCATTGGCTGCAAAAGCTGACTGATGTCACCGCGATCGGTCATGGCGTAAACGGAATGAAAGAGGCCCTGGTTGCTCTCTCGGAAGAACTGGGCTTTGGGCGATTTGCGTTCTTCCACGCCGGCAATGGTCATAGCTATGCAGTATCGAACTATGAGCAGGAATGGCAGCGGGTCTACTTTGAAAACAATTTCAAGGCAGTTGATCCCGTGGTTTCAAAGGCAAAGACAGCTCAACGCGCTTTCATCTGGTCCTGGGAGCAGGACAAGAACTTCCTAACCAGGCAGCAAAAGGACATGTATTCCGCGTCATCCGATTTTGGCATTCGGTCCGGAGTCACGATTCCGATCCGCACTCCAAACGGCTCGATGTCCATGTTCACGTTGGCTTCAAACAAGACCGCCACTCACATCGACCAAGATATTGATGCCGTTTCCGCCGCCGCCGCTGTCGGACAACTACATTCCCGCATCACGCTCCTTCGCACTGAACCAACCGCCCAAGATACGATGCTGTTCACGCCGAAGGAGGCAAAATACCTGCGCTGGATCGAAGCCGGTAAGACCGCCGAGGAGATCGCCCAAATTGAAGGTGTCAAATATAACACCGTCCGGATTAACCTCGAGAATGCGAAGAAGAGATTTGGCGTCTACAACATCACCCAGCTTACTGCGATCGCAATCCGTCGAAACCTAATCTAAGCGACGTTCAGTTAATTTCGTGAACGGCCGGAGTGTAACCAAGCACATTGAGTAGTGACGAAAGAACCGCCATCTGTGCATGCATGTGAATCATGGCTCGAATATATTCGAGGTGTTTAGGGCCGCCGAATTCCCTGCCGGCCCGCGATTCCTCCGGAAGGGCCTGATAGAGGACTTCCGCTTCTTCCGAGAGTCTTCGATGCTGCAGGATTGCGTCAACGGTCAAAACCTCGAGATCGGACTTCGAAAGTCCTTGAGTCAGGCCAATCACGGGTCTCAGTTCCACCGTTTCGCCACGCGACCGATCGTCATGTTCCATCCGTTTTCGCCTTGGATATTGTCCGCGGTTCGCCCCCGCTGACTTCCTCCCTTGACCCCAAGCCGGGGGTTTAGAACACCGAACACAGTCGGGCCCTACGACCTTTAGCACCGAGGTACCTGGACATACGTCGCAGGCCCCCGGCCAAAAGCCAGAGGATCCGATGTCGATCCGGTCGACATCAGCCGCTGTGTTCAGGGGTTCTAACGCCCCAAGGCGGCGCGTACCGCCCCGCGAAGGTTATAGTTGCAACCGTGGCTAACTGCTAGTCCTGAATGAGATTTTCGGGATACGCGACGAATGATACCTCCTCGTAGAGGAGACCCCACATCCGTTCGTGCTATCCCTCCCGTGGTTGTCGATAAATGCTATTCCTATCGTTTGTTTCCTTCGATCCATTCGAGCTGCAATGGCCCGCCCTGGTATTCCCTCATCGCGACCGGCGAGAATTCACGCGCCGTTGTAGCTGTACCAATTGTTGGCATATTAACGAGAAGGAGGTGCTTGATATGGCACGAAACACCTCAATCCCTCTGGGCGACCATTTTGCAACTTTCATCGATACCCAGGTCGAGGGCGGGCGCTACGGCTCGGCGAGCGACGTCGTGCGCGCAGGTTTACGCCTGCTGGAGGAGCACGAAGGAAAGGTGAGGGCGCTTGAGGCAGCGCTCATCGCGGGCGAGGAGTCCGGGCAAGCTACGGAATTTGATTTCGAGGCGTTCAAGGCCCGTAAGCGCGCCGTTTCCGGTTCCGGGGCGCGATGACGCAGCTTTTGCTGACCCCAGCCGCTCAGGCCGATATGGACCACATCTGGGACTATACGGTAGAACACTGGAGCCTTGATCAGGCCGACCGCTACACGGACGACATCCGCGATGCCCGTCAGGACTTGGCCGCTGGTCGAAAACGTGAGCGGACAGCGACGGTGCGCGCCGGCTACCTGAAATACTCGGTCGGCGCACACATCCTTTTCTATCGCGTGGAAGCCACCACTTTATCGTCGTGCGGATCCTGCACGGCAGAATGGATGCCGATGGGCACCTCAGTTGACCGGTCTTTCGGTCTCTAAGGGCGCCCTGCGCCAATCCCCGAAAGATCGACACGGATGCCCGCCTCATTTGGGTCTTCTTGTCCAACGCGCTCGTTGGGCTGACCGACGGCTCCCTCTGCCACCGCTTCGTCCTGATTCGGATTTTCCTCGCTCGGCGGATTCTCCGACGTTGGCATGTCAAAAGGGACATCCCCCGGATCATCGGCGCGAAACACAGCCGTCCCCTCGAAATACCCGGTCTGCCAAGCGATGATGGCGTCGTCGAAAGCCTCCTCGACCGCGTTGCCGTACCATTTGGTGACGATGCGATAGACCCTGGCGAAGAGCGCCGTGCCCATGCGGATGTTTTCGCACGCGTCGATGATATCTGGCTTCAGTTCCCCCGCCTCGACTACGCCGAGACCGGCCGGGTACTGCGTGATCCCGACCCGCACGGTGTTGCGGCCGACATGCTGGCGGATGAGCGTCATTGCCTCGTCAGGCGTGGCGGGTTTAGGCACCAGCACGACGCGGTTGCCGGATCGGATCGTGACTGTCAGTGGGTTCTGCGACCCAACCCGCTGAATGAATTTCTCGACAATCGCTGGTTTGAGGCCCGGATCGGCGCATTGCTGAATGAGGGCAGCTTCAATCATCCGCATTCTCTTTCTTCATGTGTTGAAGGACATGACCATGGGCAGGCCGAAGAGCTTCGCCCAAGCGGCGACGCTGGCTTTCTGGATCCCGATGATCGAGGTTCCGGCCGTCCACCAGCCGTTGCCGGTCGCCACGATGATGTCGGGAGAATGCAGCATCGACTGGAGTACCGGCCAGATGATGAGCTGCTCATAGCAGATCAGTGTCGCGATCTTTTTCCCCCTGACCTCGACAACCGGATTGGCGAAGAAGTGCGCACGCGCACCACCTGTATCTCCAAACCAGGCGCGCCAGGGTTGCCACATCGAAACCGGCACCGGCATGCGCTCACGGTAGAGTACGGATGCCTTGTCGGCCGAGATCGCCACCAGCACGTTGTCGTAGCCACCTGCGTCGATGACGGCCGCACCGGCGAGCACGGTGACATCAAGATCGCGCAGGCCCTCCTGCCAGTGGCGCGAAACGGTCGGCGTCCAGAAGCCGAGTACGCTTTCCGGAAGCACGATGAAGCGCGTGCTACCGGTTGCGGCCACGCGCGCGGCCGCGATCAGCTCCTGGTGATGCTCGAGCGATCCATCCCGCCCAAGGCTTTGTCCCAGATCAAGGTCGATGCCTTTCCATCCCGCGGGGAGTTTTGGCGGCGTCCACGTCGCGGCGGACCAGAGCCAGAAACCTCCCAGGACGATGGCCGCTATCGACCAATACCGTGAGGTCATCGTCATGAGGCCAACCGCGGTCGCAGCAAGACCCCACCATCCCCATCCCGGAAACAGCACGCCCGCTGCCGTCAATGGTAGCGCCCAACCGGCGATGCCGAACGGCGGCAGTGCCATGAGCGCTGCTACCACCAGATAGCGCACCGCCACGCCCCTTCCCGAAAGCCATCTTCCTGGTTCCTTCGCCCAGAGCGCTGCATGTACACCAACGAAGAATACCGAGGCTGCCAGCCAGAGCAGGAGGCCTGGCCAGAGATCGGCAGCATAGAAGTTCGCCACGCCCTGCGGCAGGCCACGCGAGGCGGCGAGGAAGTATCCGGCCGATACCAAGCTCGCAACCAGACGCGACGGTGACAGCGCCCAGAGGGCCGGGAAGATCATGGCGACCGGAAGGGCAAGCTCGTGGCCGCTCCAGCCAATCATTCCGGCGGCGGTTGCGAGGAGGACCAGAAGCGTCGCAGGCCAGCGGTCATGGATCGAAGGTGAGGACCGGGCGGGCCGAGCCGAGAAGGCCGGACGCCGGCAGCGGTCCGAAGTATCGGGAATCATAGGAGCTCGCAAAGGATGAGTGGAGAAACAAGTAGTCTGGCGGAACGATGCCGCCGGCGAAGGGTCGAAGCGACCTGCCCGCACCGTCCGTCGCACGGACATCAGATGCCGGGATCGGTTGACCGTCGATAGCGACATCCGCACCAATTTCAACATGCTGGCCGGGAAGTGCCGCGACGGTCTTGATGAGCGGCGCAAGGCCACCGGCGCACAGACCATAGCGGAGGTATCCGCGTTCCCGCGCGCCCAGGAATCGCGCGCTCGGTGGCGGGCAGACGAAGACAAGATCACCAACCGCGACTGGTCGATGAAGCTCCTTGATGCGCCAAAGGCCGATCGCCTCGCTCGGCGTCATGTTCAGCCGGTAACCGCCAACCAGCGCGATGATGGACGTACTGAGAATTGCAGTGGCCGAGACACCAATCCACACAATGAGACCGCGCCGCGTCATTGCTTCATCACCGGGTTCTGGCGCTGCGAAAGCCGAAGGTCCTCGACCTGTTTCAGCGTTGCGGTCGTGCGCTCATGGGCGGCAAGTTGCTGGGCGGTGCGCATCACCGGCCAGGCATCCTTGAGGCGTTCGCGCTCTTGCGGCTGGAGACCGTCGGCCAATTTGTCGAAGAGCTTGCCGGACGGTTCACGCGCGGCGCTAGCAAGCAGGCTGCGTTCTCCAAACCGTTCCGCAACCGCCTTGTTGAAACCGTCGATTTCCAGCTTTACCTCGCGGTCGCTGAGCGCATATCCCAGCGCTGCCGGCAGATCGTTGCGGTCGATCGCGTCGCGAACCCGCTCGAGCACCGTGCGGGCAGCTGGCGAGAGTGCGGGAATGTCGATCGCGACCCGATGTCTGAGCGCCTTCTCTTCCGCCTCGATCCGCCGCATCGCGCGCACTCGCATTTCGACATATCGCTCGATATCTCGCTTGAGCGCCGGCACGTTAATTTCGGCCACACGCCGCGCTTCCCGGTCCGACTTGCTGGACAGGATTCCCGTCTTGCCCTTGAGCGGGCCGATGGAAGCGGGATCAGACGTAAGCCTCTGAAGAGTCTGGCGGGCAGCGTCCTTGTCGGCGAGGACGATATCGAAGTTCATCGCCCGAAACGCCGTCTCGGGATCGGCAAACACATAGCGGAAACGGATTGACACCTCTTCCCATTGTTTCTTCAAAGCGGGATCGGCGTCGAGCCTTTGCCCAACGGCATCGTTCACGGAATTGGGGAACATCGTCACGCCGGCGACCATTGGGCGGGCCTCCTTTCTTGTTTGCGTAGGCGGCGATTGCAGCAGGCCGAGACGTTCGCCCGTGACGCGAAGTCGGGCCCCCAGATCGGCGATCCTTCGCTTTTGCCGCAGCGTCCAGTCGAGCCGGTCCCGCACCATCGTCCGAGCAACCTGGACGATGTGCAATCCACGATTTTCCGCAAAGGCGAGCGCCTGGCGGTAGAGCGTGCCGCGCTCGTAATCCAGCGTGGTTTCCTTGGCATTCTTCCTGGAAAGAACCTTCGCCAATCCGCCGTTGAAGGCGAAGGAGCGGCGGCCGTAATAAAGGTGCAGATCCTCGCGATGCCGCGTCATCGCAACATAGGTCAGGTGCCGATCCAGGGAGAGTGAAGCCAGCACCTTCACCTTGTCGACGGTGGCGCCCTGCGACTTGTGGACCGTCGTTGCGTAGCCGTGATCGAGATTGCTGTAGAAACATTGTTCGACCGTGACAGAACGGCGCTGATCGCCCTCGCCCACGATGGCGAGGACCCGGTTCGGACCGGCCTCGACGACACGGCCGATCATGCCGTTCTTGACGCCCAGCGAACCGTCGTTTTTTAGGAAGACGATTTGGTCACCCCTGTCGAAATGACGGACACCGTCGGCAGTTTTGAAGGCATGACCCTCCCCGACGAGATCACGTTCCACAAGCTTCTCGCGCGCCATGACGTTGAGCATGCGCACATCACGGCGCAGATGCGCCAGCATCAGCATGGATTTCGCCGGATCGTAGTCGCGGTTCCAATCGGAGATCAGGTTTTCAACGGCATCGGCCTTGAGTGGCGATCCGAGAACCCTGCCCTGCTCGAGGTAAGCCGACAGTGCCCGGTCGACATTGCCGCGCGCAAGATCAAGCGAGGCCTGCCTCATCCAGTCTTCGCGCTGGCGATAGATCGTCTCGAGTTCCGCATAGCCGATGCGATCGACGATCGCCCGGAAGGCCGCGCCCGCCTCGATCGGTTGCAACTGTTCCGGATCGCCGACAAGCACGAGTTTGGCGCCAGCCCTGACGACAGCGTCGACGAAGCCCGCCATCTGTTTCGAGGCGACCATGCCGGCCTCGTCCATGACGAATACGGTCTTGCCATCGAGCAGGTCACGGCCCTTGCTCCAGCGCAGTTCCCATGAAGCGAGTGTGCGGCTGGCGATGCCGGCTTCTTTCTCAAGCCCCTCGGCGGCCTTGCCGGCAAGTGCTGCGCCAACGACCCGGTAGCCGGCGAGCTCCCACGCCTCGCGCGCGGCCTTCATCATCGTGGTCTTGCCAGCGCCCGCCCGGCCGACGACGGCTGCGATCTGAACAGGGCCAGCGACATGCTCAATGGCCATCCGCTGCTCTTCGGAAAGCCGCGCATGGCTCTGGAACGTTTTCTCCAGTACCTGCCCTGAAACACCATGCGACTTCCGGCTCGACAGCCACATCGCCTGCCGTGCCATCTCCGCTTCGAGCCGGATCAACTCCCGTGTTGTATAACGGGAAGGCATCCTCTTTCCCGTTGCGAACTCGATCGTGTCGCGTTGCAGGCGCAGCACTTGCTGGTTCTGGAGGATGCGCGCCATCAACTGCTGGAAGATTCCAGCATCGTCGATATAGCGATACAGCACCTTCGCGACGTCGCGCTCGTCGAAGACGCTTCTTTCTCTCGTAATCAGGTCGAGAACGATCTCCGGCTGCGCCATGATGCGGCGAGTATTTTCTCTGCGCCGCTCTTCCTGCAGCTCGATCCTTTCAAGCGAGGGCTTCCCCCCCTGGTCTGCCGCTTTGCGCTCGATCGCCTTGGTACCGACGCCGAGATGGATGGTAGGGACGAGACCGATGCCCTGCTTCTCGTAGGAGCGTCCATCGATGCGCAGATCGATCCCATTGATCGCGAGATGATGGTTCTGCCGCTCGAACCAGGCGTCGCGGAACGCGTTGAAGTCGTCGGCTCCGCCAGCCCAAAGCTCATAGACGATCTTCCCTTCCTTCGTCCTGAGCGGCCGCCCATCCTCGGCGAGGACCGCAACCTTCTTTGCGCCAAACCCATCTTCGGTCAGCGGCCGCAATGTCATCATCAGATGGATATGCGGATTGCCCGGATTGTCGTGATAGACCCAGTCCGCAACCATGCCCTTCGACAAGATCTGACGCTCGACGAAGTCGTGAACCAACGCGATGTTCTGCGCGGGCGATAACTCCAGCGGCAGGGCAATGGTAAGATCCTTGGCGAGTTGAGCATCGGAACGCTTTTCGAAAGCTTCGACGCTGTTCCAGAAGGCTTCCGAAGCACCGGCGACCGAGCGGTCCGCGATCAGCAACCGCACCCATTGGGGCTCATCGGCGGGAACCAGGAATTCCTCATGCACAAGCCCCTGCTTGCGCGAATAATCGACCGAGCGCGCCTCACGCTCGAACTCCATCTTCGCGCAATGGCGGTACGCCGCCGACAGCACCGCGCTGCGGCCGTCGCCGCGGCTAACGATGCTGACGGAAAAATGCGCGATGGCCACGGTGACGACGCTCCCGATTGCGAACCACAATTCTTCGGGAGCGGTGGCCTGTCCTGCCACTGAGCAGCACGTCGCACCAGCGACGTATAATTGCGCCCTTGGAACCGTTCCTTCGGATCGGCCGGGATGATCAACGAAAGTGTCGGCCTTGCCGACGTGCAATTTTGCACCTTTCCTATGACAGCCCTCCGGGCAAGTCTGGCACGGACAAAGTCACGCCAGGACCAACCGGAGAAGCAACCCGATGAAGAAGCCCTCATCACGTATCAGGGAAGAAATCGCTCGCCTTCAGGAGCAGTTGAAGCATTCCGAGACGCGCGAGGCCGAGCGCATCGGCCGGATTGCGCTGAAGGCAGGGATTGGCGAGATCGTGGTCGAGGACACCGAGCTCCTTGTCGCGTTCGAGGAACTCGCCGCGCGGTTTCGCGCTGACCAAAGAAAGCCGACCGGGAAGAAGAATGCAGGCGCCAGCGGCGGTGCCGGCGCGCAGAGCGCGGCGGTCACGTCTAGCGCGGATGCGGGCGGCTCTGGCGAGGCTTGAGCGCATGGACCGGACCGCAACCAGCGACGCGCGCAAGAAGGACACACGCGAGAAGATCGAGCTCGGCGGCCTGATCGTAAAGGTCGGGCTGCGTTACGAGAAGCGCGCTCTGCTGCTTGGCCTGTTGCTCGAAGGGGCCCAGCGTCTGAAGAACAACGAGGCGGAGCGCTTGCGGCTGACCTCGATCGGCGTGGAGGCATTCGGTCGTGACGGCGAATAGGCTTTTTCTCGCCGCCGTCCCTGCGGTGCTGATGACAGTGACCGCGATCGGCATGGCTGGAATCGAGTACTGGCTTGCGCCGTTCGGATCGACCGAGCACGCAAAGCTGCTGCTTGGCCGTATCGGTCTTGCCTTGCCCTATGCGTCTGCCGCGATGATGGGCGTGATCTTTCTGTTCACCGCCAACGGCGCGGCAAATATCAGGTTCGCCGGCGCTGGTGTCATGATCGGCAGCGGGCTTGTCGTCACGGTGGCGATGGTGCGCGAGACGTTCCGTCTCATGTTACTCTTCGGCAAGGTGCCTGCCGACCAATCGGTAGTTTCCTATCTCGATCCTTCCACCATGATCGGCGCCCTCCTGGCGCTCATCACCTGGGGCTTCGCGTTGCGCGTCGCGCTGAGGGGAAATGCCGCCTTCACCAGCGCCTCGCCTCGCCGCGTTCATGGTAAGCGCGCAATCCATGGCGAGACAGACTTCATGGGCATGCCAGAGGCCGCCAAGCTCTTTCCCGACACCGGCGGTGTTGTCGTCGGTGAGCGCTACCGCGTCGACCGCGACAGCGTGGCCGAGATCGCGTTCCGCGCGGATGCGCGGGAGACATGGGGGGCCGGCGGGCGGTCTCCCTTACTCTGCTTCGAGGGATCGTTCGGCTCCTCGCATGGCATCGTCTTCGCAGGTTCGGGCGGCTTCAAGACAACCTCGGTGACGGTCCCGACGGCGCTCAAATGGGGCGGCAGCCTGGTCGTGCTCGATCCGTCAAGCGAGGTTGCGCCGATGGTCCTCGATCATCGGCGTCGGGCCGGGCGCAAGGTGATCGTACTCGATCCCGCCAATCCCGCGGTCGGCTTCAACGCGCTCGACTGGATCGGGCGCTTCGGCGGTACAAAGGAGGAGGACATTGTCGCCGTTGCGACCTGGATCATGACCGACAACGCACGAGCGGCATCCTCTCGCGACGACTTTTTCCGCGCCTCCGCGATGCAGCTCCTCACCGCGTTGATCGCGGACGTTTGCCTGTCTGGGCACATCGAGGAAAAAGACCAGACATTGCGCCGCGTTCGGGCAAATCTCTCGGAGCCGGAGCCGAAGCTGCGTGAGCGACTGACGCGCATCCACGAGCAATCGGGATCGGAATTCGTGCGCGAGAACGTGGCCGTCTTCGTCAATATGACGCCGGAGACATTTTCCGGCGTTTATGCCAACGCGGTCAAGGAAACGCATTGGCTCTCCTATCCGAACTATGCCCGCCTCATCTCAGGCGACAGCTTCTCCACCGACGACCTCACCAAAGGCGATACCGACATCTTCATCGCGCTCGATTTGAAGGTGCTTGAGGCGCATCCGGGTTTGGCGCGCGTCGTCATCGGCTCGTTGCTCAACGCGATTTACAACCGCAATGGCGAGGTCACGGGCCGGACGCTGTTCCTGCTCGATGAAGTCGCTCGTCTCGGCTATCTGCGCATCCTCGAAACAGCGCGCGACGCAGGCCGCAAATACGGCATCATGCTGACCCTGATCTTCCAATCGATCGGCCAGATGCGCGAAGCCTATGGCGGCCGCGACGCCACCTCGAAATGGTTCGAGTCGGCATCCTGGATCTCGTTCTCGGCGATCAACGACCCGGACACGGCCGACTACATCTCAAAGAGGTGCGGCGACACCACCGTGGAGGTTGACCAAACCAACCGATCGTCCGGCATGCGGGGATCGTCAAGCGCGCGATCGAAGCAACTTTCGAGTCGTCGGTTGATCCTTCCGCATGAGGTCATGCGCATGCGTCTCGACGAACAGATCGTCTTTACCGCCGGCAATGCGCCGCTGCGCTGTGGACGCGCCATCTGGTTTCGGCGCGAGGACATGCGCTCGATCGTCGGCGAGAACAGGTTTCATACGGTAATGAAGACATGATGTCGCTCGGAGCACCTTTGATCATCATGGCTGTTATCGCTGCGGGGTCGGATGGGGTCGGGAACACCGAGTGGTTCGACCACCGCGAAGGTTCGATCCGGACGAATTGCGTGGTCAATGGCGATTAATTCTGAGTTTGTGGGAAGGGAACGCGCATTGCCGGAACCGATCCATCAGAGATCATCGAATCACACGGTGGAGATCGCGCCATCCCAACCTGCCGTCCGGCTTTTCTCGGCAGGTCAACACGCTGCCATCGTAGGTGATCTTGAGGCGATTGCTCGAGGCGAGGAACTGGATATGCCCTGGCGGCGAGTGAGAAAACTTCTCGATCTTGGCTTGGCGGAGATTCTGTACCCCGTAATGACCGCGGGCAGCCGGCGGGCGCTTTCACTGACCGACACCGGCCTTGCCTTCTTTGATCAGCCTTTACCACCTGAATAGCGCATTCCGCCAATATCGCACCGGTGCTGACGGCCAATCACCGGGATCCAGCTCCGCAATGGTGATCGCTGACGCATCACCATCCTGAATCGGTCAGGCATGATCGATTCAACGAAGTCGTTGGACCTTGCTTCCACAGGAAGCGAGAATCCGCCCATGCCGAAATCTGACACGGAACCGCTTTACCTCCGCCGTATCGACACTGCGCAAAACATGCGGCGCTTCTACCTGCTCTCCATCCAGCCAACGTTATTCGGCGGTGCTTCCGTAATCCGCAACTGGGGCCGCATTGGCGCGCACGGCCAGGCCATGATGCAGACGTTCGATGAGAACGTGGACGCCGACAAAGCGTTTGCGCAACTGGCGCGTAGCAAGGGCAAGCGCGGCTACATCGCTAAATAGACAAACCTCGCCTCAAAACCTGCAGTTTTCCGGGGATTTCGATCCGGCGCGTCATGCGCGCCCTACCGCCATCGTGACATTGCATGCCACAGAGTAGCTGGTAACAACACCAAGGAGCCAGCATTCATGACAACTGCCAATGAGATTGCCGATAAGATCGCAACCGACAACAACCTGACAAAGGTGCAGGCCAAAAACATCGTCGACAGCGTGTTCAAACAGATCGCCGAAGCCGCTGCGGGCGGTGCGGAAACAAGCTTGCCTGGATTCGGGAAATTCAAGGTGAAAGAAACCCTGGCACGCGACGGCCGCAACCCATCGACGGGGGCAACGATCAAGATCGCGGCCTCGAAGAAGCTGACCTTCACGCCGGCAAAAGCGATCAAGGATGCCCTCAACGGCTGAGTCGGGAAAGCCGAAGCTTGTATGGCCGCATCCGGCGGATCGATCAGCGCCGCTCGCAACCGATGCGGCGCTGATGAAAACCTCCCTAGAAGGGAGGCTCGGCGCTGACTTCGCCGTGGGCTTCCGCAAGCATCACCTCGCGCTCGGCAAGGGCGAGCTCCAGAGCGGCCTCGGTTTCGCGGCGCTCGTCGCGGTAGACGGCGTTCCGCAGTTCGGCGCGCAGTTCCTCTATGTGTTGATCGATCGACATGTTCGTCTCCTTGACGTTGCTGAAAGACGACACCGGCGGTCATGGTGGGCCGGAGGGGTCAAGGAGCGCGCAGCGACCGGCGGAGCCGGCGAGTGGGGGAGCCGAAATGCGGCAGCATTTTGGGGGTACCGCTTGTCCTTGAGGCCTTCGGTGCGGCATGGCAGGCTTGGACGATCTGAGCAGACCCCACCCCATCCGGTTGGCGCCAGAAAAGCCGGAAGCAGGCTCGATGCCTGGTTCCGGCTTCTCCATTCGCACGAGGAACCCCGCCCGGTGGCGGGGTCCTCTTGCTGGAGTGCTCAGTCCCGGTTCGGGCGGGACCAGATCAGCTGGAGACCTTCCTCGCCTTCCACCTCGATCAGGGTGGCGTAGATCGGAGCGGGGAAGCTCGGGTCGTCCAGCTTGACCGAGAGGTAGTCGCGGCCCTCGGCGGAGACTTTTTGCCACGCGGCTCCGAGCTCGACATTAGCTGCTGCGAAGATGCGAAAGTGCGGTCCCTTGTCGGAGGGGTTCTCGACGCGGACCAGCTTGGCCTTGACGTTGAGGTTAAGGGTCTTGATCGAACCGGTGAACCCGTTACCCGTGGAAGCGAAGGTGCCGATGGTAGCCATGTGTCTCATTCCTCTGTTGCTCGGGCCGCGCCTATCGCGACCTCGATGACGGTCGACGGACCGGAGGCGATCGACCGGCACCCCGCCAGGGGCTGGAACGAAGTGGAAGGCGGCCGGAAGAGACTTTCTTGGCTCGCGAGGAATGCGAACGCAGTTCGCAGGGGAAGAAAGTCGCCAAGGCCGTTGCCGGGACAAGATCGAGAGACCGCTTGAGCGGGCTCGTCCTTCGGTCAGACCAGTCACATCGAGGACGCAGATGGACGTGGCTTTTGCGGTAACCGGAATGAAGGCCGGCGTTGCATTGTCGGCCTCATAACCACGAGACAGCGATCGGTTCGATTGAGAACCATCCCGGCGACTGGCAGTTCGCACGCTTTCGCCAAGCCAGTCAGGCAGGATCGTGTCAACATCCCCTCACACCGGTATCGGGGCGGAGACGCCGTGGCAGGTCCGCAAGGTACTGCTAGACCTCACACGTCAGGCTGACCCGGCGTTGAACCCAGACTGCGGACATAGTGATGATGCAGAGGAAGGCGGTCGGCTGTCGCACGCCAGGCCCCCGCTTCAGCTGGAATCAACGCCCGAGGGGTACGGTTCATGTGGTTGTGTCGCGGCAGCTAGTCGGAAGAAAAGTCATCCGGCCACATCTGGGCTCCGTGGAGCACACGCAGGATGCGAATGCGATCTGGGGCCAGGGCATAAGCCGCAACATAGGGCGTTCGGGGAATGACCAGTTCGCGCGTGCCAGGCACCCGCCCGGGTCGGCCGCTTTCGGGAAACTTGACCAGGCGAAGCACCGCCTCGCAATATGCTCGTCAACGGCGATCGCCGCACGCGGACTGTCGGCTTCGATGTGCATGAAGACGGCGTCGCGATCAGCAAGCGCGAATGCCGACCACGTAAGCCTCATGATTTTGTTGCGCCGACCTTGCGCAGCGCGGCCTCATGTCGTGATGCGAAATGCGCCTCGACATCCTCGGCGCTGGAGTCCGGTCTTGTATCTTCGAGCGCCTGCATCACCTTGGCGCGAAACCAGGCATCGTGAGCCTCGCTGTTGCTGACCAGTTCCAGCGGCAGGGCGCCTTCATTGGCGGTACGCGTCAGCAAGATGCGCACCGCATCGGAAACCGTCAGCCCCATTCCTTCAAGCACGGTTGCGGCGCGGTCCCTGATGCCGGAATCGATACGTGTCTGCACGAGCGCATTCGTCGCCATGGATATCTCCTATCGTTCGCGAGCAATGTAATGCGATTGAATGACAACTTCCAGAGAAAACAACGTAATTCGTAGGATGCCCCTCTCTTGAGGCGTGGCGGATGGGCGCGAATGGTGCAGGGGCAAATCACGCAGTCCAACTGCCCGAAATGATTATGGGCAGCCATCAGTGCGAGCGTAGTCGTCTTGTACACCGGCTGCGAGGCTGAGAACAATGAAGACGGAGCGAAGACGGCACCTCGCCGTCCCCTTCGATATTCGGAGCGTAAAGCATCAGGCGGCCTTGCGCTCCTGGTCGGCCTGCGGCTGCAGGCCATGCAGGAAAGCAATGGCACGCTGTGCATGCGCCGCAGCCGAAAAGATTGCCCTCTTGTCTTCGGCGAGCACTTTTAACCAGGAGCCGAGGTAGCTTGCATGATCTGGACGTGGCTCCAGTTCCGGCACGATACCGAGATCGGCGCAGAGAAAGCAGCTTCCGAGTTCCGCGATCAGCTCTTCGCGCGCCCGTTCGCTTTTGTCCTTGGCATAGCGACGGAGGTCGCGGTTGACGCGATGCGCCGCCGCTGTCCAATGGGTTGCCTCATGACTCAGGATGCCGACGTAGGATTCGGCATCTCGAAACGTCTCGAACGGCGGCATCTGGATGTGATCGCTGGCCGGCGCATAATAGGCACGATCGCCGCCATGCCGGATGATCGCACCGGTATTGGCGAAAAACCGGTCGGCATGCTCGATCCTCTCGACCGGATCGCTGACAGGCTTAGCGTGGCCGTAATAGTGATCCGGCAGCCCATCGATCTGGGCGACGTTGAAAACCGGATACGCCTTCAGGAAGGGGATCTCGCGATCCTGTTCCTGGCCGGAAGTATCGGCTTCTGTCTTGGTGAAGCGGCTCGCGAACACAACCATCGTGCCGGTTTCGCCCTTACGAACCGCGCCGCCAAGCTCGAGTGCCTGCTTGAACGTCATCCACATGGCGGAACCATAACCACGCGCCATGGCTTCCGACCACAACAGCAGCACATTCATGCCGGAATACGGCAAACCGTTATGCCGCAGCGGCCGGGTCACGCGGCCGGCGGCATTGCCTGAATCCCAGGGTTGCATCCAGGGGCGTACTCCCTTCTCCAGATCGGCGACGATCTTTTCCGTGATGCGCGCATAGATATCCATACGGGGTTTGTTTTCTTTCCTGTTCATCTTCTCAAAACTCCATCCTCGAGACCGCGCCGATCGCGACCCCGTCACGGGGTTCTCGAAGGCGGAGCCAAAAGGCCGGCCGCGCACCCTCCAGACATCCATCGCGTCTGTGTGATGGGATGGGCTCCAGGGCCGAAACGAAGTGAAGGACGGCAAAAGCCGTTGCGCGGACGCCTGGCTCCGCCAGGACCACGGACGAAACGGGGCTGCGAGCGGGCATCGGCAAGAAAAGGAGGCGGCGCGTGGCGCGCCGCCAGGTTGGGATCGGAAAGATTGCCAGTTCAGTGAACCGGCCGTGCGCCGCTGTAGGGGTCGTATTCGATCAATGGAGTGACCTCACCGTCGTCAATCTCGTCGGCAGGCAGGACACCGTATTGGTCGTCGGACTGGAATAGGATGACCGGGGTCATCAGCGAGCGGGCGAGGTTCCAGGCGTGCTGTTGTGCGAGGGAGAGATCGTGTGCCATTGAAGGGCTCCATCTTGGGAGCGGGCCAATCCCGCTCGATGGCTCCGTCAGTGTGCGGCGGCGGGCGCGATCACCGCGAAGACGTAGTCAAGCGGCGGCAGCTTGCTAGCCGACCCCTCGCGGGTTGATCGTGGAAGATCCGCAGCCGCACCATGCCATCGAAAGAGAGCGGATTGGGCTGCTTGCCGGGTCAGTGCCCTGTGGCTGTCACGATCGGGTCGCACCAAGAAGAAGCTGGATTTAAAGCCGATTGTCCGGCGTCAGTACCATGATCATCCATGGCCAGCGTCAGCTCGACGAGGTAAGAGACTTCAGCCTGAACAGCAGGATCAACTCCTGCACCCCCCCTGCGCGACCGCATCTGCCAGCGGTACGGCGTGAGCCGGAGCGCCATCCGGATCGGCGTCTCAGAGGTGCGGTGTTGCGGATTGCTCTCCGATGACAGACGAGGATAGAACCGTGAAGACACGGCAACGCTACCGCACATAAGGCGCTGGAAAATTGCGAGATTTTTGTATGCGGTTGGTCGCGGCAATGGTTGGAGTAGGTATGACACGACGGGTGCCTTTGCGCAGGACAGCGTCGAGCGCGGCCGAACGCTGGTGACGCAATATTGCAGTCGCTGCCATGCAATCGGCCCCGAAGGAGCAAGCCCAAATCCGCAAGCTCCACCATTTCGGACGCTGTCAGAGCGGTATCCCATCGACGCATTGGAGGAAACCTTCGTCGATGCCATCAATACTGGCCATCCAGGGATGCCCGTGTTCAAGGCATCGCCGAATCAGATTGCTGCCATCCTCGACTATATCGCCGAGGTCATGGAATAGGATGAGCGCCAGCGTGAGCGCGACGGCACTTTGATGTCGAGTATCGACACTTGCGCTCGTCATCTGCGGCAGCGGCTCCAACCACCGTGAGAAGAATGCAGCATTGATCTCGGCATCAAGTGACCTGTGCTGGAAATCGAGACAGATTTACACCGGCCCTTATTTCCATGTTTACGTCGCCCGTGCTTAATTCCGCCTATGGGCAGGGTTGTAAAATACCCGCGCTATCGGCGCGGAAAACGGCGGCGCAGGCTGCCTCACCTCATCTATAGGCTGCTGCTGATCGGCGTTGTTCTGATGGTGATTGCCACCGCCAATTTTGCCGAGCGCGGCTGGGCTTTTTTCAGCGCAAAGATGCCCTCGATCACGACACTGTCAGCTACTGCGGCCGACCAGACCCTTGTCGGCCGCGCCTCGGTGATCGACGGCGACACCATCGAAATCGCTGGCCAGCGTATCCGGTTCAACGGCATCGATGCCCCCGAAAGTGCCCAGCGTTGCCAGAACGCTTCGGGAAAATCCTACGCGTGCGGCCGCGAGGCCGCTAATGCGCTCGACAAATTCCTCGCCACCTCTCGCCCGGCGTCTTGCCGGTTTGTCGATTGGGATCAGTATGGCCGGTTTGTCGGCAATTGCACCCGGGCCGATGGCCAGTCGGTTCAGGAATGGCTCGTCGCAAACGGGAGCGCGCTGGATTGGCCACGATACTCGAACGGTGCCTTTGCAGCGCTGGAGGCTTCAGCACGGGAGGCGCGACGCGGCGTCTGGCAGGGAGAATTCCAAAAACCCTGGGACTGGCGCGCGGCCCAGCGGGATCAGACTGCACCGTCAGAGGTAATTCAGAGCCCCAGCTTTGCCATCGTCGGGCAATCAGCCGCCTGCAACATCAAAGGTAATATCAGCCGTAAGGGCGAGCGCATCTACCACATGCCGGGCCAGAAATTCTATGACCGCACGAAAATCTCGGAATCGAAGGGCGAACGCTGGTTCTGTTCCGAAGATGCAGCACTTACCGCTGGCTGGCGCAAGGCACAGCGGTAAGTGTGCTTCACTCCAAAAGCCGAACATTGAGGTGCCCGCGCAAAAAGAGCGCGACTCACCTATGCTGCCGGAAGCAATGGAGGCGAGCATGAGCGAGCTCAATCTCAAGACGGACACTAGGCAAGCCAACTGGCGACGACAAAATGCCGAAAAGTATCGAGCGCACCTGACGGTCCAGCGCGCGCTCAAAAGCGGCGAACTGACCAGGCAGGGATGCGAGGTCTGCGGAAGTCTCCAGACGGATGCTCACCATGATGATTATCGCGACCCGCTCAAGGTGAGATGGCTGTGCAGGCAACATCACACCCGGTTGCACAACGGTGGGGAGGACCTGTTTGCCGGCTTGGCCATCGACGCCGATTGACACGCCGGTCGCAGGTAGCCGTTGACTTGGTTGCACATGACGAAGGGCGGAGCCGAAGCTCCGCCCCAAGGCGACCTATCCAAGGGCTGCCATCTGGAGGTCGGCCGCCTTGCGGTCGACGCTCTGGCCGGGGTTTTCTATCGTGCGCTCGAAGGGCTTCCACTTTTCGCCAACGACGTGCTCGTAGGCGGCAACCGCGCCTTCGGCTGCCATGCGCAGGGCGTGCGACTGGACGCCCATGTCGGCTGCGAACTCGCGCTTACGCTGGGCAGCGCTGTCGAAACCGACAGGCCCGTCGCGGTCTTCGTCGCGGGTGTCATTTGCGGCCTTGGCCGTGGCATCGCGGGCTTCGGTAACGGCCCGGCTGTAGAACTGGCCGGCGCCATGAGCCGACCCGACGAAGGCGCCGATGATGCGCTGCAGATGGATCTGCATGGCCCGTTCGCCCAGACCCTCGCTTAGGGCATCGGCCGTCTCGATGATGAGCTTTTCGTGAAGGTCACGAATGCCATCGCTGTCGAGGACGGGAAGGCCGAAGCTTTCGGCGATAAGCGTGGACTGGGCGGCGTCGGGACAGCAGAGCCGGACCATTTCGAGGGTGGTGCCCTTGCGGAGCGGGACAACGCGGGCCTTGGGCTTGGAGGAGCGGGTTGAACTGGACATTGAGCTTACCTTTCTAGCGATGCCCTTCAGGTGATCCGGCCCTTGGCCGTTCTTTCCTGCGGGTGCGGTCAAAAGGAACCGGCGGAAGCTGGACGCTTCAAGGTCCGGAACCCGCCAGGCGAGCGAGGTTGGTTTGCGCACTAGCGGGGGCCAGTTCTTTACTGGTCCCTGCGCGGGGCGCGGGCCAGCCTTGGCGAGATCGGCTGCGTTCCGGCCGCTCCGCGGCGCGATAGCGGCCTTGAAGGGGCCAGCCGCCGGTTCAGACCGCAGCAAACCCGCCGAGAAGAACGACCAAGGGAAAAGTCACTGACACCGGCATGCGGAAGGAAGCGCCCCTGTTCGACCCGCCCCCCATCATGCCCCACGACTCGCAACACCAACGCAAGCGTCGACCGGGTGACGATGGCCGTCTGCTCAACACGGACGCAACCGGCACCGATGCCGTGGTTCGATCTCCGGCTGCTGACGCTACCGCCATTCCGGATCACGCGCACAGCGCCCCAGATTGAAGCCGCTCCCGCAACATCGCGATGGCCGTGTCCTGTCGTGCCAGCTTGCGCGACAGGGCGTCGATCTCCGGTTGACGCTCGGTGGTAATGGCAGCGAGGTTGGCCCGATATCGTTCGAGGAATGCGCCGGGGTCAGGCGGTCTGCCCCGCCGATACGTGGCCTGGCGGGGATGCAATTGCGGTATCAGGGCGGTCATGCACCGGGCGGTATGCCGGTCGATTATGTCGAGCTGGCGCTGGGTCTGCCGGCGAGCCTCCTCCATGCGCAGGAGCTGGGTGCGGCGATCTTGCGGGACCATCACGCTGTCCTCCCCTGCCAGCCAACGAAGCTGGACGGTCCGCCATAGACGGCGTGGCGCTCTGGATCGATGACAAAGCCGAAGCGGTCGACACAATATTCCTCCGACGGGACCAGAAAACGTCGTTCCTCGGTGCCTGGCCCGCGTTTGCCACCCAGTGTCGCAATAACCTCCGTGAATCCGGCTTGGTAACCGGAGAAGATCGCCGACACCACGATCCAGTCATGAGCATGCTTGTCGAAGAAAGCACGCTCATCCTTCTTCCTGGATTCGCCGGGTTCAAGGGCGTTGCCGGTGATGGCTTCCCAGGCGCCCGGAAAACTGTCCTTGATCGTGCGTTCGGCACACCGCCGCTCGAAGCCGGTGAACAGGTCCGGAAACGTGAAGGCAACGATCGCCCAGGCCTCATCCTCCTCATAGGCCCCGCCGGTGACGCGAAGCGACCGATGGACCTTGCTGCTGCGGTCGGCTGATAGGAGAAAGCCGCCATGGCCGGCAGTTGAGTGGAACACGACACCATTGGCATAGATGGTTGCACCCTGCGATGGTCCCCAAGGCGTGCTCACCCTGGATCGGTCTTCGCGCCGGTCCAGCGCAATTGTCTCGCGACAATGCTCAGCCAGTTCCAGAACCCTGGCCCTGAAGGCTGCCTCGTCGGCAAGCTCACCGGAATGGCCGTAGAAGTCGTCCCGCGTCCATTCGGGCATTGGCCGGCGGATACGCCAACCGGTGACAAGATAATGTCGACCGTCGCGGGCGGGAACCATGGCAAAGGCGTGCTCGCTGACAAGAGCGGCGAGCAGGCTATCGGCTGTGTAGCCAAAAGAAACCTCCGGATAACCAGGGGACGTATCGCCTGGTGTTGGGGAAAGTGCCATCGTCATGCTGCAGCCCTCCCCTCGACAATATCGGCCGCAACCCCGTCGGCCGTGACTTCCTTCAACACGGCATTCGGATAGCCGTGCCGGGTCAGCCATTCCTCCGCATCTGCACGATGGCAGGCGACATAGACCAGCTCGGCATCGTCGCCGACACGGTCAAGGACAAGGACCGAGCCGATAACGGGTCGCGACTTGACCACGAATTTCAGGTCGCTGTTGACCAAAAACGTTTGGTGAACGCGAAGGACGATGGTGCCCTGACTGCCATAGTCCCCTTTGTGCAGGGTGATCGAGGCGAGCAGCGTTGTGTTACCGATGCGGGTCTCGGCCCGTTTGCGGATCAGGCGGCCGCCGCTGTTGTTGCTTTCCCAGGCAGCGAGTTTTTTACGATGCCGTTCAGGGGGGCGGGGCGATCCATCGGAATAAGTTACGATCGAACCGAGTGGAACGAGGTCATAGATCAATTGGGCGGACATGGTTTTTCTCCGTTGTGCTCATGTTGGAAACAAAATCGCCGCCGGTGGTGTACCGGCGGCGGGAAAATCGTTCGGAAGAAGAAGAGGTTCGCTGTTACTCAGCCGCCTCGCGGAACCCTTCGACGCAGTCGTCACCCTGCGGAGGTACACCGTCATGGTCATGCGCCGGCTCCGCGATCGCGTTGTCATCGAACTCGTCCTGATCTGCAGGCGTGCCGTCGTCCTCGGCTTGCTCGTTGTGCTCATGCTTCTTCAGCCAGGACGTGAGCTTCACCTCATCGGGGGCAAACAACGCCAAGGGATGGACGAAGTGACCATCGCTGAACTGCTCGACCAGGGCCGCTCGGGTGTCCTTGACCTTTTGCCGGGGCAGGACCGACGTGTTCACGCAAGCACCCTCGAGCGCCGGCCGCGACAGGCACGACAGGAATTCCTCCGTTCCCATATTGGGCAGGAAGTTGTCCGCCCCTATGGCGTCGCCGGCAATGCGGGAGACCACGCCGCTGTCCGACCGGTTCTCCCGGCAGGACAGGACATCGATCAACAGGGACCGCACCGCGATGCGTAGCGTGTCCATGTCGAACCCCAGCTTACCGTCCTGATTGAAGAGCGCCACGGCATGTTCGGCAAGGCTTGCCGCCCCGAAATACGACATGTCGCGGGTGCCGGACGCGACGGTGACGTTCTGGCCGGCGAATGCCAGGACCAGAAGTGCCATCAGCGTATCGTCCTCGATCGGCGCGCGTGACAAAGCCTCGTGCAATGCATCGGTGCGCAGGTCACCGATCATCTCCATGCCCTTGCGAGTCACATCCGAGCGCGGCTTTGCTGTGATGACGCTATCATCGCCATCGACCTCGGCATCGGCTCCATTCTTGCCCTTGGGCTTTTTAGCCGCCGGCATCCGGTACGCCACCGACTGCACCTTGCCGTCGCGGTCGAGATACACCGCGATGTGGTCGGACTTGCCCGGCTTCCCATAGACGCGCTCGACCTTAGGCGGCAGTTTCGGCTCTCCATACTGACCGACCTCAACGATCGTGCCACGCTTGGGCAGATTGTTGGCCATCCATTCCTGCTGAGCGCCGAGAAATGCCTCGACATCGGTCGTGTAACGGCTGTCCTCATCGGCCGGCGCGAACAGATCCTCGACCCAGGCAATGCCATAGGCCTGAGCCAGGTCATCGCCAAAGCTGGCGTGCCTGGCAAACATCCGTGTCTTCTGGAGCCCCTGGGCAACGCTCCACCACGACACCTGGGGATCTGCCTTGGATGGCTTGTGCTTCTTCCAGACCTCTTTCTGCTCCTCGAGCGAGGCGGCGGCGATCGTACGCAGCTGGCTCTCATTGGGCATGTCGCCCTTGGCCATCTGGTCGAGCATGGCGGGCAACACGTTGGCCAGTAGCCGGAGCTTCCTGATCTGGCGTACCGGCAGAGCCAGAGCAACAGCGATCGCTTCCTCGGTCCAGCCGAGCGCGACCAGGCGTTCGATCGCCCGCCACTGGTCGACAGGGTTGAGCTGCTCATGCGCCAGCGTCTCGGCTAGCGAGCGCATCGCGCCGCCATCGTCGGCCCGGTCGATCACCAGCACGGCGATCTCTTCGAGGCCAGCCGCGATCGCCTGCTTGACGCGGCGATGACCGGCATCGATGACATACCCGTTGCCACCTTCGATTTCCGGCGCCACAACGGGCGGCTGAACGATACCGACGGCACGGATCGTCGCCAACAGCAACGCGTCTGCCTGCGGATTGGACTTTGAGCGCCGTGCCCTGTCGGGATTTTCCTTCAGCGCACGCGGATCGACAAATTTCAGTTCCATGGGGATGCTCCTTCAAGCGGTTACGGACGCGACCTCGCACCCGTCCTTTTCCGTCTTCTTACCGAAGACATCCCCCGGCCCGCGGAGCGGACGGGCCGGTGCAACTGCGGCCGAGCATCCCTGCCCGTCCGGCCAAGCGGGGCTTCCAGCCCTGCGCGGGACGACGTGGCCGGGATCGCGAGCGGCGCGGTTGAGCGCAAGCGTCAGCGGCCTGTCCGATCAGCGAACGAATTTCCCCTCTTTTTCCCCTCCCTTATTTCTGCCTCTGTCGTCAATAACGCGTGCATCGGTCATATTCTGGGAGTTTCATTGCCCGCCCATCCTAACCCTGGTTTGAATTCTGGACAGACGACCATCATATGATGTATAGTTTTACTGCCATCTGATGGAGAAATAGATGCTTGCCACCGCACACATATTTCCGGCGCTTCCAGAGCGACAGGACTTTTCGGCCGAAGCCGATCGGGCGCGGCTGTCGAAAGTGGCGCTGAAGGCCTACAAACGTCTGGTCGAACAATGGGGCCTGACAGGCCAGCAGGCTGCAGCACTCCTAGACGTCTCGACAAGCACCTGGGAGCGACTGAAGCAGGACGGGAAGGAAAAACACCTCAGCCAGGATCAGCTGACTCGGATCTCGGCAATGGTCGGCATCTACAAAGGGCTGCATCTGTTGTTTGCCGACGACATGGCAGACCGCTGGCCGAGACTCGAAAACAAGGCTCCTCTCTTCGCTCGGTCGAGCCCGATTGCATCAATGATGAAGAGCGGCATCCCGCAGATGCTCGAGGTACGCAGATATGTCGACGCGGTCCGTGGGGGATTGTGATTGTCGATTGATGGCGTCCCTGTCGTAACCGAGGCGTTTCCCACAACCGTCCGGCTGGTGACTACCGCACGGCTTCGTGCGGCGGTGCTGGTCCAATTGGTGGACAACGAAGATGAACTCGAACTCCTCGCCGAGATTGAAGGCGCGACCAGCACACGGCTGATTGCGCAGGAGAAGGGGATTTCCGGGCTGGCAGCCAACGAACTCGTCTACGACGTTGCCCATGCACATTTTATCAATGCGTCGTTCGCCTATGCCAAACCGCAGCAGCCGAACCGGTTCAATGGAGCGGATCGCGGAGCCTGGTACGCCGCGCTTGATGTCGAGACCTGCCTCGATGAGGTTGGATACCATTTGTCCAATGCGCTCGCGGACGCAGGCGATTATCACGCCATCGTCGAATATGTAGAGATGTTTTGTAGTCTGGCTGGCGCGTTTCTCGATCTTCGGCAGCAACCGGATCATCCATCGCTCGATCCAGATAAAGCCCGAGCCTATCCCATAGGCAATGCATTAGCCGACAGCGCTCGCGCCAACGGTCTCAACGGCATCATCTATCCTTCTGTTCGACACGAGGGCGGCACCTGCATCGTTGCACTGAGGCCCGCGGCGGTGCAGTCGGTCAGACAGGGAGCGGTCTATCGGATGATATGGAATGGCGACCCCACGCCAATGATCGAAGGACCGTTATGATGGCAAAGCCACGCCATCGTGGCCAACTGGTGTCACTTAGGCCGAGATCGCCTTGACGTCACCCGTACCTTCGATACCTGGAGCGGTGCAGCGCCGGCCCGGCTCACCTTGATCGATGACGAGGGCCGATTGCAACGAACGTGACCCCTCACGGCGAGCTTGAAAACGAAAACAAGCAGTTCCGGAACCAGAACTTATGCCTCGGTTAGCCTAGCCCGAGTTTTTTCTTCAACTCCGCATTTTCTTTGCGAAGACGCTCTGCGAGGAGGATCTTCAGTCGCTTGTTCTCTTCCTCAAGTGCGAGCAGGTCCTTCAGGTCGCCACCCTCTGACGCTGGTGCCGCGGTTTTCTTCCACTGATAATAGGTCTGCTCCGAGATACCGGCTTGCCGCGTGGCGCTTTTGACGCTCTCGCTACGGCGGATCGACTTCTCGATCTGGCCAAGCATCCGAGTGCGCTCCTGCTCGGAGTAGACCTTACGGGCCTTCTTGGCGAGAACAGGAGATGCAGACGCCATGGGTGTGGCGGCTTCTTTCGCAGCTGATCGCTTTGGTTGCGCCTTTGTCTTCTTTGGCCGCGAGACTTTTGTCTTTACTTCATCTGATTTTGCTTTAGCAGGCGCCTCGGCGCTGGACTGCACTGGTTCAGCTTCCTTAGGGTCGGCCATAAGATGCTCCGCTCGCGGTTGATGCCTAGCTTCAACATCAACGGGTATTATACCAGAGTCAATAAGCCGACGGTTTGGCAGCTTCCCCTCTTCGGACCCACTTGTCGCCTCGGCGATAATAGCAGACAGATCGAGATCGCCCCAGATCGAGTGGCTCTGCTTGGGATGGCCGCGCTTCTGCTTGACCTCCACGATGAATGGCCGTGTCTGACGCTTCATAGGTCCTTCCTTGATGGCAAGCGGCTTGCATGACAGGTCGATGTCTCGTGCCGTTTGGCGAATATCCAACAAGCCTTTGTCTCTCGCGGCGAGCTTTACCGGATGAGGCCGCCGTTGAGCAAGCGAGGTTTAAACCTGGTCGTTATCGAACGACTGGCTCTACCTTCTATGCGGCCGCGCGTTCCTCCTGGTCTTCTGCGCTCGCTGCGAGATTGGCCTCAATCGCGCTGAGCTGCTCGCGCTTGTCCGCCAGTTCGCCGGCAAAGCCAAATTCGCCGCCTTGTCGATAACGATAGGAGACAAGGCGTTTCTCGGCATCGGCGAGACGCTGACGATAACGCTTCTGCTCATCCTCGAAACCGACAAGAGCATGCTCAAGTCGGGCAACAGCACCGAGTGGCGTGACCGTCACCGGAAGCTCGATTTCGTGAGTTGCACTGGTACGCAAAAGCACGGTGCTGTAGCGATAGCCATCCTTATCGAAGCGCTCGCCCGAATATTCCAGATCGAAGCCGCCGATCGATGCGATGACACTCTCGCCTTCCTGCTGGAGCTGCACCAGCGTCAGTATCTCTTTCATGAGGGCCCTGCCTGCCGCCTTGCGTTCAGTGTAGGATTTTCCCGTGACGGTCATGGTAAAGGCCTCGCCTGTGGTCGGAACCAGTCGCTCTATGTCCTGGCCAATCTCCACGATGCGCCGGGTCGAATAGTCGATGTCGCGCTCGGCATCTCGGATCTGCCGACGAACGGCATGCTGATCATCCATATGCGCCGCGCGAAGGCGTTCGAGGCGGGCGATATCCGCTTCCAGCCCCGCCTTCTGCATGAGGCGCTGATCGCCCGATGCGATGGCCTTGGCCATGGCGAACTGGCTGGCCTGCCCCTCGCCCATGTCCTCCAGCCGCCGAATGGACGTGTCGCCCGACAGGGCGGCGGCAATGAAACGCGCCTTGCGCTCGTTGTTCTGCCACATGGTCGCGTCGAGCGACCCTTCCGTGGCATAAGCAAAGACATCGACGACATCGTGCTGGTTGCCCTGGCGGACGATGCGACCCTCGCGCTGCTCGATCTGAGAGGGAAGCCAGGGCACGTCAAGATGATGAAGCGCCTTCAACCGGAGCTGCGCGTTGACGCCGGTGCCCATCGTCTCTGAACTGCCGATCAGGAAGCGTACCTTGCCGGCGCGCACGCCGCCGAACAGCCGCTGCTTGGCTTCGGATTTCTTGAAATCTTGCATGAAGGCTATTTCCGATGGCGGCACGCCCATGCGGACCAGCTCGTCGCGGATCCAGCGGTAGGCAGAAAATCCCCGCGTCTTCTCGACGCTGATGGTACCCAGATCAGAGAAAATCATCTGCGCGGCGCCAGGCAACTCGAACGTCTTGCCGTCCGACCGCACATAGGTGCTTTCCGCCGTTTCCCTCCATATCTGGAAGGCGTTCGAGATCAAATTGTTGAGCTTGTTGTCGAGCTCATTGTCGTTATCCGGATCAACGAGACGAAGATCTATAGCGGCGTGACGACCGTCGGTGATGACCGAAAGCAGGATGTCGTCGCCCGGCTCGGGCGGCCGATCGCGTTCCTCGATGGCCTTGATGCGCGCGTCCAGCACCATCTGGTAGCGCTTGAAGGCCTGGGTCGGCTTCGAGGTGACGATCTGGCGCTTACCGGTCGAGACCGCCGGCACCTTGACGTATTGGCGCAAATCTTCCGGCAACACCACGTCCGCAAAGGAGCGGAACATCGCAATCAGCTCGGGGACGTTGACGAAGCTGGCAAAGCGCGAGACCGGCTTGTATTTGCCGGATGGCTGAAGCTCGAGTTCGGTCGTCGTGTCGCCAAAGGTGGACGCCCAGGCATCGAACTCGTGCAGCCCACGCTCCATCAGCGCGGCGTGATCCATCAACCGCTGGACGGTGAACATCTCGCCGAGCGTGTTGGTGATCGGCGTGCCGGAGGCGAGTACAAGCGCCCGGCCCGGGTTCTTCGTCTCAATGAAGCGGGACTTTACATAGAGATCCCAAGCCCGCTGCGAGCCGTTCGGATCGACCCCTTTCAGCGTGCTCATGTTCGTTGCGAAGGAGAGTTTCCGGAACTCCTGTGCTTCGTCGACAATAATCTGGTCGACGCCGATTTCGGCAATGGTAAGAAGATCGTCCTTGCGGGTGGAGAGCGCTTCCAATCGCTCCTGCAGACCTTCCTTCAATCGCTCGAGCCGCTTGCGCGAAACCCGATCCTCGCTCTCGACCTTGGTCAGCAAGGTCTCATAGAGCTCCAGTTCATCATGGATCATCTGCTGCTCGAAGGCGGACGGGATGCCGATGAAGCGGAAGGCCGAATGGGTGATGATGATCGCGTCCCAGGTCGCCGTCGCTGCCCGTGACAGGAAGCGGGCGCGCTTGTCCGTAGTAAAATTCGTCTCGTCGGCAACGAGGATGCGAGCATTCGGATAGAGCGCCAGGAACTCGCGTGCCCCCTGGGCCAGGCAATGGCCGGGAACGACCAGCATTGCCTTGGCGATCAGGCCGAGCCGACGCTGTTCCATGATGGCTGCTGCCATCGTCATCGTCTTGCCGGCCCCGACGGCATGCGCAAGATAAGTCGAGCCTGCCGAGATGATGCGCCAGATGCCGCGTTTCTGGTGGCCATAAAGAGAAAAGGCGCCCGAGGCGCCTGGAAGTTGTAGATGGTCCCCGTTGAATTTTCGAGGGGCAATGTTATTGAAGCGGTCATTATAGACCCGCGCCAGCCGATCGGTCCGATCCGGATCGGACCAGATCCAGTTCTGGAACGCAGTCTTGATCTTCTGGAGCTTTTCCTTGGCCGCCTCAGTGTCGACGACGTTGAGCACGCGCTTTTCGCTGTCGCCGTCTTTCACCGTGTCAAAGATCTGCGGCACGCGGCTGTTGAGCGCATCGGCGATCAGCTCACCGGCATGGCGGCGATCGGTGCCCCATTCCGACGTGCCTGCAGCGAGCCAGCCCAGTTGCCGAGCCTCGACAGTCCAGGAGGCCAGTTCCGCCATGTGGTGGATCTTGATCTCCGCACCCATAGTCTCGTGCACGAAGGCAACGACATCGGCAGCCGGGATCCACGGCGCGCCGAGACGCGCAGTAATATCAGACGGCCGGAGATCGGCCGGCTGGACCTCGATCAATGCCCGCACATTGCGCTCGAACACCGAATCGAGGGAAGCGGCGGCTTCTCCAGCCTTAAGTTTGTCGCGTACCTGGCCGGAGAGATAGGCGTCCGCCGTCTGCCATGCGCCTGTTTCTGGATCACGGAAGATCGCATCGCCCAGATCGGCAATGACGGCATCCACGTCAGCGTGAAGCAACTCGGCGATGTGATCGATGTCGACATGGCCGCGCTCGTTGAGGACGACCGCGAGCGCATCGGCGGTGTTCGTAATGACCGGAGACGCCGGCGGTGAAATCACCCGTTCGGTGAAGATAGGACCGGGCCTGGCGGTGTCGTTTTCGAGATCGTAGTCCTCGATCGAGGCCACCAGCCAGCAATCGGGGTCATCGAGAAACGGCTGGAGGTTCGGCCGGCGATGCGTCTCACGGACGTCGCCCGTCTCGGGGTCTTCCATGATGGAGACAACCGTGGTGTTGATCGGGCCGAACTCACGGATAAAGCCTGACCAGGCGATACGCAGCCTGACAGCCGAGTCCTTCCAGGGCTGGTCGAGTTCCTGGGCCTTCAGCACTGCACGCACGGCATCGCGCACCGGGATCAGTTTTTGAATGATCCGGGCGTGCTTTTCCGGGATGCCACCACCGCCGCGCCCTTTGCGGACCTTGATTGCGACAGGCTCGCCGTCGATGACCTGCATGAGGCCTTTGGCGATATCGACGAAGAAGCTGCCCTCACGCACATGCCGGCTGGACGGCAGATCGACGGGGGTCTGATCGTCTGCGGTCTCCAGTTCAAGATCGATTGGCGTGGGTTCGCCGTCATAGAGGGCGTCCGGAAGAAGATGGACGACAGCGGAAAGCGCTGTGTCCAGATTCTCGTCCGTTCGGGGAAGGCAGGTATAGGTCTCGCCGAACGGACCAGACGTCAGCGCATGTGTTCCCAGCACAAAATCCGGGTGACGGACAAACCATCGATTGACGCGGATGACGCCCTCATCCTGCGTGCCGGCCTGAACCTTCTCGGTGTCGAGCCAGGTCTGGTTGCCTTCGGCTTCTCCGATCTTGCGCTTGCGGAAGAACAGAATATCGACCACCACATCCGTGCCGGCATCGGCGCGGAAACTGCCCTCGGGCAGGCGGATTGCGGCGATCAGGTCGGCCGATTTGGCGATGTGCTCACGGGCGGTACAATCCGCCTTGTCCATGGTGCCGGAGCTGGTGACGAAGGCGGCGAGCGCTCTAGGTTTCAGGAGATCGATCGAGCGCGCGATGAAATAGTCGTGCAGCCGCAGGCCTAGCGACCGATATTTTGGGTCCGAGCGAACAGTGCGATCGGAGAATGGCGGATTGCCAATCGCAAGATCGAAGCTCGACGGCAGGTCGGTGCGGGCGAAGTCGCCGGAGACAATGCGCGTCTGCGGCTGCAGTAGCCGAGCAATGCGAGCCGTTACCCCGTCAAGCTCTATCCCGGTGACATGGGACACGTCACGCAGGACCTCCGGCATCATCGCTGGAAACAGCCCGGTTCCGATGCCTGGCTCCAGCACTCGACCTCCCCGCCATCCGAGACGTTGGAGGCCTGACCAGATCGCCCGGATGATGAAGTCGGGCGTGAAGTGGGCATACTGGGTGCAGCGGGCGAGCGAGGCATAGTCGCTCTCGCCAACGGCATCTTCCAAATCGGTACCGATCTCGTTCCAGCCGTTGCGAAATTCAATCTCTCCGGGACGGCGGAAGACACTGTTGGCGAGGTCGGATGCGCCAAAGCCGGTGAACCGGATCAGGCGCTCCTGCTCTTCGCGTGTTGCCGGCCGCTCATCTGCCTCGATTTCGGCGGAAAGCCGGATCGCGGCGACATTGTCACGCGCGCGTTCCTTCCAGCCGCGTGCTAGGCCACGGTCGTCAGCGAGATAGATATTCGAACCGCGCGGGCGCGCCGACGTTGATGGCGGACGCATGGCTGCCGAACCCAGCATCGCCGGTGTCGGCGACGACGGATCGGGATCATCGCCATCGTCGGGCTCGAAACTGCTTCCGAAGGCTGTGACACCGAAGCCGAGACCAGAGGAAAGCGCGGTGTTGCCGAAAAGATCGATGGTGAAAGGATCGTCATGGGACATGAGAAAGCTCCTTGGATTCCGGGCGAGCGCTATCACACGGACGCCATTGTCGGCCGCGTGAAAGGCTGGCGTTTTTGAAGGGGTTAGCGGGCGATCAGGGACAGCGAGACGTCGCGACGGGTGAGCCGCACGTGCAGATGCGTACAGCGGAGGTTTCGATCGAACAGCGGGATCAATCGCGCGGCGTCGATGAATTCGATACCATCGTCACCGCCGAAATGGCGGCGTTTGTAGTCAAACCAGTCGGGATTACCGACCGGATGGCACTGTTCGGAATAAAGAACCAAGGGCCGGTCACCATCGACGAGCTTGCCGTTGGACATGATGTAGACCCCTTGGTCTCCAACCAGCCAAACGCCGGGGACCTCGCCCTCGCCGGGCTTGAGGCCGTAATAGGGATTGCGGTACCCACTATTGTTGGTGGCATCGGTCTTTCCGCGCTCGATAACCTTGCGAACGGCAAGAATGGGAAACGTGAACATCGCCTTCCCCTCACGCAGCAACAGCTTCGGTAAGATCGCGCAGATGCACCGGCAGTTTCGCCGCGATCTCGAGATCGTTGAGCTGATCGAGAAGCTTCAGCGTGGTGCCTCGACCCCGGCAGTAGACGAGGACGGTGCGCTTACCCTGCTGGTCCTCGGGCCAGGTCTCGCCCGTATAGCCGCGATAATCGTCATGGGTGCTCGACCAGATGTGCTCAAGACGCTCGTCGCGCGTCATCGCGTGCACGGGCCAGGATTCGCGCTCGATGATCGCCGCCTTCATACGGTCGGGCGAGCCTCTGTCGGCAAGATCGCAATAGCCGTGGAAGTACCGGAGCCGGCCATCGATCGTGAGCGATAAGAAGATGCTCGTGATACTGTCGCTCAGGAACTCGCGCATGGCGAACATGTCGCCGCGCATCCACAGCGGCGGCAGCACATTCATCATGTAGTCGTGGGATTCGCGATCGATCTCGAACCATTCCCCGACGAACAAGTCATTATCGTCGTTCTGCCAGCGGTTCGGCCGCTGGGCATGGCGATCAAACATGCGAAACGCCTGCTGACGGTTGGCAATGCCTTGATAAATTTTGCGGATTGGCAAAGCGGGGTTCATGGTCGGGCTCCTTTCAGCCTCGTCAGGCCGGAGCGCGGTTCATCCTCACGATGTCACCGTCATCTTCTGCCTTCATGACCCCTTCCAGCGGCCGCCTCTCGGTCCGGGCGGGTCAAGGGCCGGCGTGAGACGGGCGAAGCTTTACCCTTGACGCGACCGGCGGGTATGCGGCAGCCGGTTGTCCTCATTTTCCTTTTATGTCTCCTCCCCTCCCCACCTCTGCCTTCAGTTCCGCATTCCAGTCTACTTCGTTGGGCCGAAGGCGCTCGAAGCCACATGCGGCGGCGCTCGCGACCTCCTTCAGGCGATCCGCGTATTTATCGCCCTGCGAATTGTTGTCCGTTGCCGCGATCAACAGTGCGCCCGGCCGCGCCGCGAGCGTTCGGATCGCTGATGCCGACGCCGGCGACCAGCCTCCAGCTGTGCTGAGATAGAGGCTGTCTGAACGCTCAATTTCCAAAGCGCCGAGACTCATGGCGTCGATCGCCGCCTCGGTAACGCAAAGGCGCAGCGCCTGTGGCGGACCGAAGCAGAACAGTATCTTCGCTCCCCCCGTTGAGAACCCCCGCCATTCCGGCCCGCGCTCCTCCCATCCCGTAACGGCGCCCTTGCTGTCCCGATGAACGGCCCACATGCTGCCGCGTGGGCCTTCGCGCAGGAGATCGAGCCGGATCGCCGCACGGATGATAGGTTCCGGAATGCAACGCTCGTCATGCAGATAGCGCCAGGTCATTGATCCCGGCCACGGCTTGCGGCGCTTCACCCACCGTTCCGGGATCGAGGCAGACAGCCCGACCTCTCGCGCAGGACGCGCCCAGGTCGGCTCTTGTGCGATGAAGCCGACCAGTGACGCCACATGGTCGAGAACCTCGACGAAGGTCACGCCATCCAAATGTTCGACAAGGCTGAACACGTCACCCTTGGCATCGGATAGCGGATCGAACCATCCCCTGCCCTCATGGATAACGATAATGATATCGTTGTCGCGACGGTATTTGACGGCCTTTCGGGTGCTTTCCTTCAGATCGATCGCAAATCCGGCCTGTTCAAGCACGGCGGCGCATCGCACACGATCTCGCAGTTCTTCCAGTTCGTACTTTTCCATCTTTCTTCCCGACGCGCCTTGCGGCGCCCCTTTCCCTCAATTTTTCTATCCTCGGTCCTTGCGCGACCGCTTCCAGACGCCGCGAAGAGCAAAGGAGGCAAGGGCGTCGCTGGCCACCTGAAAATTTGCACCTTGCGCCCCCACCGCGTGCCAGCCGCGGCGCAGCTTCCCTTGCCACCTGCCGCTCGCAAGCGGCACCTCCGAAAGGAGAAAGCCGGCTCAATGAGCCGGCCCGATGTGGAAGGGATCATATTCGATGAGCGTCTCGACCTCGTCGTCTTCGAGTTCGGCGCTCGGGAGGACGCCGAATTCACCGCCGGACCTGAAGAGCGTGACTGGAACCATGAGGGTGCGGGCAAGCTGGAAGGCGTGGTTCTGTGCGAGAGAAAGATCGTTGGACATCCGAGGGCTCCATCTTCGGAGCGGGCCAATCCCGCTCGATGGCTCCGTCAGTGTCCGGCCTCGGTCGCGATCACCGCGAAAGCGAAGCCGAGCGGCGGCAGCTTGCTAGCCGACCCCTCGCGGGTTGATCGTGGAAGACCCGGGGCCGGACCAGGAAGCCGTCACAGAGAGCGGGATTGGCACGCCTTCGGAGATACCTCGACGCGATGACCGACTTTCAGGTTTGCAGGACCGGCATAGTTCGCTGGTGCCGTTACCTCGAGGTAAGCACACGATCAGCGAGGCATTGGGCGCCCAGCTAGCGGCTCTTAATCGGCTGTCGACGAAACGGCATGAGGATGTTTGAATCGCCACTCGTCGTTCCGAGGCACGAAGTTTTTCCTCAAGTTCCGTCAGGCGGCACAATTACGCGACGATATGTTCATCTTGAACCGCCATCGCAATCGCCTGATTAGTGTTTGATGCACCAAGCTTGACCTTGGCTGAACAAATGTACAACCGCACGGCGCTGATCGACAGGTCCAAATCATAGGCAATCTGCTTCGGCGCCCGCCCGCGCGCGAGGGCTTCCATACATTGAATTTCCCTACGCGATAGCCTGGGCCTCGATGGAAGGGACCGGAGATCGGCGAGTGTCAGGCAGCGGTCATGAAAGAAATGCGCTAGTACGTGGAGATCGCGCAGCAACGGCAGCCGTCGTTGCATCCATTCGCGGTCTGATTCATAGGTGGTGACAGTCACGAGCGATTTTTCGCGGTTGGGACCCCTGATAGGGACGGTCAGCCCATGATTTCCTACACCATAGGATTCAGCCTCGGCGAACAACTTGCGCATTCTCGGGCTGGAACGATCAACGCTGTTCCAATCCAACGGTAGAAAACCACTGGATCCGACCAGAACGATTGGATCGACCCGAAAGTAATCCTGCGCCAAATATCGCTCGACCCATTGCTCTTCATAAGTGACGAGCAGAAGCGGGTTTTTCTCGATCGCTTCGGGGGCAGCGACGAGATGAAAGGCCACGTTGGCCACATCGTACGCATCACGCAACACGCCAACATAGTGGCTCAGCTCCGGAAGTGTCTGGACCTTTGCCAGTTCATCAAGTGCGTCCTCCAATTTCGTCACGTTGCACCTCCGTGCCCATGCATCCGAGGGTGTGCTCGGCGCTTGCGTGATGCCGTCGATTGGAGAAGTGAAGCGTTTCCTGACCTCCCGTTCTTTGATCCTTCCAATTCACGGATCACCCAACGCCATCTTATATTAATGGCGGTCATAGTTGAAGCTTTCAGTCAGCTTCATGTTTCGGGTCCTTGAGTATGTGCTGCCGACGCCGTTCCCTTGACGGACGGCAGGCGCAGAAAATCGACTACCCTCAGGAGCTTTGAAAGACTCGCAACCTATGCACGATCTCCTCGAGTTCGAGGATTTCAGGAGGAGCCTGATTTTCCAAGCAGTAGTTTAGCGATGCCTCGCCGAAATGGTGGAAATTGTCCAGATAGGGGCCGGCCGGTGTTCCCCAATCAAGGTAATCGTACTCCAGACCGCCGCTCTGTCCCCTCAAAGGATGCTGAACCGCCCAATTTGCGCTGAGAAAAGCCGGGCACCCTGTTTGCCGCCGGGCTTCAACAACCGCATCCAAAAGCGTGATGCGGCTGCGGTGGCTCTCCCCGAGGCCAAATAGCAAGGCACATCCACAGGCGATTCCATTCTGTGCTAGTATCTGGAAGACACGGTCGGACCTGGCTTGCCAGCTTCCATTTCTGGATCCGATATTCTTGCTCATTCCCCCAATTTCATCAGGATCGAGCGTTTCCAGCCCTATGAATATATATCGAAGCCCGACGCGGGAAAGGCGAGCGATCTGGTGTTCACGTCGCAAAACCTGATCGACGGTGAACTGAGCGCCAAATACAATCGCCAGAGGTTTCGCCTCAAGTAGTTCGCACAGAGCATCAAGAGCCCGCGGGCTGCCTCCCAACAGGATGGAATCTTCTACGAACGCACTGGCCCCTCGATCCGGGTGATCTTCCTCAATGACGTTTACGGCATCCTCCAACTGACCATATAGTCGCTTTGCTGCGTTGGCGATGTCTCGGAGCCCTCCCGTTACGCCGCTTTTTTCACTGCAGAAATCGCAGTCATAGACACATCCCCGACCGGTATCGCTGAACACATGAGCTGTCATCCGCCCGCCAAAAACGGCAAAGGCAGCGGAAACACCAAAAAGACTGGCGAGCGGGGGTAGTTCGTTGGCATCTATGGGGATCCCCGCGCTAACCACTTCCAGTGAACTTGCGGGCAGGGAAGCGATCCAATCACCGGGGGTCGCTCTATCGAATTCTGCGAAAATTGCCTTGAGATCGTAAGGCGCCCGGTTGTGCCCCAGGATCTCGCCCAGTTCCGCAATGAAAAATTCCCCGTCACCTGAAACAACGACATCAAAAATCGACGGAAGTTGCCCCTCTCGTATTAGTCGTGCCGGCGAAGCACGATGATGCACGACATCTGCCGCCTGCCTGGCTTTGGCATGCCAGAGATAAATCGTTTCCGTCACGTGTCTCCCGCCGAGCACGACGACGATATCGTCTCCGAACATCTCTTTGGCAATCTTAGCGCATTCGATCGCGCCGGGCATGCATAGCGTCATGGCTCCCAGCAGGAGAACGTTAGGTTTCTCACACTCCATCATCTCGATGAAGGCAGGAATATCATCCAACGAATACATAAGGAGGAAATTTGCTCTGACCTTCGAACGTGTCTCGCCAGCCCAATTGCTATTGGCCCAAGCTCCTGTTCTCGACAATGCGCGCGACGCGGCGACTCGACAGGCGTTGAAAAGGCTTGCCGGGTCACTGCTATTCAGTGCGCGTGTGTCCTTCTTTCCATGAATCCAGTCTGGGGGTGCAACCGCAACGACGCGAAGTGCAGGTCGGGATCCCGCATTGGTCGTATTCTTGGACGAGCGGCGGCTCCGACAGAACCGTCGCGACCCGGTCGCTTCGTCGAGAACAGTGGGCCGAGTGAGACTATCTGCAGGATATGGTTGCTGGATGTTGGACATCATGGACCTCGCGCGCGCGGCGCGGAATGCGGCCAACACGTCGATGAAAGCGTTTTTCGAAATTGAAATGCGTGTTGTCGTTGTCGTCAGGCCTTCGCGGCCAACTCGTCGACTGTCGCCGGATTTCGACGTGTCAGGTTCGCCCTCATGCGCTGAAGAGCTGTAGCCTCGACGGTCCATATTCCGACCGCGAGATTACCGTATCCCGGTTTTGCTGTAGCCAATCTTTCTGGCTTCCAGCCGAGACGCGCATACACGCGCTCCATTTGAAATTCGTACAGACCCATGATGCGTTCGATCCCGCTGCTGATGCACAAATCGTGCAACGCAACCAGGAGCCGTATGGAAGTGCGATTGTCGCCTGAATGTACGCAAAACTTTGTGCACTCCCACATATTGGGATCGATGACGTCCACCGGTTCGTCGAAAAACTCGAGGAATTCCCTCTGAATCATTGTCGTGCAGGTCGTGGGCAGTAGCCGGAGCGAACCGCGTACCTCACCAGCATCATCCACGTCGAGAATATAGATTGGATCGAGTTGACGGTCGTAAAAGTCGACCTCAAGGCCGTTTTCAACGCTGACGGGCCATTGTAAACGCTCTTGGAATACGCTCGCTCTGCCCCGGAACATTTGCGTAAAGAGCTCCGGGCAGACCTCACGGTCACTCGTTTTCAATATTTTCATTCGCTGCATCTCCGAAAGTCGGAGAGCAAAAGACCACAAGGGGATTTGCCTCTCAATCTGATGAAATTGCTATATTGAAGGGGCTTCTCCCTCCGGTCTGCTACGGTGTTTACGATCCTTAGGTGAGCGGATGACGCTGTTCGCTCTTGTTAAGCCCGTTTCAGCCAAAAGAGCGGGAAATGTTCCCTGTACCGAAGCTGCGCTGCAAGCACGAAGCCTCGCGGATCCAACCTGGAAGCATTTGCCTTGGCGGCATTGCCATCGCCATTGGCGCGATGATTGACGCTGCGATCGTCATGATCGAGAACGCGCACAAACATCTTGAACGTGCGAGCCCGGACAAGCCCCGCATCCAGGTACTGATCGAGGCGGCCAGCGAGGTCGGACCAGCGCTGTTCTTCAGCCTGCTCATCATCACCGTTTCCTTCCTGCCGATCTTCACGCTTGAGAGCCAGGAGGGCCGCCTGTTTGGCCCGCTCGCCTTCACCAAGACCTTTTCCATGGCGGCGGCCGCACTTCTTTCAGTGACGTTGGTGCCTGCGCTGATGGTCATCTTCGTGCGTGGGAGGATCATCCCGGAGCACAAGAACCCGATCAACAGGCTGCTGATCGGTGTCTATCGTCCGATCATCGCCAGGGTTCTTAACGCAAAGACCTTCACCATTCTGCTCGCGATCGCGGCCCTTGCCGTAACCGTCTGGCCCGCGCGCCAGCTTGGCAGTGAGTTCATGCCGGACCTCGACGAGGGCACGCTGATGTACATGCCGACGACCTTGCCGGGGATTTCGGTCACCAAGGCGGCCGAACTGATGCAGATGCAGGATCGGATCATCAAATCCTTTCCCGAGGTGGAATCCGTCTTCGGCAAAGCGGGCCGTGCGCAGACCGCGACCGATCCCGCACCGACGGAAATGTTCGAAACCATCATCAACCTGAAACCCAAATCGGAATGGCGGCCTGGTGTCACGTCCGAAAGCTTGAAGACAGAGATGGACGCGGCGCTCCAGTTTCCTGGCGTTTCCAATGCCTGGACGATGCCGATCCGCGCCCGCATCGACATGCTGTCGACGGGCATCCGTACCCCGGTAGGCGTCAAGGTCTATGGCACCGATCTCGCCGAAATGGAAAAGGTGGCACGCCAGATCGAGGCGGTGCTGCGGACGGTTCCAGGAACGTCGAGCGCTTATGCCGAGCGGGTGATCGGCGGCTACTATCTCGACATCACTCCTGATCGGGCAGCGCTTGGGCGCTACGGCCTGTCGGTCGGTGCCGTTCAGGACGTGATCTCCATGGCGCTCGGCGCGAAAGTCATCACCTCCACGGTCGAGGGCCGTGAACGCTATGGGGTGGCCATCCGTTATCCGCGAGCGCTCCGCAGTGACCCGAATGCGATCGCCCGAGACGTGCAGGTCGCCCTGCCTGGCGGCGGCTTTGTGCCGCTCGGCGAGGTGGCCAAGGTCGAACTCACGCGCGGTGCAACCTCCATCCGCACGGAGAACGGGCAACTCGCGGTCTACATCTTCGTCGACATCGCTGGCCGCGACCTCGGCGGCTATGTCGAAGCGGCTCAGGCTGCGGTCGGGAGCGAGGTGAAGCTGCCACCAGGTTATTCGGTCGCCTGGAGCGGGCAGTTCGAATATCTTCAGCGAGCGGAAGCACGGCTGAAGATCGTCGTGCCCGTCACGCTCGCGCTGATCTTCCTGCTGCTTTACCTCAATTTCCGCGCGCTCAGCGAGACCCTGATCGTGATGCTGTCGCTGCCTTTCGCGCTCGTCGGCGGCATCTGGCTGATGTGGTGGCTGGGCTTCAACATGTCGGTCGCGGTTGCCGTCGGCTTCATTGCGCTCTCAGGTGTTGCCGCCGAAACCGGGGTCATCATGCTGATCTATCTCGATCACGCCTGGTTGGAGGCCAAAGCAAGGGCTGCGGCGGAGAAACGCGGCCTGACGCAGGACGACCTCCATGCGGCTATCATGGTCGGCGCGGTCGAGCGTGTGCGTCCGAAGATGATGACGGTCGTCGCCATCATGGCAGGCCTGTTGCCGATCCTGTGGAGCACAGGGACAGGATCGGAAGTCATGCAGCGCATCGCCGTGCCGATGATCGGCGGCATGATCTCTTCGGCGGCCCTGACCCTGATCGTGATCCCGGCAGTGTACGGCATCGTCAAGGGGTGGCGGTTACCGGTGATGACTGCAGTCAAGTTAACCGACGAAAACATTAACGTTCCACGACTCTATGCAGCCGCCGAGTGAATGACGCCCAGAAAGATGCGCGGCTGATAATGCTATGACCTTGCAACAAGACTGGTTAAGAATCATCTGGAGTGTGGCAAGAAAGAGGATGCAAGTTTACGCCATGCTGGAATGAACATAGGGACGCACTGTTGATAGCGGCTATATTCTTTACCAAATTTGGCAATCAGTGCCGATTCCTCACGCTGAGCCAATCTAATATACATGCCAAAGATTATGGGAGCCAAAATGATCGTCAGGATCGTTGGCCAGTCGATAATTTCACCGAGAACGATAAGGAAAATTCCTGCATATTGTGGATGTCGTAACAATCTGTACGGTCCACTATCGGTGAATTGACCTTCCGCAAAATGGATTCGCACCCAGCCTTTCACAATGAGTAGAGCACCGACCGTCAAGATCGAATAGCCGATGAGTGTCTCGATCACCGCACCCGTTTCGCCGGCCCCGAGCAGGGCAGACCAGAGATGCCCGCTAGAATGGACAAGGGGAAGCTTTTGGGGAAGGAAACTCGCCAACAGATAGACGGTCAGAGGAAACCCATACATTTCCGCATAAAGTGCGATGATAAAGGCTTGGACGACCCCAGCACCCGCTCGCTCACGCCATCCCGCAGGGGCGAGGAAATGATAAAGGCCCCACGACATCAGTACAATGATCAAGAGCGCATACGGCCAGAATTCTATCCATCCCTGAAGTAACTGGTTCACGTTGTGTTCCTAATGTCGCAAACGCCGTACTGGCGATTGCGCGTGGACAGTTCGGCACCTTGCAATAATTCACTGCACATCAATTACGGTCATCAACCCTCCCCCGCCCTTTTGCTCTACGTTGTTGTTCGTGGTGTGGTGCGGAATGTGGCAGTGTATGAGCCACTTGCCTGGACGTTGTGCCTTCCAGATCACATCATAGCGCTGCCCCGGCCCGACATTGATAGTATCCGCCAGGAAGCGGGCCGAAGCAGGCATCGTTTCGCCATCGCGGGCAACGACCTCGAAGGGTCCACCATGGATGTGCATGGGGTGGATGAAGCCGTTGTTGGTGCCGATGAATCGGACTTTCAGCGTTTCGCCGACCTTCATGTGGATTGTATCGGTCGAGGGATAGGCCTTACCATTAATGGTGAAGTAATTCGGCATGCCGCCGCTCATGGGCATCGATGGATAGGTCAACCCCTCGCGCTTGAGCCATTCCTGTAACTGGATGACGTAATCGTGATCAGCGGCAACTTCGTCGGCCGGATTGGCGGGATCGATGATCAGCGCACCATAGAGGCCAAGCGCCTGCTCCCGGTCGGGCTTGGCATGCGGATGATAAAAATAGGTGCCGTGCTGGGTGGCGGTGAATTCATATGAATAACTTCCACCGGGCTCGATCGGCTTCTGGGTGATCTCGGCTGGCCCATCCATCTGATTGGGCAGGATCATGCCGTGCCAGTGGACCGTCGTTTCCTCCGGCAGCTCGTTGATGACGTTGACGCGGATGCGATCGCCCTGCTTGATGTGGATCCGTGGCCCCGGAATCTGACCATTGTAGGCGTAGGCATCGACGGTGACACCGGGCAGGATCGTCCACTTCACCACTGACGGTTTCAGTTCGAAGACCTTGACGCCGTTTTCCATGCGAAATGGCAATTCCTGGTCACCCTTGGCGTCAAGGCCAAAAGAGGCGGTGACCAGGCGCGGATTGGCCGCCGCCATGTCGCGCATCGCATCGGCTGGTGTATCGCGATCCATGATCATGCCCGGCGGCATGATCGCTCCGCCGACATCGCGGGCGGACAGCGTCATGTTGAGCCAGTTTGCCGGCGCAATCATGCCGATAGCCAGTGCCAGCAGCGAGACCGCCCCCAGTGCGGCCACCTGTGCGGTCGTCGCATCGGAAGACATTTGATGGCCACCGTGGTGCGCCGAGACCTTGTTCGCGTCGTGCGATGCTTGGCCAGCATGCTCTGGCTTGGCTGCCGCCTGGCTTTCCGCAGCGTGGGAGCTGTGCTGTTCGTGCGATGGCTTGCCGGTGCCATGCGTTTCCGTCATCGCGTGCTGATGCCGAGTTGACTGAGCCAACGCCTCCGTTTTCGAACGTTCGGTCATCAGACCGTGCTTGAGGCCGCGCGCGACGAGCCAGACATTGGCCGGATAGGCAAGCGCGAAGCCGGCAATGACACCGATAGACATGACGCCCCAGAACAGCAGTTCTGTCGGTTCCATGGCTCGCATGTCACGGCCCATCATCAGGAAGCTCATGACCAGCGCCATGCCTGCCATCATAAAGTTCATGGAAATAAATTCCGGCAGGAAGCTCTTGCGGACGTTCTCCCAGTAGGTGCCGCCCATCATGGATTTCATGAACAGCGACTGGAAGATGAACAGGCCGAAGGCGAAGCCGGCAAGATATTCGACGATGAGGTCGATCCACATCGGCAGGCCGAGCATCGCGGTGATGACCGCGGCGAGGATGATCCCGGTCGCGTCGCCGGCAACACAATGGATCGTCGAGCCGACGCCCTGCTTCCACAGCGGCTTGGTAAAGTCTTCATGCTCGCCGGGACGCGGTTCCTTGTCGGCGAGCACGTAAAGCAGCAGCCCTAGCGGCCCCATATAGAGGGTGACGAGGATAAAACCCCACTTCATCACCACCGGTTCGGGATTGTTGCGATACTGGTCGATGCCGACATAAAGCGTCGAGGCCGCCGCCAGGACGAACCACACGACGAGGAAATAGTCGACCGGCTGCAAAAGCATTTTTTGTCCCCTCTCTCCGCCGAGGCTTCAACACCAAACGCGGACGTCAGAGAAATGATCCCTGCCGGCCGCGTTTGTTTCTTCCTCAGACAGCCAGCTTTTCGTTGTCGTAGCCGGCCGAACGGATCACATCGCAGATCGCATGCTCGTCGGCGCCGGTTTCCACGGCCACCGTCGACGATCCGAGGTCGACCGTTACACGCGCCGTCGGATCGACGCTTTTCACGGCCTTTTCGATGGTGCCGGCGCAATGGCCGCAGCTCATGTCTGGGACTTTCAGTTTCAACATCACAGCTCTCCTTGGTTGTTGATGGGAGGCTTTATGGGACTTCCCATGATGGTAAGGTCAAGAGCGTCCCGAACTGCGGCGTCGATTTTTTGCGACATTTGCTGCGTATAGAAAAAAGCTCTTGACCTTCCCATCGCTGGAACCTTTATCTATCGCTGCAGCCACCCGGAAAGGGAGTTGCAAAGACAAATGAATGCGATGACGAAGCATGTTTCAGCCGGATCGGTTCCGGTTTCCGCCCCAAAACTCCAGATCGACATCGAAGGCATGACCTGCGCGTCCTGCGTGCGGCGCGTCGAGAAGGCGATCGCCGCCGCGGCAGGTGTCGCCAATGCCTCGGTCAATTTGGCGACCGAACGGGCCGAAGTGACATTTGTCGGCAAGCCGGATCTCGCGCCTGTCCTCGCTGCTATCTCGGATGCCGGCTATATCGCACGTGAGGAGACGATGGAACTCGCCATCGAGGGCATGACCTGCGCCTCGTGCGTGGCGCGCATCGAAAAGGCGCTGAAGGCGGTGCCGGGTGTGACACAAGCGAGCGTCAATCTTGCAACCGAGCGCGCGACCGTTCGGGCCGTCACAGGTGCAGTCGACATTTCGGTGCTGGCGAAGGCGGTCGCAGAGACGGGTTACGAGGCGCGCGCGGTTACGACCGATGCGGCCGAGGATCAGGGACGCAAGGGACGCGAAGCCGAAATCCACGCACTCGCCCGCGCACTCGGCATTGCGGCGGTACTAACGCTGCCGGTCTTCATCCTGGAAATGGGCTCGCATCTGGTGCCTGCGTTTCATCATTGGGTGCTGATGACGTTCGGCGACTGGAACTGGCGCATCCAGTTCATATTGACGACGCTGGTGCTGTTCGGGCCCGGCCTGCGCTTCTTCAGCAAGGGCGTTCCGGCCCTGCTCAAGGGTGCGCCTGACATGAACGCGCTCGTCGCGCTGGGGGCAGGCGCGGCTTGGGCCTATTCGCTGGTGGCGACTTTCCTGCCCGGCCTGCTGCCGGAGGGAACCGCCAATGTCTACTACGAGGCGGCGGCCGTGATTGTGACGCTGATCCTGCTCGGCCGTTTCCTTGAAGCGCGCGCCAAGGGACGGACCGGTGAGGCGATAAAGAAGCTGGTGGGGCTGCAAGCCAAGACCGCGCGCATCGTTCGCGATGGCGTCACGCAAGAGGTTTCACTTGCCGAGGTGCGGACGGGCGACCTGGTGGTCGTGCGGCCGGGCGAGAAGATCTCCGTCGACGGCGAGATCGTCGAAGGCTCGTCCTTCGTCGACGAGGCGATGATCACCGGCGAGCCGGTGCCGGTCTCCAAGGGCATTGGCGCCGAAGTCGTCGGTGGCACGATCAACAAGACGGGCAGCTTCACCTTCCGCGCTACCAAGGTCGGTTCCGAGACGCTGCTGGCCCAGATCATCCGCATGGTCGAGGTGGCGCAGGGCGCAAAGCTGCCAATCCAGGCGCTGGTCGACAAGGTGACCGCCTGGTTCGTTCCGGCAGTGATCGCCGCCGCCGTGCTGACGTTCGGCATCTGGCTGATCCTCGGACCGGACCCGGCGCTGTCCTTCGCGCTGGTCAACGCAGTCGCCGTGCTGATCATCGCCTGCCCGTGCGCGATGGGGCTCGCCACGCCGACGTCGATCATGGTCGGCACCGGACGCGCCGCTGAACTCGGCGTGCTGTTCCGCAAGGGCGACGCCTTGCAGACCCTGCGCGACGCCGCCGTCATCGCGCTCGACAAGACCGGCACGCTCACCGAAGGACGCCCCGAACTGACCGATTTCGTGGCCTCCGACAGTTTTGTCGAAGAAGAGGTGCTGAGGCTCGTCGCTTCGGTCGAGGCGCGCTCCGAACATCCGGTCGCCGAGGCGATCGCGCTGGCTGCAAAGCAGCGCGGCCTGACGCTTGCCGCGGTAGCGGACTTCGAGGCCGTTCCCGGCTTCGGTGTGCGGGGAACGGTGGATGGCCACACGGTCGAGGTCGGCGCTGATCGCCTGATGACGAAGCTCGGCCTTGACGTCTCGGCCTTCGCCGCGACGTCGGCGAGTCTCGCCGACGAGGGCAAGACCCCGCTCTATGCCGCCGTAGACGGTCGCCTCGCTGCCATCGTCGCCGTCGCCGACCCGATCAAGGAATCGACGCCCGCCGCGATCCGGGCGCTGCATGCCCTCGGCCTCAAGGTAGCGATGGTGACTGGCGACAACAGGCGTACCGCCGAAGCGATCGGACGGCGCATCGGCATCGACGAGATCGTCGCCGAGGTTTTGCCCGACGGCAAGGTTGAGGCTGTGAAGAAGCTTGGGGCCAACGGTGCCCGCGTCGCGTTCGTCGGTGACGGCATCAATGATGCGCCGGCGCTCGCAGCGGCCGATGTCGGCATCGCCATCGGCACTGGTACCGACATTGCCATCGAAAGCGCCGACGTGGTGCTGATGTCCGGCGACCTCACCGGCGTGGCGAACGCGATCGCGCTGTCGAAGGCTACGATCAGCAACATCAGACAAAACCTGTTCTGGGCCTTTGCCTACAACGCGGCCCTGATCCCTGTGGCGGCCGGCTTGCTCTATCCGGTCAACGGCACTTTGCTGTCGCCGATGCTGGCGGCAGGTGCCATGGCACTGTCCAGCGTCTTCGTGCTCACCAATGCGCTCAGGTTGAAGCGCTTCCGGGCACCGCTCGCGGTCGGCCGGCAGCGTTCTAGTCAGCCTGAGCTTGCACCGGCGGAATGATCCGAAGCCCGCGCCAATTGGGGCGCGGGCATTCCCGCACACGAGAGATACGACCATGATCACGCAAACTGCCCCGTCCGTCGAGATCTACATGACGCCGACCTGTCCTGACTGCCATGCCTTGAAGACCTGGCTGACGAAACTCGACGTGCTGTTCATCGAACATGATCTGACCCGGTCGGAAGTGGCCGAAGAAGCGAAGCGGCGTACCGGCGTGCGTGTCGCCCCGATCACAGTGATCGGAAACGACGTTTTCTACGGCACCTTCCTCGACCAGCGCCCGCGCATCGCAGCAAAGCTCGGTCTGGTGCAGACGGTCTGAGGAGCATGGGATGAACAACGTGTATTTGCCTCAGGCGCGCCGCACGGTCGAAGTCGAGGAACGCCAGACGGTTCTCGGCGCAGCGCGCGGCGCCCGAACCATGGATATCCACGCCGATGTATTCTTCACGCCGGATATCCACCCACACGGCAGGCCTCAGACACAGGAGATTGCTCGTGAACATAGGTGAAGCCGCCGCAGCCTCCGGCGTTTCGGCCAAGATGATCCGCTACTATGAATCGATCGGACTGATTGCGAACGTGTCCCGCACCGACGCCGGTTACCGCGTCTATTCTGACGACGACACTCACACGCTCCGCTTCATTCGCCGTGCACGCGACCTGGGCTTCTCTGTCGAGCAGATGGGCAATCTGCTGGCACTTTGGAGCGACAGGTCGCGCGCCAGTGCCGACGTCAAGCAGATCGCACTTGATCATATCGCCGAACTCGAGCGGAAAATGCGCGAGTTGCGCGACATGACCAGGACGCTCCGGCACTTGGCCGATCACTGCCAGGGCGATGGACGGCCGCATTGCCCTATCATTGAGGACCTCTCTAAAGGCCACGAGGCCCCGCCGCCCAGGCCCAGGCAGACTAAACGCCGCATTAACCCGGCTGGGCACCGGCAGATTTTCTAGGACCTTGGTTCGGCCCGGCAGCATTCGACAGACATAGGAGAACAAGAGATGCAACGACGCACTTTCCTGACGGGTTTGGCCGCACTCGCGGCTACCGGACCAGCCGCCGCCCAAATGAAGATGGACGGCATGCAGCATGACATGCCCGACATGGGCGGACATGCTGGTCACGATATGGGAGCATCGACAAGCGCGACGCCCGTGCTGCCGGAAGGTGAGGCGCTGCGCAATCTCACCCGGCTGGCGAATGAATCGACGGCTCCCGGAACCTTCAGGGCAAAACTGGCGGCTCAGCCGGCCGTGGCGCGTTTTGCCGAAGGGATCGACACGCCGATCCTCGGTTATAACGGCATGAGCCCCGGGCCGCTGATCGAGGTCAACGAGGGCGACAGCGTCGAGATCGAATTCGGCAACAACATTCCCGGCGAGGAAAGCACCATCCACTGGCACGGCATGCCGGTGCCGGCCGACCAGGACGGCAACCCGATGGACGCGGTCACATCGGGTAGCAGCCGGACCTATGCCTTCGACCTGCCGGAAGGCAGCGCTGCACCTTACTGGTATCATCCGCATCCGCACGGCAAGACCGCCGAGCAGGTCTATCGCGGCCTTGCCGGCGTGTTTCTGGTGAAACCGAAGGTCGATCCAATCCCGGTCGAATATGGCGATACGGTTTTGATGTTCACCGATCTGCGTCTCGCGGCGGATGGGACCATACCCGCCAGCACCATGGCCGACATGATGAACGGTCGCGTCGGCGACCATGTGCTGGTCAATGGTCAGAAGAACCCGTCTCTAGCTTTGAAGCTTGGCGAGAAGCGCCGCCTGCGCCTCTACAATGCCACCAATGCGCGCTACCTGCGGCTCACGTTCGAAAATGCAAGCATGGTCGTCGTCGGCACCGACGGCGGCCTGCTGGAGAAGCCGGTTGCCATCGACGAGATTCTGCTTGCACCGGCCGAGCGCGCCGAGCTTGTCGTCACGTTCGAAAAGCCTGGCGCAGCGATCCTGCGCACACTCGACTATGAGCGCGGCTGGATGGGGCCGGGCAAGCCCGAAGATGCAGGGCTGGCGTTGCTCACCGCAAATGTTTCGGAAACGCCGGCAGACCCGGTTCCGCCACTTCCTGAAAAGTTGCGCTCCATAAAACCGCTCGGCACCGCTGCCGTGACTCGACGTTTTGTGTTCACCGAGAAAATGGAAATGGCTACCGGCGGGATGTCCACGGGGTCGCACGACGTGGATATGGGGTCGGGTGGCATGGCGATGAACTCCGACCAGATGAAAATGGAGTTCTTCATCAATGGTGTCGCCTTCGATATGAACAGGGTCGATGTCGTCTCGAAAGTGGGGGATGTCGAGCTATGGGAGGTAGTCAACCAGTCCGACATGGATCATCCCTTCCACGTGCACGGCACGCAGTTCCAGGTGGTCGAACACGAGCGGAACGGCAAAGCGATGAAGCCGGCCTACCTGTCCTGGAAGGACACAGTCAACGTTGTGCAAGGCGAGACCGTGCGTTTGCTGCTGCGTCAAGACTTGCCAGGGCGGCGCATGTATCACTGCCATATCCTGGAACATGAGGATCTTGGCATGATGGGGGTCCTTGACGTGCAGGCATAGCCGAACGTTCGGCATGACTGCATTGGCCATTTACGCAGCGCTGTTCGTCAGCGCCTTCCTGGCAGCGACCGTCCTTCCGGTCTCTTCGGAAGTGGTGCTCGCCGGCCTCGTCGCCACGGGCCAAGGCGACCCAATGCTGCTGCTTGGCGTCGCCACGGTCGGCAACACGCTGGGATCGGCGGTGAACTGGTTGCTGGGGCGCGGTATCGATGCGCTCCGGGACAGGCGCTGGTTTCCGGTGTCCCACGAGCAGTACGACAGGGCGAGCCGGACGTTTCGCCGCTTCGGCGCGTGGACGCTCCTGTTCGCCTGGCTGCCGCTCGTCGGCGATGCTTTCACGCTCGCGGCGGGCGCAGCGCGGATGCACTTTGGCCTGTTCCTGGCTCTCGTCGCGTTGGGCAAGGCGGCGCGGTATACCGTGGTCGTCGCGGCCGGAATTTGGGTGATGGGGTGAACGCCGATGGCGACTTCGGCGCCAACAGTGAGGGGTTTCTATTCTCTTGGCGCGACGTCCGGTCGCCCAAGGGACATGCCGCGCATCACCCCGTCCCGAAGCAATGCCGCATGCGCCAGAGCGGCCAGAACATGAACGCCGACGAGCCCAAGCAGGAGCCAGACGAGCTTTGCATGGAGTACGGCGAAAGCTCGGGCCGAGAGCCCGCCCATCGTCGGGGCCAGCGGCACCGGCAGGCTACCGAACAGCCGCGCGGGAGGCATGAAAGGCATCGGCCGATAGCCCAGCCATCCCGTTATCAGGACGGCAAGGATTGTCACATAAAGGCAGGCGTGAACGAGAGCGCCTGCGAACCGCACGGGTCGCGGTAGCGGCCGGACAGGAACCTTGGTGAAGACGCGCCAGAAAAGCCGCAGAAGGATCATGGCAATGACGGTCACGCCGATCGACATGTGCAGCGGCAACCAGTTCATTGGCGCCATGCCTGGGCCGGCCATCGGCCCGAAGGCGACGGCCAACTGGGCTGCGAGCGCGACCACCGTCAGCCAATGCAGCAGGCGGACGGCTAAGCTCCAGCTCTGGTCCGAAACGGTCACGGCCATCTTCGAAGGCTTCCATTCACCAAGATATGCGGGGGTTTGATGTTCTTCTTCATTTCGAAACTGATAGGGTTTTTCCTGATTCCTTTCGTGCTGCTTGGGCTGACCGGCATCTTGGCTTCGCTCGCCGGCTGGCGCCGCTGGGGACGGAGGTGCATCATGGCGTCAGTTCTGTTGCTGGCCGTCTGCGGTTGGAGCCCTCTTGGACCAGCCGCCTTGATGCTGCTTGAGGACCGCTTTCCCCAACCAGTCATCGACAGGCCCGTCGCCGGGATCATCCTTCTTGGCGGAGCCGTCGATACCCATATCAGTAGCGACCGCAATGTTTTGGCGATGAATGAGGCAGGAGAACGGCTGACGGCGACCGTCGATCTCAGCCGACGCTATCCGAACGCGAGGATTTTCCTTTCGGGAGGAGCGAGCCATATCCTGGGCGGCAATGCCAGGATGTCGGAATCCCAGGTGGCGCGCGAAATCCTCGTGTCGCTTGGCGTGCCCGTCCAGCGCATCGAGATGGAGGAACGGTCGCGAAACACCTGCGAGAACGGCACTGAAAGCAAAACCGCCCTTCAGCCGAAGCTAGGCGAGCTTTGGTTGCTTGTGACATCGGCGAGCCATATGCCGAGGGCGATCGGATGTTTCCGCGCGGCCGGATTCGACGTAACCCCGTATCCGGTCGACTATCGAACGCGCGGAACGAACGATCTCAGGCGGGTTACCAAATCCATGGCCGATGGTCTCGCCGCGACCGATCTCGCCGTGCATGAATGGTTCGGCTTACTGGCCTACCGGGCGGCCGGCATGACAGCCGAACTGTTTCCTGCGGCACGTTAGACCGCCGCAATGACATAATGCGCCCGCGCCCGCGCCTGGCGGCGAGGGATCATCTTTTGTCTCGACAAATACCATACCCCCCTATACTACATCGGTCGCCATAGGTCGAACGAGATGTCCCACGCTACAAAAGACAAGAGCAAGCTCCTTGGGCGAATTCGCCGGATTCGAGGCCAGGCCGAAGCTGTGGAGCGGGCGCTGGGGGCGGAAATCGGCTGTGCCGACGTGCTGATGCTCGTAGCCTCGATGCGCGGCGCCATCAACGGCCTGACCGCCGAGTTGATGGAAGACCACATCCGCTACCACGTCGCGGACCCCGACCACGATTCGGACGCGGACAGGGCGAGAGGCGCGGCCGAACTGATTGAAGTCGTCCGCACCTATCTGAAATAGGGGGAACGGACATGGCGAACTCCTTGCGGGACTGGTTCGGCTTCGGCCAGCACGACCATGGGCACGCGCATGACGGTCACGGCCATGACCACCACGGGCTGCACGGCCATACCCACGGGGTCATCGATGCGACCATCGCCACCACCGACCGCGGCATCTGGGCGATCAAATGGTCGTTTGCGATCCTGGCCGTAACCGCGGTCTTGCAAATGGCCGTCGTCGCGCTTTCAGGAAGCGTGGCGCTGCTCGCCGACACCATCCACAATGTCGGCGACGCCACCACGGCAATTCCGCTATGGATCGCGTTCATCCTTGCGCGACGCAAGCCGACGCAGACTTTCACCTACGGTCTCGGGCGCGTCGAGGACCTTGCGGGCATCATCATCGTGCTGATCATCCTGTTCAGCGCCATCGTGGCCGGCTACGAGGCGATCGATCGCCTGATCGATCCGAGGGCGGTGAGCCATCTCAACTGGCTGGCGGCGGCAGGCATCATCGGCTTTCTCGGCAACGAGGCGGTCGCCGTGTTCCGCATCCGCGTCGGCCGCGAGATCAACAGCGCGGCCCTGGTCGCCGACGGCTACCATGCCCGCACCGACGGGCTGACCAGCCTGGCCGTCGTCGTCGGCGCGATCGGCGTCTGGCTTGGCTTTCCGCTTGCCGACCCGATCATCGGCCTGCTGATCACCATCGCCATTTTCGGCATTGTCTGGCAGTCGGCTCGGTCAGTTCTCACGCGGATGCTTGATGGTGTCGAGCCAGGTGTGATGGACGACATCCACCACGCCGCCGCCCATGTGCCGGGTGCGCGCATTGTCGATGCCAAGGCGCGGTGGATCGGCCACAGGTTGCACGCCGATTTGGCTATCAATGTCGACGAGACGTTGCCGCTCTCAGCGGCCAACAAGATCGCAGCCGATCTCGAAGACGAGCTTTTCGAACATATGCCCGCTCTCGCTGCCGCAAATGTTCGATTTGCCATGGGAAAAGTCGGCGATGAGCATGTCCAGGGTCATCCGCACGGTCACCGCTCTTAGAGTGCAGTAACGGCACGGCTGTGCGGCCATGGGAGCCGACGACCTCTCATCCCCTTCGACCGAAATCTCTGACTGACCGATTGAACAAGGACGGTCTCCATGGCAATAACGGTTTGGACGTTGCGAAGGGAATACCACGCTCCCCTGGGAGGGTAAGACGCTGATATTTTCTGAGTCGGTTAAGCACCGGTTAACCGAATCCTGTGTCCCTAAGCAAAGGATTTGGTATAAGCTGACACAATGGTGAGAAACGATTCCTGGACAGTTCGCCGGCTAGTCAATGTAGGCATCGCAATTGCGATGCTGTTTTTGGCCTTTGCCGCCCATCCGCCAGCCCTCGAAGCAGGCGAATTGCCAGTAACGGTTGTGGCTCATGTACATGAGCGACAATCCAACGAAATCAAGCTTTCCTCACACCATGGCCTGCACCATGACCATCATGCTCAAATGACAACGGAAGACGCCCGCAGCCTTTTGGCGGCAGTTGCTACCCCAACGATTTTTACTCTCGAACGAAAAAGGCGCGGCCTAACCGTTTCCCTTGAACGTCCACCGCGTTCCGCTTGGCGCTAATGCACTGAGCGCGTTCTACTGACGCGAGTAAGCGTCAATTGCAATCCGCTCAGTGTTGAACCGTCGGTCGCCAGATCGACATGTCAACCTACGCGGGAATTTCAAAATGTTCATCGCTGCTGCGCGAGCGCGCAAATCAATCCTAAGTAACTTCCAAGCCATTGGATACGAACCCGCCGGACCAGCATGGCGGTCCATTTGTATGGCCATAAAAAGGGACCTGCAAGCACAACGCCTGCGCCCAAATGTTACAGTGCCCCCACGTCGAAATCTGATCAAATACCTGGGCGTGATGCTTAGGGAGACAGGCTCCCTTCGGCAGACCCTATCGTCAATGCTGCATGACGGCACATGGACGTCCAGCGGCGGCTCGTTCAAGCTGGCCGACGTCCTCGCTTTCGATTTTCTACACGAAGCCGAGGAGCGGCTCAAATCCGGACAGACGTTCCGCTACCTTGAGATCGGCGGCGGCTGGGCCGGTTTTAGGACTGAACCTTCGGCAAAGTCCGTGAATGTCGCGGGACTTGCCAAACATTTGGAGCAGCACCTCGGACGCCGGGCCTTTCTGCACATCACGAACCTCACGCCCTGGCATACCGAATTGCCGGAAGGAGTCACCGAACACCCATTTGTCACCGCTGCCGGACTCTCCGCATTGGAGACGCAAGGCGTCCGGCGCGGAACGTTTGACATCATCTATTCGCAGGCTGCCGCATATTTCGAGCCCGATCTCGGGTCGTTTCTAGCCGCTGCATCGAGTTTGCTGCGAGAAGGTGGGGTTCTGATATTCAACTTCCGGCCTGAAGACAGCGGAACCATTTCAGGATGCGCCCGCGCTAGCGGGCTGATCCTGCGCAAATCGATCAATGCAGGCGGGATGAACGGTGTCGTTATCGCCTTTGAAAAGCCCTTGCAGGTCCACAGGGCGATCGAGGCGGAAAGCGCCGCGGCAGTGATCGACTTGTCTCGCGACTGGCGCGAAGAATATCGTCAACAGGCGAGTTGAAGGCTGCAGGCGCCGGAAGATGTGGACAGCATACGCCGGCGCCTGCGATTTGTTAATGGACGAAAATTTGTGGAGCAGATTAATGAACAGGCGAGCTTTCCTTGTCGGCATCGGAATGGTGGCCGCAACACCAGGGCGTTCATTCGCCCAGACATCTGGCGCAGGCGCGATCGAAGCCAGCGTTGCCCAAATCCAGCAAGAGATTGCGGCCAGAGGCGCCGACGGACGGCCGATATCGGTCAACCTGATTGCTGGATTGATAAAATCCGAGCTTAAGGAGCCCGAAAGGCGGATAGCCGCCTACCGAATAGTACAGAACGTCCCCTATAAGCTGACCGCCTGGAAAGGCGATCCGGACAGTCTCTTCAACCTCGGTCAAGGCGACTGCCGTCACAAGGCTGCGGCCTTGCGTGCACTCATGAAAGCTTTGTCAATCCAGGCGCAACATATTCTCATGGTCTTCGACTGGGCCGATCTTCCCATTCCGGCAGCGATCTTGAGCCATTTGGTGGAAACGCGCAGCTTTCACGACACAGTTGAAATTCAGCAGGATGGTTCGAGCCTTCTGGTTGATCCCACTTGGGACCCGGATCTTGCCAAAGCCGGCTTTCCTGTTCTCACTAACTGGAATGGCGTCGATGCCACCCTCCCAATTACTCCGAAGACAACAGTGATCATTCGCCACGGGGACTTTCCTAAAGGAACCGATCTCTATGCGAAATTTGGCATCAGGTGGCCCGAGCGCAAACGCACCCAGGCCTTCAATCGGGCTTTCAACGCCTGGACCGACGAAGTCCGTGCCCGCAAAGATTTCGCCAAGGGATGAGCGCCACGACAATTCTGGTCGGGACAACGATCACGAGGGCCTTTAACGTCAGTGCAACAGGGCGGTGGTCCAAATCCGGCCAGGAGTTTCTTGATACAGTTTCATCGCCCTGCAACCGAGCCGCCAAAGAATGACCGGATTTCGAATGCAAGCCCTCCATAAAGTCGGCACCTGGCCGGCTCGGATCAGCCATGTATCGTCGACCGGCCTTCGGCTGGAGTGAACTAGGAACCGACAATGAATGTTCTAAGATTCAATGACATGCCAATCATAGCAGTCGCAAAGGGAATGACGGTCGCGGTTTTGACTTTCGCTGTTCTTGGAACAGTCTCCGCTCTCTGGAACAATCCGTTTTTTGTTCGAATGACGCCCACGAGCGGATTTGAAACCACTGCGCTTGCCCTCCAGGCAGTGCTCGTAGGCATTTATGTCGCGATCCCGGTTCGCGGCTGCGCGGTGAAACTGGCCGGCGCAGGCGGAATCGCAAACTTCCTCGGCGTCGCCTGCCCCATCTGTAACAAAATCTTGATGCTTATTTTTGGCGCAAATGCACTTCTGACCTATCTTGAACCCGCGCGTCCGTATTTGGCCGCAGGTGGTGTGCTTGTGACCACATGGGCTGTGCTTCTCCGCTGGAATCATTTTCGGGAGTCTTCTCTATGATGATGCCCGTGGCTCGAGGGCACAACCGTGTTGAGACCCGGACCCGGTCTACACACAGGTGTCTCTTGGCAGGTAAACCTAAGAATGCGCCGGTTCCTCGGGAGCAGGAAAAAGTCGGGGTAACGAGTGTCGTGTAGCTGAGGCCTTTTGCAATGTGGGCTGAGCGGCTTTGACGCAATTGAAGATGAACATCCGGGTGGAACTTATTGACGCGAACGGCAAAGGCAGAAGATCGGAAGCGTCGTTCGCGACCAGGTTCGGTTCCAAGCTCTCGGCCTCTCGTTGCACGAAGGGGCGAGCAACACCGGCCGCAGCAAGAATTGACACAGTTTCAGGCCGACCAGGCAGCGAAGATGGGTCGACGGCGCTCGGCTTGCTACATCGGAAACGTCAAATGTCACATCGTTACAGGGCGAGCGCTGTAAAATCGACAGCCGCGAGACCCCGACGATGGTGCGCGTGCACGAAATGCGCGACGGCTCGGCATTTGCGTCGGGTCACCAGCGTGCGAGGCGTGCCGCCGCTGCGGAGCCAAGAGCGGCAAGGCCCGCGACCGCCAGGCCATACCAAATGGCCACGAAAAGCGGAGAATCGTCAGTGCAATGCAGTGCATAGATCGTCGCCGCAATTCCACCAGCCAGTAGTCCAGCGACCGCCCCGGCGATTCTCGGACTGGCTGGAGCGCCGTGTCGCAACGCCAGCAGAAGAAACGAAAGCGGACCGATGCCGATCACCATGATGAGGATGGTACAGTAAATGTTGCTTTTTCCCATTGCCCGCTCAAGCCAAACCTCGCGAGGAACAGATACTAGGCCGTGTGGACGGATTGGAGCAAGATGAAGCCGGCGGCGAGAGCGACGAAGGAAGCGAAGTTTCGCTTTGTCTTCTCGCACCGTAGCGCGATCCGCTTGAAGCGTTTGATTTTGCCGACGGCCTGCTCGATGCGAGCGCGGCCTTTGTAGAGTGTCTTGGCGAAGAAGGCCGGCTTGTCCTTCTCGTTGGCCTTGTGTGGAATGACGGGAACAATGCCGCGGTCTCGCGCGGCCTGGCGATTGGCCTTGCTGGCATAGCCCTTGTCGCCGATCGCCGCGCGTGGATCGACATCGGGGCCGAGCCCGAGCAGGATGGGAAAGTGCGGTGCGTCGCCTTTCTCGCCGCCGGTCAGGTCGAAGGCGATGGGATGGCCGTCGAAATCGGTCTTCAGATGGATTTTGGTCGAGAAACCGCCGCGCGAGCGGCCGAGCGCCTGGCCCTGCTGCCCCCTTTTGCGCCGGCGGCCGAGACATGCGCACGCACCACGGTGCTATCGAACATCTGCACCAGATGCGCTGACGATGAGAGCGCGGCGAGGTGGTCGAATAAGGTTTCGAACACACCCGCCTTGCTCAGCCGGTCGAACCGTTTCCAAACGCTGTTCCAATTGCCGAAACGCTCCGGCAGCGCCCGCCAGGTGATGTTGTGGACCGAAAAATAGTGCAGAGCCTCCAGGAATAGCCGGTCGTCCCGGCCCTTGGCTCCACGCCGCGGCAGCGAGGCCCGGAACACCTCCAGCGCCACCGCCCAATCCGTTTCCGTCATCTTCGTGGACATCGCCGACCTCCAGAATCAGTCGGCAATCCATGAATCAGACTCGATTCCTCGGCGGAACCCTCAAACCTTTACCTGAGTCAATTCGTCCACACGGCCTAGCTCCAGTATGACGGCGGTGATCAGTAGGGTCGGCGTTACAAAAAATAATGGAAGTGTTTTGCGCCAACTTCCCTCAGGTCGTGAGAGTGTGCGCAACGCACCGAAGGCACTGCCCCCGAGCGTCAGCATGAGCACGAATTTGAACAGTACGCGCACTGTACCGACGGCGGCCACAAAATCCGGCCTCGGTTGGACCGTCACGTGGAATACGACAGCGGCAAGCGCAATAGCCGCGCCCATGGTGCGCCACCATGCCAACGGCAGCGGCGTTCTCGGCCGCCCGACATCCGCCGCAAGCGCGTTTATGAGGTCGCTTGTGTCCATGTGGGCACTGCCTGAACTGATTGTCGGCGATCGCCTATCAGGCCTCGGCGAAGCAAAAGACGAATCTCTGATCGGCTCATCCCACGACTAACCACCTTACTGATTACACATCTCTGCCCAGGACAATGCCGCACGATGAAGAACCCGCTTTTGCGTTCCAGAACGTCGCCTCGTTCCTACTTCGTTGCTAGATGGTCAGTTGTTACGAGACCTGCATATTTTTTGTTCTCACTATGGCGGAGATCGGCCACACCCTCCTTGCGTCTATGCAATATCTGAAACTGTGGCCGCAGCGAATGAACATCCAAACCGACGTGTACCTTCATCTGCCAAGCACCGTGGGGCTGGATGCCAGCGAATATACCGATCCTTCGAACTGGATCGCCATGATTGGGCCAAAATCCGACGGCAAGGCCATCGGAACAACCGCCGGGGACTATGCATAACACCAAAGAGATTGTCGCCGCGCTCGGCAACCAGCCCCCGCTGATCGCGGACGGGCGAAGCGGTCCCCCGGACCGCCGCGAGATTTCGGCCCGTTGGCTGTCCGGCACCTTCCTGACGGGCATCACTTCCAGCGTGCTGATGGGCGTTGCGTTGTTCGCCGCCCTGGACGGCCGCCAGCAGCTCGCTACGCCTCCGGAAATTGCAGGGATAAGCCATCACTCTACCGGCTCTAGTGATGAAGGAGACGTCAAGACCGAGCGGCTGGTGCCGCTGCGCCAGATCGCCAAGGCGAAGGACCGCCGCCGCATGGAAGTGTCGATAGTCACCAAGGTAGGTGACCGCGATGTCATCCACACTATGCCTTTCGTTCAGATCAAGATGACGCTCGCCGCCGGGCACAGTACGAACCGCTCCTATCCCCGTTTTGACCCCATGCAGGTGTTCGGCGATGCCGATGCCGATGTCGAAGCCGCCGCACTCACGCCCGCCGGACAGATATATGGTGCCAAGATCGAGAGCGAGATGAGTCTCAAGACAGCGGATTTCCCACTCGAAACGGCCGCTTTCGACGAAAAGAACGACCTGTCCACCGACGAGGTGGAAAAAGTAGTGCGCGAGACCGGCACCAAGCTCGACGACGGCGCCGTTCAGGTAGCCGCTCTGCACTATGTCGACCCACAACGCTTCGGCGATCAACTCGCCCAACCCATGGCCGGTTCGTATGGCGTGCGAATCGTGCCCGAGAACGTCTCCGTGGCCGCGCGCGCGGAGGGTCAAGACCAGGCACCCGCTTTCGCCGAGGAGATCATCCCCTTCACCAAGGACCGCAACATCGCCGATGCCTTTGCGGATTCGGGGTATACTGGCGTGGACGCTACGGGCATGGCGGAGGCGATCGGCAAACTATTGAACGCTACGGCGCTAAAGGCCGGCACTGTGCTGCGTGTAGGGCTCGAGGTCCGAGGCGATGCCGCCAGCGTGGTGCGCACCAGCGTCTACGACAGAACCCAGCATATCGTTACCATCGCGCTGGACGACCGCGGCCAGTATGTGCCGGCCCAAGAGCCGGAGCCGAACCCCGCACTGCTGACGGCGTTCGACGATTCGCCGCCGATGGTCACACGCGGCAACCTGCCAAGTATCTATGACGGTATCTACCGCGCCTCCTATTCCTACGGCATGTCGAAGAAGATGACACAGCAGGTCATCAAGCTGCTCGCCTCTGACGTCGATTTCCAGTCGCGCCTCAACCCTTCCGATCGGCTAGAAGTCCTGTTCTCGCAACCCGACAGCGACGGCCAGGCGTTGGACGACTCACAGCTTCTCTATGTATCCGCAACAATTGGTTCAGTAACCCGCACATTGTACCGCTTCCAGCTGCAGGACGGCACAATCGACTATTTCAATGAGGAAGGCCGAAGCGCAAAGCAGTTCCTGTTGCGAAACCCAGTCCCTAACGGCCGGTTTACATCCGGCTTCGGCGCCAGGCGCCACCCGGTGTTGGGCTATGTCAAGATGCACACCGGTACTGACTGGGCCGCGCCCATCGGCACGCCGATCATCGCCGCCGGCAATGGCGTCGTCGAGAAGGCCGGCTGGGCCGGCGGCTATGGGAATCAAACCCTTATTCGTCACCCAAATGGCTACGAGACTTCGTACAACCACCAAAACGCAATCGCCAAGGGCATAGCGCCGGGCTCGCGCGTGCGCCAGGGTCAGGTCATCGGTTACGTCGGCAATACTGGGCTCTCAACAGGCGCCCATCTGCACTACGAGTTGATCGTCAACGGCACCAAGGTCGATGCCATGCGCGTGCGCCTGCCAACGGGTCGGGTGCTGAACGGCGACAACCTCGTCGCTTTCAAGCAGGAACGCGACCGCATCGACGATCTGATCAAGCAGCAAGATAGCGATTTATTAAAGGTAGCGAGCACGATCAGTCACGTGCAATAGTATCGAAAGGATTCGGGACCTAAAATCTCCCTTACCCTCATTGATGAACGTCAGCGCGGTGATCCGATGAGTCCTCACAACGTGACCCAGGTCGGCCATGGACGTGCCTAACTCGAAGAAAAACCGGCGCGGAATAAACGGATGGTCGTTGCTGAATGAGCCACGACGGGCGTTTACCGTGATGACGCTGGCCTTGTTGCTTTCCGGTTGCGTTTCGACCGTGCTGGAAGTCGAAAACAAATCCATCCAGCCAATCCCGGCAGCTCTCGTAAGCGACATGACCAAGAAGAACATGTCGCCTGCCGATCCAATTTTGATCCGGATATTTAAAGACGAGAGCGAACTGGAGATTTGGAAGCGCAGCCGGACAGGCCGCTACGAACTTGTCAAGGCTTATCCGATGTGCCGTTGGTCCGGTAAACTTGGACCCAAAACGAAAAGTGGCGACCGTCAGGCTCCGGAAGGATTTTATAGCGTGAATTCGGGGATGCTTAACCCTAACTCACAGTATTACCTGTCATTCAACCTCGGCTACCCGAATAAGCTCGAAGCTGCGCTTGGCTACACAGGCGAAGCGATCATGGTACATGGCGCCTGCTCATCATCGGGCTGTTTCGCGATGACGGACCAGAACGTTGCGGCTATCTATGCTGTGGCGCGTGAGGCGCTCAGAGGAGGTCAAGCGGCTTTCCAGGTTCAGGTGTTACCGTTCCGCATGACGGCCAAGAACATGGCCAGGAACCGGACCAACCCAAATTTTGCGTTCTGGACCAACCTCAAGCAAGGTTACGATATATTTGAATCGCAAAAGCTGCCCCCAAAAGTATCCTTTTGCGGTCGCCGTTATGTCTTCAACGCTACGTTTCAAGAAGGCGAGCCGGCCGACCCGCTGGGCCAATGCCCAGCTTCGATCGACCAATCGCAAACGATAGCGTCCTTGGGGCCGGAAATTGCTCCAAGCCCGCTGACATTCGAGACGGAGGCAAATGTGGTATCGTACCACGCCTATGAAGACGGCGGGATGAATGCAGTATTCCGTCGGATGTTGAAGAACCGAGGGGCGAAAGAATTGTCGAAGATGACATCCCTTACCGCCGTTCCGGTCAGCAGGCCGGAGGCGGCATTGGCCGATCCGCACAATCCCGGCGAATGACTCGCTTGCCACAGCCTGCGCGTTCCGGCAACGCTCAGGCACCGCTCGCGGCAAAGCGCTTGAAATGAAGACAGGGTGGATTGCGGTTTGGCGAGCTATCCCATCAACCTTTTCTGCAAAGCGAAAGCTCCCATTCCGGATATGAGGCCAATCAGGGTCGCCAGCATGGATACCCGCGGTTGGGATATGTTCTCTGACGTAGAAGCCATGTGTACCGAGGTACATTTACCGGGATGGGTTCGCGGAAGCGCTTCGTTTAGCGTCGCAAAGCACCGAGTGATTTAGGACAAACTTCGTAACCTGGTCGCCTTGGTTTTGCCCCCTGCTCGAGGCAATGGGAATTCAGCGCCATATCCCGGTGAAAACCAACACGAATATGAAGGTAGCGAAATGACATCGGAAAAGAGTGAAATCAGTCGACGAACCGCCTTTTTTGTTACGATAGCGGCAGCGGCAACGATGTTTGGCAGTTCGTCCCGGGCGGCGAGCATAAAATTCAGGACGCTGACGAGTTTTCAGCTGGCAGAAATGTTAAAGAAGAAGGACTTCCTCTTTATAAACGTCCACACGCCTTATGAAGGCGAGATCAAAAATACCGACGCTTTTATTCCGTTCGATAAAATTGCAGACGATCTTGACAAGTTGCCGAAAGAAAAGACTGCCAAGATCGTGCTCTATTGCCGCAGCGGACGTATGAGCGAGATTGCAGCGCGAAAGCTGGCTCAACTCGGCTTCAATCAAGTATTTCACTTGTCGGGTGGAATGATCGATTGGCAAAAGAGCGGCTATAAGATCCTCGAAAGGTAGCTCTTTGGCTGGCACGGCCGAAACCCGCATCATGACATCGTGATGGGCGTTCCGTCCAGAGCGTCCCGGATTTTGCGGACGTCGATCGTTTGAGCCCGCATTGCGTCATCGATCCAGCGCATGCTCCCGATACCAGCGGCGCAAGGCGAATGGCCAAGGCAACGAGGCTCGCTGCTGCCCTGTTGGCGCGGAGGTGTGGGTACACACCGACGAGACAGCCGGTGGCAGACCGTATGGAAAGCGCGCAATGAACAGCATGGCCATCGGGCCTTTCGTCTTCGCTTCAGAGCATGCGGCTGGCCATGGTTGCCATAGGCACTGATCGCGGCCCGTCTTAACCGACAGCGATGTTCGACATGGCCGGATCGGGGATGACGACAACCGGGCTTCCATCCCTGACTTCACCATAGAGGTGGATGATATCCTGATTGAGCAGGCGAATGCAGCCGGACGACACCGCCTTGCCGATGGAAAAAGCCTCCGGCGTTCCATGCAAGCGATAAAGTGTGTCGCGCCCACCTTCATGGATATAGAGCGCGCGTGCGCCGAGCGGATTGTTCAGGCCCGGGTCCATGCCGCCATTGGCAATGCTGTAGGGTTCCAGCGAGGGGTTGCGCGCCACCATGCTGTCGGGCGGCGTCCAGCGCGGCCATTTGCGCTTGTAGGCGACAATCGCCCGGCCGGACCACGCGAACCCTTCGCGTCCGACACCGATCCCGTAGCGGATTGCACGACCACCCGGCTTCACATGGTAGAGATATTTGGCTGGCGTATCGACAATCAGTGTGCCGGGCTTTTCATGCGTGGGATAGTCGATCTCGGTGCGCCAGAATTTCCGGTCAAGCTGAGCGATCTTCACCGCCGGAATCGAAAACTGCTCATCTGGTATTGCCGCATACATCAGGGGGGAAACTGGCTGTGGTTCCGCCACTGGCGCTACCGTCGGAGCCGGTGGCTGCGTGGAAACGCAACCTGCCAGCGCCATGGTGCTGGCACCGACTAGGAAGGAGCGCCTTGTTACGGCATTGAAATATCTCTGCTTGCTCACCGTTTCCGGCCCTCTCATTGATTGCATTCGATTGACTCAAGAGCCAGGATAGACCTTAAGCTAGCCTTAAGTTTGAAGGAATTTTTATGGTGACTTCCAGCTGTGCCCAGATAGTGCACCGAGAGCTTTTTGCCTCGTTAAGAAAACAGCTCCCAAACCGCTTCGCATCCAGCAGCTCGAAACAGCCCCATTGACCGAGCCTCATCCTAGGAATGGAAATGATTTCTTAACCAAGATGCTATTCATCTCAATGTCGGATAAGGCTGGCGGCGTGATTGTGGACCCTTGGATAAATCCCGTACCTTGCTAGGGAATCGTACAGTTGGCGGTGAAGTCGAATGTGTCAAGAATAGGCCTCTTTGATCTTGGCAAAGACGTCGGGGCGCCGATGACCAGCCTCAAAATGTGCAAAGTATAAACTTGTCTGAAAGTCTACAAACCGCGCAGAACAGTTTCCACGGCTGGATGCGGTTTCATGCCATTCTGGTTGCGCTCCTTTGCATGGGCGTTACCAGTGCGTTTGCGGAAACGCGCTCCCTGAAGATTCATCACCTTCATACAGGCGAGAAGGCCGAGATCGTTTTCAAGCGCAATGGGCGCTACGATCAGGCCGGCCTGAAGAAAATCAATGTCATCCTGCGCGATTGGCGTCGCAACGAGCCGATCAAGATGGACCCGCGCCTGCTCGACCTGGTCTGGCAAGCCTATCGTGCCAGCGGCTCAAGCGACTACCTCAAGGTGGTCAGCGGCTATCGTGCTCCGGCGACCAACGCGATGCTGCGCAGCCGCTCGAAGGGCGTCGCTCAGAAAAGCCAGCATATGGTGGGCAAGGCGATGGACTTTTTCCTGCCCGACGTGCCGCTGAAAAAGCTGCGCGACATCGGCCTCAGGATGCAGGGCGGCGGTGTCGGCTACTACCCGACCTCGGGCTCGCCCTTCATCCATCTCGACGTCGGCAATGTGCGCCACTGGCCCGGCATCAGCCGCCAGGAACTGGCGCGCGTGTTCCCGGACGGCAAGACGCTGCACGTGCCGTCGGACGGCAAGCCGCTGCCCGGCTACGAGCAGGCGCTCGCTTCCTACAAGGCGCGCAAGAGCAGCGGCAACACGGCGATCGCGCTGGCCAGCGTCGGCGGCGGCACCAAGAAATCCGGCGGCCTTTTTGCCGCGCTGTTCGGCGGCGGCGCCGATGCCGAGGAAGATGTCGCCGATGTCGCCTCGGCGGCGCCCGCGCCCAAGCAGGCG
>Ga0066256_1000331_pt1 | contig 167738 bp, 146 predicted proteins | sample ThiBio_1000_biof_FD_87107 | JGI IMG/M metagenome (GOLD analysis project Ga0066256, IMG submission 87107) | Wastewater bioreactor microbial communities from Cape Town, South Africa - Thiocy_expt_1000_biof (version 2) | ecosystem: Engineered > Bioreactor > Thiocyanate-remediating >...
AGCTTCTCGGCTAATTTCAATAAACCCATCTTGGGTTGAATGAGCTTTTGCGTTGTTGTCATCTTTTTAATCGTTTACAGTTATTAAATTTACTAATAACTGTCAGATTAAATCTAAACTTCTACATATTATTATCGTTTTTGAGAAGGTTTTGCAATTTCCCTTCTGGAAGGGACCATATTTTATTTTCCCAAAAATCACTTGTAATTAACCATTGTTCGTTCGATGAAAAAGAGATTTTATGAATGTTTTTTTCATTTTTTAGAAAATTAGCCTCCTGACCTGTTGTCAGCGACAAAAGCTTGTGTGTTCTTCCATTGTCTATAACTAGCCATCCTGATTTTGGAGAAAAGTAAACATTCCTGATATTAGGTTCGTTATCTAAAAAATCCATTGATTTTCCATCTGAAAGCGACCATACTCTATTTTGATGCTCTCTGCTTATTGTAATTAGCCATTTACCATCTGGAGAGAATATTGCGGTACCAATTTTTTTTTCACTTTTTAGAAATTCAAGAAGTTCACTCTCTTGGATATTCCATAGACGACATGTATTCTCTTTGAGGTCTCCTGCCAATATCCACCTTGTACCATTATAAAAAATAGAAAATGGAGCCTCAATTGGAGCTTTAAAAACCTCTAAGTATTGATGGTTATTGCTTTTATTAAAATTTTTTTCAATTTTTTCTTTGATTAGTTGCCTAATATTTTGATCTGAAGCATTTTTAAGAGATTCAGTCATCATGCGTATACCTTGTGACGGTGTTGTTTTCTCCGCCTCATAAGTCCAATATGAAGCATTGATATCTTTCGTTTTAGCTTCTGCTAAAGCAGCATATTCATCTTTTGTTTTTAAAACAAATGTTTGTCTAAAAGAATTTTGTTGAAGTGTTAAAGTTCTGTCTATCAAACCTTGAAGCACTTTTTTATTTTTTAAATAAAACTTGTTATCATTTACACTAGTTAAGCAAATTTTATTTAATGAATCATATTTAGCATTCAAATATTTGGGCTGTGTGCTATCAAATCGTAAATCTGATAAACGAAATCCTAAATACAAATCAAAACGGTCCGTACTTGTTTGTGTTACTTTCTGTATCTGATTGAATATATTTACTGTCTTATTGGTAATATTATTTCCGTTTCCAACTATTATATTACTCTTCTCACTATTTATAATTTCAACCTTTTGAGCTAAGGATGTTTTTACTAAAAAGAAAACAGTTACGGAAAGTATAATTTTCATTTGTTGTCAATTTTGTTACTGTCTCCAACAACTACTATTGTTTCTGGGCTACTATCAATACTTACACTAATTTCTCTTGGCTTTGATTTACTTGAATCGCTAACATTTTCAGCTTTACTTTTCGAAATATTCCAAAACTCTCGAATATTTTTGAAGAAAGTAGCCACTCCAATAATTACCACTCCAATTAATATAACTATAGCTATTAATGGAATATTCTTTAGTTTATGGATTAATTTATCATAATAAGTTAACTCTTTATTGTCTGTAGATTTGTTTTTTGTTTTTCTGTTTTGATTACGTAATGACATGTTAAATTTATTAAAATAATTCAGAGATGAATGCTATTCCCGAAGCCAAAGGTTTCTATTAATTTACGCGTAATTAACAGGGCTTATTGCAGAAGTGGTCTTAGTATTCCGTCTGTTCAGAGCTCTGTTGATAAAGATTTAAAAGTACAAGTTAAAAATAAAAAGGCCAATTACATTCTTGCATTTCGTCAAGCTTGTACTGAAGCCTACCATGACACAACATGGCTTTTGCTGTAAATGACGTTCTCGCCACGCACACCATTCTGGTGTTGCCTCCCTGCGGCATAATTTAAGTTTTTCGCAGTGCCTTTGTTGTATTTTTACTCAAAATATTCTTATGCGTATCATCCTTTCCATTTATATACTTATGTGTTTTTCATTAAACACCTACAGCCAGCTTACTGCCAAAGCTATAGATGATCTTGTTGAACGTTCGATGAAGGCGTTTGATGTGCCGGGTATAGCGGTAGGTATTATTAAAGATGGAAAAGTAGTACATGCGAAAGGCTACGGTGTTCGCTCATTGAATACCAAACAAAAGACAGATGAAAATACTTTGTTCGGCATAGCATCTAACAGTAAAGCATTTACGGCTACAGCACTGGGTTTACTGGTTGACCAGGGAAAAATTAAATGGGATGATAAGGTGAGAGATTATATTCCCGAATTTAAATTGTATGATCCTTATGTTACGGAAGAATTTACCATCCGCGACCTGCTTACGCACCGCAGCGGTTTGGGACTAGGCGCCGGCGACCTGATGATATTTCCTGACTCTTCCAACTTTGAGCTGAAAGATATTATTCATAATCTCCGCTATCTTAAACCTGTTTCAAGTTTCCGTTCAAAGTATGATTATGACAACAACCTGTATATTATTGCCGGCGAAGTGGTAGCTCGTGTTACCGGTAAAAGCTGGGATGATTTTGTACAGCAAAATATTATTGATGTAATAGGCATGACGAAAACAGCCACATCATATAACAGGTTAAAAGATAAAACCAATATTATTGATGGTCATGCGCCGGTGGATGGAAAAGTAGAGGCAATTGACAGGAATATTTTCAGGCTTGGCGCAGCAGCAGGCGGGTTAAACTCGAATATAACTGACCTGTGTAAATGGGTGCAGTTGTGGTTAAACAGAGGAAAATATGGAGATGGTTTGAGCAGGCAACTGTTTTCAGAAAACGTATACCGGGAAACAACTTCACCGCAAACTATTGTTCCGGTTTGGGCGCCGGGAGCATATAATACGCATTTTGCGGCTTATGGTCTGGGCTTTTTTTTGAGTGATGAAAAAGGATATAAAAGAATTACACATACCGGTGGGCTTGCAGGAGTTGTTACGCAGATCACTATGTTTCCTGAATTGAATTTGGGTATTATTGTTTTAACCAACCAGCAGGAAGGCGGAGCATTTACCGCTATTACTAACCAGATTAAGGACAGTTATTTTAGTATAAAAGGAACAGACAGGGTTGCGGAATATTCCGCCAACAGGCAACAGCAATTGGCATCAGCAAAAAAAATAACGGATTCTATCTGGAATGACATAAAAATAGTGCAGCAATCTGCCAAAGAAGAAGTTGATTTTAATATGTATGCAGGCACATATACAGACCCCTGGTTTGGTGATGTGGTGATCTCGATGAAAAATGGCAAGCCCTGGTTTGATTCCAAACGCTCATACAAACTAACCGGTGAAATGTTTTATTACAAGGGAAATACCTTTGTGATAAAATGGAATGACCGTAGTATGGATGCCGATGCCTTTGCGAGTTTCGTATTGGATGAATCGGGAAAAGCTGTTGGTTTAACGATGAAAGCCATATCTCCTTTAACTGATTTCAGCTACGATTTCCAGGATCTTGATTTTAGGAAGGTGGAGTAGGAGTTATTCGCGGATGCATGAATATATTTTCTTGTGAAAGCATTTATTGTTCGCGCATTCTGCACAACCATTAAACAAGGGAATTAAGGATACTGAATAATTGGCCTAAATATTTCTTAACTCCTTAATGTTTGTAGCCCTGAATCACCCCGCACACGCGGAATGCTTAAATTTGCAGCTATCTTCTTTGCAAAAAGCCAATCGCTTTCACCATATCGTTATGTAATACCCTGTCTTCTGTATTAAATGAAACTTCCTTCCTGAATTCGCTGACAACATTTTCAACAGCATCAGAACTTCTCAGCGGTCGCCTGAACTCCAGTGCCTGTGCAGCGCTTAATAATTCAATGGCTAAAACCTTTTCCGTATTTTGAATGATCCGCAAACATTTTGTGGCGGCAGTAGCACCCATGCTCACATGATCTTCCTGGTTATTGGAAGAAGAGATAGAATCTACAGAAGCAGGAGTGGATAGCTGTTTGTTTTCGCTAACAATTCCTGCAGCGGTATATTGCGGTATCATAAAACCGGAGTTTAACCCGGGATCTTTCACCAAAAACATAGGTAATCCTCTTTGCCCGCTGATGAGCTGATAAATTCTCCTTTCAGAAATATTAGATAGCTCACTCATTGCGATACTTAAAAAATCCAAAGCCAGCGCCAATGGCTGTCCGTGAAAGTTCCCGCCGCTTAATATCGTATCATCATCAGGAAATATATTCGGGTTATCAGTAACCGAATTAATCTCCCTGAGAAAAATGCTTTTCACATATTCAAATGTATCTATCGTTGCGCCATGCACCTGCGGCACGCATCTGAATGAATAAGGATCCTGTACCACTTTGTTTTTATGAAACGAAATTTCGCTTCCCTGTAAATATGCTCTTATTGTTTTAGCAACGGCAACCTGCCCGGCATGCGCACGGATCTCCTGTATTTTTTCGTCAAAAGGTTCAGGTGAACAATCAAACGCATCGAAAGAAATAGCGGTTATAAGATTAGCCCAACGGATCAACCGGTCGCATTGCACCAAAATATACATACCATAGGCCGACATAAATTGTGTGCCATTGATCAACGCGAGCCCTTCCTTGCTTTGCAGGTGTATCGGTTGCCAGCCTTTTTCTTTCCAAACCGCAGCTGTTGTTTTCTTTTCACCATTATACCAAACTTCACCAAGCCCAATCAGTGGCAAACTCATGTGGCTCAATGGCGCCAGATCTCCGGAAGCGCCAAGAGAGCCCTGTGTATAGATCACCGGCAAAATATTTTCGTTATGCATTTCCGTCAGCCGTTTCACTGTATCTATCTGCACTCCGGAATAGCCGTAGCTCAACGATTTTATTTTTAAAGCCAGCATGAGCTTTACAACAGGTAATGGAACTTCTTCTCCTATACCACAGGCATGTGACATGAGCAGGTTTACCTGCAACTGTTCCACCTGTGCTTCATTTATTTTTACATTTTGCAAAAAGCCAAAGCCGGTATTGATGCCATAATACAACTTATCCGTTTGCTGCATCAGTCTGTCGAGATATTCCCTGCATTTTACAATACGTTCATGCGCATCAAAAGTGATAGACACATCCTGGTTGTATGCAATAAGATTTTTTACCTGTTCAAAATCTATGGGATGCCTGTCAAGCGGGAGATAGTTGTAACTCATATTACAAAGCTAATGAAAAGCAATCTGCCCTAATTGCCCCGCCCTTAAGGGCGGGGCAATTAAGGCAGGGCAATTAAGTTTCCATTACTTCAACTTCATATCAGTAATAATTCCCTGTATGCGTTTATCTAATTCAGCATTTACTTTGTCATAATCAGCAGTGCCTGCTAATTTGGTATTTACGCTGAAGTAAAATTTGATTTTAGGCTCAGTGCCAGAAGGACGTGCGGAAATTTTACTGCCATCTTCCAGTATAAACTGTAACACGTTTGATTTGGGTAATTTAATTTCCCATTCTTTGCCTGTTTGCAGGTTCTTACCTTTCTTTAATTCATAATCAAGCAATTCAACAACCTGTGAACCGTTTATTGTCTGAGGTGGATTGTCGCGGTAAGATTGCATCATCTCTGCTATTTCTTCCTGCCCGCGCATACCTTTTTTGGTAATTGAAATAAGGCTTTCTTTAAAAAAGCCATACTTCACGTACAGTTCAACCAATTGCTCAAAAAGGCTTTTGCCGTTTTCTTTTGCATAAGCAGCCATCTCACACAAAATGGCTACAGCGCTAACTGCATCCTTATCTCTTAATTTAGAGCCAACCAGTAAGCCATAACTTTCTTCTCCACCAATAATATAATCTTCAACACCTTCTTTTTCTTTGATCAGCTCCGCGATCCATTTAAAACCGGTGAGTACATTGTAACATTTTACACCATTTTCTTTTGCAAAGCGATCAATCATATCCGTGGTTACAATAGTTTTCACCACCATATCATTCGGCTTGGCAATACCTTTTGATTTACGGGCTTCTATCAGGTAGCTGAAAGCAAGCAGGGCGGTTTGGTTACCGTTTACCAGCAGCCATTCTCCTTTTGTATCCTTAATAGCAATACCCACCCTGTCAGCATCAGGGTCTGTACCCAACAGAATATCCGCATCAATAGCTTTCGCTTTTTTTAAGCCAATGCTCATGGCTTCACTTTCTTCCGGATTGGGATATACCACGGTTGGGAAATTACCATCAGGTTCTGCCTGCTCTTCTACAATTGTTACATTGGTAAATCCATATCTCTTTAATAATTCGGGCACAAGTTTTATACCTGTTCCGTGAATAGGAGTATATACAATTTTCAGATCGTGCTGTTTGGCAATTACATCAGGATACACGCTTAATCCCTTAGCCATTTGCCAGTATGCTTCGTCAAGATCTTTGCCAATTAAAGTGATCCTGCTTTCGCCACCGTTCCATTTTACATCGTCAATAGAAGCGATTTTATCTACTTCGGCAATTACGTTTTTATCATGCGGCGGCACCAATTGCCCGCCATCATTCCAGTATGCTTTATAGCCATTGTATTCTTTAGGGTTGTGTGATGCAGTGCACACTACACCGCCCTGGCAACCCAGGTGGCGGATAGCAAAAGACAGTTCAGGTGTGGGGCGCAATGCTTCAAATAAAAAAACTTTAATGCCGTTTGCAGCCATTACGTTGGCAGTTATTTCTGCAAACTGGCGGCTGTTATTACGACTGTCATGTGCAATAGCCACACGAATTTCACCACCTGGATATGTTTTGTTGAGATAATTGGCAAAGCCCTGCGTAGCCATGCCAATGGTGTATTTATTAACACGATTGGTACCTACGCCCATAATACCTCTTAGTCCGCCTGTACCAAATTCAAGGTTGCGGTAAAAAGCGTCTGTGAGCTCATCAGGATTTTCTGCCTGTATTTTTTTTAGTGCTGCTTTGGTAGCATCGTCAAAACTGCCGGTTAACCAGGTGTCTATTCTTTCTTTTATTTTAGCATCCATATTATGGGTATTATTATTTGCAATCATGTTTGTTATCCGAATATCGGTTAAATAAGTAAAAAAGCAAACTATTCCAGCCAGGCGCCGGTTATTTTTTCATTATTATCAACTTCTACAAAAATATGTTCCTGCAATGTTGTTGCCACAGCAAAGCCAATATAGTCTGTATGTACCGGGAAAGTTTTATGCGTTCTGTCAACAAGGGCAAGTGTCTGAATTTTTTTTGGTTGATCTTTTAAGAAGGGCTGTAAAGCATACAGCATGGTTTTGCCGCTATTGGCAACATCATCAATTACAATTACGACCGCGTTATCAAAGTTTGGAGTTTTGCTCAAGGTAATTTTGCGCGGAAACCTTTTATCATCAATTTCCATTTCTATAATATCAATTTCCCCTTTGAATATAGTTGAAAGTAAAGTTTTTAGCCGCTTTGCAATTACCACACCATTATCTTTTATACCCGCAAACAATAATTTTTCTTCACCAACATTACGTTCCGCTATTTCGTAAGCCATGCGCTGCAGCTTTTTTGCCACCTGCGCTTCTGTTAAAATATAGTTTTTCATCCTCCGTTATTAATCTTGCCAAAACTAAGTGGTATTGCTGAATAAAACAATTCGTACTAAACATCTTATCTTAGCGTTACATCCACTGAAATGATGCAGTTTATTCCGCAAATACTGTTTATTATAGCCGCTGTGGCTGGCATTGGTTTGTTTGCCAAACGATTACTTGAGATACGTAAGAATATATTGTTGGGCAAAGATGCTGATTACTCGGATCGTTCTCCGGAGCGCTGGAAAAATTTGTTATTACTTGCATTCGGGCAAAAGAAAATGTTCCGTAATCCGTTGGTAGCTGTTCTGCACTTTTTTGTATATGCCGGGTTTATTATCATCAATATAGAAGTGCTGGAAATAATACTCGATGGCGTATTGGGTACTCATCGTTTGTTTGCACCGGTTTTGGGCAATATTTATACGGCACTGATTGATGCATTTGAAATACTGGCAGTGCTGGTAATATTTGCCTGTGCTGTTTTTTTAATACGCAGAAATATTTTAAAGCTAAGGCGTTTTATCAGCCATGACCTTGATGGTTGGCCCAGGGGTGACGCTAATTATATTTTGATAACTGAAATTGTTTTGATGTGTTTGTTTCTTACCATGAATACATCAGACCTTGTTTTGCAATCACGGGGTTATGGCCATTATGCAGCGCACAGTACTGGTCAATTTGTTATATCGGGTTTGCTCACCCCAATATTTTCCGGTTTTAGCGATGGAGCACTTGTCGCAATTGAGCGTACCTGCTGGTGGTTGCATATACTCGGTATTCTTGCTTTTATGAATTATCTTCCTTATTCAAAACATTTACATATAGCGCTGGCTTTTCCCAATGCCTATTATGCAAGGTTATTGCCTAAGGGAGAAATGATAAACATGCCGGCAATACAAAATGAAGTACTGTACGCCATGCAGCCCGACCAGGCGCCACCCGCTGACCCCAACGCACTACCGCCTAAATTCGGTGCTAAAGATGTATTTGACTTAAGCTGGAAAAATTTGCTCGATGCATACTCCTGCACTGAATGTGGAAGATGCTCAGCGGCATGTCCTGCTAATATTACAGGTAAGGCATTGTCGCCAAGAAAGATCATGATGGATACACGAGATCGTGTAGAAGAGGTTGGGAAAAATATTGCCGCAAACGGCAGTTTCAAAGATGATGGCAAAACTTTATTGCACCATTATATTTCTGTAGAAGAATTGCGTGCCTGCACTACCTGCAATGCCTGTGTGGAAGAATGTCCAGTTAGTATCAGTCCGCTGGAAATTATATTGGAACTGCGCCGTTCGCTGATAATGGAAGAAAGCAATGCGCCCCAGGAATGGAATGTGATGTTCTCTAATATTGAAAATAATTTTGCACCCTGGAAGTTCAGCCCGGATGACAGGGATGGGTGGGTGGGGGTATAGTTTATCGTTTGTGGTTTATGGTTTGTAGTGCTTGCCCGAATCTGTAATTTTATATTTGAAACAGCTTAAAATTAAAGCCTGACCTCAAACAATAAACTACAAACCACAAGCTTCCAATACTACTCCTTCTTTCCCATCACGCTCAGATTCACGGTTAGTTCATCGGCCATGGTAATACTTCCGCCTCCAACAGTATAATCCCTGCGGTTGATTTTAAATTCTCCTTCAAATAAATAATCATCAGCTTTGGCGGTTGCTTTAAAAGGAAAAGAGATCTCTTTGGTTACGCCCTTAATGGTGAGTTTTCCGAATACAAATAAGTAATCTTTATCGGTGCTGGTAGTGATTTTTGTAGAAACGAAATGTATCTGCGGGTATTTATCGGCATCAAAATATTCGTCCTTCCGTAAATGATTGTCACGTTGATCTATTCCGGTGTTGACGGTTTTTGTATCAATGGTTACATCAAATTCAGAGCTGTTTAAATTGTCAGGACGAAATACTATTTTCCCTTTGAGCCCGGAAAATGTTCCATTTACATTTACCCCAAAATTTCTGATCTTAAATTTTATTGCTGAACCTTCATCAACAGGTTTATATTGCTGGGCAGTGAGCAGATTTACAAACAGGAGAAAAATGCTTGTAAAAAATATTTTCATAATTATCGATTTAAACAAAGATATTTTTCTATTTGTTAATGTATTCTTTAAACTAAAGGAAATAATTTTAAGATAATATTTTATTGGTTACTGCAACTTCAGTGCAAACGCATCTAAATTTGCCTAAAAACAGTATGTGCAAGAAAATCATTTTTCTATGAACATAGTAATCGCTTTCTCTTTACACTCATACTGCAAGTACATAATCTGCTTTATGATCAATTATCTTTTCAGCAATTTGTTGCCGATAATCCATTGCATCTATGTTAATAATAGGCCCTTCCAGTGCTAATAAATCCAGCAATGCAGGAATAGGAGTGATCTTATTGCTTTTCTCATCAGTAAGGGGTTGGAATAGTCTGTTGCCTGTTCCCCAAAACAACCAATTGTCAGCGGAGTTAATAGTAGTAAATATTTTATCATACAATGCCTAAGGTTAGGTAGAATTTAAGTAGTCGATTTATACAATACTTATCCCTGTCATCTTCCTGTATAAATCTACGGCATACAGGTCCGTCATGCCCGCTATAAAATCTGTTACAGATTGCAGGTTGGTAAATAATGCTGATGGCTCATTGCTTATTACAAATTGCGGCGGAATAAGGTTTCTTAATTTTTTAGCTTTAGTGCTTGCCGGGTTCATAACCGCATATACAAATTCTTTTAGCAGGTAGCCGATTATATTATAACCTGCCAATTCAATTTCCACTACTGAGCGATGATTGTAAATATTTGTCCTGGAATAATCATCAATCTGTTTAATGATATATAATTGTTCGGGTGGAAGCAGGTCAATCAGTGATTGGTGTAATGTGCCTGAAAGCAAATTTGCCTCCTGTTCCATAAATATATCTGAGAGTTTATGCACCAGCAGGTTAATGATCCTTGCGCGAAGGAACTGGATCTTTTTGTTATCGTCTTTAATTTCTGTAAACGTTTTTTCAATTTTTTCCCTGGCGTCATAACCTTCTTCCTTATCGAAAAATGCGAGAAAGAAAGCAGCTATCTGTTCAATGGAGATAATGCCGAGCTTGAATGCGTCTTCAAAATCAATAATACGGTAACAGATATCATCAGCCGCTTCTACCAGAAAAACAAAGGGATGCCTTGCATATACATTTTCATTTTCACGCAGTTTTGGAATGCCAAGTATATTGGCAAGATGCTTATAGGTATGCAGTTCTGTAGAAAAGAACCCGGATTTTTTGGTGACCAGGTCTGGTTTTGTAAAACCGCTTAATGAATCGCAGGGGTATTTTACAATACTTGCCAGTGTAGCGTAGGTTAACTGAAAACCGCCCTGTTTGTCTTCATTAAAATTATGGGTAAGCGTACGGAAGGCATTGGCATTGCCTTCAAAATACAGCAGGTCTTTTTGCTGAGCTTTGCTTAGTTCATTGTCAAATCTCTTTTTAGCATCGCCTTCCAGTTCGTTAAAAAATATACGGATAGCATCTTCGCCGCTGTGCCCAAAGGGAGGGTTGCCAATATCATGTGCCAGGCAACCGGCAGCAATTACAGAAGGCAACTCATAGCGGTAAAACTCTTTGAATTGTTCCGGTTCGTTTAAGTATTTGTCAGCTATAAGGTCTCCGGCGGCCTTGCCCAGGCTCCTGCCCACGCTCGATACTTCAAGGCTATGCGTTAAACGGTTATGCACAAATACAGCACCGGGCAAAGGAAATACCTGTGTTTTATTTTGTAATCTTCTGAATGCCGAAGAAAAAATAATGCGGTCATAATCACGCACAAAAGATGTTCTTATATTTTGCGGCGATGTTCTTTCTTTAAATTCACTTCCGCTGCGTTGGGAACTGTAGAGCTGCTGCCATTTCATAGAGGTGCAAGATATAGATCATTCTTCTAATCACTGCTGTACAAATTCCACTGGCTGATTAGTAATAACTCACCGTAAGCCCGCCCACATGAGATTTAGAGCTAAAAGCATATTGCAGTGAGCGGAACAGTCTTGTATAGTCTTTAAAAAATCAAGGTTAATTATTCCATCAAACCGGAGAAACATCATAAATACATTTTGTAAGTAATAATTGCCATTCATACAATAGCGCCTCAAAACCCTTTTATAAGTGCAGCGGTATAAGAAAAGGATATGTCAATTTGTGTGCATAATAAATTTTGTAATAAAAAGAATGAAAATGAAACTAGAAAGTATGGTTTTAACCATGGTAGTGGCAGTAATATTTACATCGTGCGAAAAGGATAATATTACAGGACGGGGTACAGTACAAACAGAAACCAGGGAGGTAGGTGCGTTTACCAAAGTATCTGTAGAAGGCTCAACTGATATACATATTACGCAGGGTAATAGTTTTAAAGTATCTGTTAAGGCGTATGATAATTTATTGCCCTATTTGGTAACATACGTTGAGAACGGAGCATTGGTAGTTAAATATGAGCATACTGCAAACGTAAGAAATGATAATTCAGAAGTATTTATTACAATGCCTGTCCTGGAAGGGCTAAGTACTAAAGGTAGTGGAGATATTGATGTGAAAGGAGCATTTGAGCATACACCATTTTTTGATGCAAGCATTAGCGGATCTGCTGATATAAGTATTGAAAATGCTGTTGCTGAAAAATTGCAGCTTTCAATTTCGGGTAGTGGCGACTTTAATAGCTTCGGGTTTTCTATTAAAGAGGCTGATGTTAAAATATCCGGCAGCGGGGATGTTGAAATAACAGTAAATGAAAAATTGAAAGCAAAAATAAGTGGCAGCGGGAATATTTATTATAAAGGTGATCCTGCTGTAATAGATGATAATATAAGTGGCAGTGGCAAACTGGTACAAAAATAAGATACGGTTCGGGATGGAGTTTTGGTTATGTGCGAAGCCTGAGGGCTTCGCATTTTTTATGCTTTTTGCCTGCTGTGCGAAGTCTCCAGACTTCGCACAGATTATGTTCTTCAGAGACGCTGTCTCTGTAAATGATGCTACCGTTAATGTGGCTTGCCTGCGCTATGCTGAATAGTATTGCCGGAGGCACAAGTGTGTGACACAACAGGCGCTGATAGTAGCAATACAGCCGGTAACATAATCATTCAATCCTAATATTTTTAGTATCTTCGCTAACTTTTTATGGCAAAAACTAAAGATAAGGGCGTGCAGGATGATCAGTTGGTCACTCCCGGCCATGAGCATATAGACGTATTTGGCGCAAGGGTTCATAATCTTAAAAATATTGACATCAGCATTCCGAAAAATAAGCTGGTGGTGGTAACAGGTATCAGCGGCAGTGGTAAATCTTCGCTGGCATTTGATACCATTTATGCGGAAGGGCAGCGTAGGTATATGGAAACCTTTGGCGCTTATGCCCGCCAGTTTATTGGCGATATGGAGCGCCCGGATGTAGATAAGATCACAGGACTTTCGCCGGTGATTTCCATTGAACAGAAAACTACCAACAAAAATCCACGCTCAACCGTAGGAACCGTAACCGAAGTTTATGATTTTTTGCGGCTGTTATTTGCAAGAGTGGGAGAAGCATACTCTTACAATACAGGCAAACGAATGGTGAAATGGAGTGAAGAAGAAATTGTAGAAAATATTTTCAAAAAATTTAAAGGGCAAAAAATTTCGATACTGGCGCCGCTGGTGCGTGGCCGTAAAGGGCATTACCGAGAGCTGTTTGAAGAGATACGCAAGAAAGGATTTTTAAAAGTGAGGATTGATGGTGAGATAAAAGATATTACTGCTAAAATGCAGGTTGATCGTTATAAAATTCATGATATAGAAGTGGTGATTGACCGCTTGAAAGTGGATGATGAATTTAAAGTCCGGATCAGCCAGAGTGTGCAGCAGGCATTAAAGATGGGTAAGGACCTGTTATTTATCAGTCCTGCTGAAGGAAAAAATCCAACAGATGCTTCTTATAGTAAAATGCTGATGTGTGAAGATACCGGCATTTCTTATGAAGAGCCTTCGCCCAATAGTTTTTCATTCAACTCACCGTATGGCGCCTGCCCGGTTTGTAAAGGATTGGGGTCGGTGTACCAGGTAAGTATGGAAGCGGTTATACCTAACCGTGAGTTAAGCATAAATGAAGGTGGCATTGCCCCACTGGGCGAAGAAAGAGACGCGTATATATTTAAGCAGGTACAGCAGTTTGCTAAAAAAAATAAAATAAGTCTTGATAAGCCTGTAAAGGACCTGCCGGAAAAATCAATGAACTTATTGTTGTATGGTGATGAGGCCGGCGTTGAGAACATGGATGTAAATTTTGATGACACACCAACTAATGGCAATATATACCTTACGGAATTTGAAGGTATAGTAAACCAGTTGAAGCGCTGGTTTGCCGGCGGCACAAGCGAGGGTATACAGCAATGGGTGGAGCAATTTATGGAATTGAAAACCTGTGAAGCATGTAACGGTGCGAGATTGAAAAAGGAAAGCCTTTGGTTTAAGGTGGATGGAAAGAATATATCGGAACTTAGCGAGTTGAACCTTGATGAATTGATGCGCTGGTTTGGCGGTATAGAAAAAAGATTATCAGATAAACAGAATGCCATTGCTAAAGATGTATTAAAAGAAATACGGGAAAGACTGGGGTTTTTGCTGGATGTTGGGTTAACTTACCTTACGCTTAACCGCGCATCAAGAACATTGAGTGGCGGTGAATCGCAGCGCATTCGGCTGGCAACACAGATCGGCTCCCAGTTGCAGGGCATTACCTATATACTGGATGAACCTTCTATTGGTTTGCACCAGAGAGATAACCAGCGGCTGATAACGGCGCTTCAACATTTACGTGATATTGGTAATAGTGTATTGGTAGTAGAGCATGATAAAGATATTATGCTTGCAGCGGATCATTTGATTGATATCGGGCCGAAAGCCGGATTTCACGGCGGCAAAATTGTTGCGCAGGGCAAACCTGCCGATCTGCTGAAACTGGATACACTTACTTCTTCTTATCTTAATGGGCACCGGAAAATTAAAGTACCTGAAGAGCGTAGAAAAGGAAATGGAAAATTCATTGAGATAAAGGGCGCTTCGGGTAATAATCTCCAAAAGGTGAATGTAAAATTTCCCCTGGGAAAATTTATTGTGGTAACAGGGGTTAGCGGCAGCGGAAAGTCAACGCTGATCAATGAAACCTTATATCCTATACTCAGCAAACACGCATATGGTTCAAGAATGCAGCCATTGCCTTACAGCAGTGTAAAAGGGTTGGAAAATATTGATAAGGTTATAGAGATAGACCAGTCGCCGATTGGCAGAACGCCGAGAAGTAATCCTGCTACGTATTGCGGATTTTTTACAGAGATAAGGCAGTTATTTGCGGCTGTGCCCGAAGCAAAGATCAGGGGATATAATGCGGGCAGATTTTCTTTTAACGTTAAAACAGGCCGCTGCGATGTTTGTGAGGGCGGCGGTATGCGTGTGATTGAAATGAATTTCTTGCCTGATGTATATGTGCCCTGCGAAAAATGCCAGGGAAAAAGATATAACCGCGAAACACTGGAAATACGTTTCAAAGGCAAATCCATCAGTGATGTTTTGGATATGACCGTTGATGAAGCGGTGGAATTTTTTCAGGCAGTGCCTTACCTTTACCGAAAGATAAAAGTGCTGCAGGAAGTAGGCTTGGGCTATATTACACTCGGGCAAAACGCGGTAACATTAAGTGGCGGTGAAGCACAGCGCGTAAAGCTCTCTACAGAATTGGCAAAGAAAGATACAGGTAAAACATTTTATATTCTTGATGAACCAACAACCGGTTTGCATTTTGAAGATATACAGCATTTGCTGGATGTATTGAATAAGCTCACCGACAGGGGCAATACGGTTTTGGTGATTGAGCATAACCTTGATGTAATAAAAGTGGCGGACCATGTAATTGATGTAGGACCAGAAGGCGGCACCGGTGGTGGTACTATTTTGTTTGAAGGCACACCGGAGGGATTGGTAAAATGCAAAGAAAGTTATACAGGGTTTTATTTGAAGGAGGAGTTGAAATAAGGTATCAGCTATCAGGTGTCAGGTTAACAAAAAATATAAATCACTCTTTAAAAGCGAAGGTTGTGGGCAATCTGCTATCAGTTTGTAGCTAAGCGCTAAAAGCTGATGGCTGATAGCTGGCAGCTAAAAAAAACTATGCAAAGAATAATCATCGACATGGACGAAGTAATGGCGGATACTATGAGCGGCATGCTTGAATGGTATGAAAAAAATTACAGACTTCCGGTAGACTATTCAAAAATGAAAGGCTCGTGGATGCTGGGCATACCGGAGGAACATAAGGATGCGGTAAGACAGCATTTATATAGCGAAGGATTTTTTCGTAACCTGCCGGTGATGGAAAATTGTATTGATGTGATGGATGAGCTAAATAAGAAGTATGAAGTATTCATTGTATCGGCAGCAACGGAATTTCCCAATTCGTTAAGAGATAAGCTGGAGTGGCTGAACGAACATTTCCCGTTTCTTTCCTGGCGGCAGTTGGTGCTATGCGGCGACAAGCGAATGATAGCAGGTGATTATATGATTGATGACCATGTACGCAACCTGGTGCATTTTAAAGGGAAGCCATACCTTTATAGCACTATAATGAACAAAGATGAAACAGGGTATGAAAGAGTGAGTAACTGGCAGGAGGTGGCGGAGAAACTGTTATGATTATTTTTTTGTAGTTTATAGTTTGTGGTTGTAAAGCCGACAAGTATAAACTGTAAACCACAAACCACAAACTATATTATGGATTTTAGTGATATGCATAGTCTGCCCGAATGGGACGACCACAAAATGCTTAAAAAGCGATACGAAGGAGAAGAGTGGAAAGTTAAACCTCAACTTGATGCCGCTGAGAAATTATACAATAAGTGGCGGGAAATTTTTATGCTGGTAGAATCCTATTGCGAAACATTACAGGATTCAAAAGATTATGACCACGCGGAAAAGAATAAGGAACTCATCTGGCAAAACCTTTTTATTATAGCGCCGAAAATTATTGGGGCGGCTGGCGTTGATCTCTATACCTTAAAAATGGAAAACGCTTCTATTGTTCGCAATAACTGCCGAGAGATGATGGAACAAATTAAATTTACCGCTATGGTGGGCGCGGGCGAGGAAAAATATGCTGAAGCTATTGAGCATGAAATGGATATTTTCAGAGCGCTTTTTAAAGCCTGGGTTAATACTTTTGTAAAGGATGAATATGAAGATGAATGGGGGTTGTTTGTATAAATTTTTTCTTTCCTTAATATTATAGTAACAATGCGCAAATAGATTTGCACACAATAAAAAAAATTGCTGTGCAACTATTTTGTTTCTTAATATTGTGTGCGATTATTACACTCTTTTTTTCACTAAATTGTAAAGGAGTAAACAATTGCTGACTGCTTGCACATATAATGAGAAAGAATTATTGCTGCGCATATCCGCCGGTGATGCCTCGGCGTTTGCTCTCCTGTTTAATCAATACAAGGATAAGATTTACACAATCGGCTTCAAAATAACCGGTTCCGCTTTTCTTGCAGAAGAAGTAGTGCAGGAAATATTTATGAAACTATGGACAAACCGGAAAACGCTGCCGGAGCTGGAATGTTTTACGGCATGGTTCAATACCGTCACCCGGAATCATCTTTTTTCGCTTATCAAACGTAAGGCTGCCAGAGCGCAGAGGGAAATTGTTTTTGCCAATAAAATCCCTGCTTTTTACAATAATGCGGATGAAAACATTTTGCTGAAAGATGCCCGGGAGCTTTTGGAAAAGGCTTTGTACACGCTTCCTCCGCAACAAAACAAAGTATACCGGCTCATTAAAGAAAGAGGTATGAAAAAAGAAGAGGTGGCTTCACAACTTAACCTCTCCACCGAAACCGTAAAAGCACATCTCTCAAAAGCTATGAAAAGTATTCGTGCATATTACCTCGCCCATATGGATCACCCTGCCATACTGATCCTTGTCTTTTTTTTCCTGGAATAAATGCAAGGCAACTAACCCTTTTTTTTGTTGAGTGAGTCTTGTTATACAGAAGTACCTTAATAAATGCTTCGCCAATAACTGAAAATTATCATATGTCGCAATCGCGTTTGACATATTTATTTAACAGGTATATAGCCAAAGTGTATACTCCCGAGGAGAAAGCAGAATTATTCAGGCTGATACAAACGGAAGAAGCTGATGAAGAATTGAAAGCATTGCTTGGTAATATGGTAGAGGACACAGAAGCAGAGATGCATTTACCTGAAAATACAAGCGATAAAATTTTTCAGGCTATAGTAGGCGAAATGCCTGCACTTCCGGTTGATGTTCCTGTAGAGAGTAGACGGTCTATTCCCAGGTGGGTGGGCATTGCTGCTGCTTCTGTAGTGCTGGCAGTATTGTGTTCATATTTTATTTTCAGAACAAATAAAACAGGGGCGTTAACTGAAGCAACTATTGCTGTAAAAAATGCCGGACCTTCGTTTATACAGATTACTACAACTACAAGGGAAGGGAAAAATATACGATTACCTGATAGTACTGAAGTTTGGTTAAGCCCTTCCAGTGCCCTGGAGTATCCTTCGGTATTTACCGGCGCGCTAAGAGAGATCAAACTTTCGGGCGAAGCTTTTTTTGAGGTTGCGCATGACAGGCAACATCCTTTCATTATTCACAGCGGCAATATTGAAACCAGGGTTTTAGGTACTTCTTTTAATATCCAGGCTTATGATAACCAGGAAGAAATAAATGTTACGGTGGTAACCGGTAAAGTAAATGTTAGTAATAAAAGCAAAGTGGAGCATGTGGAGCTTGTTGCCAATCAGCGTGCCGTTTTTCATCGAACAACAACGGTGCTGGTAAAAGAAGAAGCCAATACTGCTTCGGCGCCGATAATGCTGAAGCGTAAGGATGGGGAATTTGTATATAAGAATGAAAGATTGCAGAAAGTGATAGACGATCTGCATGAATATTTCGGCATAAATATCCAGGTTGCGGAGGCGGTAAAAGCCTGCCCGGTTAACCTTAATTTTTACCTGTCAGAAAAAATTGAGGAAGTGCTGGAGCCAATCTCGCTGATGATAAACGGCAGTGTTCAGAAAAAAGGGGATATTTTTTTTATAGATGGAAAGCCCTGCATTAAAACCAACTGATTATTTTTTTATTAAAAGTAAACCAATACATGCTTATGAATCAGCTCTATCATCATCCAACTTAAGTATATATAAAACCCGGACATCATAAATGCCCGGGGTACATTATACGCGTTGTAAAAAATTGTAGTTATCCGAAAGTTGTGGAAGGCAGACGGACACTACGCATTTATAACATATAACTTTTCAAAAATATGCAAAAAAATTGTATAGGCAGGATTGTACCTATAATACAGAAATTTATGCGATTATCCCTGCTGTCAATAATTGTTATTTGTTCCTCTGTGATGTCCCTGTCGGCAAAAAATGTAAAAGGACAGGAACTGCTTGATAAAAAAATATCTATCTCTCTCAAAAATGAAACACTGTTTGAAGCCCTGGAGAAAATAAGAAAACAGGCAGATATTCAACTTTTCTACGCTACAAACATTATCGATCCATCTGATAAAGTGAATATTTCCGCCAATAAAACTTCTCTCAGGGAAGTATTAAATGAGTTGCTTGCACCGTATATGCTGAATTATATTGTTTCAAACAATAAAATAGTAATACGGAAAAATCCCTCAAATGTTGCAATAAAGGTTCCGGGAAGCACGGATGATAATGCAATGTTACCGTCACCGGAAGAAGCACGGAATATTGATATAAGCGGCCGTGTTATGAGCAGCACCGGCGAATATCTTGCCGGCGTTACAGTACAGGTTAAGGGCGGTGGTGCGGCTACCAAAACTGATGTTAATGGTTTTTTTCGGTTATCAGTACCCGAAAACAGTATATTGGTTTTTACATACGTTGGATATATAAAAGAAGAAATGCCGATTTCAGGGCGTACCAACTATGATATTGTTTTAAAACCTACTGAGTCTAAGATGGAAGAAGTGGTAGTGGTGGGATATGGTACTCAGAAAAAAGTAAATTTAACAGGAGCTGTTGACCAGGTAACGCAGGAAACACTCAAAAACCGTCCGGTGTCCAATCTTTCACAGGCATTGGTTGGCGCTTCCCCTAATCTGAATATTAACATGCTGGATGGTAAGCCAACACAATCTCCTTCTTTTAATGTACGTGGCACAACATCCATCGGTCAGGGCGGCAGCGCATTGGTTTTGATTGATGGCGTGGAAGGCGATCCTAAAATGCTTAATCCTAATGATATCGAAAGCATATCAGTTTTAAAAGATGCTGCATCAGCTTCTATATACGGAGCACGTGCTGCTTTTGGCGTGGTGCTCATTACTACAAAATCTGCTGCCCGTGGTAAAACATCCATCAGTTATTTAACCAATGTTTCAGTTAAGTCCCCAACAGATGTGCCTGATAATATTACTGACTCATATCCGTGGGCACAAGGCTTTAATGATGCATGGTCAAGGTGGAATGATAATGGTAATAACCCTACTGCTATCAATAAAACTTTACCATTTTCGCAGGCCTATCTCGCAGAAATCAAAAGGAGATGGGAAGATCCTTCTTTACCAAGAATTGAAGTAAATCCATCAACCGGTGAGTATCAATACTATTACAGTACAGACTGGTATAAAGAATTATATAAAAAGCAGTTTACTGCGCAGGATCATAACCTAACCCTGTCCGGCGGTAATGACAGAACAGCGTTTTATTTAAGCGGTCGCTATAACGGGCAGGATGGATTATTCCGGTATAACTCTGATAAGTATAGTATGTATAACCTGCGCGCCAAAGGAAGCGTGCGCATTACCGACTGGCTTCAGGTTGAAAATAATACAGAGTATTCCCGCATGAATTATCATCAGCCTTTAAATGTGGGTGAAGGCAGCGGTATATGGAGAAATATGGCTGATGAAGGTCACCCGCTTGCACCTTTGTTAAACCCTGACGGAACATTATCTTTTCCTGCGGCATATACCGTGGGTGATTATTATATCGGCAGAAACGGTGTAGATAACGCGCAGCGGTTTTTAAAAAATAAGATTTCAGCTAAAGCAGAATTTTTTGAAAGAAGTTTAACACTGCGTAGTGATTTTACCTTTCAAAGCAATGATATTGCCTCCCAGCAAAATCGCGTGCAGGTGCCATACAGCCGCTACGAAGGCGTGATTGGTTATACCGGCACAAATACCAATGATATAGAAGAGCGCAGAAGAACAACGGAATATATTGCTACCAATGTGTATGCTGATTATGTAAAGTCGTTTAACGAGGTACATAATTTTAATTTCCTGGTGGGTTATAACTACGAGCAGTCTTTGTATAAAAATCTTACAGCAAGACGAAATGGTATTGTATATGAAGATGCAGATGATATTAATCTTGCACTTGGACAAAGTATTATAACAAATGGAGGCTATCAGAAATGGGCAATTGCAGGTGGTTTCTTCCGTGTAAACTATGATTTTAAAAAACGTTACCTGTTAGAAGTAAATGGACGTTATGATGGTTCTTCCAAATTTCCATCCAATCAGCAATGGGCATTTTTCCCGTCAGCATCTGTTGGCTGGCGCTTATCTGAGGAAGCCTTCTGGAAGGTTAGTCCAAAAGTATTTTCAAATATCAAGCTCCGCGCTTCTTATGGATCGCTTGGTAACGGTAATATCAATCCATATTCATTTACTGAAAACTTCTCTATCTCTCAATCAGGACGTATTATAAATGGAATCCGTCCACAGCAAACAGGGCAACCTGGCGTTGTTCCTGCTGGTCTTACATGGGAGACTTCAACAACCGGCAATATTGGTTTGGATCTTTCCAGTCTTGATAACAGGTTGCAGTTTACCGGTGATTTTTACAGGCGTTGGACCAAAGATATGTTTACTGTTGGGCCTACAGTGCCTGCAATATATGGCACTTCTGTTCCTAAAGGGAACTATGCAGATTTGAAAACCACAGGATGGGAAATCTCAATCAAATGGTCTGATGATTTTATGCTGGCTGATAAGGCATTCAACTATGATGCAAGATTCATATTGTCTGATTACACAGCAATAATAACCAAGTATAATAATCCTGATAAAAACCTTACTGATTATTATGTGGGTCAGCGTTTGGGAGAAATATGGGGATACCAGGTTGAAGGTCTATTCAAATCCCAGGATGAAATTGATAAGTCACCTTCACAGGCAAATGTGCCCAATACCAACACACGCAAGAATTATGTAGGTGATATTAAATTTAAAAACTTAGACGATGATGACCAGATTTACCAGGGGCTGAACCGTGTAGGCAACTCCGGTGATAAAACGCTTATAGGCAATAGCCAGCCACGTTATACATACGGATTTAATTTCAATGCAGACTGGAATGGGTTTTTTGTGTCATTCTTCTTGCAGGGCGTAATGAAACAGGATTGGTACCCATCACCTGAATCCCGCTTCTGGGGCCAGTATAATCGGCCATATAATCCTTACCCGCGCTGGCAGGAAGATAATATGTTCAGGGAAGAGTTGCAGAACTTTGATGCTTATCTGCCCAGGTTGGTGGGTTATATAGCACAGGGAACCGGCCGTGCTTTAAATATACCGAACGACCGTTACCTGCAAAATGCTTCGTATATACGTTTACGTAACCTGCAGGTGGGGTATGGCTTGCCAAAGCGTTTAATCGATAAAATTCATGCCACCGATATACGAATATATTTTTCTGCAGAGAACTTATGGACATGGTCGCCCATGTATAAATGGACCAGGGATACAGACGTAACCAATATTTATGGCTCTGACCGTGATTTAAGTGGGGGTACCAGTGGCGATGGATATAACTATCCGATGCTTAAAGTGCTTTCTTTAGGATTGAACGTTAATTTCTAATCTAATAGATAAATATATTATGAAGACATTATTCTATTACCTGTCAGTTGTATTTGCCGCATTTTCATTTACGGCATGCGACCTGGAAGAAATTCCGGTTGATACAGCAACCAACCAGGCAATTTTTGGTTCGGCAAGTGGAATGGACTTATATACCACTTCTTTTTATGATTTATTGCCCAATACTGATGTGGGTGTTTTCCAGGGTGATGATAATTCCGATCTTGTAGCCCGCAACGGGGTGGATGATTACCTGGCCGTTGGTGCATTAAGCCCTATAACAAGCTCCGGCTGGAGTTGGGGTGGCTTGCGCAACATCAATTATTTTATTGAGAACGCAGAAAAAAGCACTGTAGCAGAAAAACAACATTATATAGGGCTTGCAAGATTTTTCCGCGCATTGTTTTATTTTGACAAGGTTAAGCGCTTTGGTGATGTGCCCTGGATTGATAAAACAATTGAAGTATCTGACACTTCAACGCTCAAAGGCCCACGCACAGACCGTTTTGAAGTGATGGATAAAGTGTTGGCAGATTTGAATTTTGCTATTGAGAATATTACGCTTACGGCCGATCCTTCCTGCACACGCATTACCAAGAATGTTGCGCGGGCATACAAAACCCGTATATGTTTGTATGAAGCTTCTTTAAGAAAATATCATACAAGCTATAACAAACAGGGCACAGCTGCTACATGGTTCCAGGATGTGGTTAATACCGCTAATGATATCACAGGTTTTTCTTTGCATAAAGCAGCTACAGATGACCGTTCATACCGTGAGATATTTATTGCCAAAACACCATACACGGATGAAACGATACTGGCGGTTGCACTGAATTCAAGCTTACAGGTATTCAGCTCTGCTAATCGCCGGTTCATAAGTCCTACTTATGGAAACCGGCCAAGCCTTACAAGAAATTTTGTAAATACATACCTTAACCTTGACGGAACAGCTTTTACCGATGATCCGAATTACAAGACAACACCTTTTGTAAATGAAGTGCAAAACCGTGACCTGCGTTTAAAACAAACCATACGTTTGGGCGATTATAAACGTACAGAAAATAGTGTTCCGGTTGCTGCACCGCCTAATTTTAATCAAACATTTACAGGTTACCAGCCAATAAAATGGTGTTATGATGAACGGTTTCCTTATGATGATGAAAGCCGGAATGATAATGCGCATATCATTATGCGCTGGGCTGAAGTGTTGCTGAATAAAGCAGAAGCAATGGCAGAGTTAGGTACCATGACTGATGCGGATTGGACCGCCACTATCGGCGCATTACGTAAGCGTGCGGGAATTACAGGCACCACCACCACTACAATGCCGGCAAGTGCTGATGCGTATTTGGTTAGCTATTATCAAAATAAATTTACTGATCCTGTTTTGCTGGAAGTAATGAGGGAACGTGCCGTTGAATTGGTTTTTGAGGGACTTCGTCCTGATGATTTAAGAAGATGGCATATTGGTGAATTATTCCAGGTTGCGCCTATGAATGGCATGTATGTGCCTGCATTAGGAGAATATGACCTGAATGGAGATGGTAAAAATGATGTGGTATTTTACCAGGGCACCAAACCTTCTGCATCAAATTCAACCATTGCTTTTGTTGATGTGAGTACTTCATCGGCAGTTGGGCGTATTCAACTTTCAAATGGTACGTCGGGAGAAGTACAATGGAACCCTGGAGCAAGAGAATGGTTAGATAAGAAATATCTGTACCCGGTACCGGAACCTGATCGTATTATGAATCCCGCATTGGGCCAGAACCCCGGATGGTAGGGAGAGTGGAGAAGAATAATACACAATTGCAAATAGGAGTAGCGGCTGGCTTTATGTAGTAGCTGCAGGAGAATAATGTGTATACTTTTTTATCCATTAAGAAGTTAAGACAATTAAGACATGCAGCTTAACTACACTTAACTTCTTAATGGTTTATTTTCTATCTTTAAAACCAATAAAAATAAATACATGAAAAGAATTATATTTTCACTTCTCGTTTGCATATTTCTTCAATCAGCTATTGCTCAAAAAAACGACCCGGTTATTATTGCCACTTACAATCTGCGTTATAATAATCCCGGTGATAGTTTGAATGCGTGGCCCAACAGGAAGGAAAATGTAAAAGCTCTTATACGCTTTCATGAGTTTGATATATTCGGCACAGAAGAAGGCCTGATAGACCAGATAAAAGGTATTGCCGAATTGGATGAATATGCTTACACAGGCAAGGGAAGAGATAATGGGAAGGAAGCCGGAGAACATTCTGCCATATTCTATAAAAAAAGCAGGTTTCAGTTATTACAGTCTGGCGATTTTTGGCTGAGTGAAACACCTGATAAACCAGGCAAAGGATGGGACGCAAAATGCTGCAACCGTATTTGCTCATGGGGTAAGTTTAAAGACCTGCAAACAAAAAAGGAATTTTACTTTTTCTGTGTGCATTTTGATCACCAGGGCGTTGTTGCCCGCCAGGAGTCTGGTAAACTGATGGTAAAAAAAATTAAAGAAATAGCAGGGAATGCCCCTGTGATTTGTGTAGGTGATTTTAATTCTACTCCTGAAACAGAGCAGATAAAAGAGATGCAAACATTGCTGAAAGATTCTTACGCAATAACAGAAGCTCCGCCCTATGGCCCTGTTGGCACTTTTAACGCGTTTAAATTTGATGCGCCTATGAAACACAGAATTGACTATATTTTTGTAAGTCCTTCCATTAAGGTATTGAAATATGGTGTGCTTACTGATGCTAAAGATCAGCGCTACCCAAGCGATCACCAGCCCGTAGTAATAAAGGCGGTTTTACCATAGCAATGAGAATCGTTTCGCTGATTTAAATTGCAGTATATTTTTATAAGGATAAAGTCCCGGCACAGTGCCGGGACTTTTTTTGCACTCATTTCAGGGAGCATTCCAAATGCTGAATGGAGATTGCTTTGCCGCGCAATAGGCTAAGGTTAAAAGTTTTATCACGCAGCGCGCAATGGCAGAGAGGTTGTAAATTACAGCCTTAGCCTTAGTGCTGACCGCAAGATCAAAACCCCTTCGCCGTCATTGCGAAGCCGCCGGCATGAAGATTTGATTAAAAGTATGTTGCGGCGGGTGAAGCAATCCGTTGGGCAGTAGTGCAAAAGTTGAGCAGTGGTACAAATGCCCGGCAGGCCTGCCTGCCGCAGGCTGGTATCTCTCCCGCGCCAAAACGATAATAGTAAAGTTCCCGTATTGTTCCTGCATTATGACGCTGCCTTCAGCCCGGGTGCACTCATTTCATACAACTAAAAAAAATGTCAACATAAATTTGCGCAACCGAAAAGTTGCATATATATTTGCAACTGATTAGTTTCATATTTTAAAATAAGGAAATAATGAGAAGGGATATTTTCCAGGCAATAGCTGATCCTACAAGACGGGCAATCATCACTTTAATTGCATTACAGGCAATGACACCTAATGCCATTGCAGCGCATTTCGATACTACACGGCAGGCGGTATCCAAGCACCTGCGTATTTTAACAGAGTGTGAATTGATAAAGCAACAAAACAAAGGCAGGGAGATTTATTACCAGCTTGAAGTTGATAAAATGAAAGAAATAGATATATGGCTGGAGCAATTCCGAAAAATATGGGAAGAGCGTTTTAATAAACTCGACAAATTATTGGCAAAAATGAAAAAACAATAACAATGAACAGCAATCTACTATTTGACTTTATCGCAGATAAAGAAAACAAAACCATTTACATAATACGTGAATTTGATGCACCGCTTGATTTGGTATGGGATGCCTTTACCAAACCGGAATTACTCGACCAATGGGTTGCACCAGCTCCATATACATCAAAAACAAAGTATATGAACTTTGAGGTAGGTGGTAAAAGGTTTTATGCCATGGTAGGACCCGATGGAAAAGAGGGATGGGCTCTTCAGAAATATACTTCCATCAGCCCCAAAACAAACTTCAAACTATATAATACTTTTGCAGACAAAGATGAAAACCCTGAATCGACAGGCTCTGAATGGGATTACAGTTTCAGCGAACAAAACGGTATAACAAAAGTAAGCATCACGGTTTATAATGAATCTTTCGATCGTATGGAAAGATTGCTTGAAGGCTTTAAGCTGGGATTTACCGCATCTTTAGAAAATCTGGAAAATCTTTTGGCGAATTTATCGCGGCAATAATAAGTATTTTATATGAGCATACAGGAGCAAATCAAAAATTACATTAAAAGTCAGCCTCAGCCAAAACGCACTGATATGCAGGTATTGCACCAGCACATGCTGCAGCTATTACCTAAAAGTAAATTATGGTTCTTAAACGGGAAAGACGATAGCGGTAAAACCGTTTCTAACCCTAATATCGGCTATGGATTGTATAGCATACAATATGCTGATGGAACAACCCGGACATTTTACCAGATTGGTCTGAGTGCCAACACAACCGGCATATCTGTTTACATCATGGGCATTAAAGACAAAACATACTTAGTCCAAACCTATGGAACAAAAATAGGAAAGGCAAGTGTGAGTGGGTATTGTATCAGGTTCAAAACGCTGAAAGATATAAACATAGGTATACTTGACGATGCAATACGTTATGGAGTTGAGTTTACATCAAACCCAAAAACTATTAACAATAGATTGAAAAGTAAAAATGTGGGCACAACCTCAAAAGATATCCTGGAATACAATAATGCGCAAACTGCAGAAGATAAAGCAATCTGCAATTTGCTTTCTGGAGAAATATGTAAAAACTTGCCGGAAGCCGAAAACAAAATCTGGCATAGTCATCCGGTTTGGTTCCTGGATGGAAACCCTGTTACAGGTTACAGCAAACAAAAAGCAGGCATAAGACTGATGTTTTGGAGTGGTGCGGATTTTGATGAAGAACGATTAAGCATAAAAGGAAAAAAGTTTAAAGACGCTTCTATATTCTACAATTCGGTTAAGGAGATCAATACAAAGGATTTAAGCCGCTGGCTCAAAAAATCAAAATCAATACAGTGGGATTATAAAAACATAGTGAAACGAAAAGGTGTTTTGGTGCGGCTAAAATAATAATGCATGGCACTATAACAATTAATTCGCTTACTTTTTTGCCATTAACAAATGAATTACAAAATGGTTCTGCAGATCTACATTTCATGTGCTGAAGTATTATCTTTTCCGCATTTCGTAAACCAATACCATTAGTTTACGATGACCTTTGTAACCAATTTGGTTACAGATATGAGGTTTTATCCAAAATGTTGCATGTTGATCACGATCAGCATAGCGTTGCTTTATGTTTCCCCTTCCTATGCGCAAATACTAACAGGAGAAGACAGTTTGTATGCCGGGCTTGTTTCCAGGGAGCAGGCTACTATTCTTTCCGGCTATGGTGAAGCAAAATATTCCTTAGACACAAAAAGAAAAAATGCGGAAGCGTCATTAAGCAGGGTTGTTTTGTTTGTAGGACATAAATTCAATAAAAAAATTTCGCTCTTCACAGAGCTTGAGCTGGAAGATGCGCTTGTTGTAGGGCAGTCGGGTGATGAAGCCGGTATTGGCAAAGGGGGCATCAGCATGGAGCAGGCTTTTCTTAAATTTAATCTTAACCCAACCACATATATTGTAGCTGGTTTATTTATTCCGCGTATTGGGTTTATAAACGAAAATCATTTACCTACTACCTTTAATGGCGTTGATCGACCGTTTCTTGAAGAGTTGATTATTCCTTCTACCTGGCGGGAAGTAGGCGTGGGCATGTACGGTGGAGTAAAAAATGTAGCGGGATTGAATTATAGTTTCGGGCTTACAAATGGCTTGAATTCTGCCGGCTTCAGTAATGGCAGCGGCATACGTGATGGCAGGCAGTTAGGCTCAGCAGCAACCGGTTTAGGGCTGGGCGCCTCCGGTGCATTGCTGTACTATATTAATGATTTTCGTTTTCAGCTTTCAGGTTATATCGGCGGTTCAACTGCCGTTGAAAAAAGAATAGCTGATAGTCTTCATCTTAACAGCGGCGCTTTCGGCAACCCCGTTATGCTTGGCGATTTTAACGTGCAATACGGCAATAGTGGATGGAATATAAGAGCTATCATCAGCGGTATTCAAATTCCAAATGCTTCAAACATTAACCAGGCTTATGCAAATAATACACCAAAGAGTATGTATGGAGGATATGCAGAAGCGGGCTATGACCTGTTGTATTCAAAACATAAAGACGAAAAAAAGCTTATTGTATTTGGCAGATATGAGTATATGGATCTTGGTGCAACATTGCCGGGTAATGGTATAAAGAATGATGCCAACACACAGCAATATATAATTGGCGGGCTAACATATAAGCCTATACGCGGCGTGGCTATTAAAGCTGATTATGTATACCGCATAACAGGCGAACCTAATCCGGCTTTGATCATCACACCATTTCCGCAGGTTATACCGTATTATACTCATAATGGGTTCCTGAATCTTGGTGTTGCCTATAATTTTTAATGATGCCTACAAGAAGAAGTTTTATAAAAAAGGGGTGCGTGCATTGCGCTGCGGTAATAGGCGCAGGTTTTTTGCTGGAAGGCTGCGGCAGCAGTATGCACATGTATAAAACACAGGTCAGCGATAAAAAAATAATAGTGCCGCTCAATGAATTTCCTGCGGATAAGAATATAATGGTAGTGCGTTCAAAAGATATGGAGAACGATATTTTACTGGTAAAGAAGAACGATCATTACAATGCTTTATACCTGCAGTGTACACACGAAGGAGTAGGACTTAGCGCCACAGATAAAAAAATTGTTTGCACAGCGCATGGCAGCGTATTTGATTTTGATGGAAATGTGCTAAAAGAGCCTGCATTGAAACCACTTAAAAAATTTGAGACATCTGTTATTGAAAATAACCTCATTATTAGTTTAACATAAAAAACACATCATGAAAAAAACAACCAATGTGGTACTGGTATTGCTTGCATCTGCAGGCGTTATAATGTCATCATGTAAAAAAGATGATGACAATGGGACGACAGACACTACAGCGTTAAAAACGGAAATATTGCAGGACGCTGCCAACAAAGTATGTTTGGCCAGCTACCAGGATCTGTCATCAAAAGCAGATCAATTGCTTGCTGCTGTTAATACTTTAACTACCACCACTACCGACGCAAACCTGGATAACTGCCGCACCTTATGGAGAAGCATACGTGAAACATGGGAGCGTTCTGAAGCCTGGTTATTTGGGCCTGTGGATGTAGATAAAATTGATCCGAGAATTGATACATGGCCGGTAGACTTCAATGACCTGAATACAGTTTTGGCAAGCTCAGATGTTTTGGATGAAGCATATATTGACGGACTTGATGAAGAACATGACGCGTTGAAAGGTTTTCACCCGATTGAATATTTACTTTGGGGTAAAGACGGAGATAAAACAGCATCGGCATTTACCGCAAGAGAAAAAGAATATCTTGTTGGATTAGCTCAAAATCTAAAAAAATTAACTACTGAAGTAAAGGATAGCTGGGCTGGTGGATATGCCAATACCTTGGCAACAGCAGGCAACAGTGGTAATGCAGACTATCCTACCAAACGTGTTGCATTTGAAACTATCGTTGATGCGATGGGAGGAATATGTGATGAGGTTGCTAATGGTAAAATGAAAGATCCGTTTGAAGCCCAGGACCCTCAATTGGAAGAAAGCCCCTTTGCTCAAAACTCCATCACTGATTTTACCAACAACATTAAAGGTATTATGGATATTTACCAGGGTAAATTTACCGAAGATGGTAAGGGGATTGAAGACCTGGTGCGTACATATAACCTTTCATTAGATAACGATATAAAAACAAAACACGGAACAGCAGTAGCCGCATTACAGGCTATAACAGTTCCTTTTGGCGAAGCAATACTTACACAGCAAACGCAGGTGCAAACGGCAATGGATAAAATAAATGAATTAGCTGAAACGCTTGCAGATAATCTGAAACCATTTGTTCAGCAGTATGGGCAATAGCCTGGCAGTCTGATCATTTGCTGACAACAATTTTCTTTTTCCTTAATGAATATCCCTGGACCATATAAAGTGTTGTTCATATTAACAATCATTGTTAGTATGATACTCTTTGCATGCAATAAGTTTGATAAAGCATATAATAACCCGGATGATGAATGGCGGACAGGCGGTTCACAAACCGTATTTGACCAGAGCAGTAAAGCGTTCGGACATGCCTTTCCAACAGGTTTGTCCGAAACGCTTGAACGGGTGCATGAAATAGGGGATGTTCAATTCAGCTCAACATTTGTATCAGCTCCTGCACCCATTAATCCAGGGCTTGGTCCTATTTTTAATAATGTTGGCTGCGCTTCCTGCCATATAGGTGATGGCAGAGGTAAAGTACCTGGTGCAGGGGAAACTTCGGTGCTGATGCTATTCCGGATAAGTGTTGCCGGTGAAGGAGTGCATGGAGAGCCTAATCCTGTTCCCGGTTTTGGTGATCAGTTACAAAACAAGGCAAATATCGGTGTAAAAAAAGAAGCTGATGTATTGATCACTTATGATGACAAGAGCTTTTACTTTGATGATGGAGAGACATACAAATTGCGTTTTCCAACATACACGATCGCTAATACCTATACTGCTTTGCCTCCGGATGTAATGCTTTCTCCACGTGTTGCCGCACCTGTATTCGGGCTTGGCTTGCTGGAGAGTGTAAGTGATGCGGATATTCTTGCAAGAGTAGATGAAAATGATGCAGATGGCGACGGCATTAGCGGCAGGGCAAATTATGTATGGAACTTTGTAAATGAAACCGTTTCCCTCGGACGATTGGGCTGGAAAGCAAACCAGCCGAATCTTCTGCAGCAGGTGGCGGCAGCATATAATCAGGATATTGGTATAACAAATAAAATTTTTCCCAAAGAAAGCAGTACAGGGCAATCACAAACAGATAACCTTCAGGATGATCCTGAAATTTCTGACAGCCTTTTATACAGTGTGGAATTTTATGTGAGAACACTTGCAGTGCCTGGCAGAAGAAATCTTGATGATGCTACCGTGCAGCAAGGCAAACAGTTGTTTACACAAGCCGGTTGCGTAAAATGCCATGTGCCTGATATGCGCACTGCCGTTAATGTAGCTTTTCCCGCGGTGAGTAACCAGTTGATCCATCCCTATACAGATTTATTGTTGCATGATATGGGTGATAGCCTTGCCGATAACCGCCCTGATTTCCTGGCAAACGGGAGAGAATGGAGAACAGCCCCTTTATGGGGAATAGGGCTTACCCAAAGAGTAAACGGACATAATAATTTTTTGCATGACGGGCGTGCCCGCAGTTTAATGGAAGCTGTTATGTGGCATGGAGGGGAAGCGCTTAATGCAAGAGATAAAGTAAAAGCAATGAGCGCCGCAGAAAGAGCGGCATTGATAAAATTTCTCGAGTCATTGTAAATTAATAAAAAGATTCTATCCCATTTATTTATCATCCTTTATCTTTTCGTTGTATTCCTTTACTATTTTTTCCATATCATTCCATTTATACTGTTCGTTCTCCGTTTTTTTTACCAATTCCATATCATCCCGAAAATATTGGGAAATTTTTTGAAAAAAATAGCCTCTCTTATTTTTTATATATGAACTGGAGATTCTTGTGGCAACGTCTTCACCTGTCCTGTAGCAAAGCCAGAGTTGTTCATAGCTGTCACGCGCTCCAAATACTCCTCCAGGGTAAAGTTTGGAGAAGGTGTATAATGTAACCGGTCCTCTTTGCAATACTTCAAGCCATATTTTAGTAGGCTTCTTGTCGCTTTCAAAAAAATATACATTCATCCTGTCGTATTCAAAGGTTTTGTTGTTGCTAAAGTAATATGTGATGTTTTTTATGTTATCACATTTAATGGATTGTTTTTTTGAACCATCAGATGGCTTAAAGGATATAGGTGTAGGGGAGGGGTTACCAGGTAATTCTGCAAGCCCATCTATACTTGTCCCATCCAGAAAAGTGATTTTTGCTTTATAGTATTTTTCTGCAAAACCGTAATGATGTGCCGCCAGAATGAGCAACAGGGTAAAAATGTGTTTCATAAAACTGAATTAATTTCTGTTGAACTTCTAAGAAACGTTATTCAGGCTGGGTATATTGCTGCCATATGTACCTGGGTAAGTTTAAGAATAATTAGCAGATACTGCTTTTGTTTTTTGAGTATTTGTAAACTTTAATTTATGTTATAAATATTTTCTTATCTTTTGTTTTTTTTAATAGCGTATATATTATTTTTCAGCTAAGCCATTTTTATATGAATTTTTCCCTGTCTAAAAAACTATTGCTTTGTGTGTTATTTTTTTCTCTTTTTTCTACATTAACTGCTCAGCAAAACAAGTATGAAGCTCCGGCATTATCTGATCCAAACTCCTGGTCAATGATTATGCTACCGGATCCGCAAACCTACCAGAAGTTTGCCCGTAATCAGCCATTGTTTGAACTGATGACCGCCTGGGTAAGTGAAAACATAGATAAGTTAAATATAAAACTGGTAATGTGTACCGGTGACCTGGTTGAACAAAATGAAATGATCAATCCAGATGGTACAGCAGCGAATCAGCCGAGTAAATCGCAATGGGAGTCAGTATCACGGGCATTCAGCCGTCTTGATGGGAAAGTGCCCTATATGCTTGCCGCAGGTAATCATGACTATGGCTACACCAATATCAGCACCCGTAATTCCAATTACAACAAATATTTCCCGGTTGATAAAAACTTTCTTACCCAAAAAGGGGTTCGGGAAGTTGCTCTGAATGGTAATAACATCCCCTCATTGGAAAACGCGGCATATGAATTTACCTCGCCGCAGGGAAGAAAATTTTTATTGCTTACACTGGAATTTGCACCAAGAGATACGATTCTTGCATGGGCAAAAAGTACGGTTGCGCAGGAGAAATATAAAAACCATACAGCGATAGTACTTACACATTCTTATCTCAATGCAAAAAATGAGCAGATAGAGAAAGAGAATTATAAAATTGCCGAAGGCAATTATGGCGCTGCAATATGGCGCAAATTAGTTCAGCCTTCAGCCAATATACAACTGGTATTTTCAGGTCATATAGGCGCGCCGGATAATGCGAGGGAACATGTTGGCTTCAGGCAGGATAAAAACGTAGCAGGTAAAAAAGTAAGCCAGATGGTGTTTAATGCGCAGGCTATGGGTGGCGGCTGGTATGGCAATGGAGGAGATGGCTGGTTGCGTATACTGGAGTTTTTGCCGGATGGAAAAACCGTTAAGGTAAAAACCTTTTCTCCATTTTTTGCCATATCACCAACAACACAGCAGTTTGCCTGGAGAACAGAAACGTACGATCAGTTTGAGTTTAGTATTGATTAGAAACTTGCTGTAAAAACAGCATCATTAAAAGCTATCATTTAGGAGGACTATTTTTGTTGTTATGCAAGGGTAGTCCGCCTCGGCGGACAAATAAAACTTCTGCTTTTTTTCTGCAAACAATTGGCCGCTATGCGGCAGGATGCCGTTTGCAGCTTATAAGTTCCCGGTTTACCGGTTGCAATATTCACTGGTTATTTCACAGAGGTACGCGAAGGATACACAAAGAGCCACAAAGAATAATAAAACACTCTGTGTAACCTTGTGTATCCTTCGGGGCTCTTTGTGTAACAAACCCATTCCCGCCGGGCAGACACCGAAATTCGTGGCAGGAAATATGACAAGGGTTATTTAAAAATAACTTCGCGCATGCCCAATACACAGAATGGAACACGGATAAAACGGATATGGCGGATATTCGCGGAATATACCCGTGTTTATCAGTGTCATCTGTATATTCCGTGTGCTATGCTATAAAAAAACGTAATCTCTGCTATTTCCCTCTTAAGTACTCCGCAAGCACAATTGCCTGGTTGTAATTTTCATTTTTTGCACCGTAAAGCAATGTTACGGTAGTATGCTCTTTCAGCACCTGCTTCATTTCCTTTAAGGCCGGTTGCCCTTTCAGTTCTCCGTAGTATTTTTTTCTGAAAGTATCCCATTTCTCAGCTTCATGATTAAACCATTTTCTTAATGCTGTTGACGGCGCTATTTCTTTTAACCAGAGATCTATATGCGCATCTTCTTTTTTTATTCCCCTGGGCCATAACCTGTCTACCAGCACACGGTAGCCGTCATGCTTATCAGCAGGCTCATATACGCGTTTGATTTTTATCATAGTAGTTCTAGCTATTTCTTTAAAGCCTGGTCAATGTCATTGAGCAGATCATTAATATTTTCAAGCCCGACACTCATCCTTATCAGTCCATCGGTAACGCCTGATTTTATCCTATCTTCCCGCAGCATGCCTGAATGAGACATTGATGCAGGGTGAGATATTAATGTATCAACTGTTCCCAGTGATACGGCCTTTGTGCACATTTTGAGGTTATTGATGAACTGTTTGCCACCTTCTAATCCTTTTTTTAATTCAAAACTCATTACAGCACCGGCGTGGCGCATTTGTTTTGACGAAAGTGCATGATCGGGATGGCTGCTCAATCCGTTGTAATTTACTTTTTCTATGGCCGGATGGCCTGATAAGAAGTTGGCAACCTGCATAGCGTTCTCACAATGCTGTTTCATTCTAACCTCAAGCGTTCTTACACCCTGCATTAGTAAATAAGCATCAAAAGGGCTTGCACATCCACCTAAAAGCTTATAGGTTTCATAGCCTTTCTTTTTCATGAACTCAGCATCTTTACCTACCAACACACCGCCTATTGAAGTGCCATGACCATTCAGGAATTTGGTAGTAGAATGAAAAATGAAATCAACCCCAAATTTGAAAGGTTGCTGTAAATAGGGCGTTGCAAAAGTATTGTCTACTGTAACTTTTGCATTATACCTTTTTGCAAGCGTACAAATGCCGGCAAGGTCAACACAATTCATGGTTGGATTAGCAGGCGTTTCAACATGAATAAGTTTTATATGTGCATGCTTTTTAAGTATATCTTCAACTTTGTTCAGGTCAGAGAAGTCTTCAATAACAGAAGATATTCCCAATTTTGCCAGGAAACCGTAAATAAATTCATGTGTTCCCCCATACAGAGAATAATGAGAAAGAATGCCATCGCCTGCTGATAAATTACTGAGCAGCATAGTTGCCATAGCGGATTGTCCGCTTGCATGAAGCAGGGCGCCTGCCTGTAACTGTTTACCTTCTTTATCTTTTATATTAAATGTTTCCAGTCCGGCAATAACACCTGCCGCTGCTGATGTAGTGGGGTTGCCGAAGCGTGAGTATATAAACCCCTTTTCTTCGCCGGAAAACCTGCGCATTCCTTGTTCTGCACTGTCAAAAACAAAAGTGGATGATGCAACAATAGGAAAAAGATGGGCATTTTCTCCATTGGCAATCGAAGTTGAATGTATGGCATGACTTCCAAAACCTTCGGGACTAAAATCTAAATTCATTGGGCAATTCATTTAACTATTATGCAAGTTAGTTAATTGCTGTTGATCGATCCCTAAAAGTAATGAGGAGCATATTTGCCTCCGGAAAAATATCCAGGAGAGGTGAATCGAAAATAAATATATCAGTGGTTTCCCGGCTTGTGCTTCTTCTTAATGTTTTTTATTTTAAACATGAAGCATTTTAGATAGTTAGGTTTTGAACTAACATTCTTATCATACCCAAAGTTGCGTTGTTATATACAATAAAAAATCAGTGTCAAAATTTTGACACTGATTTAAAGATTTTTGTTATTATACTACATGTTAGCAATAAGTGTATAGATAATTAAAGTAGCAATTACAAACACTCTTATTGAGACGATGCGTGTTGAAAGGCTTTTTTGAATGGTTTTCATATGTGTGATTTTGGATTAAATATTAGAACCTTACAGGACAGGCAATAGTACCGTTATTACCAGAGCCCAAGCGAAAGCTGAATTTAAGTCCGAAAGAATAATAAGCATCTTTTCTGCCTGTAGTACCCCTTTTGTTTCCTGCATTGTAACCTGAAATTCTTGTTCCGGGGCTAACCAACTGTGCTTTGTTAGCCATTTGTTTTGCCATTTGCGCGGTAGCTGAACCTGCGCCAAAATATGCATCAAAATCACTGTCTGCAACAAAGGTAGTAGACACATCATCAAGATAGTCTGTAAACGTTTTTCTGTTTACTGCTTCAAAAGCTACGCTTATATTATCTGAAAAATAATATCTGATACCAACACCGTAAGGAATATTTATTTGTGTAAGAGCATATTCTTTCCTGTCAGGATATCCCGGCATTCCCTGGCCTTCTGTACGTAAAGGCTTAAGATCTACCATAGATTTAACACCATTCTGATTTATATATTCTCCCTGCGGATTAAAATGAAACACACCTATACCAATAATACCATAAGGACGGAATTTGTGATACAGGTCTTTCTCATCCTGTTCCAATAATACGGTAGGATAAATTTCTGTAGTTAAAGTAAGTTCCTGCAAGGGTATTCTTACAGAAAGGTTCCTGTTTTTTCTTGCCAGTTCTGCACCACCTTTATCAGCAATTATACTATCTGCACCTTCAAGTGTTGTAAAACTTGCAGAAAGCGAAAAGCCGATAAATTCACTGGGGCGAACAGTTAGGAAAGCGCCCTTCATTAAAGTCGTCATCTGGATATTGTTGTCTTTGATGAAGGTTGTTCCTACGCCTTTGTTACCACCAAGGTCTCCCAGGAGATTGGACGGACCAAGATTTATACCTATTTCATATACAGGCTTGCCGAAAAAAGTATACTGACTGTATGATTTAGCCGAGAATAGTGTGATTGCTGTAATTGCACAGGCACGTAAAATAATAGGTATACGTTTTGTCATGAGAGCGGATTTTAAAGCTTTCAAAAAGAATTTGGACTGACTAATTAACGGAGGATAATACTGAATATTATTTTTTTACAAGCTATTGACCTATGGTAACCGTATGCCTGTTGATATATGATAATTATGAGTGCAGCATTTTAATATGTTCAATGTTATCTTCAAGGTAAACATCACTAACCTGTTTAAAGCCAAAGCTTTCGTAAAATTTTTTGAGATAAAGCTGGGCTCCTATTTTAATGGCTGATGTACCAAATAATATATGTATGGCGTCTATGGAGCGTTGCATCAGTTCTCTGCCTATGCTTTTTCCCCGCACAATTTGGGAGCTTACCACGCGGCCAATAGACGCTTCAGTATAGGATGTTCCCGGCGACAGTAATCTTGTGTAAGCGACTAATTCATCATTGTGCCATGCACACAAATGCCATGATGCCTGGTCATTGTCGTCTATGTCCTGGAATGCACAATTCTGTTCTACTACAAATACTGCAGACCGTAATTGTAATATTTTATATACCTCAATATTTGTAAGCTCTTCAAATTTTTTTAATGTCCAGCGCAATTCCATAATACAATTAATATAAGATAAATGCAGGAGTGCTTATTAATATCCATATTTTTCTTTCCACAATAGTTTGAGCCATTTCCTCAGTTCCTCCTCCCTGGCATTTTTACCCGGCTGATAAAAAGCTGTTCCCTGTAATTTTTCCGGAAGATATTCCTGTGCCGAAAAATTATGCTCGTAGTCGTGTGAGTACTGGTAGTCTTTTCCGTAATCAAGATTTTTCATTAAACGGGTTGGTGCGTTTCTTAAATGAAGCGGCACAGGCAGATCGCCATATTCCTTTACAGCACTAAGCGCATTGCCAATCGCCATATACGAGGCATTGCTTTTGGGCGATGATGCAAGATAGGTGGTACACTGCGCTAAAATAATTCTTGCTTCAGGATAACCGATTTTATTTACTGCTTCAAAAGTAGCGTTTGCCAATAACAGCGCGTTTGCATTGGCGTTACCAATATCTTCACTTGCAAGTATAACAAGGCGGCGTGCAATGAACTTTACATCTTCACCACCTTCTATCATTCTTGCCAGCCAGTATACTGCACCGTTAGGATCACTGCCGCGTATAGATTTTATGAACGCAGAAATAATATCATAATGCTGCTCGCCGCTTTTATCATATAACGCAATTCTTTTTTGAGCAATGTCCATCACCATATTATCTGTAATAATAATTTCCTTATCTGCAGGTAAAGCTTCCACAACAATTTCAAGCAGGTTCAGTAATTTCCTGGCATCTCCCCCGGAAATATTAATTAAAGCAGCTGTTTCTTTTAGTGTAATGTTCCTTTTGCCAAGCTCCACATCTGCTGTTATAGCGTGTTGAAGCAGTGCATTCATGTCATGTTCACCCAAAGGCTTCAATATATATACCAGGCACCGGCTTAATAATGCTGCATTAACTTCAAAAGATGGATTTTCGGTAGTAGCACCGATAAGTGTAATCGTGCCTTTTTCAACAGCACCAAGCAACGCATCCTGTTGCCCCTTATTGAAACGGTGAATTTCATCAATAAATAAAATGCTTTCCGGCTGTAGTTTGGCTTTTTCAATAACCTCTCTAACTTCTTTTACGCCTGCACTGATGGCACTTAATGTATAAAAGGGTACATGCAATGTATGCGCTATGATATTGGCAATGGTTGTTTTGCCAACGCCCGGAGGTCCCCACAAAATCATGGAAGGAATTCTGCCTTGCTCAATTGCCTTGCGCAGCACGCTTCCTTTGCCGGTTAAATGCTGTTGCCCGGTAAGTTCATCTAAAGAAGTGGGTCTCAATCTTTCCGCTAAAGGAGCTGCCATAAATGGCAAAAGTAAGCGAAAGTTGAATTGGGGAGAAGAAAGTGTAAGGATTTCACTTTTACGGAATCACTGGCACGAACAAAACCTTATGATTTATAAAGCAATTTCTACCAGGCGATAGATAGCAGCAGGAAAAATATGTTGTTCATAGTCAATATCATGTTTTGTTTGTATATCTGTCGTGTTTTCTTCAGCATCATAAGGTTGCCCGCCTGAATGCAGTTTATTGTGCAGCGCAATAATTAATAGTATTATTACAGTCAGTAAAAGAATGGATGATTTTCTCTTTTTCATGATAAATGTTTTATAACGAGGGATTATTGTAGTGGTTTAGATTCCTGTTGTAGAAATGCTTTCATCGTTTTGCCACCAAATTTTACAGTCGCACTGTCTGCAAGAGCAACATTGCTAAAGCTCATAACAATTGCTTCGCTTGCATCGAGCTGAGCGCCGTTGGAAAGATTAAGCTGAAGCTCCCGGATGGTATTTGCGCCGAGATTAACGTTTCCGTTTCTTTCAATATTCAATGCCAGGCTGTCTGCGTTACTGTTAAGCGTTATGTCTGATTCTGCTTTCGCATTGATGGTAGCGTTTCTTAAAACATCCCCAATATTAACGCCGGCAGAATCAGTTGTAATTGATGACACTGAAGGACAAAAAATAGTTACAGGTATATATTCATCTTTTGAAGCAGATGTTAATATCAGTATATTATCTTTCACTTCATAGGAAATTTTTCCTTTATTCCACTCATCGGTAACCACTGCAAAACTGTCTGACTTGCTGATGGTGACATGATTGCCTTTATATCCTAAAAGATCAATGCCTGTAAAGGCTGGCACTATATTCGTGAGCTTTGATTCTTTATTGTATTGTTCCTCGGTAATAAATTTTCCACTGTTTTGCACTGAATAAAAAGTAAAACCCACAAGCGTAGCTAAAACAAAGGGGAGTATAAATAATGCTAATAATATTTTGTTACTTGTTTTCATTGTAATAAATGTTAACTATGAAAAGTTTTGCTGTACAAATTTTTCGAAACGGGGTTTTAATTCATCAGTATTCATTCCCAATAAATAGAGATTTCTGAATACTCCCGGTAAATCTTTCTGAAGAAAATCTTCTTTGCGGTAGCTAAGCGCTTTTTTAAAGGCATCTGCTGCAACAAAATATCCGATACCTCTTTGATTATATATGATTTCCTGCTGCTGTAAAAAATCGTATGTGCGCATAACGGTATTGGGATTTACCTCCAGTTGCACCGCCAGCTCTCTTACGGATGGAATCCTTTCTTCTGACTTCCACTCTTTCAGCAGTATCTTCTCGCAGATGTGATCCGCCATCTGGAGATATATGGATTGACTGTCTTTAAATTGCATGTTTACAAATTTTGAATCAGTGATGATTTAAATTTCTTTCTCTTTTATCCTGAAATAAGCAGCCGTTAATAATACGGGGCACCAGATATATTTCATTGCAGGTACTGCTACCTGCCTGATCCATGAAGGGAGCTTGTATACTTTTGCTTCATTCCCATCATATACTTTAAATGAAGAGAAATCATTAACACCCATGTGAGCAGGAAAAACAGTGTTGGACAGAAATTGTGCAAAGAATACAAAGATGAGTCCGATGGTAAAAATGGCGAGCAGCGTTTTTATAAACGCAAATCTCTCAAAGTATACAGAGCCCAGCATAAAAAGTGCCTGCAATGCGATAAAGAAGTATAATATTATTGGTATTGCTTCTTTTAAATTTTTTGTTGAAACATATCTTACTGCATTACCTGGGTCAAGTAGTATAAAAAAGAAAATTATTTTTTGAATAATAAAGAAAATGGCAACATACACTGCGGTGAATACAATAAAAGAATAGAAGAAACCGCATAGCAGTTTTTCCAATGGCGTTGCAGGTATGCTTAACCAGTATATGCCTTTTGCCTTATCGCTTAAGGCGCTGAACGTAATGCTTGCAAAAATGAGCCCTGACGTGAAGAATAAGGTAATAAATATTCCGTAGGTATCTTCTTCATCAAAACGCCCGTTGCCATTAACAGATGCCCAGAACGTGAGAATGATGGTTAATAATCCCGCCATAGCCAGTAATGACAGCGTGTACAGCTTGGCATTATCAAACCATTGTTTTTTTATAAGCAGCCAAAGTCGTGAAAAGCTGAATGAGTTTTGCATGATAATATCTTGATTAATTAAAAGCAGATTGAATTTTAGTCCTGTCGGTTATAATAGCCTTGTATAACATTTCAAGATCAAGCCTTGTGTCTTCTCCATTTACATTCTTAGAGATGATAGCATTACCTTTTAATGAATCTTCATTGTATAAAGCCTGTTGTATTTCTTCTTTGTCGAATGATATTTTGAATTGCAGCTTTTGGGTTATCTGCTCAATAGTCTGGTCAAACAAAATTTTGCCTTCATCTATAATTGTGATCCTGTCTATCAGGTTTTCAAGATCCTTTACCTGGTGTGTGCTGATGATAATGCATTTTTTTTCATCAAGCGCACCGGCTATTACTTTGCGGAACTGGCTTTTGCTCATAATGTCTAAACCATTGGTGGGCTCATCCATCAGCAGGAGGGAAGTGTTGCAGGCTAGCCCGAAGCTGATAAGCACTTTCTTTTTTTGCCCGTAGCTCATGTGTTGTATGGTGTTATCAACAGGAATTTCAAATTCATTCATGTAACGGCTGAATTGCTCATGATTGAATTTGGGATAAAATACCGCGTTGTATTTCACCAACTGTGCAGGTGTAATATTGGGAAGGAAAAACTCTTCTGCTACGATGAATACTTCCTGTAAAAAAGAAGGCTCTCTTTTTTGGGGTGTTTCGCCCGAAACGGTAATGCTGCCGGAATCAGGAAAAAGGTGACCGGATATATTCCGGAGCAAAGTGGATTTACCGGTACCATTTTTACCAAGCAGTCCATATATATAACCAGCCTGCAAATCGAGGGTTAAACCGTTAAATATTTTCTTTCGCTTATACGAAAAATGGAGATTTTTTATCGAAATCATATTTAGTGATTTAGTGTACTATTGTATTAGTACACTGTAAATATAATACTGATTTAGATGTTTCCAAATTATTTTAAAGGTTTAATTGATGTATTTGTGGTTTGCCCGATGATATCGTTTAGTTATTGTTTATTAACCCGGTAATGTTTTGAAATATTCATTGACAAATGGTTTTAGTGATTTGGTTATATTATCGGTGAAAAAATTTATTAATAATCCCTGTGGCTTTTGGAGCAGCTTCATATAGGTGAGGATCTGTATTCATGTACAGGAAGTGTATTTTCTAGTGCCTTTAATTCTACTACAACACAATCATCCACTAAAAGGTCCAGCCTTAATTCTGAATCTAAAATAATTTCATCATAAACAATTGGTACAGCAATTTGCTTTTCAACCGAAAAACCATTTTTTCGCAATTCAAATTCTAAGCATTTTAAATACACACTTTCCAGTAGCCCTGGACCTAATGCCCTGTGTACTTTAATGGCGCATCCGGTAATTCTGTAAGATAAGTCCGTAACTTGTTTCTTTGTCATAATTGGTGTTTTTATAGTTAACAATTAGAAGAATCTGTAAAATAGAAAATAAACCATTAAAGCATTAAGAAAATCAAGTTGAATCTCTTAACTACACTTAACTTCCTAATGTTTCATTGTTGTAATAAGAATAAGTGGGATAGAAAATAAACCATTAAGGCATTAAGAAAATTAAGTTAGATCTCTTAACTACACTTAACTTCTTAATGTTTCATTGTTGTAATAAGAATAAGTGGGATAGAAAATAAACCATTAAGGCATTAAGAAAATCAAGTTGAATCTCTTAACTACACTTAACTTCCTAATGTTTCATTGTTGTAATAAGAATAAGTGGGATAGAAAATAAACCATTAAGGCATTAAGAAAATCAAGTTGCATATCTTAACTACACTTAACTTCTTAATGTTTAAATACAAAACCGAAAGCCTGCCTTTGCAAAGCTTCCGGTTAATATCACTAAAGAGAGATGATTAATTTTTGAGAATGGTAAATTCAACCCTTCGGTTTAGCTGTCTTCCATCATCGGTTTCGTTGGTAGCCACAGGTTTGGTTTCACCATATCCTTTGGAGATAATGCGGCTTTCAGTGATGCCCTTTGATATAATATAATCTCTCACAGATTTAGCCCTGTTGTCACTCAGCCTGAAATTGTAATCATCAGAGCCTTTACTGTCAGTGTGTGCACTCATTTCAATTTCTATAGACGGGTTTTCCTTAAGCAATGCGACAACCCTGTCTAATTCAATAAATGATTCAGGTCGTAAATCCCATTTGTCAAAATCAAAGAATACATTGTTCAGTCTTACCACCTGCCCAATCTCAATAGGCACCAGGTAAAGGTCTTTATGAATTTCTTTATATCCTTCTTTAATAAGTGAATCCAGGTTAAGGTTTTCAGACTGAGCAAAAAATTTATCCGCTGTTGCTCTTATGAGATAGTTTTTATCGTAAGGCAACACTATCTGGAATGATCCATCCATCGGGCTTGATAAACCATTGCCTGCTGCTGCGCCATCAGGTAAGGTTTCATAAATTAAAGAAGCGCTAAGCGGTTGTTTTGTTTTTGCGTTATATACATTACCACTAACCAAAACCACAGGGTCTGGTTTTTCTTTCTCCATCAGTTTTACCCTTACAATATCGCTCTCTCCATAAGTGTCAAGGTTGGTGGTAAGATAAGCGTACTCACCGCCGGCATCCAATGTAAAAAATGCGTCCCAGTCAGGAGTGTTTACAGGGCTTCCCAGGTTAACGGGGTCGCTCCATTTTTGCCATGTTTTATCCAGGCGTTTAGTCATCCAGATATCATTATCACCTAAACCACCGGGCCTGTCGCTGCTGAAATACAGTGTAACACCATCGGCTGCGAGATAGGGTGTCATCTCATCCGTATCCGGCAGGTTTATTTTTTTTCCAAGGCTTTTCGGTTCTGTCCAACTGCCGTTAGGCTCCAGGAAGCAAACATAGATATCATTATATGAGCTTGCCTTTTCCGGCGTCATATACAGCAATAAGGTTTTGCCATCCTGTGCCATTGATGCACCGGATTGCCGGCCCCGGTCGTATTTCTCATAATTCTTTATGAACAGGGCGTTGGGCGGTGTCCAGTTTCCGTCTTCATCAATATAGCTCATGCTTACGCCTTTACTGATAAAAGCACCTTCATTAAAAGCGCCTCTTATCAATATCCTGTTTTTGTCGGGCGATATCCAATAAACGGCATTATAGTGTGTGGTGTTAAACGGGTAATCCATGTGCATAGCTTCGCTCCAGTTGCCCATGGTATCCCTTACTGCATACCATATATCCTGTGAATTAGGAACAGACCTGTATTTTGTATTACCCGGGTGATTTTCGCAGATAAAAAACAACAGGTTCCCATCTGCAGAAACGGTTGGACGCAATTCCGCAAGATTGGAGTTGATCTTTGTTCCCATGTTTTCGATCTTGATGACCGTGGAAGAAGTAATGATATTATCTTTTTGTACCACTAAACCTCCTGATGTGTCTGCCAAAGGTTGCGCCATGCCCTTTATAAAGCAAAAGGTTCCAACAAGCACTGATAGTAAATTTTTCACAGAATTGGTATTTTACATATAACGCAAAATACCCGTACGATACATTGCCGGCCAGCTTTTTCTGATAACGGTAACCGGCGTTTTTAGCTTATGATAAATGCGTTGAGTAAAATTACCGGATAGGAAAATAAGGGGAGATAATAGACTGCATGCGGGAACAGGAATGTTTATATACCTGTTCTTTGATAGGGGAAAAATGAAACAGGGAGCCTTGCTCCCTGTTTAAATATTATAGATTATAAAGTAATATAGCTGTTTGTGCTACCATACTGGTTAGGAGTTTCGCCATCAGCTTCAGGCTCGTTAAGCCATACTTTTTCATCAACTAAATACCTGAATTCGTGCTTGCTATCTTTTGGAAGCGTTACATCAACACTAAAAGTGCCATCTTTTTTCCTGCTCATCACTATCGATTTTTCCCAATCGCTGTTTAAGCCAAGAATTTCAACTGTTTCAGCGTTTTCAGGCTTGAAAGCGAATTTTACTTTACAATAATCCTTTGTCTTGAAATACGTTTTCTGTACCATTTTTTCTAACTTTTAGAGGTTGGTTTAAAAATACAAATGAATACAGCAAAGCAATCCGGGCAGGCAAAGTTATTAAATAATACTGTTAAGCGTTAAAAGTAACCCAGGCCTGGCCTGCATTTCTTATCCCCAGGTTTACCACAAGGGCAATGCTTTGGCTTTTATGATCCTATACCTCAATTGCCTAAATTAATATACATTTATTTTATATTTAATGTATTTGTGAGGATGAGCATTATCGAAATAAAAATTATTTTACTACGTTTTGTTTTTACTGAAAATTAGGGTGATAGTACCCGGAATCAAAATTTCTGAACCGGTTTAAACCAGTTTGAATTTGCCCGGTCTATGCCCAAAATCATTCTTAATCCATACTTTTTTTATGAAGCAAAAAAATCTTGTAATTTTTTCATTAGCCCTTTTTCTGTTTGCAGGTATTATTTCCTGTAAAAAAGAAAAAACAGCTGAATCTGGTAATACAGAAATTTCAACACATTCCGATGATCAATCAGTATTCTCCGCTGAAGTAGATGCCGCAACAGATGATGCAAGTGCTGCGCTTGAGGCAATGGCTGCTTTCAGTTTAAGAGAAATGGAACTTGATACTATTCGTGTTTGTGGTGGCTATATCACCTGGAATCTCGAATCAGATCCGCAAATTGCAACTATAACCTATACGGGTTCTAATTGTGACGGCAGCAGGTCAAGATCCGGCTCTGTAACTGTTTCTGTTCCTAAAGGCACACAATGGAAAAATGCCGGAGCTGCAGTTATTGTTACGTACAACAATTTAAAAATAACCCGCTTATGGGATCAGAAAAGTATCACTATTAACGGGTCCCAAACTTATACCAATGTAAGCGGCGGTCTTTTGGTTAAACTTTCGGCTCAGCAACATATTATTCATACCATTGCAAGCGATGGCTTGTCAATTACTTTTAATAATGCTACCCAGCGTACCTGGAAGGTGGCAAAGCAGCGCGACTTTACTTATGATAATGGTATTGTACTTTCTGTTTCAGGTAATCACACAGAAGGTAACGTTGAAAATATTGCGGAATGGGGCACCAACCGCTATGGTGTAGCTTTTACTACTTCCACTGTTGCCCCATTGGTGGTGCGCCAGGATTGTGAGTTCCGTTTAACTTCGGGCACAGTTAAGCATGATGTTGCCGGCATATCTGCTACAGTTACCTTTGGGTTAGATGCTTCAGGAAACCCGGTTACCTGCCCTGATAATTTCTTTTATAAAGTGGTGTATACAGGGCCTAATGGCAATAGCTTAAGCTTTATTTTACCCTATTAACTATATTTAGTAAAATAATTTTCAAAAAAAGAGGCTGTCGCACGACAGCCTCTTTTCGTTTCAAACCAGGATTAAATAAAAATAAATTAATAGTATTACAAATAATAATATAAAGTAAATACATTATTAAAATATGTATGTATTATTTTTTGATACTTTTCCATGAAATAGCCTGTTGATTGATTATCATTTAAACAAATGAATTTGTATTTTTTTTAAAAAAACATGTTTTATATGAGATAAAATTTATAAAATTCACTTTGTAATTAAATTAAAGTTAATAATATGTGATTAAATTTTGTTAAATTAATTAAATAATCACATATATTTGTTGAATAATTACTAATAGCAATTTTATTTAATTTAAAACCACTCACATGGCTAAACGTACTTTGAAGCAGATTGCACCCTTTCTCGTTTTAGCAGCAATAGCCCTTGCTGCTATTTTTATTAAACCTGCAACCGATTTTGAAGACACTTCCAGATACAGTACCGCGGATATTGCCTGGGTTATTGTGGCAGCCGCCCTTGTATTTTTAATGACGCCGGGACTTGCATTTTTTTATGGAGGTATGGTGCATCGTAAAAATGTAATATCCACAATGATGAAAAGTGTTGTAGCTGCAGGGGTAGTCAGCGTGCTTTGGGTATTTGTAGGTTATAGCCTTTGTTTTGGAGAAGATCTCGGTGGTTTTATTGGCAATCCTTCAACCCACCTCTTTTTTAAAGATGTAAACTCAGGAGAGCCCTGGAGTGGGGCGCCAACAATTCCTAAAACATTATTTTCTGTATTCCAGCTTATGTTCGCAATAATTACTCCCGGGCTTGTGGTTGGCGCTGTTGCAGAAAGGATCCGCTTTACTTCATACATCCTTTTTATTGCATTATTCAGCCTGCTCGTTTATGCACCTTTAGCACACTGGAGCTGGCATCCTGACGGATTCTTATACAAGATGGGAGCGCTCGACTTTGCCGGAGGCACTGTTGTACATATATCTGCTGGTTGTGCCGCACTTGCCGGGGCATTGGTTTTAAAACGCAGGAAAGCGCATATTGAGCATAAAGAAATTCCACCTGCTAATATCCCTTATGTACTGATTGGTACAGGCTTACTGTGGTTTGGCTGGTTTGGTTTTAATGCAGGTTCTGCGCTTGGAGCAAACGCTTTAGCTGTTTCTGCTTTTGCAACTACCAATACTGCTGCTGCCGCTGCAGGTTTAGGCTGGATGTTTTTTGATGTATTGCGTGGTAAAAAACCATCTGTAATTGGTTTTTGCATAGGTGCTGTAGTTGGTTTGGTTGCCATTACGCCTGCCGCTGGTTTTGTAGCTATTCCACAAAGTATTTTTATAGGAGTTATCGCCGCAATCATTTCTAACATAGCTGTTTATTACAAACAAAAATCTACTTTGGATGATACACTTGATGTATTCCCCTGCCACGGGCTTGGCGGTATGGTAGGCATGCTGCTCACAGGTGTTTTTGCAACAAAAGCTGTAAATGCCGGTGGCAACGACGGATGGTTTTATGGCAATTCGGCTTTCTTCTTTACACAATTAAAAGCAATGCTCATTTCTGTGGCATACAGTTTCGCCGTGTCTTTTGTGATATTCAAGTTTATCAATTTTATCCTGCCTTTGCGTGTCAGCGCTGAAGAAGAAGAGCTTGGTCTTGATGCAACCCAGCATAATGAAAAGTATATGCAGGGAACTTTACTGGTACACAGTAATGGCGTAATGCGCGAAGAGGAGATTGCTGAATAATGGAGAAGCACTCACAAATTAAATTAACCCAGACTTTATAAAACGAAAAGGTATTGTTTTAAAGTAAACCTCTGACCAGGTTTTAAAACAATACCCTTTCATAACACTTAAAATCAACTGCAATGTTAAGAAAATTTCTGACACTGGCCATTCTCGTGGCATCCTTTTCCAATGCGTTTTCCCAGGACCCTGCTCCAGCGGCAACAGAGCCGGCAAAAGGAGAATTAAAATTCTCTGGTTTTGTTGATGCGTATTACCGTTATAATTTCAGCAATCCCAAAAACGTAACTGATGATGATGGAAATCACCCTTTAAATAACAATACAAGTTTTACCAATTCACAAAATTCTTTTGAGTTAGGCATGGCCTCACTGAGGGCTGATTATACTTATGGCAAAATATCAGCTACAGTAGACCTTGGCTTTGGCAGCAGGGCAAGGGAGTTTTCTTACGCTGAAGACGATGGAATATTACAGGCTATCAAGCAGGCTTATGTTAGCTATTCTCCAACCGATAAAATTAAATTCACCATGGGTAAATGGGGCACGCATGTTGGGTATGAGGTATTGGATCCCCAGGTAAACAGGAATTACAGTATGAGCTATATGTTCTCTTACGGACCTTTTTCTCATACAGGTATAAAAGCTGATTTCGGTTTGGGAGACAATTTTGGCTTGATGGTGGGTGTTGCAAATCCAACTGATTATTTGTCTGCCAGTTTTGCCAAAAAGAATTTTCTCGCCCAGTTCAGCGCTACGTTTGAAAAGTTCAGTGCATTCCTGAACTATGTAGGCGGAAAAGATCTTGATAACGGGACAGGTAACCAGGTTGCATTAACCATGACAGGTAAAATATCCGATAAATTCAGTCTGGGCTATGACGGAACGGTCAGATCTTACAAACCGGATGGCGGCGATGCTGCATCATGGTGGGGTTCCGCATTATATGTGAACGTTGACCCTACCGATAAATTCGGACTTACATTAAGAGGTGAATATTTTGATGACAAAAAAGATGTTATCGGTTTTAATACAAGCCTTTTTCAAACTACACTTTCGCTTAACATCAAGCCACACGAAAATATCCTGATCATACCGGAATTTAGGTTGGATAGCGCTAAGGATCCCATGTTTCATAAAAAAGGAGATTCTTACAATAATCCTACCCAAAAGTCAACAGGAACATTTCTCCTGGCGGCTATTGTATTCTTCTAAATTAGTTTGTGCTTATAATTTCAACCCTATCCCTGGAAAATAAGAAATGCTGCATGAAAACAAATGAACAATGAGGAGGAATAAAAAAGTAACCCCCTAAAAAAATATGTATGAATAAATTCAGCAGTACAGCGCCCTTTCTTTTACTCGCTTTATTTTCTGTGATCGGAATTTTTGTTCCCCTGGTTGCAGATTTTGATGGTTCAAAAGTGTACAACTTCGCTGATATTTCATGGGTAACCATATCGGCAGCGCTTGTGCTTTTAATGACGCCCGGTTTATCTTTCTTTTACGGTGGAATGGTAGGCAAGAAAAATGTTATCGCTACCATGATGCAAAGCTTTATTGCCACAGGTCTCATCAGTATATTATGGCTGGTGGTAGGATTTGGCTTAGCTTTCGGAACTTCCATCGGAGGTTTTGTCGGCAACCCTGCAGAGTTCCTTTTCATGAAAGGAATAAACGGGCATGAGCCGTGGAGCCTTGCACCAACTATACCGATACTATTGTTCGCATTATTCCAGATGAAGTTCGCCATCATTACCCCCGCGTTGGTAGTGGGCGCAACCGCTGAGCGTATCAAATTCACATCTTATGTGCTTTTCATGATACTGTTCAGCCTGTTGATTTATGCACCTATTGCACACTGGACATGGCATCCTGATGGCTTATTATTTAAAATGGGCGTGCTTGATTTTGCAGGTGGTACTGTTGTGCACATTTCTGCCGGCTGCGCAGCATTAGCCGGTGCTATTGTATTAAAAAGAAGGCAGGTGCACATTAATAAAGAGCACGTAAAACCTGCAAGAATACCTTATGTTTTATTAGGAACAGGTTTACTGTGGTTCGGATGGTTTGGTTTTAATGCCGGCTCTGCACTTGGCGCAAACAGCCTTGCGGTTGATGCATTTGCCAATACCAATACTGCTTCTGCAGCGGCAGGATTGTCGTGGATATTTTTTGATGCTATGCGTGGCAGAAAGCCATCTGCACTTGGCTTTTGTATCGGGGCTGTGGTTGGCCTCGTAGCAATTACGCCCGCTGCCGGTTTTGTAGGTTTGCCACAGAGCTGCTTCATAGGCTTTATAGCTGCAATTATTTCTAATCTTACCGTTTACTGGAAAGGCAAGACTACCATTGATGATACACTGGATGTATTTCCCTGCCACGGTGTTGGCGGTATAGTTGGTATGATATGCACAGGCATATTCTCAAGCAAAGCCATTAATCCTGGCGGTACCGACGGATTGTTTTATGGTGGTACTGAATTTTTTATGCACCAGGTATTAGGATGTCTGATTGTTGTGGTGTTTTCTTTTGTGATGGGTTTTGTAGTGTTCAAGATCACAGATATTATTCATCCCATAAGAGTAACTGCCGCAGAAGAAGAAATTGGCTTAGATATAACGCAACACGACGAGAAACTATAATTATACAGCCCGTAAAAATATTGTATTAAGATTTTCATAGGGCAAGCAATCGTTAAAGCCTTCCATTTCTATGGAGGGCTTTCGTTTTAAGGGGGGAGGCATAAGGCGTAAGGTTTAGGGTATAAGGCCCTACACCTTACACCTTCCACCTTATACCTCCTCTCATAAATGCATCAAACTCTCTTCAATCGCTTTAATTTTCGCTTCGGCATCAGCTTTCTTCTTCCTTTCCATTTCAACCACTTCAGGTTTTGCGTTTTGCACAAAACGTTCATTGCTTAATTTCTTTTCTACCGAGTTCAAAAATCCTTTTTGATATTCAAGATCTTTCTGCAATTGTTCTTTCTGGGCACTGCTGTCAACAACAATGTCAGACTGAACATAGAACCTGTCTTTTCCTACCACGATGTTTATACAATCCTGTATGGCTTCGTTGGTAACATGTACTGCAGAAGCTTTTACCTGCCTGCTTAATATTGGTATAATGCGCTGGTATGTTTCCGGAATATTGGTTTGTATGTATACGCGTATCTCATCACGCGGTTTAAGCTGGTTTTTTACTTTAGCATCACGCAAAGCAGTAATGGTTTGTTTTAACAGTTCGCCTTCAGCTATATAATATGGGTTGATTTCGCCCGCTGCAGTATATTGCTTAACACATATATCATCAGTTCTTTCTTCATCAAGCAAATGATACAACTCTTCGGTAATAAAAGGCATAAACGGATGAAGCAACTGCAACAGTTCTGTAAAGAATTCAACTGTTTTGTTGTAAACAGATTGTGCCAGCGGTTGCTCCTGCTCAGGCTTGATCCACTCAAGATACCAGCTACAGAAATCATCCCAGATAAGAGAATAGATCGTTTTTAGCGCCTCACTCAGTCTGAATTCACTGATCAGTTTCTCAACAATGGTTTTTGCTTCGTTTAAGCGGCTTTCAAACCATTCAACTGCAAAGCTGTCTTCTTCTGATTTGGTATCGGCTATGCGCTGCTGTAATACCTTTACCAGCTTCAGCGCATTCCATAATTTATTGTTGAAGAATTTTCCCTGTTCGAGCGAAGCCGTGTCAAACAACAGATCATTGCCTGCAGGCGAAGATATCATTATACCAAAGCGAACCGCATCAGCGCCATATGCTTCAATAAGCTGTAGAAGGTCAGGAGAGTTGCCCAGGCTTTTGCTCATCTTCCTGCCCAGTTTATCTCTTACCATTCCGGTGAAGTACACATCTTTAAATGGTATAGCTTCAGCCAGAGTTTTTTCTTTATTGTATTCCATGCCGGCCATTACCATACGCGCCACCCAGAAGAAAATAATATCCTGACCTGTTACCAATACTGACGTTGGATAGTAATAATTGATATCCTTATTTCCGGGGTTGGATATGCCTTTAAATACTTCCATTGGCCATAACCACGAAGAGAACCAGGTATCCAGCACATCTTCATCCTGTTTCAGTTCATCAATATTGCCAGTGGTTGTTCCCTGTAAAGATTGCCATTTTTCAAATGCAGCATCTTTATTCTCCGCAACAATTATATTTCCCTTATCATCATACCATGCCGGTATCTGCTGCCCCCACCAAAGCTGGCGGCTGATACACCAGTCTTTCACATTTTCCAGCCAGTATTTGTAAGTAGCCAAAAATTTATCTCCGGGATGTATTTTAATATCACCCTCTACCACGGCTTTTAACGCAGGCGCAGTCAGCTCCTTCATTTTAAGGAACCATTGCGTTGAAATACGGGGTTCTACCACAACGCCTGTACGTTGGCTGTAGCCGAGTCTTGTAGTATACTCTTCTTCTTTTACAATAGCTCCTTTTTCTGTAAGTTCTGTAATGATCTTTTTTCTTGCGGTAAACCTGTCTTCGCCAATATATATCTGTGCCGCTTCACTAAGTGTTCCGTCTTCATTAAGCGTGTCAACTACTTCGAGGTTGTGTTTTAAGCCAAGATTATAGTCGTTGATGTCGTGCGCCGGGGTAACTTTCAATGCACCTGTTCCAAATGCGGGGTCAACATATGCATCAAAGATGATGGGTATTTTACGATTTATTAAAGGCACATAAGCAAAAGCATTTTTCAGGTGTGCATAGCGCTCATCATTCGGATTAACGCAGATGGCCGTATCGCCCATAATGGTTTCCGGGCGTTGTGTTGCTATAATAATTCCTTTTTCACCGGTTTGAGGGTTTGTTATAACATTACCCGATGCATCTTTTAGTTCGTAACGTATATGGTATAGCTTACCCTGGATATCTTTATATTCAACCTCTTCGTCACTTAATGCTGTTTTTGCAGCCGGATCCCAGTTGATCATTCTTGCGCCACGGTAAATCAATCCTTTGTCATACAGATCCACAAACACTTTCATTACAGCTTTATAATAATCGGGGTCCATCGTAAAGGTAACCCTGCTCCAGTCAACACTGCAACCTAACTTCTCTATCTGGTGATAGATAATGCCGCCATATTTTTCTTTCCACTCAAAAGCGTATTTTAAAAAGGCTTCTCTCGTCAGGGTGTTTTTATCAATCCCCTTTTCCTTAAGCATGCCTACTACTTTTGCTTCTGTAGCAATAGAAGCATGATCACTTCCCGGCACCCAGCAGGCATTGTACCCGCTCATGCGGGCTCTGCGCACCAGTATATCCTGCACGGTTTCATTGAGTGTATGCCCCATATGCAATACCCCGGTTACGTTTGGCGGTGGTATTACAACGGTAAAAGGTTTCCTGTCATCTGGTGTGCTTTTAAAATATTGCTTTTCTTTCCAGTGTTGGTTCCATTTATCTTCTGCAGATGCGGGAATATAATTTTTGCTTAACTCCATAAATATTTATTCGGGCAGCAAAAGTACGTATAAAACAAAAAAACACTTTCCCGCATTTAGCGAAAAAGTGTCTCCGTCCAAATAATAAATAATTTTTTACCAGGAGAGGTAAGTGATAACAACAATCGCAGTATAAGCGAGAATAACTATTGTAGCGATTTTTGCACTCTCACCTACGTGTAATGATGTAAAAAGCTTCATACGCTTGATTTTTAAAGTGAAAAATCAGGACCGGATTACTACAAAGCTTTCAAAGGATGGTTGTATAAAATAATTTAAACTAACTGGTTGAAGAAATCCATTCGGAAGATACACAATCGTCAGCTATAAATCCAAAGTACAGTTCAAAGCTAACTATTTTCCTGCAAATTTGTGCCTGTTTATTGTGCTATGAAGGTAATATTGTGATCAAAATGCGTATTTATTCTGTTACGTGTTGATAATCAGAGTGTTTTGTTTGATTTTTTTGATTGTGCGCAAAGGATTTTATCTTTAGATAATATAAATATCGGGGTGATTTACGCTATAGTAGATATTGAAACCACGGGCGGCTACGCTTCGGCAGGCAGCATAACTGAAGTGGCGGTATATGTGCATGATGGAGAAAAAGTGATAGACAGCTTTGAAACGCTTGTTAATCCCCGGCAACCTATTCCGCTTTTTATTCAGTCGATGACGGGCATTACCAACGAAATGGTGGCCGATGCGCCGGTATTTGAAGCAATAGCGCCACAGGTTTTTGAGCTTTTAAATGATAAGGTATTTGTAGCGCACAACGTTAATTTTGATTTTTCTTTTTTGAATAGCGCATTACAATCCTGCGGGTATCACCTCAATATAAAAAAGCTATGTACTGTAAGGCTCACCAGGAAAATCTTTACAGGATTGCCATCTTACAGTCTTGGCAATATTTGTCGCTCACTTGAAATACCTATTACTAACAGGCACAGGGCTGCGGGCGATGCAATGGCGACGGTTTTCTTATTTGAGCGCTTATTGAAGAACGACCGCCAGAGCTATATATACCAGTTTCTGAAAAAGTCTTCCAAAGAACAGTATCTGCCATTATATCTCCCCAAAGAGCAAATTGAGCAATTACCCCGTAAGCCTGGTGTGTATTATTTCAGAGATAAAAAAGGAAAAGTGATTTATGTTGGGAAAGCAAAGAGTTTAAAAAGCAGGGTGAGCAGTCACTTTACACATAATGGCACAGGCAGGCAAAAACAGGAGTTCATAAGAAATGTTCATCACATCAGCTACCAGCTTTGCGGAACCGAACTGATGGCAGCAGTGCTTGAAGAAACAGAAATTAAAAAACTCTGGCCCATATATAATACCAGCAGAAAGCAAATTGATTTTCAATACGGATTATATGTTTTTGAGGATCAGAAAGGATATACAAGACTTGCTATTGAAAGAAAGCGTAAACATTTAAGGCCTGTTTATACTTTCGGATTAATGTGGGAAGGCTATCGCCTGTTATGGAATATGGTAGAGCGTCATCAGCTTTCACCCAAGCTTTGCTTTCTTGATAAAACAAAAGAAATGGACAAAATGCAGGATGTTGATGATGAACCGGAAATTTATAACAAACGTGTTGAGGCTGCTTTGCAAACACTGCACGATGAGTTACCAACTTTTGCTGTGATCGGAGATGGTATAGAACCAGATCAATATAGCTGCCTGCTGATAGAAAGAGGCAGGTTTTATGGTATGGGATATATATCCAAAGAAATGAAAGTAAAAAAACTCAGTACTATAAAAAAAATCCTGACGCCGTATATTGATAACGATTTTATCCGTGATATGATTTACAGGTACGCAGAAGCCTATCCTGAAAAGCGGATTAGTTTCGGCATACAGTAATTAACTGATCATGCTATTCACCTCGCAGATCTCATTGCCTTAACAATAGTAAGATTTTTGTCTTTTGTAAACTTTTTGTATTCAGCAGTTTCACGACCATAGATGGCTATTTTGCCATGCTCATTGCTATGTACACCCCAGCCATATCTTTTTGTGAGAGGTGAAGCGCGGAAGCAGGGTTGACCTTTGGAGAAAAATTTTTCCCTGCTTTCCTTCAATTCACCTTTAGTTAATTCATTTCTATCTGCAAATACCTGGAATAAAATTTCATCTGAAGTATACCTGTAGGGATTTTTGCTCAGGATATCAAACTGCATATTTGCCACAGTCCTTTTGTCTTTTTTTACCGGAGGTATTTCACCAAATGGAGAGGGGCAATCGTCCGCTGTTAAAATAAAAGTGTTGATATAATTGGTAGTGTGCGTTTTCATTGCTGCAGTATTTTATTAAAGCAATAACCCAAAATAACAGGCACGTATATACAAGATCTTTTTTAATAAGATAAGGTATACGTGCCTGTATGGTTTATTGAGATTGCTGTTAAGAGCCTTGTGGTCTTTGATTTTGATTATTGAAATACTCCTGCTGTCGTTCAAAATCCTTGTCGTATGCCTTGATGATTGCTTTTACCAGCCTGTGACGTACCACATCATCTTCATCGAGCTCAATGTGCGTAATGCCGTCAATATTCCTCAATATGCGCGTTGCTTTTTCCAAACCACTTTTTTGATGCTTGGGCAGGTCTACCTGTGTAAGATCGCCGGTAATGATGGCTTTTGCATTAGCACCGATACGCGTTAAGAACATTTTTATCTGCAGATCGGTAGCGTTTTGCGCTTCATCAAGAATAATAAAAGCATTATCCAGTGTACGTCCACGCATATATGCAAGCGGCGCAATTTCAATAACACGGGTACTCATATAATATCCCAGCTTATCAGCGGGTATCATATCATCCAGCGCATCATACAATGGGCGCAGGTAGGGATCGATTTTCTCCTTAAGGTCGCCAGGCAAAAATCCAAGGCTTTCGCCTGCTTCCACAGCAGGGCGTGTAAGAATGATCTTCTTAACAGATTTGTTTTTTAATGCGCGAACTGCGAGTGCCACAGCAGTATAGGTTTTACCTGTACCAGCGGGTCCTATGGCAAACACGATATCATTCTTATCCACGGCAGTAACCATTCTTTTTTGATTGGCAGTTCTTGCCCTCACGCTTTTGCCGTTGGGGCCGAATACCAATACATCATTAGGGTTTCGCTCCACGAAATTATCAACAGTTTCAGCGTCATCTCCGCCCAGTATCTGCTCAAAATAGTTTTCACTTACATTTCCGTTTCTTTCCAGGTATTGTATAAGCAATTCTATTTTTTCTTTAGCCTGACCAATCTGGTCGGGGGCGCCACTCAGCTTTATCTGGGTGCCGCGACTTAAAATTTTTAAGAGAGGGAACTTCTTTTTAAGAATATCTAACTTACCGTTATTCACGCCAAAAAATTCTATAGGATTAACGGTCTCCAGGTTAATAATTGTTTCTGTCAATGAGTTTTGATTTTAGGTTTTCAAATAATTGTACAGACTAACACATCCATCTGACCAAATTTAATGAATAGCATTTGAAATAACCAATAATTACTTATTAACAGATGTGGAAATGATTTAAAATCTTGCTAATATTTTCAGGTTGAGTAACCGCGGTGTTAAGCGATTGGGAATAGTATACACTGTATTTGAAAAATCTTTAATGAACATATACGAAATAGTATTTGCCCTGTCTAATAGATTAAATATTTCAAGGCTTGCCCAAATATTGTCGAATTTTCTGAAGGGATTATGACTTCTTCTTGTGCTTTTATCACTATCAAGCAATAAGGCGCTGAATCCAATATCTACCCGCATATACGGATCTATTACCAGCGCATTTCTGTAGCGTACACTACCCGGAATATTGTACGGCATATTTGTTCCGTAAATCATATTCAGGTGTACTTTAAAATTTTTATTGGTACTTAAATAGTCCTGGAAAAACATGCCAAAAGTGAGCAGCCTGTCGGTAGGTCTGCGTACCCATCCTTTATCAGAGCGAACGCTATCTGTAACAACCTGGTTTATTGTTTCGGAATTAATAAATTCTCCATCTGCATTTTTGTACCTGTAATAATAAAAGTCATCAATCTTCTCCATTGTTTTCATTAAACCAATACTAACCCAGCTTTCCGCATCTTTTACCAGTTCGCTGAAGAGGCGAAGCTCTAACCCTGTTGCATAGGCTTTGGCGTTATTGTTACCCAAATATCGTATGCGGACATTATCTATATCGTAAGGGTCAATATCCCACATATGCTTGTAGTAGGTTTCTATCGTAAATCGTGACGGGCGGTTCCATGCTTTAAAATTATAGTCCGCGCCAATTACAGCCTGCCAGCTTTTTTGCGCTTTTACATTTGTATTTACTTTGCCGTTATAGCTTCTTAATTCCCTGTAAAATGGTGGTTGATGATATGCGCCAACAGCTAATTTGAAAGCCCAGTCTTTTTTTGCATCCGGCAACCATGATGCCTGTAAACGTGGCGAAACAAGCAATTCCTTATTCAATGAATTGTAATTAAATCTTACACCACCCTGAAGGGTAAAGTTCTCCTTATTACCGAATACAATATTATCCTGCACATAACCTGATAGTTTATTAATATCGAGATTGGCGGAAGACCGGATTACTTTGCTTAACTGTAATTGATCGCCGGGAAGGTAGGGGAGATTATATCCGGCAGAGTCCTGCGCTTCCCATTCACTAAGGTGATCATTGATCAAAGTCTTTTCAGCGCTTAACCCCCACTGTACATAATGCCTGCCATTATCCCATGTGCCTTTGTGAGATATATTCCAGTTTGCTATGCTGAGTTTATTGCGGGCATGATTCATAAAAACGCCTGCACCCAGTGGATTGATAATTGAGCCGAAATCCGCACTGCTTTTATCAAAGCTTCTTTCGCCAAACAGGTAAGCTCCCCAAATATCATATAGCTCCTGTTCATTGTTTTCAATTCTGCTGGCAAGCCATTTTAATTTTAGTCTTTTGCTGAGCTGCTGAGTTGCTGCAAAACCGATCATTGATGTGGTATACCTGTCTTTTTCTTTGCCCTGGAAATAGATGTCTAACCCAAGATTTGCACTGAACAGAGGAGACAGCACTGATGAAGTAAGTTTTGCTTCTTCCGGTATCAATGTAAATTTTGTTTGAGAAAAATTTCCCAGCATTTCAAACTGCCATGCCTCATTCAGTTTATATGTAAGCAATGCCTGTATATCTGATGAGGAGGGAACATAATTTCCCTTTGTTTCCTGGGAGCTGAGCAGGTTCCTGTTTGAGCGGTTGCGCACGCCTATAAGATAGGTGAACTTTTCTTTCTTAGAAATGCCTTCAATATGAAAACCCTGTTCAAGCAAGCTTATATACGCGGAGCCCCCAAATGATTTTGGTTTCCTGTACTGAATATCCAAAACACTGCTCATTTTATCTCCGTACCTCGACTGGAATCCGCCATTATAGAAATTTATACCACCTGTTAGCTCAGGATTAATAAAACTCAATCCTTCCTGCTGCCCGCTTCTTACCAGATATGGCCTGAAAATTTCAAAATCATTGATATAAATCAGGTTTTCATCATAATTACCACCCCTTACATTGTATTGAGAAGAAAGCTCGTTATTACTGCCTACTAATATTTTAATCAGGCTTTCAACTCCGCCTGTAGCAGAAGGAGCAGTGAGCGCATATTTCGGGTTGATTCTTACCAGCCCTGCTTCTTTTCTTTCCCGGTTGTCTTTTATTACTACTTCCTGCAGTTGTTTGGCGCTCCTGCTTAACCGGATAATGATTTTTTCTTCTTCGTCGGCATTCAGGTAAAAATTTCTTTGGACCGTATAAAAACCAGAAGATGAAAACACCAATGCTATGGCTTTTCCTGCAGGCACCTGTATGGTAAATATTCCAGAATCTGAACTGGCAACGCCGGTTTGCCTGCCGAGAATGGTTACAGATACTTTACTTAACGGGCGCTCATTATCATCTACAACCTTACCATAAATGGTGCATGTTTTTTTTTGTGCCAGCACATGAGAAAATGCCAGTACACAGCAGCATAGTAAAATTATTCTGGCAAAATGCATCAGCAAATAACGACTTTATGCAGGCAATATTACACAATTATACATACCACTTTATCATTTAACTGAAACGGTCTCAAAGTATATTACAAACACCATTAAGTGTTTATCTGGCCGAACCGTTTCTTTGTGTAAACGCTTTGTGTATTTTGTAGTTAATAACCTTGTTTAATTGCAGGAGAATCCGAGTTAAAAGCCGCTGAGGATATCCCCTGTGTATTACTGCAACGCAGCTTTGTTAATTTGATATACATACCCTTTATTGAAATATAATACCAGGAATATACGAATGTTGTATTTTAGATATACTTAATACTTCTTTATGCAGCTCATCTTCCTGAAATTATATGCGGGATTGTTATTGGTATTTTCATGTGGCTATTTAAATGCACAGGTTGCGGTTCCCGGGCAGCCTTTACCATCATGGAAAGAAGGAATGCTTGACCTGCATCACATTAATACCGGTTGGGGCGATGCTGCTTTTTATATTTTTCCTGATGGCACAACAATGCTTTTCGATGCAGGTGAAATGAATCCTACGGATGAAAGGGCTTTTACACCAAGAAACGCCCGTATGCGCCCAGATTACAGCAGGCGACCTTATGAATGGGTAGCATATTATATACAGAAAGTGGCTCCTTTAAAAGAGAAAACAACCATTGATTATGCTGCTATATCACATTTTCATGATGATCATTTCGGAAGTTGGTACCCCGGTGCAAAATTGTCTGTTACCGGTAAATATAGCCTTACAGGAATAACAGGTGTAGGAGAGCTTATTCCTATTCAATACCTGCTGGACAGAGGCTATCCTGATTATAATTATCCTTTTGATATGAAGGGATTGCAGGCAGATAAGCACAGTGGTGAAATAAATTTTGCTAAGACCATGCAAAATTATTTTGCTTTTACAGAGGCACAGCAACAGCGTGGGATGAAGATCGGAAGATTAAAAGCCGGTAGCCGTACACAGATTGCGATGAAGTATACACCCGCTAAATACCCCGAATTTTATGTTCGGAATATTAAAGCAAACGGATTGATATGGAACGGAAAGGATGCTGCTGTAGTGGAATTTTTTCCACCTGTTGATACAGCTAACCGGGCTACATGGCCCAGTGAAAATGGGTTGAGCCTGGTGTTTGTAATACACTACGGATCATTTACCTACTATAGCGGAGGAGATTGTGGTGGTATTGTTTCTTATGGAGATGCGGCATGGAAAGATATTGAAACTCCTGTAGCTAAAGTGATAGGAGAGGTGGATGTGGCAACGCTTGACCATCATGGCAACAGGGATGCTGTAAATGAGTTCCAGGTAAAAACATTCAAACCCAGGGTATGGATACAACAGTCCTGGTCTTCAGATCACCCGGGAGAGGAAGTTTTGCGCAGGCTGACTACTCCTTACCTGTACAAAGAGCCCAGGGACCTTTTTACCACAAATATGCTTGATGCAAACAGGTATGTGATAGGTTCACTTATTGATCGTTCTTACAAAAGTTTGCAGGGACATATTGTAGTGAGGGTAATGCCCGGAGGTAAGGAATATTACATAATTATTTTGGATGACAGCACACCGGACATGCCTGTAAAAGCTGTATTCGGCCCGTATATATCGAAAATAAAAAAATAAAGCGCAGGTAGTTTTAAGGGGATATTAATGCTACTAATGTTTATTAGTGATATTATTCAAAAAATATTCGAACATAAAAAAACCGGAGTAAATCCGGTTTTATATTTTATTGTTTCATTTTTTTAGCATCTTCAAGGAATTTAGCCAGTCCTATATCTGTAAGCGGATGTTTTAATAAACCAAGAATGGGCTCCAGCGGACAGGTGCAAACATCAGCACCTAATTCAGCGGCTCTTACTATATGTAATGAACTGCGGATAGAAGCAGCTAATATCTCGGTTTTAAAACCTTGTAAAGAGTATATCTGTGCTATCTGCCCAATCAATTCCATTCCATCCCAGTTTCCATCATCAATTCTGCCAACAAAAGGTGATACATATGTTGCACCGGCTTTAGCGGCAAGAATAGCCTGTCCTGCAGAAAATACCAGTGTGCAGTTTGTTTTAATACCATTATCAGTAAACCATTTCAGTGCCTTAACGCCATCTTTTATCATAGGCACTTTTACAACGATATTGGGATGTATTGCAGCAAGTATTTTTCCTTCTTCAACTATCCCGTTAAAATCAGTGGAAATAACTTCCGCGCTTATATCGCCATCTACCATTTCGCAAATGGTTTTATAGTGATTTCTTACGGCTTCTTCTCCTTTTATGCCTTCTTTTGCCATCAGTGATGGGTTTGTGGTTACACCATCCAGTATACCTAATTCATTAGCTTCTTTAATCTGGGCAAGATTCGCTGTATCAATAAAAAATTTCATAACCTAATAGTTTGTGTTGACTTTTTTAACAGTTTTATAATTAAACGGGCAACGAATATACAAAATAAAAAAGGCAAGTTACTTACATCGCACCGCTACAACCGCCTACCCTTGCTACCTTCCGGTCCTGGGGGAGTTCAGCAGGAGCTGGTCGTATAAGACTTGCCGCCGCAAATATAGGAAAGATATGGTTGAGCGAAAAATTTAAAAGCTGTTATACAGCGGTCAGCTATCAGCAATCAGCTGTCAGTGTCTTGTCTGCTTTCAATCCTGCTCAATAAAATTCCCTTTTTCGACAATTTTATTTCCGGTTTCGATAATGTTACCGGTACAGTCGTAATACTTTTGCGCCCAAATTTATTATATCAATGAAACTAACGCTTTTTGTTGCATCGCTGTTATGTAGTCTTGGTTTATTTGCTCAAAATGGCATTATCAAAGGAATTATTCGTACCTCAGACGGAAAACCTGCCGAATCTGTTTCTGTGACCTTAAAAGGTACCAATAAGGGAGCTATAGCAAACAGGCATGGCTATTACGAGATCAGGAATATATTACCAGGAGATTATATTGTAACCACAACATACATTGGGCTTGAAACGAAAGAAACAACCGTGAAGCTATTGGCGGGCCAAACACTGACCGTAGATTTTGAATTAAGGGAAACTGAGAACCAGTTGCGTGAAGTGATCATATCTACCAACCGAATTAAAACAAGCAGTCAGTATGTGGCTAAAATGCCACTCAAAAATCTTGAAAATCCGCAGGTATATAATATTATATCGGCAGATCTCATCAAACAGCAGGCCATCACCAGCTATGATGACGCTTTAAAAAATGTTCCGGGTATCTTTCGCCTTTGGGAATCTACCGGTCGTGATGGCGATGGAGGTTCTTATTTTTCTATACGCGGATTTGAATCGCAGCTCACCATGCTGAATGGTTTGCCTGGTTTAACCAACGGTAATTTAGATCCTGCCAACCTGGAGCGCATAGAAGTGATAAAAGGCCCTTCAGGAACATTATTTGGTTCACCCGTTATAAGCTATGGCGGGCTGGTGAATAATGTTACTAAAAAACCATACGACCATTTTGGCGGAGAAGTGGGATATACAGGAGGTAGCTTCGGACTGAACCGGTTTACGGCAGATATCAATACACCGCTGGCTAAAGATAATTCCGTGTTAATCCGTGTTAACACAGCTTATCAAAGTGAAAACAGTTTCCAGGACCAGGGTTTTAGAAAATCGTTTTTCTTAGCACCTACCTTATCTTATAAAGCATCAGACCGGCTTTCGTTTTTAATTGTTTCAGAATTTATGCAGGAAGAAAAAACCAATCCGTTAATGATCTTTCTAGGCAGGGAAACTCCTTTGCAGTTTAAAGACCTGGCTGATTTGAATTATAACAGAAAACTATCACTTACCAGCAACGACCTTTCCATAAAATCGCCCCGCTACAATGTTCAGGCGCAGATGGTATATAAATTATCTGATAAATGGACTTCACAAACCGTAGTTTCAAACGGGCAGTCAAATTCAAACGGATATTATACCTATTTGTACGATAACCAGGATGGCTTCCGTGATTTCGGATTGTGGGTTACAAAAACCAACTCCACCACCAATACTACTGATATTCAGCAAAATTTTACCGGGGATTTTAAAATCGGGTCTTTTAGAAACAGGCTGCTTCTCGGCTTAGATTATTTCGACAGGAAAACTTCTTCGAACGGAACAGGATATGCAAGAATACATAATGTAAACCTGCAGGGAGAAGTAAACTATCGTGATCCTGATAATCCCGGGGAAGAATTACCTAACAAAACAACATTAACCCAACCTTCTGTAGACGCTTTACTTGCTAATACAACTCCTTATCCCTGGGAGCCGAAGGATAAAGCCTACAGCGCTTATGTATCGGATGTTTTTAATATCCTCCCACAACTTTCTGCAATGGCTAGCCTAAGAGTAGACCACTTTAAGAACAGTGAGTTTGGGCAAACTACTTTATCTCCCAAATTTGGCATTAATTACCAGCCAGTAAAAGACCAGGTGGCATTATTTGTAAATTATATGAATGGCTTTAGTAATGTAGCGCCCGGAGCGGTGGCAGATGAAGATGGTAACCCAACAGGCGAAATAAAGAATTTCAGACCCGAACATGCCAATCAGTTTGAAGCCGGAGTAAAAACAAATCTGATAAAAGATAAATTAAATGCAACCATAAGCTATTACAATATAACTGTAGATGATGTGGTAATTGCAGATCCTGCCAATCCATATAATACTTTCCAGGGTGGTAAGCAAAGGAACAAAGGCTTTGAAGTTGATATACAAACAAGCCCTGTAGAAGGCTTAAATATTATTATAGGCTATGCTTATAATGATAGTAAAATACTGGATGGGGAAGATATGCCTACATCATGGTTTGAAGTGGGCAAAAGGCCGTTGGATGCAGGATCTCCTCACCTTGCCAATTTTTGGATTACCTATAAACTTTTAAATACCAAACTGAACGGTTTGGGTATTGGCTTTGGCGGAAATTATGTAGGGGAATACAATACTATCAACCTCTCAGCTACCGGAAATTTTCTTATACCATCATACACAGCTTTAAATGGCAGCGTGTTTTATGATGCCGGTAAATTTCGCGTTGGCTTCAACTTAAATAATATTACCAATAAAGGTTATGCCGGCGGATGGAGCACCGTAAACCCTCAAAAAACAAGAAATATTGCTTTAAGCCTGGTGTATAAATTTCAGCAGATGCAGTAAATAAATAAGCATATTGATTTGCCGCTTATTTTATGAGGGGTAAATCAATATGCCCTTTAAATGAAATTGACTATTTACCCGCATCATATTGGTAATATTCCAGAGTTAGTGATGGAACAATTTTGAACAATTAAAGAATTGAAATCAATAAAAGCCTGTAAGGACAGGCGCAAAAAGAGATGGATAGTATATCTGTCTCTTTTTATTTTAAAGCTTCTAATGGTAAAAATATGCTGCATGCCATAGTATCGTGTTCCAGAGTTAATGATACGGAAAAAGCCCTCAAAACAACGTTTTTTCTACTGGTATGTGTTTCCACATACCAGTAGAAAAGAGTAAGTATTTCGGTATGTGAAGACACATACCGATAGGAAAATTTTAGAAGTTGGTCAATAGTTTTTACATTTAATCATAAGTTGTAGATATGAGTTTGGCGATAATGATAAGCTCTATTTTATCAGTTTTGGAGTAGCATGAGCGACACAAGCGAGACGCTTGCGCCTGTTCGGGGATACTTTGGATTTAAGTGCACAGAAAGGAAGATCAGAAGCTTATAATAATATTAGTTTCGTTACAGGTTTTTGTATCATGATGTTACGGGTGGTAATAGTGCAATGAAAGTCAATGCAGATTGGCAGACAGTAATTAAATAGAAGGTATTAGATGTTAATAAAGTATATTGGAGTATTTATTTTTCTCTTATCGGCATGCAATCGCATTGGATCTGGCAAAGAACTCAATGAATCAGACATTAAGTATATACAAGGGTTAGGGTTACTTGATGAGAATGAAACTATTTATAATTTTTACTCAGAGTATAAAAAGAGAAATGCCGGAAACTTTTTTACAGATAGACGAATAGCAACTTATTGGATAGATGAGCGAAATAAGGAAAAGAATGAGTTGTCTTTTGCATTTTACAAGGATATAGTATCTATTGATACTGTATATAATGCTGGATTGACCTTTAGTCCATATATACTGGTTAAAAAATCAAACAATCAACAATTTAAAGTTAGTGTTGGCGGAAGCCGTGATCAAATTAAATCTTTTTTCGAGGAAGCCATAAAACAGTGGAATGAGCAGAAGTAATTGAGTGCAGAATATAAAGAGGTTGTCATCTATGTTGAAAACCAAGCCTTGAGTGTTAAAATTTCAATGCTGCATCAGCTCTTCGCCGTGGTTCGTGTCCCACGAGCCACTCTCTGCAACCCCAATGAAAAGGCGGCGGAATTTTGTATATTGAGTGAGTTATGAATTATCAGGAAAAACACCGAAAGTCGTATATCCGCATTGGTGAAATATATTTTTGGACGGCTACCATAAATAACTGGATGAAATTATTAATGAGCGACCAATACAAAGATATTATCATTAGCTCATTCAGATATTTAAGTAATGCCGGCAAGATTGATGTATTCGCTTTTGTGATCATGCCAAATCACATCCATGTAATATGGCGTATAAATGCCATGAATGGGAAAGAAACAGCCCAGGGCTCTTTTCTCAAATATACGGCTCATGAATTCGGGAAGCTTTTGCTGCGTGAAGATCCGGCTATGCTTAGTTTGTATACCGTTGATGCCAGTAATAAGCTGTATGAATTCTGGCAACGCGATCCCTTAGCCATTCATTTATATTCCCGGGAGGTTGCTTACCAGAAATTGGACTACCTGCATCGCAATCCTACAGCAAAGCATTGGCAACTGACAAATGATTATTTAAACTATACCTACTCATCGGTGCGGTTTTATGAACTCGATATAAAAGAGTATGACTTTTTAAAAGATTTGAGAGAAGAGTTTTGATGGTTTTGTGGTTCGTGGGACACGAACCACGGCGGGTGTGGCAAGGCTACCAGACCCAGAGCAGAGATTTTCTAAAACTGCCCCGGGCGGTTTTGAGTTGAGTTAATAGACGATACACTCAGCAACTGGTCGTACCTGCCACCCAGCTCCCTGTAATACACCAGGATGGTATATTGATTTTCCGTTTCCCAGATATTGCCCTCTGTTTCTGTAGTGAAGAATTTAATATTATTAACAGATGGTTCTCCCAAGCCGTACGCATAATCATAATAGCCCTGTTTTAAGAAAAGGGTTGTTTCATATTGTCTTTTCTCTTCATTCCATTGCAGCTTTGCTTCTTCATCCTTACCATAATTGGTCATCTGGCCTATAATATACAGGTTGTTTTTTGTGTAAGGCATATTGTCTGGTGGTACGTAGGTAAAATGAACAGTAGCATAATCTGCATGCCAGTAGGGATTAACATTTTCGTTATTAACAGCTGCGTAAGCGCCGTTATAATCTTTATAATACACATAGCGCTGGGTATTGCGGGAAACATCAGGAATTACATAAAGGTCATAAGCGGTATTGGTATTTTGCTGCCTGCGCACCCGGTCGCTTAATAAACGAAAACTGGTTAAATCAAGCCAGCGCCATTCCCGCATAGCAGGAAACAGACAATCTGTTTCCGCATTATATTCATAAGTATTGCCTCTTATTATGGTTGGCTTTATGCTCTGAATACAATTGTCCCACCGATAATTCTGAAGCAGGACAACTTTAATTTGCTGCTGGGGGTAACTTACGTTTAGTGTACCTGAATTAACGGCCAGTTGAATTTTTTGGTGGCTTCTGAATAATTGCTGGTTGAACGGTTGCTGTATCTGGGCGGATACACTGATAAGCGGCTGGTATACTATAAACCGTTTCGTGAATGCCAGTTTTGAAGTATCTCCGTTAAGAAAAACTTTAAGCACATAGTTACCTGCCCTGGTTGGCATAATATCCTTGTTGGGAAAGCTAAGCTGGTAATGAGTATATCTTGTAAGCACCTGCGCCGCGCTGCGGTAGGTGGTAATGCGCTGGTTCGTGTATCCTTTGGCGTAATCAAAATAACTCATTTGTACGGCAGACCAGTCTGCATTACGTAATTCAATATTATAATAATAGCTTTTTGTATCGGCATCTAAATCATCAAAGTCCAGTTGCAGCATATCACTGCTGTTTAACCTGATAACAGGGTAGGAGAGTTGATTGCCGTATTGCGTAAGCATTACGGTTTTAATGTTGTTCATAAAAATTTTATCAGGCTCACGCTGTGCTTTTAATACTTTAACTGAAAAAAAAGCAAAACCGAAAAGCATTATTGAAAAGTATCGTTTATACATCGCTATTTCAATTATCTTCACAATTTAGTAAAATACAGGATTTGAATATAGCCTCATTTATAGCAAGAAGAATTGTATTCAACAAGCAGCGTTTTTTTTCCAGGACAATATTGCGTTTAGCTATAACCGCAACAGCTATTAGTGTGGCGGTGATGATTTTAACATTAGCATTTTTAAATGGCTACCAGCAGGCGGTGAGCGAAAAGATATTCAGCTTTTCAGGGCATCTGCGCCTGCAGCATTATGAACAGTATAAAGCCGCGATTGCTGAAGAATCTCCCATCATGCCTAACGATACTATTGCAAATGCCATTGCAAAAACCGCGGGCGTAAAACACATCCAGGCCTTTGCCACCAAGTATGCTATCCTCAAAACAGATAATGCTATAGAAGGTGTGCTGTTTAAAGGGGTAGGGGAAGATTATGATTTCAGTACCATACAGCAGTTTCTTACACAGGGGCGCTGGATAAATTTTAATGATACTACTTATAGCAGGGAAGTAGTTATTTCTGAATATACCGCAAAGCAGCTCGAACTGAAAGTTGGCGATAAAATACTGATCTATTTTTTTAAGGGTGAAGAGAAAAAGCCAAGACCCGATAAGCTGACTGTTGTCGGGTTGTACAAAACCTATATGGAAGAGTATGATAAATTGTATGCTATAGGTGATATACAACTTATACAAAAGCTGAACGACTGGACTAAAGGTGAAATAGGCGGGTATGAAATTTTCCTGGATGATTACCATAGAATGGATGAGATAAACAATGCGATATTTGAAACTTTGCCGGGAGAGTGGGGAAGTAAAACCATCAAAGATATCTATCCCAATATATTCGACTGGTTAAGCCTGCAGGATATAAACGGATATGTTGTTTTAGGAGTAATGATCGTTATTGCTGTCATCAATCTTATTACCTGTCTTATTATTATTGTGCTGGAGCGCACACGAATGATAGGTGTGCTGAAAACGGTTGGTGCAACAGACTGGACTGTGCAGAAGATATTTACCCTGCAGGGCGCTATTATAGCTTTTGCCGGCACATTTATCGGGCTGATAGCAGGACTTGGTGTTTGCTGGATACAAACAAAAACGCATTTTCTTTCCTTTTGGGATGAAAATGCGTATTATATGACTGTTGTACCTGTAAAAATTATCTGGTGGCAGGTGGCTCTTGTAGTAACAGGAACTATAGTGGTTTGCACGCTAACCCTGCTTATTCCAACAATAGTAAGCAGGAGAGTACAACCTGCAAGAGCGGTGCAGTTCCGGTAAGTATGAGGTTTAGGATTACGGGTTGTGTACCTGCTTACCACCCGCGACTTACCACTTTATTCTGTAATTTGCAGACTTGCAGAAAAGCAACTATTTCTAATAAAAATCTTTCATTTTGTTCGAGTTTCACGCAGATCGCAGGCGATATTTTGAAATCCAACTTGAGAATGCGGAAAAATATGTTATTCCTTTTATTGAAGAAAAGTTTGCATTACAACCAGGTATGCGCATATTGGAAATAGGTTGTGGTGAAGGCGGCGTTTTGAAAGCTTTTATTAACCGGGGCTGTACCGGCGTTGGGGTTGAGCTTGATCCTGCAAGGGTTGAAATGGCAAAAGAATACCTGCCGGAAGATATTGCTTCCGGCAAATTTATACTGCTGGCTAAGGATATTTACGAATCAGATGTAGAGAGGGATTTTAATGGGGCTTTCGATATTATCATTCTGAAAGATGTGATTGAACATATACATAACCAGCCCAGGCTAATCCGTTGGATGAAAACCTTTCTTAAACCATCAGGTACTATTTTCTTTGGCTTTCCCCCCTGGTATATGCCATTCGGTGGTCATCAGCAGATCTGTAAATCTTTTGTGTCGAAGTTGCCATACATTCATTTGCTGCCGCGGTTTATGTATCGTGGCATTTTAAAATCGAAAGGTGAGAATGTTGAGGAGATGATGGAAATACGTGATACTGGTATAAGCATAGAAAGGTTTGAAAAAATATGTAAACAGGAAGGTTATGCCATTCTGCACAAAAAACATTACCTGCTTAATCCAATATACGAGTGGAAGTTTGGATGGAAGCCCATTAAGCAGGCTGGTATTGTGAGCGCAATCCCTTTTGTAAGAAACTTTTTTACTACCTGTGTATATTATTGTATTATTCCTGCAACAGAAGTAAAAAAATAATGCAAACTATTGCGTTTTGAATGTAGTAGAAAGATGGATAAAACTAATCTAAAGGTTAATGTAATGCCAGGCATTGAAGGATGTTGTAAATATATTACTCCAGGCAAAGTTTTTATTCGTGCATTAGTGGCAAAATCAAAAATTTGCTTATACTTACATGAACTATGAAAGTACTTCAGTTTACCATACCTGTAGCGTACGACAGGAGCTTTATTGTTCAGAAAGATGTATTACCGCATTTTTACCCACACCTGCACAGGCATACAGAAGTGCAGCTTACCTGGGTACAAAAAGGGGAAGGTACGTTGATTGTGGAAAACAATATGCATACTTTCTGGGCTAATGATATTTACTGGATAGGCGGCAATCAGCCGCATGTTTTTAAAAGCGACCCTTCATATCTTTCCCCTAAAAGCAGGAAAACCGTTCAAACTTTTTCTATATACTTTAATCCGTTTGGATTACTGGCACCGCTTTTTTCTTTACACGAGTTTAAAAAAATTAAGGCTTTTGTAGAAAGAGCGCAGAGCGGTTTTAAATTGCCCGGAGATGCGGTGGGAGAAGCATCGAGCTGGATGCTTAAAATACAGAACAGCAAAGGGCTTGACCAGTTTACCAATTTCATCGGGCTGATTAATTATATCCAGTCATTAAATACATTGCAGCAACTTGTATCCGGCACCAGGCTTTCGCAGGTGAATGAGCAGGAGGGAATTCGTATCGGAGGTATATATGACTACATCATGAAACATTTTGATGAAGACATTACACTTGAAGCCATTTCCAAACATGCTAATATGACTCCCCAGGCATTCTGCCGGTATTTTAAAAAGAATACACGTCTCACTTTTGTTTCTTTTCTGAATGAAGTGAGAATAAATGAGGCCTGTAAGAAACTGGCAGAAGGGTCTTACGACAGCATTTCAACCATTGCGTACCACTGCGGGTTCAATAGCATTGCCAATTTTAACCGCGTATTCAGAACAGTTACCGGAAAATCTCCGAGGGAATATTTACGGGAGTTTGATACGCTTCCATTGTCGGAATAGTTTTTAAATTATCTAATAGATACGCGGGGGGTGCGGCAAAATAATAGCAAAACCAGTAAAGAATTGCAAATAGATAATTTTTACATCAATTATCTTTAACAATAACTAAACACAGCAGATTCGTACAATGTCAAACGAGAAACATGCTTTTAAACCTACACTTGGTTTGCTTGATGCAACGATGCTTGTATCAGGTGGTATGATAGGATCCGGAATTTTTATTGTTAGCGCGGATATTACCAGGAATACAGGCAGCGCGGGCTGGCTGATACTGGTGTGGATCATTACAGGATTTATGACGGTTACAGCAGCGTTAAGCTATGGAGAGCTTAGTGGTATGTTCCCAAAAGCTGGTGGGCAGTATATTTATTTAAAAGAAGCATGGGGACCGTTACCCGCCTTTTTGTTTGGCTGGAGTTTTTTTGCAGTTATCCAAACAGCTACCATAGCGGCGGTTGGGGTTGCTTTTGCAAAGTTTACCGCATATCTCATTCCTGCTTTAAGTGAAGATATTGTAGCCATAGACCTGGGTTTTCTGCAAATTTCACCGGCGCAGCTTTTATCTATAGCAGTAATAGTATTACTAACGTATATTAATACCCGCGGTGTAAAAAACGGGAAGGTGCTGCAAACTACTTTTACTCTTACCAAAATAGCCAGCCTTTTTGCCCTGATCATTTTCGGGTTGATTGCCTTTAAACCTGAAGTATGGAATGCCAACTGGGAAAATGCCTGGGATCTGCATAAGTTATCTCCAGACGGATCTATAGAGCAATATACAACGATAGCTGCTTTTGGTGCTATTGCTGCGGCAATGGTAGGCTCTATTTTCAGCAGCGACTCGTGGAATAATGTGGCCGCAATAGCTGGTGAAATAAAGAACCCGAAACGTAACATAGGATTAAGTTTGTTTTTGGGAACGCTGATTGTTACCATTATATACGTGCTCACCAATATCATGTATACAGCGGTATTATCGCTGCAGGAAATTACTGCTGCTGATAAAGATCGTGTTGCTGTTGCAGCTTCACATGTAATTTTTGGTAGCGCCGGCACTGCCATTATTGCTGTAATGATAATGGTATCAACCTTTGGTTGCAATAACGGATTGATAATGGCCGGAGCAAGAGTATACTATACTATGGCAAATGATGGTTTGTTTTTTAAAAAAGCAGGGACATTAAATAATGCTTCGGTGCCAGGCTTTGCGCTATGGATTCAATGTGCTTTTGCAGCGGCATGGAGCCTTAGTGGTAAGTATGGCGATTTGCTTGATATGATTTCATTTGTAGTAGTGGCATTTTATATGCTGACTATTGCAGGTATTTTCCGTTTAAGAAAAACACGTCCTGATATTGAACGTCCTTATAAAGCATTTGGTTACCCGGTATTGCCTATACTATACATATTGATGGGGCTCACATTTTGTATATTACTGATTGTCTACAAACCAAAGTTTACATGGCCCGGTTTGATTATAACATTAATTGGTATACCAATTTTTTATGCACTGAAGAAGAATACTGCCAGACCGCAATAATCAACGGTTTGAATTGCTTATGATGCATTGCCTGTATATCAGCCTGTAGCATGATATTAGTCATTATTATTTGACCTGCAGTTATATAGTTTAAGGTTTCGAAATGTCGTCGAAAGCGATAGATCAATTATTGGTCTATTGCTCATAACCTTTTAAAAATAATTGCAATGAAAAAGATTATTTTTTTCCTGGCAAGTTTATGGGGATTACTAAGTTTTTCTTCATGCCGCAAGATATTGGATTATGTAAAGCACGATGCGGGGAAGGGTACCGCCACCAATTGCAGGGTAGATCATGTTTCTTTCTGGCGGTTTGATGAGAACAGGAATATAGCAGTTTATGATACGGGTAAAGTAACTTACAATGTATTGGGTGATCCTTTAAGTCTATCGTATACCAGTGGCGGCCTCGATCGCAATCATTGGAATAACAAAGCATTCAAATATGATAAACATCGCCGGCTCGTTTCCTACCTGGATGGCGCTAAGCCGGGATTCGATTTCGGTACTTACTGGAACAATTACTACTATATAAATGATACTTTGATTATAGACAGCGTATTTGGAAATGCGCATGGTGATTTTTTTAAACAGGACAGACCTACGATGATAATAGATGGAGACGATCCAACATATGTATGGGCAAAAACAATTAGGCTGGACAGCTATGGAAGAATAATTGAGGTAAATGAAGATGGAGCTATCGCTGTATATACTTACACTGCGGAAGGCAACCGACAGCAATACGGCTATCCTGAATATACCACGATGCTAAACATCAAACAAACCAGTAAAACCTGGATGTTTATCGCGGAAGATTACAGTATAAACACACCGGTTTCTTTTAGCGGTCCGCAAAGGTTTAATAGCCAAAAATTACCTATTGGCGATGGATATGATCTGGACTTTTTTACATTCGGAACCTGGTCTGGGTTTAATGAAGGAATATCCCGTGATCTTAAAATAAGTTACATCTGTCATTAACGAACCAGTGAACCGGCGTTATTTATAAAACCTCCATTGTGTTTTAAAATCTCTTTTCAATGATTGGTTTATAATGATAGCACGCAACATTTCAATCGGCATACTGTTTTCGTGAAGCAATGCATCGTTAAACTGCCTGATGGTCATTTTCTTTGTATCAACCAATTCTCTTTTTAATGCCATTTGCTGTAAACCGCCGATCATATATGCAATCTGGTATAATGGACTGTAACCGCCAACAAACGACCTGCGGACTTCGCCTTCTGCGTTTGCACGTTCATGCCCAACACGATCAACCAAAAAATCAATACACTGTTGTGGCGTCCATTTCCCGAGATGATAGTTGAGTGAAAATATGATCCTTGCGCAGCGGTGCATTCTCCAGAATAACATGCCTATCCTGTCTTCGGCTGAACGTGGAAATTTCATATCCCACAAAAGTAATTCCCAGTACAGCGCATTTCCTTCTACCCAAAAAGGTGTATCAAAGTTGCGGTAGGTTTTATAACGGTTGCTCATATATCCCTGCAGGTGATGACCCGCTATTAATTCGTGATGAACAGTTGCTCTTGAAAAATGAGGATTGTTGCCACGCATACTCATCATCTTCTCATCATAATCCATCGTATTGGTTGGGTAAGAAATGATGAGTGCTTCCCCACCCAGGAAAAAAGGATTTACCAGTTGCCTTTCAGGCGACATCATCAGCATGCGCCATGTTTCCTCAGATAATTCCGGGATAGTGATCAGATCATGCTCCTTTAAAAAACCTACCGATTGCTTGTACAGGTCAAACATTGCCTCAGGTTGTTTACCTGGTGCTACATACGAGTTTTTTACTTTTTCCTGCGCCGCTTTCCAATCATTGCCAAAGCCCATTTCTTTAGACGCTTTTAATAATTCTGCATCACACCACGCAAATTCTTTATTGGCAATATCAACCAATTCTTCCGGTGTGTATGGAATATACTCATATTGCAACTGGCGGATAATTTCTTCTCTGCCAATCGGATTACCTATAATACCGCTGCCATCATCTTTTTGCGTACTTTTTATAACAGCCCTACTTCGCAGGGCAGTAGCGTATTTGCCTAATATACTATCCACTTTTTGATATGTGGCAGGAACCCACCAGGTAAACATAGGGTCGTAACCATTATAAAAACTATATACATTCTTAAGGGCTGCCTGCAAAGCTTTGGCTGTTTCTGAAGCGTAATTGGCATATTTCACATCTATGCTGTCGCTTTTTTTCAGCGCTTCATAGCTTTTAATGATCTCCTGCTTTATACTGTTTAATTCTTTCGCCACGGCTTCTCCATCAACAGCAGCACCTCTCCTCCGTGGTTTTTCAAGATTATATATACGGTCTGAAAATGGAAAATAGGCTGCAATTTTTTCATAATCTTTCTGTTCAGCGAGCAGGTCATATTTTTCATTATCGAGATTGCGTTTAAAAAGCAAGCAGTCAACTTTGCCATTTACATTCATTTTATCAAAATCAACCTGCTGCATTTTTTTTAGGTATGCCTCAATCAACTGCAGCAGGCGCCGGCGGCGCTCCGGCGTATTGTAGTCATTACTATTTCGCATTCTTCCCCATCCCGGCGCATCTGAGCTTGAATAAAACCGGGATACATTGCCTTTGTCAGCTGCGTAATTTATCATCAGGTCATTTATTTCGCTGGTTTGCAGATAAAGATCCGTGTTTGGTTCCTGTGCCCGGGTTGTTGTGATAAATAATAGAAGTATAACAGTAATAATGCAATGCCTGCGCATATAAATAGATTTACTCAATAATTCTTAAAGCTAATCATGAATAGCTGAACCCTGCAGGCATATTTTGACCTTTTTTTATCAGATATAAACACAAAACCTGAATTACTAAATATCATGCTTTATATTTAACAGGTAATAGCGGCATGAATTGCCTGTATTATTAATACAATAAAAAACGATCATGGTCACTCGCTTGCTCCACGTTTTTCTTTACCTGGTTTTTGTTTTGCCAGGAATTGCCCAGCAAACGCCTCTAACAAAAAATATCAGCGTATACTTTAACAGCGAAAAAAAATATCTTGTATTACCCGTTAAAAATGGTGCGCAGAAACGTAATCTTGAACTATGGGTAGATGGAGTGAATACCCGTTTTTGGGATATGGAGCTGGCAGAAGATAAACCGGACTGGTACGCATATATGCGTATTGATGAATGGAGCGGAAAACAAATTGAGTTAAGGGTAGATAAGGTTGCTGCTGCATCAAAAGTTTTTGATCCGGTAATGCAAAGTGATGAAGATACCAACCCCAATGAATATAGAGAAAAGCTCCGCGCTCAATTTCACTTCTCCCCAAAACGCGGCTGGACGAATGACCCTAATGGTATGGTATACTTTAATGGCGAGTATCATTTGTTTTTCCAGCATAATCCCTATGGGCGCAATTGGGGTAATATGACCTGGGGACATGCCGTAAGCAAAGATCTTATTCACTGGACAGAGCTGGATGATGCGCTGCATCCCAACCAGGGCGGTCCTGTATTCAGTGGCGGCGCTGTAGTTGATAAAAATAACACAAGCGGTTTGAGCGAAAATGGCAGACCGGCAATGATAATGTTCCATACCGGTGCAAGGGGATGGGGACAGTATATAGCATGGAGTACAGACGGGCGTACATTTCAGCGGCAGATAGCGGCAGTTGTTCCCCGCATTAATAAAGATAACCGCGACCCTAAAGTAATATGGCATGAGCCAACAAAAAAATGGGTAATGGTTTTTTGGGTAGAGCGGGGAAATAATGAACAACACAGCATGCAGTTTCTTACTTCGCCAGATTTGAAAAACTGGACGCCTGCTAGTATTGTGTATGGCGGCATGGGCAATGATCGCTATTTATTTGAATGCCCTGAATTTTATGAGCTGCCTGTGCAGGGTATGGATGGTGTAAAAAAATGGGTGCTTACCGGCGCAAATACCGAGTATGCTATTGGAACTTTTGACGGAACAACTTTTACGCCGGAAGAGAACAGGTTACAAAACCAGCATGGCCGTGATTTTTACGCACCGCAAACATTTAGTGATGAACCAACAGGCAGGCGTATAGAAATCGGCTGGTGGCGCACTAACACCGCTAAGGATGAAGCGGCGTTCAACCAATCTATGAGTTTACCCCTGGAGCACAAACTGATTAAAACAACAGAAGGCATCAGGCTTACGCGTATGCCGGTTAAAGAAGTAGAAAACCTGCGCAGTGGCAAAGCATATAAACCGGGCAACAAAACAATCAAAGAAAATGGCACCAATCCATTAAAAGATATAAGCATTGAGCTGGCAGAATTGAGAATGGAAATTACACCCGGCAAGGCAAAAGAAATTATTCTCAATGTACGCGGTGTAGCGGTAATATATAATGTAGCTGATCAGCAACTGGTGGTAGATGGCGTAAAAGCTCCGGCACCATTACAGCAGGGTAAGCTTAGCCTGCTGGTATATGCCGATAGAACCGGGCTTGAAATTTTTGCCAATAATGGTTTAATGTTTATGCCTGTAAATATTAATATTGATGACAGCAACCGCTCCTTATCATTGTCAGCAAAAGGGAGTGCAGCTAAAGTCTCCGGGCTTGAAGTGCATGAGCTGAAAAGTATCTGGTAAGTCAGTCCGACATTTTTATAAATAATTGTTCACATTCGTAGCGAGCACAAAGGGGCTTAGCGAACTCTGCTCCTTTACGTGTTCCGTGTTAAATAAAAAAATATGATCGTAAAAGCCCAATGGCTGTTATTAGCCGCCTTTGTTGTATTCTTTCAATCATCCAGGAGCCAAACTGGTGTATACGTGGATAAGCATCGGCCCCAAATTCATTTCTCTCCCAAAAAAGGATGGATGAATGATCCTAACGGGATGGTATATTTCAATGGTAAATATCATTTGTTCTATCAGCACAATCCCGATAAACCGGTGTGGGGTCCTATGCACTGGGGGCACGCCGTTAGCATCGACCTTGTACATTGGGAAGAATTGCCCATTGCTTTATATCCCGACGCATTGGGAACTATTTTTTCCGGCAGTGCGGTGATTGATAAGAATAATACTGCGGGCTTTGGCACCAATGCAATGGTGGCTATTTATACCAGTCATAATCATGCCATCGAAAAAGATGGCTTTGACAAAATAGAAACACAAAGCATCGCCTACAGTTTGGATGAAGGAAAAACATGGACAAAATATAAAGGTAACCCGGTATTGCCCAATCCCGGTATACGCGATTTTCGCGACCCTAAAGTTTCATGGTACGAGCCTTCTAAAAAATGGATCATGACTTTAGCGGTAACAGATCATATTGATTTCTATTCATCACCGGATTTAAAAAACTGGACAAAAGAAAGTGAGTTTGGTAAAGACCTGGGTGCGCACGGTGGTGTATGGGAATGTCCTGATCTGTTTCCGTTATTATACAACGGCGAAGAAGTATGGGTATTGATAGTAAACATTAACCCGGGCGGACCCAACGGTGGTTCAGCCGCACAGTATTTTACCGGGAAATTTGACGGGCGTGTATTTACGCCAAACGAAACAGATACCAAATGGATAGACTACGGACCTGATGATTATGCAGGAATTACCTGGTCAAATACCGGCGACAGGAAAATTTTCCTGGGTTGGATGAGCAATTGGTTGTACGCTAATGTTGTGCCTACGGAAAAATGGAGAAGCGCTAATACGATTGCAAGAGACCTGGGAATAGTAAGAGCAGGCGGCAGATATCTTGTTACATCAAAACCGGTTAAAGCGCTGCAGCAACTTACCGCTACCACTTATACACTTAAAAATAAGGCGGGGAAAAGTTTTGACATTACTTCCACAGCAGGGAAATTAAAAGGCCCGGCATTGTTAACGTTTGATATGGAGGAGTTGAAATCGTTCAATATTGAATTGTCGAACAGCAATGGAGAAAAGATAATTGCAGGATACGATAAAGCAACTAATAATTATTTTATAGACAGGTCTTCTTCAGGTAAAACAGATTTTCATAAAGAATTTACAAATAAGCTTACAGCGCCACGTTTGTCGTCCAACAAAAATGCTGACATAATACTGGTGATTGATGATGCTTCTGTTGAGCTGTTTGCTGACAGCGGCTTATCAGTGATGACTGCTATTTTCTTTCCGGAATCGAACTATACAGACCTCCATATTAAATCAACGGAAAAGCTTGCAATAAAAAACCTGGTTTTTAATCATCTCAATAGTGCATGGTAGAAAATAGTGGGATTGCTCGCTGAAGGGCAATCCCACTATTCCTTTTTATTCAGCCTTTTCTTCAACAGGCATAATACCCCCAATTCTTCCACCGAAAGATTTTCATTCTTTTTGAGCATACGTTTTACTTCGGTTTGAAAATAGGTAAGTGTTCTGCCCTGCATATAATTGTTTATTATCCGAGGGTCTATATACGAGCTGCGTGCAATGGCAGGTGTATTGCCTAGTTTTTCGCTAACCTTCACTACTGCTTCACGTATATTTTTATTCAGTTTTTTCTGGTCTTTTTCTTCTACTGCGCCTAATTCATTTAATGCAATTGCGGCAATCACAGTTCCCGCCCATGTGCGAAAGTCTTTAGCCGAAAATTTTTCTCCCATCACTTCGCGTATATACTCGTTAAGGTCGTTGCTCTTAACATCGTGAACTTTTTCGTTCTCATCAATAAATTTAAAAATTTCATATCCCGGCATATCATCTATCTCTTTTACAATTTTAGTAAGCCGTGCATCTATAATATGTCTTTCCTGCTCCTGTCCCGATTTTCCAATATAAGAAAAGACCATTTCATTGCCATTAATTTCAAGGTGTTTGCTTCGTAAAGTAGTCAGTCCATAACTCTCGTTTTCTTTTGTATAAAGATCATTACCCGGGCGAAAAAATGCCGCTTCCAATAACCTTACCATAACAGCCAATACTTTTTCCCGGTTTAATTTTCGTTTGCGTAAATGCTGGCCGGTTACCCGGCGCATATGTTCTAATTTATCGGCAAAATGAATAATGCGGTCAAATTTTTCATTTTCCTTTTGCTGACGAAATTTTGCATTATAGATATATTGCTTTCGTCCTTTTGCATCAAATCCGGTTGCCTGGATTTTGGCACGCGAAGATGTATTGATCTCTACTTTTTCCCATGCCGGGGGAATCACAAGAGATGTAAAGTATGCCTTAAGCTTTGCATCCGTTATCTTCTTGTTTTCTTTATCAATATAAAAAAAGCTTTTACCACGCTTTTTCCTATAGCATATCATAAGGAAGTTTATTGGAATTGAAGATATAGTTTCATAAAGTCTAACCGTTAATTATTTCTCCACCATTGGGATGAATTACCTGGCCTGATATAAAGCTGCTGTCATCCGATGCAAGGAATAAATATGCAGGCGCAATTTCGTTAGGCATGCCAGCCCGCTGCATAGGTGAATCACTGCCGAATTTAGACACTTTGGTTTTTGAAAAGGAAGAAGCGATCAATGGCGTCCAAACTGGTCCGGGCGCTACTGCATTTACGCGAACCCCCTTTTTTACCAGGTTATCTGCCAGGCTTCGCGTAAAAGAAACAATCGCCCCTTTTGTACTTGCATAATCAATTAAAAAAGGACTGCCCCGGTAAGCCGTTACTGAAGTTGTATTAATGATGCATGCGCCTTTTTTAAGATAAGGCATAGTATACCTGGTTATCCAGAAGCAGGAGAAAAAATTGCTGTTAAAGGTTTTCATTAACTGGTGGGTAGTAATATCTTCAATGCGATTTGATTCCCAGTGAAGCGCAGCATTATTTACCAGGATATCTACTTTACCAAATGCTTTTATGGTTTGGATTATTGCTTTTTTACAGTGCTGCTCATTGCCAATATCTCCTTTTATTAATATACATCTGCGTCCAAAATTTTCTATTTCTTTTTTTGTCTGATTGGCATCCTTTGTTTCTTTGAGATAGGCGATAGAGATATCAGCGCCATGTTTTGCAAATAATAAAGCAACAGCTTTTCCTATTCCGCTGTCGCCGCCTGTTATCAAAGCTGTTTTACCGGCAAGCTTTTTGTCGCCCAATCCTGTAGGATATGTTTCAGCAATTGGAGAGAGTTTTTCCTGTGAGCCGGGCCGATTTTGTTTTTGCCGCGGTCTTGCTTGTTTACTGGCATTTTTTTTCATAATAATGGAGAAATACAATAACAATACCATTGACAAAACCAGTAGTATCTATAGAAAAATCATGAAAAATTATGAGCATATAGGGTATTGCAGAAACGATTGGGAAAAGATTGCCGCGATAATGATTAAAAGAAAAGAAACCATTGCGGTAGCTGAAAGTGTGACTGCAGGCTTACTGCAATTTTGCTTATCGCTTACCACCAATGCTTCTAAGTTTTTTCAGGGCGGAATTACTGCATTTAACCTGGGACAAAAAGCCCGGCATCTTTTAGTGGAACCTATACAAGCGGAAACAGACAATTGTGTTTCAGAATTTACTGCTGCTGCAATGGCTTTAGAAGTTTGCAGGATGTTTTCCTCGCAGTGGGGAATAGGCGTTACAGGATATGCGAGCCCGGTGCCGGAAAGCAGGAACGCTATATTTTGTTATTATGCGATAGTAAAAAACCAATGCCTGATTAAAAAGGGGAAAATAAGTTTTGGAAAAAAAATAAAAGACTTACTGCCCCAGCAATACTATACTGAAGCGATTTGTACGCAGTTGTTGAGAATTTTACACAAATAGACAGGTTGAAGTTTAATCATTGCTGAATACTTAATTCGCTGGCTAAAATTGTCCAATGAAAAGAAGAAAACAGAATGCTCTTCAAGTATTGCATGTAATCTATCTGTCTTTATATTCAAAAAGTATACTTATTGATGGGTGTTTTAATTCCCGGTAAGTATATTTTAAAGATTATGGTTAAAATTTATTCTGTTAATCCTGCCGATGACACAAGCTTAACATCTGCGTATTGCCAGGCTTGATCAAAGCTGGATTTAACTTTCAGCGCTGCATCGTTTTTGTTTTGCATTTTGAGCGCGTTGTATAATCCTGTTAATGCCCAACCGTTTTTGCGCCATTTTTCGAGGTCTTTGTTGTATACGTTTTCGGCTTCTTTGAATTTACCTGCTTTTAACAGCACGGCGCCTAAATAATGTCTTACGGAAAAAAACCAGTCCGGAGGTTCATTGTAATTAAGGTTATCCTCTATAGCAACTGCTTCATTTAATAAAGTGATGGATTTATCCAGGTCATTTTTCTTCGCTGCTATTTCTGCCGCCAGTACTCTTGCCGCAATCTGAACAATATCCGAAGTAGTATTAATATCCCAAATGGTGAGATGCTGAAGAATGGTATCTTTCGCCAGTAAATTCAAATCATCAAGATTTTTTTCAGCTTTTTCAATATCATTTTTGCCTGAGTTTGCCATACCCTTTGCATACAGCCAGATAGCATTGGGATACACAAGATCTTTCGCAGGTGCAGGAAGTGCAAGGATCGTATCCCACATCGCAAATTTTACCGCTACATTATACGGAATGGTATAATAGTGCTGAAGCGTTCCCCAGCCGGGCAGGCGCATGATATCTTCTTCGCTTAGCTGTTGCATTTTTTTTGCCGCCTGCCAGGCTAATGCAGCGTTGCCTTCCAGTGTGGCTGTTGCTGCAAGAAAGTGATAGTTGTGCGGATAATATGCAAGCGGATATGCCCCCTGGGCATGACAGTTTGTAGTATAATTGCTGTCTGCTTCTACCGCATGAATATTTGAAAGCGAACCAAGATGATAATCGCCGGTATTTATATAAATATGAGAAGGCATGTGCAGCAGGTGACCGGAACCGCGAACCAATGTGTCTAACAGCCTTGCACTTGCCATTGCTTTTTCAGGAATAGCCGAAGCTTCTAATGCATGTATATAGAAATGATGAGCCCCGGGATGTTTGGGATTTTTTTTCATTAAATTTTCTAGTATTGCCAGCAATTCCGGAGTCCATGCTTTAGGCTTTTTGGTTTTCTTATCATATAAATCCCAGGGATGAAGATCCATCAGTGATTCTGCATAAAGCGCACCAATGTCAGGATCATCAGGATATTGGGCATACACTTTTTTCATTGCATTGGCATAAGCGATATCCAATGGTTTACGGTCAGCAGGAGGTTCTGCCACATATCTTAAAATTAAAGCTTCAATAAGCGCGGCCTCTTTTGCAGTTGCTTTTTGGGAAAGGGATTTCGCTTTAAGCGTTGCTTTATATGCTCTTTGATAATGATGATCTTCCATGCCTGCGTTATAATTGGGCCCCAGCACTAACGCATATCCCCAAAAAGCCATAGCACAATTAGAATCAAGCCGTGAAGCTTCATAAAATGACCTGGCGGCTTCTGCATGATTAAAGCCATAAGCCAGCATCATTCCCTGGTTGAAATATTGTTGTGCTTCGCCGTTTGTAGTTGAAACAGGAAAGTCAATGCCTTCCATTCCTTCAAATTTTGGAGCTTTTTTACCGGACGTGTACCACGCTTTATCCGTTGTTTTGGCGCTGTAGCAACCAATAGCTTGTGTTGCTGTATCAGGCGTTTGCGCATCCAGCTGTTTTTTGTTTTTGCATGCAAAAAGGGCTATAACTAAAATAAATACCAGGCAATGATATTTCATCAATATATGTTTACAGGTAAAATGTAAAATTGCACAGGATTTAGCGTCGGCAGGTAGATAATGTTTTGCCAGATTAACAACAGAAATGTTGAATGAAGATAAAAATAATATTTATGAAATGAAGTAAAAAATTTTATGGTTTATTGCAGTTTTTCTGCTGAAAATCAAATCATGGTTATTTCACTTATATCCTGTCCGAATTGCAGTATATAGCCGTTGTTGTCATAAATGGCGAACTCACGCATTTGCCAATCAAAGTTTTCAATTTCGTAACAGACTTTTGCTTTGCCTTTAAGAACGTTCCATAACTTATCAACATCATCGGTATTGAAATAAAAACTTCCGGTAAAAATTGGTTTGTTAAAAGGAGTGTGTTCATTTGGTTTTGCCAGCATAATTTCTACTTCGTCTTTGTGCAGGGATGTCCAGTCCCATTCCTCATTTCTTTCACCAGGATTGAAGCCTAAAATTTTTGTATAGAAATCTATTGTTTCATCAAGTTTGTCAGACCAAAGTATTGGTTTAAGTCCTTTTAGCTTCATGTTAATTTTTGTTTCGGTTATATATTGTTACGGTTGCAGCCAACGTTAGGACTAATACAGCCCCGGAATTTGATTCCGGTTTATTATAGCCACCTTCTTGTTTTGTTCTTGTACTCTTTGTATTGCTGTCCAAACGCTAACTCCAGATATTTTTCTTCACGCTTTATAATATACTCCTGGATGATGATAATGAGAACGGGAAGTAGTATAATATTCCACCAATTGCCAATAAAACATGCAATGCCCAAATATAAAAGCGCAAGACCAACATACATTGGGTTGCGTGAAACAGCATAAATACCGGTTGTTTGCAGTGAACGTGCAGGTTTAATGAGAATGACCGTATTTTTTGTTACAAAAAATTGCCGGAGGCTTGTGAATAAAAAAAATAATGATGCGACTATTAAAATAATACCAATAATTTTTGCCGCTGATGTGTGAAAAAAAGTGCTTGAAACCGGAACTTTCTTTTGAATAAAAATAGCAGCTAAAAAGGTCAGGACGTAAAAAAGGGGCGGAGGAATATAAACACCCGGACCTTTAGAGTGATCAGTTTGTTTAGTCATGGTGCTAATACTGATTTAAAAATACAAAAATTTATTGTTATTTAATTCGGGTGCATTCCAAATTTACGCGTCGGGAGCAGGCGGTGAGATACTGCCACGGCGCACGCCCTGATTGGTGTTTCCACGATAGCCGTCAACTTAAGAAACAAGAGTTCCTCAATCATGCCCGGGATGTGGTATTCTTTATATAACATGGGTTGTGCCGATGGCACAAAAAAAAGCAGCATAACGTGAAAAATGAGTGATGGAGTGATATGACGTGGATTTCTGAATGCTGACAGCTTACAGCGCATGGTATCCTGCAGCAAGACAACCTTTTACTTGTCCTTTACACATCTGAAGCCCAGGTTATTGCTGCCGCTGCTTACTTCGCCTTTGCCACGGCTGCCGGCTTTGTAGCGGATACAATATTCATCACTGCATAAAAATGAACCACCGCGTTGTACGCGTTTTATAGCACCCGGTTCATCAGGGTCAAAACTATCTGACGGGCCTTTGGGGTTATCTGAAGTACTTATTTTGTAATAATCGGGGCGATAAAAATCAGAACACCATTCCCAAACATTGCCATTCATGTCATACAACCCATAACTATCTGCGGCAAATGTTTTTACAGGTGCCACACCGGTATAGCCGTCTTCTTTGGTATTACCCTCAGGAAAATGCCCCTGGAAAATATTAGCTACCCATTTGCCACCAGGCTTTAATTCAGTGCCCCAATAATAATCATTGTATTTTTTTCCACCACGTGCGGCAAATTCCCATTCCGCTTCTGTGGGCAACCGCTTGCCTGCCCATGCAGCATATGCTGCAGCATCTTCATAACATACATGTACTACAGGTTCATTCATCCGGTTTTTAATAGAGCTGCTCGCGCCTTCAGGTTGTTGCCAGCTGGCATAATGTATATAGCGCCACCATTGCAGAGGATTATCTAAACTTACTTTGTGCGTGGGTGGACTGAATACGGCAGAACCAGGTACTAATTTATCAGCAGGCACACCGGGAAAGTCGGCAGGGTTTAAAGGACGTTCGGCAACAGTTTTGTAACCCGTTGCTTTTACAAAAGCAGCAAACTGAGCGTTGGTTACTTCATGTTCGTCCATCCAAAAACCGGTTACTTTTACTTTATGTAAGGGTTGTGCGTCAGGAAAAGCGTTGCTGCCCATTTCAAATTCACCTCCGGGTATCCATACCATTTTTGCACTGTCTGTTCCTTCACCCGCAGGTAAAGGCTCATTGCTTTGCATAACCGCGGCAAGGCGGGATGGCGGAGCGATACAATCAACCATACTGTCCTTAACGTGATCACTGTCAGCAATTTTGCCAGGTTGTTGCTTGCATGAGAATAAAGTAGATGCAGTTGTAAATAATACTAAGTATATAAGAATCTTTCCTGCTTTCATCAATATCAAATTTTAAATCTCAAATCTCTAATTCCCCATTATTTTCAATGCATCCTCATCTTTATACGCCACAATCAAATTTTGTAAAGATGTTTTTAAACTGCTGATCAGCTTCGTGTATTTTTTATCATTATAGATATTATGCAGTTCATGAGGGTCTTTCTCAATATCAAACAACTCCCAGGTATCAATACCGCCATAAAAGCGTATCAGCTTATACTTTTCTGTACGTATACCAAAATGAGGATATACATGATGTGGCTGCGGAAACTCATAATAATGGTAGTACATTTCCTTGCGCCAGTTCGCTGGTGTCTTTTGTGAAGTTAAAAGTGGCACGATAGAAACCCCCTGTATATCAGCCGGGACTTTTACACCTGCAATATCAAGAATGGTGGGAGCCCAATCAATACCGAGTGTAAATTTATTGATTACTGTTCCGGGTTTAATTACCCCGGGATAGCGCATTACAAAAGCGGTTCTCAAGGACTCTTCATACATAAAACGCTTATCAAACCAGCCATGCTCACCCATATAAAAACCCTGGTCTGAGGCATATATTACGATAGTATTTTCGGCTAAGCCGTTTTTGTCAACATAGTCGAGTATGCGGCCGATATTTCTGTCTAATGAATGCGCTGTTGCTAAATAATCTTTCAGGTAGCGCTGGTATTTCCATTCTACCAATGCTTTGCCGCTTAATTTTTTTTCATCAAATTCTTTGCTCACTTTTCCCTCGTAGTAATCATAATATGCTTTCCGTTGTTCTGGAGTAAGCCGCCTGAATAACCAGTCTTTTTCATAATCAACATGCACTTTCAGGTCTTCCTTCAGGCGCATGGTTTTGTCAATGGTCATGTCTTGTTTCTCTGCGGCAAGTCTTCCCTCATAATTATCATAAAATGTTGGAGGCAACGGGAAATTAATGCTGTCATATATGCCTAGGTCCTGTATATCAGGAAACCATTCCCTGTGCGTAGCTTTTTGCCCTACCACAAGAAAAAACGGTTTTGATTTATCCCTGTTGTTTAACCAGTCTACAGATAAGTTTGTGGTGATATCTGTAACATATCCGTTATACCGTGTGGTATCTCTTTTACCATCCACAAAATCCGGGTTATAATAACTGCCTTGGCCAGGTAAAATATTGCAATAATCTAATCCATTGGGAATAGCGCCAAGATGCATTTTACCAATCCATGCGGTTTGATAACCATTTTGCTGTAGCAGCTCAGGAAAAACCTGCTGGTTAATGTCAAAACTTTTTTCATTAAGCTTATAGCCGTTGATATGGCTGTATTTGCCGGTAAGCAAACAAGCCCTGCTTGGTCCGCAGATGGAATTTGTGATAAATGTGTTTTTAAAAATTGCGCCTGAACTGGCGATCCTGTCAATATTAGGCGTTTGCACCAGCGTGTTTCCGTAAGCGCTTATGGTTTGATATGCATGATCATCTGAAAAGATGAAAATAATATTGGGCCTGAATGTTTTTTGCTGTGCCGTTTGTGCCTGTATAGAATATATACCTGGTGCAAACAATAGCGCAATCAAAAAAGCGGATTTTATCTTCATATTTGTAATACTTGATAATGCAATTTATAAAAGATTAAACTATCAGGTTCTTTTGAGCTGGATTTGAAGCGGCAAATATATACAAAATAGTCTACTTAAAAAGTAGACTATTTTGTATGGAACAGGGATTGAGCCTGTGTAAAAAATCTGAAAGCAACAGTATTATTCTTTCAGAGCGCAGGGATTGCTTAGATTTTATTACCTGTGCGGGAACAGAATATGATAGCTCTCGGCTTTCAGCTGCCGGGATGTGCGGGTGAGTCGAAAGATACTATGGGTTCAAATCTCCATGCCAGCGGTATCCGCAATGACGCAAGAGTATTTGTTTTGCTGTCAACACTAAAGTTGGTGTCAAAAGTGCCCGGTTAAGGAAAAAGGGGAGTGATATTATCATCGGAGTGAATGAGCAGGTTTGTAATAGGAATGCTGAATAATATGGATGTACCATTGGTATTATTTACATGAATATCGCCGCCGAGGTAATCCATTCTCTTTTTCATATTGCGCATACCATTGCCTTTCAGCGATTGAAATGATACGTCTTCCATACCTATTCCATTATCCGATATATTAATTTCAAGTTTATCTGTAATAGTGAACGCTATATTTACAATAGAAGGGGCTGCATGTTTGATAGCGTTATGCAGTGATTCTTTTACAGCAAGAAAGATATGTCGGCGTGCATCGCTGGATATATGAATGTTTTTAATAGGCTCGGTAACGGTAATGTTGCAGTGAACACCAACCTGCTGCATAAAGCTCATAGCGTATTCCCGCAGGTAAGATATCATCCCCGGCAAGTTGTCGTTTTGATGATTAAGCGACCATACGATTTCATTCATTGACTGGATCAGTCTTTCTGAATTTTCAGAAATTCTTTCCAGTTCAACAAAATGCTTATCGCCCATTTTTTGCTTTACCATATCGCTCATCAGTTTTATCCCGGATAATCCATCACCTAATTCCGATTTCAGCTCGTTTGAAATTTCAGAGCGAACGGATTGCAGGTCAGACAATAATTTTTCTTTTTCTACAGCTGTTTTATTGGGTGCATGAATGGTGTTGGCGTTTGTTTCAAGCACAATTTTTGACTTATATATTAATCCCGTATTAATGCAAATGAGCTCTAGTATAACGCCTATCTGCAAAAAAATACTTGCGTCTAATGCTCCTGCCCAGCCTGGTTTAAATAGCCGGAAAAAAAGTGAAAGTAATGCTCCTGTGCCCATCATGATACTTCCAGTCATTAAAAACCCCACAAGGCTTTTATTTATTTTATAAATTTTTAACAGCATATCTACAAAAAAAATAAAAGCTATAATGGATACAAGAAGATGTACTGCTTCCTGCAGCCGGTGATTGTCTGATACCAAATACCAGCACAAATTAACAATGGTATATGCAAGCATTATCCTGATTGCAATGCCTGCTTTTCTGTCTATACCAGGCACTAACCTGGAGCTGTTTACAAACAGTCGTCCAAATTCTACATAAAAACAAATTGCCAGGAATACCAGGTCTCTGTCTATGATTTTTTGATGAAAATGAAATGCGCCGATGTACACTTCGTTATTTGCAACGAGGTATTTTAAAAAGAAATAAAGCCCTATAAGAATGCAATAGGCAGCATAAAATATATATTCTCTTCTGCGAAAAAAATACCATTGTACCAGTGAATAGAGTACCTGGAAGACCAAAATGCCTAATATCAATGGTTGCGGAAGCATCGAATACGGAACGGTATACTTTAAGGAGCATATTACGAAAAAAAATCTTCATAAAACCTAAGATTAATCATCTATCCCAATCCATTGACCGAAAATGCTATTTGCTTTCCAGGTATTGTTTTAATGACTTCAGGCTGTTATCAATATAAGTCTCCTTCAGGCTTTCAGAAAACAAGCCATAAAATTTCTCCCAGGGATACCATTTCAGGTCTTCAGCAATCCACCAGTCTACCTTGGTTAAACCGGTATTATCTGTATTCTTTACAACGTTAAAACCGCTTTGAAAAACCTGTTTATTGTCAGAAGTAATAACGACTATGATACTGTCTGCAGAAAGCCGTTCGAGTGCTATTGTATTTGTTTTGTTGTCATCTGTTTTCCAGCTTACTTTATTATCGCCTGAAAAGTGGTATGCCGTAGTTTTATCCTGCAGCAGCGGGTTCCAGTGCTGCCAGGTTTGAATTTGCGACAATGAGTTGGAAACACTGTCTTTTGAAACCGACAAAAGTATTGATTTTGATACGCGGACATGAGATGGTAAAAACAGTGATATGATCAATATGACCATGCCAATGCCTGTAAAGCCAATCAAGATTTGTTTTATTAGTCGCATACTTTAATACAGTAAAATTTATTTCACCATTGCCCACAGCTCATTGCCTATCGCCTGATGTTCACTTATTCCCATTTAAATAATTTTACAGCCAGTGAATAACCGATAACGGCCCATATAGCAAGTACGCCCAATTGTTTGCCGCAGGCTGTAAGATGTATGCCTTCAAAGGCGATATTGCGCATGGCATCATTTAGATGAGTGAGGGGCAATATTTTACATAGCGGCTGTAGCCAGGTTGGAAAATTATCTATAGGGAAAAAAGTGCCTGATAGCAGGAATTGAGGCATTGTTACAATATTCGCCAGCGGGGGGATTGAGCTTTCATTTTTTGCAAGCCCGCTTACCACAAATCCAAAAGACATGAATACCATCAATCCAATAAAACTGAGTACCAGTAATTCCACAAAAGTCAGCCAGCCATGCACCAGTGTAAAGTGAAAAAAGTAATGACCGATTAATAATATAACAACAGCAGTGATCAACTGAAAAATAACCCGGCTCAAACCCTCACCTAATACAATATGCGTTCTGCTGATAGGGGTGGCAAAAAATCGTTTAAGCACTAATGTTTGCCTCAGGTTGAAAAATAGAAAAGCAACTCCGAAAACACCGGCGCTCAGCAACGAAAAACCTAACTGGCCGGGCAATATAAAGTCGATGGTGCGATATGTTCTGCCGGGGATTTTTTCTATATTATTATTTATTGCCGCTACTGTTGGCTGATCAGGAAACTGCTGCTTATCCATATTGGTGATGATAGAACCCAAAATAGATTTCAGCACCTGGATGTTTTGCGGATTTACAGCCTCTGAGCTTGTTAAATTTACAAAATAAGCCGGCGAAGCAGTTTTGTTGTTTTTCTGAATAGAGATGGTCGCGGTCAGTCTCCCTTTTTCAAGGTCTTCAGTAATTTCTTCCGGGCTTTTTTCTACGATTTTAATGCCGGGAATATTATTGATTATCCTGTATAACTGGCTTGAGGTATCAGCATCTGGCGTAAACGCTGCACGCAGTGAAACACCGCCTGAGCCGCCCAGGAAACCGAATACCAAAATAAAAACCAACGGAAAGGCAAAACTGAAAACAACAGCGGAAGGGCTTCTGAAAATAGCGATAAGTGCTGCCTTGGTGATGGCGAGCATGGCTTTAAACTGGCTATAGGATTTTGACATGCAATTATATTTCCACGGGTGAAGGTAGTAGTTTTAGAAAAACCAGCAAGTTATTCTACTGTAATATCGTAAGGCAATCTTGTTTGTACCGTTCCTGTCATATCTTTTATGCGCTTTACCTGCTGGTACAGTAAGAATGCTTCATTGCCCAGTTCTTCTTTAATGGCTTTTGTTTTGATGGCTTTACTGTAATTATTTCTCAGCATGTCGAGAAAAGATTTTGGTTCCGGGTATTCTCTCAGGCTATAGTCTTTAAGTTTAGCCATTCCGGCAGCGCACGCTATAGCATCCTGCAAACCGCCTATTTTGTCAACCAGCCCTAATGTTTGCGCCCGGTTACCGGTCCAAACCCTGCCTTGTGCTATACTGTCAACATAGGTGAGGTCCTTTTTGCGGCCGTCTGCAACGCGGCTTTTGAAATCGGCATATATAGTATCTATCTCACTCTGAATGATCAGCTTTTCAGAAGCTGTAAGTGGCCGGCTTATGGTGCCAATATCAGCGTTATCAGCCGTTTTAACCTGATCGAATGTAATACCGAGTTTATTTTTGAAGAAGTTCTGCATGTTGGGAATAATTCCAAACACACCTATAGAGCCGGTAAGGGTATTGGGTTGGGCAAAAATACTGTCGGCGCCACAGGAAATATAATAACCGCCTGATGCTGCAAGATCTCCCATTGAAACGATAAGCGGTTTCCCTGCTTCACGGGCAAGTTGGGTTTCGCGCCATATGATTTCACTTGCCAATGCACTGCCGCCCGGAGAATTTACACGAAGTACAATGGCCTTGATATTTTTATCATTCCGTACACGTGCCAAAAGCGCCCTGAAATCATCTGAGCCTACCTGCCCGTCTTCTCCCTTGCCATATACAATATCACCTTCGGCATAAATAACTGCTACACGATCGCTGCCATATTTTTTTAAGTTGATGGCTTCCGCATAACTGCCTATAGTAATGAAATTGATTTCATTAACCTTTGGCGCACCGCTCTTTTGCATAAGCTCGGTTTTAACCTCGTCATCATATTTTATGGCATCAATAAGTTTGTATTTCACAGCGTCTGACGCTGACCGGATGGCATACATATTTGCATATTGATGCAAAGTTGCTGTGTCAATATCCCTTGTTTCAGAAGTTGTTACCAGCAGTCTTTTATACAGGTCTCCAAGCCATACTGTTGTTTGTAAACGATTGGCTTCGGTCATTTTTTCTTCCCGCAGGGGTTCCGTAGCGCTCTTGAATTTTCCGTCGTAAAAGATCTGCGGCTCAATTTCCAGCTTATTCAATGTGTTTTTCAGGAAAAAAAGTTGCGAAGTAAAGCCTTTCCAGTCAACGGCGCCTTTGGGATTGCAATAAATTTTATCTGCAGCATTAGCTACATAATAAGCTTTTTGCGAAATAACATCGCCATAAGCAATAATGAATTTTTTGCTTTGCTTAAAGTCAATAAGCGCATTCCTTATTTCTTCACTTGCGGCATAGCCGTTAGCATTATCATTGCATTTAAGATAAATACCTTTAATGGATGAATCGCTTTTTGCATGATTGATCAAACGTACAAGATCGAAGAGGGCAACAGGGGTCATGTCTGCATCGCCGCTCAAAGCTGAAAATGTATTGTCCTTTTTCCTGTCGCTGAAACTGCGTGAAAGATCGAGCACCAGTACCGATCTTTCCGAAACTGTTTTTTTCTGCGAACTCGAAATGCTACTTACAATAACGAAGAAAATAAAAAAGATCACCCCGGTGAAAACGATTAGCGCCAGTAGAGCCGCTCCAAAAAACTTTAAAAAACTCCTCACGTGTGTAAAATTTAATCTGGTAAAAATAAAGATATTTGGCACTTGAAATTACATTCAATTCATGAATACGGCATATTTACTGACAGGCGGTAATATTGGGAACAGGAAACAAAACCTGGAGCATGCGGCAAATGCCTTGTCAAAGGAGGCGGGCAATATAATGGCTTTATCAGGAATATATGAAACGGCCGCCTGGGGAAAAACCGATCAACCCTCGTTTTTTAACCAGTGTATTGGTATTGAAACAATGCTTTCTGCAATGGAATTGCTCCATATTATTATGGCAATAGAAAAAAGAATGGGACGATTGCGGGATGAGAAATACGGGCCAAGAATAATTGATATTGATATATTGTTATATAATAATGATATTATAGATGAGCCTTCCTTACAAATTCCTCACCCGCGGCTGGCAGATCGGCGTTTTGCTTTAGCACCACTTGCTGAAATAGCCGCAAGGGTTATGCATCCTGTTTTCAAAAAAACGATCAGCGAATTATTACTTGAATGCAGGGATATGCTTCCGGTAAAGAAGCTGGACAACTGTTGATAAACTGTTTTAATATTTGTGCGGGGGTTTGTTTAAGTTTGGCTTTCTTTATGAATTATCATTTCATTACTATTGAAGGGAATATAGGAGCAGGCAAAACCACATTAGCGCATTTACTCAGCAAACATTTTAATGCACGACTGATTTTAGAACAATTTGCAGATAACCCGTTTCTTGCAAAATTTTACGAAAATCCCAAGCAGAATGCTTTTCCGCTGGAGCTGTTTTTTATGGCGGAAAGATACAAGCAGCTTAAAGATTTGATTCATACACAGGATCTTTTTCAAAGCATTACCATATCAGATTACCTGTTTACCAAATGCCTGCTTTTTGCAAAAGTGAATTTGCCTGATGAAGAATTCTTATTGTACCAGCGCTTGTTTGATATTATTCACCAGCAACTTGTTCAACCGGACATATTGATTTATCTCCATGCACCTGTGAGCACATTGCAGCATAATATACGCAAACGAGGAAGGGCGTACGAACAGCAAATACCGGATGATTATTTGTTCAATATACAGCAAACATATACGCACTATATAAAGCAGCATAATATTAAAACACTTTTTGTAGATGCATCCAAAGCAGATTTTTTAAACAACGATGATCATGTTAAAATTATAGTTGAAGCTTTGGATAAAGAGTATGAAAACGGGCAGCATTTTATAGCTCTGCCCTGAAACTTTAATAAATGAGCCAGGAAAATATTATTAATAAACCCAACAATCCATTTGAATCAGTACAAATACCGGAGTTCAGAAATTTAATTACGGGCAGGTTTTTATTTATTCTTTCGCTGCGCATGATGAGCACGCTTACAGGCTGGTGGATTTACAAACTTACCAGCGCCCCTTTTGCAATAGGTTTGATTGGGTTGTCGGAAGTTGTTCCGGCATTAACATTGGCTTTATACGCCGGGCATTATATTGATATGAGCGAGAAAAAGAAATTGTTGCTCACCGGGGTTTTTGCTTACGGATGCGCCTGTTGCATACTTTGGTTCCTGTCATCTGATTTTACGAAGTCACATCTTACCAATCGCTGGATAGCCATATGTATTTACGCGGTTATTTTCTGCACGGGTATTGTGAGGGCTTTTGCCGGGCCTACTTTTAATGTAATCCTTTCTTTAATTGTTCCGCGGCATTCGTTGCAAAACGCTACAACATGGAACCAGGGCGCATGGCTTACTGCCTCTGTTACAGGGCATGCATTGGGAGGCTTTTGTATAGCGCTGGTTGGCATTCATGGCACGCTCGCATTTATTTGCGGGGGAATATTTGTTGCATTTATTGTACTTACCGGGCTTAAACGTAAACCGCCGGTAGCGGTTAATAACGAAAAGAAAACCTGGGATAGTGTGAAAGAGGGTTTGCGGTTTGTGTTTAAAACAAAAGATTTGCTGGGCGCTATATCGCTTGATATGTTCGCTGTTTTTTTTGGCGGTGCTGTGGCAATGGTGCCGGTATACGCCAGCGATATATTAAAAGTTGGTCCTGAAGGATTCGGGTTTCTTAACGGTGCTGCAGACATTGGCGCTATCTGCAGCGTGCTGCTGCTTACCATTTTCCCGATGCGCAAAGAGCAGGGCAGGAGGTTGATCATTGCGGTTGCCGGCTTTGGTATATGCATCATTGTTTTTGCATTATCAAAATGGTACCTGCTTTCTTTTTTTGCGCTCATGTTCAGCGGGGTATTGGATGGTATAAGTGTAGTGATACGCGGCACTATTATGCAGCTAAAAACGCCTGATGCTATGAAGGGCAGGGTTATGAGCGTGAACTCCATGTTTGTAAATTCAAGCAATGAACTCGGCCAGTTTGAAAGCGGGTTAACCGCCAGGCTAATGGGTGTTGCTCCGTCAGTAATATTTGGCGGATGCATGACGCTGATAGTAGCCGTTGTTACGTGGTTTAAGGCGCCACAGTTAAGGAAACTGGAGTATTAATGGGCATAATACATGTATTGGCTGCATTGCCTCGCAAGGTTTATGCAGAATGTTCTTAATCTTTCACCAACTCCTGTATCTTTCTCCTGTCGCCTACAATCCATATAATATCATTCCATTCAAATATCGTGTGTGAGTCAGGGTTTAAAATCCGTTTGCCATCTCTTTCAATACCCACCACAAGGCCGCTTGTTTTTTCACGGATGCCGGATTGCCTTATCGTCATTCCCTTTAGTTTGGTATGCTCGTCTACCACAATTTTTTGAAGAGCAATATTGTCGGTATCTTCTGCCTGTGTGCCTGAAGGCTCTTCAGCGGCATCAATAACGGGCTTAAATGTTTGCAGTTGTTCATCTGTACCTATAACGCCAATATCATCCAGCGGGTATAATCTTTCCTGTGCGCTTGGCGCGTAAATAATTTTTTCTCCGCGTTTAATAAAAGCGATGTTTATGCCGTATTGCTCACGCCATGACAGCTCCTGCAGAGGCACACCGATAAAAGGCGCGTTTTGATTAATAGTAAAGTCTGCAAGGTGAGCATCCCATGGTGAAAATGAAGAATTAGGGTCGCCATTAGCGCTTTGGGCTTCTCTTTCCCTTTCATTCAGATTATCTATAAAGCGGCTGTGCAGCCTGTTGTAAAATCCCTGTATTCTTTTCGAGAAAAAGAATAATACGATTATGGCAACAGGTATCACCACTAAAAATGCAATGGTGCCGGAGTAAATACGGTCAACCAAAAAGCCTACCAGTAATACGGCTATAATCACACGGCAAACTTCCAGCACAAGCAATGGTCCGTGATTGTATTTTTTATCGAGCCATAATGTAGTATAAGCGGAATTATGAGGCTTGCGGGCCATTAATGCCCACATAAACGGGGCTATGGCGGCAAAGGTTATCACAAGAAACAATAGTTTGCTGAGTGCTAAATTTTCAAACCGTTCATTTAAAAATGGAAGGAAAAAGGTAACAGCCAGCAACATGATCGCGATAATGATAATAGCATTTGCTCCAACAATGGTGGCATAAGAGCGCAATACAATTTTCCATTCGCTTTCTGCCTGTATATTTTGAGCGCCTGTAGAATAGCGATTCAGTATGTTTAATAACCTGGGCGGTATCAGGCGGCTGATGAAATTATAAAATGGCTCGGAAAATTTTATGAAATAAGGTGTAGTGAATGTGGTGATTGCCGATACGCCTACTGCTACAGGAAACAAAAAGTCGCTGGTAACGCCCAGTGTAATGCCCAGTGTGGCAACTATAAAAGCAAACTCACCGATCTGCGCCATGCTCATACCTACCTGTATGGATTGCTTAAGCGGCTGTCCTGATAATAGTGCACCTACGGTAGTGCTGATCATTTTACCAAAAATAGTCAGCAGTGTTACCCATAATATTGCCCAGCGGTGTTCTACCATAGCTGCAGGGTCAATCATCATACCAACAGAAACAAAAAAGATTGAACCGAAAAGGTCTTTAACCGGTTTAAAGAGATGTTCAATTTTTTCTGCGGATGTTGTTTCGGCTAAAATAGAACCCATCACGAATGCACCTAATTCGGCTGAGAAACCAATTTGTGTTGCCAGCACAACCATGCCCAGGCATAAGCCTATTGAAAGGATTAGCAGCGTTTCTTCATCAAGCAATTTTTTTGTAAGCCGTAAAAAACTGGGTAATAAAAATATACCTGCCATAAACCATACTGCCAGGAAAAAAAGCAGCCTTAAAATGGAGGAAACCATTTCCGCTCCGTCAAATTGCTGGCTCACTGCCATGGTGGATAATAAAACCATGAGTAAGATCACTACAATATCCTCCACTATCAATACACCAAATACAATGCCTGCAAACTGTTTTCTTTTTACACCCAGCTCATCAAATGCACGTATAATAATGGTGGTTGATGAGCTTGCCAGTAAACCTCCCAGGAACATACTGTCCATTACAGACCAGTTCATCCACCTGCCCACAAAATATCCTAAAACAAGTATGGCCACAATCTCTACAATAGCGGTTATGGAAGCGGCGCCTCCAACCCTGAGCAGTTTTTTAAAGCTAAACTCAAGCCCAAGACTGAACAGTAAAAATATTACACCGATCTCTGCAAGCGTTTTTACATTTTCGTTATCAATAATGGTAGGCACGATAGATACGTGCGGACCAACCAAAAAACCGGCAATAATATAGCCAAGCACCAATGGCTGTTTAATGCGGCGGAACAAGAGCGTTACAATTGCACCGGCCGCTAAAATGAGCGCCAGATCTGCTATTAATTTTGGTAGATGCCCCATTGGCTGAATATTCGGTTTTTTGTATGTTTAAAAATAGCGGTAGCCTTTACCGGTCAACAACATTTGATTCTAAAATCCTTGGAAATTTTAATACGAATACCTTGACAGGGCACAAAGCTTTATCGTTAAAGCATTAAGCAAGGCTTAATCGCAAATTTAATCATTTCAGCGCTAAAAGTTGTTCCATTACATAAAAAACTGCCGGGCAAAAGGTGGAATTTTTCAAAGTAATTTTCGGACGGTTTAATAATACATCTTCATCAGTATAAGGAAAGCGTTCGCAATCAGAAGGACGTTGTTCATAGATGCTGCAATAATTATCTGCACCTAAAAAGGGGCAGGGACTTTGTTTGGTAACATAATCTCCATCCTCATCAAGGCGCAGGTAGGTATCTATAAAAACGCTTTCTTTTAATTTAAGATGCCTGCTTATGCGTTTTATATCAGGAGTTTTAAAACGGGGAGAATAATTTTTGCAACAGGCCGCGCATTTCAGGCAATCAATTTGTTTAAATGCTGCTTCATGCAAATCAGGCAGGCGCTTGAGTATTTTATTTTTATTGGGCTTATGCAAAAAATGAGCATAGGTTTTCTGCTGCTCAGCAGCTTTTTTTTGCCACGCTTTATCTTTCCATTCACCAGCAGTAAATGGCGATATGTCTTTTTTATCGTTGCTCATAATTTAGTTGAACGGTAGAAAACCAGGCTGCAAGTTACATAACTATTAATGCACAACGGTTATCTTTGCGGCATAACAGCATATGGATTCACTAAGAGAACAGATATTAATACTTATAAGCACGCCTGTTTATATATTCATTATCGGTATTGAAGTATTACTGAGTAACTACAGGCATCAAAAATTATATACCTGGAAAGATACCCTGACCAATGTATACCTGATGATCGTGAACAGCGCGATAGACCTAATGTTCCGCGGTGTGTATATTTTGATTCTTGATTATTGCTATCGCCATCATGTTATTGCATTTCATAATGTGATCGTGTATTGGATAATATTGCTGTTGCTTGAAGATTTTTTGTATTACTGGCTTCATCGCTTTGATCATGAAATAAGACTGTTCTGGGCTGTGCATGTTACGCATCATTCGTCGGAGCATCTCAATTTTACAGTGGGGTTCCGTTCTTCCGTTTTTCAGCCATTATACCGGTTTATATATTTTATTCCGCTTGCACTGATGGGTTTTAAAGCGCTTGATATTGTGTTTATATATTCTGCAACACAGATATGGGGCATTTTTGTGCACACTGAACTGATTAAAAAAATGGGGTGGCTGGAATATATACTTGTAACACCTTCGCACCACAGGGTACACCATGCATCCAACCCCAAATATCTTGATAAGAATATGGGCATGTTCCTTATTATCTGGGATAAGATGTTTGGTACATTTCAGCCCGAGCTTCCTGAAAAGGCCTATCAACCTATCAAATACGGTTTAACCAAACCGCTTGAAAAAGAAAGCTGGGGCAATATTATTTTTCATGAATGGAAAAGTATATTGGGTGATCTAAGGAGAACAGATATTGGCTGGCGGGAAAAAATGGGGTATATATTCGGTCCGCCCGGCTGGAGCCATGATGGCAGCCGCCTTACCAGCGAGGAAATGCGTAAAGAAGAGGATGGGGTATATGAGGAGAAATATGGGGTAGGATATAGTAAAGTGGTAAGTGGTAAGTAGTTGTGAGTTGTCAGCTTTAGGCGGTCGGCTATCGGCTGTCGGTAAGCCATACCTCCGTCTTCTGCCTTTCACTAAGAACAGCTTATCCACATTGTTTTTCATACTGCCTGCGGGCTTTTATTAATCAGTTGCATTATCGTAACTTTGCGCATCTTTTTACACCCTTACAATTGCAGTATTCATTATGAACGTATTTGAGTCACAGGCAAATGAGTTTCGTTCCCGTCATATAGGTCCCAATGCTTCTGAAACAAAGGAGATGCTCGAAATGATGCAGATATCGTCTTTGGAAGAATTGATCCAGAAAACTGTTCCCTCTTCCATATTATTTCATCATCCGCTGGCTCTGCCTGAGGCGCAGAATGAATATGAGTACCTGCAGGATTTAAAAGAGGTGGCGCAACAAAACAAAGTATTCAAATCATATATAGGGCAGGGTTACTATGGTACTATTACGCCGTCTGTAATTCTTAGAAATATTTTTGAAAATCCGGGCTGGTATACCCAGTATACACCTTACCAGGCTGAAATATCGCAGGGGCGGCTGGAAAGTTTATTGAATTTTCAAACGCTTATTGCTGATCTTACAGGGCTTCCTTTCAGCAATGCCTCATTGCTTGATGAAGCAACCGCGGCTGCTGAAGCGATGTCAATGCTTTTTCATCATGTAAATAAAGCGGATAAAGCAACCAGGCCTAAGTTTTTTGTAGATAATGCCATCTTTCCGCAAACCAAAGATGTTATCATTACCCGTGCATTGCCTATAGGTGTTGAACTGGTTTTTGGTGATTATAAAAATGCCGGTATAGACGAAACGTTTTTCGGCGCTATTGTTCAATATCCCAACAATAATGGCAGCATTGAAGATTACCGGAGTTTTATAACAGATGTGCATGCGGCAAACGCTTATGTGGTAATGGCAACAGACCTGCTTGCGCTTACTTTGCTTGCATCTCCCGGCGATCTTGGGGCTGATGTGGCAATAGGCTCAGCACAGCGCTTTGGGGTACCACTTGGCTATGGTGGCCCACATGCCGCGTTTTTTGCCACAAAAGAAGAATTTAAAAGAGGAATGCCGGGACGTATTATCGGTATAAGTGTAGATGCAAAAGGCAACCGTGCTTTAAGAATGGCGCTGCAAACAAGAGAGCAGCATATTAAAAGAGAAAAAGCAACTTCTAATATTTGTACTGCGCAGGCATTGCTGGCAAATATGGCCGCGATGTATGCAGTATATCATGGCCCGAAAAGGTTAAAAAAGATCGCTACCCGCGTTACAGTTCTTGCTAAAACCTTATCTGATGCATTGGGTGAAATGGGATATATAAATGAGAATGACAACTTTTTTGATACCCTGAAAATAAGGGTAAGCGATATAACAGCTTTAAAAGCTGTTGCAGAAGCACAGGAGATAAATTTCAGGTATTTTGATGAACAGTATGCAGGCATTGCCATAGATGAAACAACCTCTCAGAAAGACATTCTTGATATACTGTATGTATTTGGTGAAGTGTCGGGGCAAACAGGCGTTGCTGTTGCTTTTGGAGAAGATGATTACGTGGATAATATTCCTGCTGCGCTGCTGCGTAAATCTTCATATCTCTCACACCAGGTTTTTAATACTCATCACAGTGAGAGCGAAATGATGCGGTATGTACGATCTCTTGAAAACAAGGATCTGTCGCTTATAACATCTATGATCTCGCTGGGAAGCTGTACAATGAAGCTGAATGCTGCAACAGAAATGATGCCTGTCAGCTGGCCTGAGTTTGCCAATATTCATCCGTTTGCTCCTGCAACCCAAACCAAAGGATATAAATATATCATAGATAAACTGAGCGGCTACCTCTGTGCTATTACCGGTTTTGACGCGTGCAGTCTGCAACCCAACAGCGGCGCACAGGGTGAGTATGCAGGCTTGCTTACCATCAAAAACTATCATAAAGCCCGGGGACAGGAAAAACGCGATGTGGTTTTAATACCTATTTCAGCACATGGCACCAACCCTGCTTCGGCAGTATTGGCTGGTTTAAAAGTGGTGGTGGTAAAAAGTGATAGCGAAGGTCATATTGATGTGGCCGATTTAAAAGCTAAGGCAGCGCAATATAAAGAGGTACTGGCTGCATTAATGGTAACCTATCCTTCAACACATGGCGTTTTTGAAGAAACGATAAAAGAGATATGTAAGATAGTGCATGACAATGGCGGGCAGGTATATATGGATGGTGCGAATATGAATGCGCAATGCGGATTAACCTCACCAGGAAGCATAGGCGCAGATGTATGTCATCTTAACCTGCACAAAACTTTTGCTATACCTCATGGCGGCGGCGGCCCGGGCATGGGACCAATCTGCGTAAAAGATCATCTTGCAGCATACCTGCCATCGCATGTAAGCAATGATATGGCTACCGGCGATGCAACAACACATCATCATGCGGTAAGCGCCGCACCTTATGGCTCGGCATCTATTTTATTGATCAGCTATGGTTATATAAGATTGCTGGGGGCAGAAGGTATTAAGGCTGCTACGGAGTACGCTATTCTTAACGCTAATTATATGCGTGCAAGACTTGAAAAATATTACGACATCCTGTATCTCGGCACTAATGGCACCTGCGCGCATGAGTTTATATTGGATCTGCGTCCATTTAAAAGTACAACAGGTGTTGAAGCGGAAGATGTTGCCAAACGTTTGATGGATTATGGATTTCATGCGCCTACCATGGGCTTTCCGGTTCCGGGTACTATTATGATTGAGCCAACCGAAAGTGAAGATAAAGCCGAACTGGATCGTTTTTGTGAAGCTATGATAAGCATATACCAGGAAATTAAAGCTATTGAAGAAGGAAAAAGCGATAAAACCGATAATCCGTTGCATAATGCGCCACATACCATGCAGGTGATTTGCGCTGATGAATGGACAAATGCATATACAAGGCAGGAGGCTGCATTTCCGCTGGCGTATGTAGCGCAGAATAAATTCTGGCCAAGTGTTTCACGCATAAATAATACTTACGGAGACAGAAACCTGGTTTGCACCTGCGAGCCTACGGAGAGTTATATGGAGGTGGAGAAGGGATAACTTCAGATTGAGGTATCCTGAAATAATGGTAAGCGCTAACCAGGATTACAGGGAGGTGTGGGTATTGCTGCGGCTTATTGCTTCGTTCGTATTGATATCATGTCTTGTGTTTCGGGATATATTATCCACCGTCCATGTTATGCTTTTTTCAAAAGAGAATTTTCTTACGGTGCAATCCTGCTTGTTACAGATCTTGCAGGAGAAGTCATAACAGCCGTCTGCATGTACAAAAAGCTCAACTGTTTCTCCAAATGCTTTTCTTACCAATGAAGATAATATGTCTATTTCTTCATGCGCTTCTCTTACATTCAGGTACCAGGGAACAGTGAGATGGCAATCGGTGTGCAATACGTTCCCGAATTTTATGATGCGCAGGTTATGCAGGTCAATCCAGTTAACACGCCGGTTTTGATTAAGCAACTGTACCATTTCTTCCAGCAGTTCTTTGTCAGCCTCGTCCATTATACCGGCAACAGAACTTCTTACAATGGTATAACCGGTATACATAATATAAACAGCTAAGCTTATTGCAATAGCACCGTCAAGCCATTTCAGTCCGGTAAGCCAAATTACTATCAGTCCAATGATAATACCAAGCGTAGACCATGTATCGCTTTGCAGGTGTTTGCCGCTTGCAATTAGCGCAAGTGAATTGTTACGCTTACCCACCATTACACAATACCTGCCGGTAATGAAATTGATGACAGCGGTAACCGCCACGAGTAAAATACCATAATCGAGTTTTTGCAGCTCACGGGGATATATAAAATTGTATATCGCCTGGTATATAATAACTATGCCGGCAATAAATATGAGGCTTCCTTCAACCGCGGCAGATAAGAACTCCGCTTTGCCATGCCCGTAGGGATGATTGCTGTCTCTTGGTTTTGCTGCTATATACAGGCTGTATAAGCTTATAAAACCAGCAATAATATTTACGGTACTTTCCAATGCATCGGTAAGAATTGATACAGACCGGGTGATATACCATGCAATCATTTTAATAATGAACAGGGTAACCGCTATAATGGTAACTGTTTTTTGCAGCCGGAGATTATTGATAAGTGATTGATGCAATGGATCAGTATTTGTGCAAAGATATGGGGTGGAGTGGTGAGCTGGGGCTTTTGGCGATCAGCTATGGGCTGTCGGCTATTAGCCGTCAGCTATCAGGTGAGGCAGTCCTTGTTGTTCCTTTGTGTTTCTTTGTATAACCCTTTGTGTATTTTGTGGTTAGAATCACACGGGGCTATCGGCTATCAGCCGTCAGCTATCAGGTGAGGCAGTTCTTGTTGTTCCTTTGTATTCCTTTGTGTAACCCTATGTTTAAAATTACAGGTGCTGGTTGTGAGTTTGCATGCTGCAAAAAAAAGCCCACTGTTATCAGCGGGCTATGATCCCTGATTACTACCTGTTTTTATTCCTTTTTATCTTTGTTTTCTTTAAATCTTTTATCTGCTGTGCCGTCTTTTTTTAAGTGTTTATTTTCCTTGTAGCGTTTATCCGGTGTGCCGTCTTTTTTCACTTTTTTTACTGTGCTGCCTGTAGCCGGAGCTGCGGTAGCGGCTGTTGTTGTGCTGGCTTGCTGCTGCGTAGCCGTGGCAGTTTTTTTAGCGGTCTTATGTTTTTCCTGGGCAGGTTTAGTCGTTTGTGCAAACATGGCCCCGGTGCTGAGTGTAAATACTAAAATAGCGAGCAATAGCTTTTTCATATTTGTATGTTTTAAAGTGATATGCATAATTACGCACACAAAATTACCTGTTGTATTAACTGGTTGTTAAGCGGGCTGATATTAACATTGGCTTTACAGCAGGCAATAAAAAATAACAGTTGTTAGTTTGGGTTGAATTCTGCTATTTTTGCTTCTTAAAAAAATTGATTTTATATGCATTTTGAATTGAGTGAAGAACAATTGATGATTCAAAAAGCGGCACGTGACTTTGCCATAAATGAATGTTTGCCCGGTGTAATTGAGCGGGATGAAAAACAACAGTTTCCCAAAGAACAGATATCAAAACTGGCTGATCTTGGTTTTATGGGAATGATGGTTGAAGAAAAATACGGTGGGGCAGGATTAGACACTGCGAGTTATGTACTTGCCATGGAAGAAATAAGTAAGGTAGATGCAAGTGTTAGTGTATGCATGAGCGTTAATAACAGCCTTGTGTGCTGGGGAGTGGAGAAATATGCAACTGAGGAACAAAAGCAGCGATACCTTGTTCCGCTGGCGCAAGGTAAAAAAGACGGGGAGCTGTATATCGGCGCGTTCTTGCTTAGCGAGCCGGAAGCAGGCAGCGACGCTACATCACAACATACTACGGCAGAAGATAAAGGCGATCATTATATTTTAAATGGTACCAAAAACTGGATTACCAATGGCAACAGTGCCAGTGTTTATCTTGTAATAGCGCAAACAGATGTTTCAAAAGGAAGTAAAGGCATAAATGTTTTTATAGTAGAAAAAAATACACCTGGTATTACTGTTGGCGCTAAAGAAAATAAGCTTGGCATACGTGGAAGCGATACGCACAGTATTATGTTCCAGGATGTGAAAGTGCCCAAAGCAAACCGGATAGGAGAAGATGGTTTCGGTTTTACTTTCGCTATGAAAACCCTTGCAGGCGGGCGGATTGGAATAGCGGCGCAGGCGCTTGGAATAGCGTCAGGCGCGTATGAGCGTGCGGTTGCTTATTCAAAACAAAGAAAAGCATTTGGGAAGGAGATCGCACAGCACCAGGCTATTCAGTTTAAGCTGGCTGATATGGCTACCCGCATTGAAGCAGCACGACTATTATGTTTACGTGCCGCCTGGGAAAAAGATAACGGTATTGACTACACGCTTAGCAGTTCAATGGCAAAAGTATATGCTTCTGAAACAGCGATGTGGGTAACTACGGAAGCTGTACAGGTGCACGGCGGATATGGCTTCGTTAAAGAATATCATGTGGAGCGCCTGATGCGGGATGCAAAAATTACGCAGATATATGAAGGTACAAGTGAGGTGCAGAGAATTGTGATAGGGAGGAGTATATTGAAATAGGGGTTAGCTGTCAGCTACCAGCTATCAGCATGGTTTATAGTTTGTGGTTTGTAGTTGAAAACCATAAACTCTAAACTACAAACTATAAACCCTAAACCCTAAACCTGCAACCTTTAACTTGCAACCTTAAACCCAAAAGAACAACTTAGTATGGCGGTGAATAAAGCGGCATATAGTGAACTCAATCATTTTCTTTCTGAGAAAAATACAACCCTTGTAGCAGTATCTAAAACAAAACCTGTAAGTGATATACAGGGTCTGTATGATTTGGGACAACGGGATTTTGGTGAAAATTACGTGCAGGAAATAACCGAAAAACAACCGCTTCTACCACAGGATATCCGCTGGCATTTTATTGGTCATTTGCAAACCAATAAAGTAAAATATATTGCTCCGTTCGTTTACATGATACATGGTATTGACAGCCTAAAACTGCTGAAGGAAGTAAATAAACAGGCGTTGAAATGCAACAGGATAATTCCGGTATTGCTTCAGCTGCATATTGCAAAAGAAGAAACAAAATTCGGGCTGGATGAAAATGAGTTAAATGAAGTATTACAGCATGCCGGCGAATTGAAAAATGTTGTTATTAAAGGGCTGATGGGGATGGCTTCCTTTACCAGCGATGAAGCAGAAGTACGTACTGAATTCAAATATCTTAATTCCATCTATAACAAAATCAACGCTCATCTTACCACTCACCACTTACCACTCACCACTCTTTCCATGGGTATGAGCGGCGATTATAAAATGGCAATAGAAGAAGGAAGTAATATGGTTCGTATCGGCAGCTTGTTGTTCGGTGCAAGAAACTGAAGAGCGTGAGATTTCATAATCGCCATCTTATGGCAATCAATACACATGCTTTACTAATAAAAGTGATATTGAACAGGCAATGGCTGCAGGATCATTTGGTTTTGCTCACTGAACCCTGCCATTCACCATATTCATCAAATGCTTCACATTTTGCCTGTTATTATAAAGCTGCTGAAGCAGGTATGTGCGTTTAGAGATATCTTCATTAGTGAAAGGTTGGGTAAAAAAGGTTTTAATATTACCTATAAGCTCATTTTCATTTTCAGCAACCAGGCAAATATCTTCCAGCCCGGTTCCTGCAACCATCATGTTATTTACAATACAATGCCTGCCACAGAATAAAGCGTGCAGCAATTTTAGCTTTATGCCGGTATTGCTGAAAGACGGCAGCACATTTGCCTGCGCATTTTTAATCAACTCCTCCATTTGAGACGCAGGCGGATTGGCTATGATAGTTATGTGATCGTATTTGTCAGCAGCGGCTATAATTGAAGAGGAAGGGTTTTTGCCTGCAATTATCAGCGGTATATTGAGGCTTGAAAATACCTTTTCAATAAGCCATAATGCCGCTGCCTGGTTTTCATTTACAGATAAATTGCCATGGTATAAACAGTACGCTCCTGTACCGGCTGCTGCAGTAACTTCATTCCACGGTATAAAAACCGGCAGGTATTGTGCATTGGTAACGCCAAATAATGTTTTATATATTTTTGCATCATTGGCGGAAACCGTAAGCGTCAGATCTGCTTTTTTGGCCACTTTTGGTTCATATTCCCGCAGCAATCTTGTTTCATTTACATAATATGCCTGTTTGAAAAATGATCTTTCTTTTTGGGCAAGCTGGCGGTAATATTCAAATTCAATATTGTGTGCCCGCAATATCACTTTCCTGTTTTGCAGGCCATTCCGGTAAAGTAAGTAAGTGCAATGTATACCTTCCAGTAAAACCGGGTAGTTATCTTTTTCAAGATTTTGTTTAAGTGCTTTATCGTTTCGGGAGCTGACTATATATGGTAGTTCCAGGGAAAAAGCGGCAATTCCTTTTTTGCGTTTGTAATAATGTACCGATTCACAATATTGATTCAGTATGGTCTGCTCTCCCCGCCCATACTCAAAGCAGTGTAGGTGAATGAATATACCTTCTTCTTTCAGGCATTTAATTTTATAAAAAAGATCATATACGCCCCCGTAATCAGGAGGATAGGGCACATCAAGACAAACTATATGTAAATGCCGGTTCAATTATTATCAGAGTTTATTATAAATATCAATTAGTTTTTTCTCTTCGTTTTGCCAGTTATATATTTTACCTGCTGCAAGACAATTTTTTCTTAGCCTGCTGTAAAAGTTTCCGTCACATAGCTTCGTGTATGCATTTGCGATAGTCTTTGCCGTTAAGTCATCAATCAGCACGGCAACTTCATACCGATCATTAATGTTTTTGTATTCAGGAAAACACATAGTGATCTGCGGAATGCCTGCCTGCATATAATCAAAAAATTTATTCGCTAACGAATAATACTGGTTCAGACCAATATTTTCCACAAGATTAATTCCGGCATATGCATTTGCTGTTACAGCTTTCAACGCTTCCGGTGTTTTCATGCCCATTAAAAAAACTTTTTGCTCAACACCATATTCGCGTATCAGCAATTTTAACTGAGGCATAAAATTGCCATCACCATATATATATAAATGCGCTTCTATTGTTTGCATTGCTGGAATAAGGCTTTCAAACCCCCTTGCTTCATTAACGGCGCCCTGGTAAATAATGATTTTTTGCTGGGGAACATTTACCGCCAATGGGGCTTCGGTTAAGTACGGTACATTTCTTATTACATTAAACCTGATTCCATAGCGTTTTTTAAATTCATCGGCAACGGTTTGGGAAACGGTATAAGCAATGGGAAACTTTGGTACAAATTTTCTTTCAATACCAAGCCAGAATTTTTGAATAGGAGGGCGGGTCACGATTTCTTTCATCTCCGTAAAAAGCTCATGGGCATCATATATTCTTTTAGCTTTTTTAAGTTTTGAAATAAAATAACAGGGTACAATCGTGTCAAGATCTACTGTGCATATAGTATCCATCTTTTTAAAAAGAAGGAAAAAGAAAAGTTTGATATTAAATTCCGCATAGTAAATCTTTCCGGTAGTAAACCAGCAAAATAGCCTCCGCTGCTCATATGGTTGTGGTTGAAGCGGTACAGATCGTTTTATTCTCTTGCCTACCAATACTACTTTGTAACCGTTTTGGGCCAGCGAGCGGCAGATGCGTTGCATGCGCTGATCAAACGAAAGATCACTTATTACGGCAAAGTATATTGTTTTCAATAAGAAATGGTATAAAGCGTGGCAAAAGTATGATCCGGCAACTAAAAATGCCTGTAAATTATTGTTTATTAAAATCTTTTATTACAATTGTATATACAAATCAAAATTGCATTATGGAAAATTACTTGAACTCGCTTGAACAAGCTCCGGTTAAACCAATACGTCCCACCTTTCTTACCGTATTATGTATTTTAACTTTTATTGGTAGTGGTTATGGTATATTCAGTGGTATTACCGGTTATTTTACTGCTGACACTGCAGCAGGTGTAACACAGGCCGCAATGGAAGATGCAAAAGACGAGATTGCAGGTTCCAGTTCAGATGCCGGAACAAAAATGGCTGAAAAAATGTTATCTGGCATGAGCGAGATGATGAATCCGGAAAATCTTAAGAAAAATGCCTTGTTTACGCTTATAGCTTCTATCCTTACGCTGATAGGTGCTATTCTAATGTTTCAGCTGAAAAAGCCAGGATTTTGGATGTATGTTCTGGGAACAATAATATCTGTTGCAGCACCATTTGCCATTTTTGGGGCGGGCAATATTATTTCGATGGGGATTGCTTTGTTCGCGGCATTTATAGGTATCCTCTTTGTAATATTATACGCTTTAAATCTAAAGTATCTCAAATAGTCTTGTAACAAATTTTAAAAAGGGCTGACAACATGAGTTTCAGCCCTTTTTTGATTAAAAATAAATTCCCCTTTTTCTTATATTTTATTACCTTTGCGCCCAAATAAGTAGAATATAACATTTTGGATGTTTAAAAAAATTGAGATGCCAACATTAGTATCAGAACAAAAAGCAAAAGTTTTCGCAGATTTCGGTGGCAAAGCTACCAACACAGGATCAATTGAAGGGCAGATTGCCTTGCTTACAGAGCGCATTAATCACATTTCCAAGCACCTCCAGGGCAATAAAAAGGACTTTTCTTCAAACAGGGGACTTTTACAGTTAGTGGGTGAGCGTAAAAGGTTGCTTACTTACCTGAGCAAGCATAACCTCACCGGATACCGCGAACTGATTGAAAAATTGGGTATCAGAAAATAAGAATTAAAACAAATTATACCTATTCCCAACTTTTGGTTGGGAATAGTGGTTTTATAGCTGCTTCATTTTTACTTACACTGCTTACGGTATTGGGTAATATTTCTTCCTGCATTATAGTATATGCCGTGGGCCTAAACGCAAATATTTATGCTCTCTCAACCAATTAATATATCATTTGATCTCGGTGGAGGTCGTATGGTATCTATCGAAACGGGTAAGCTTGCCCGCCAGGCAGACGGCTCTGTTACCGTTCGCCAGGGAAACTGTATACTGTTAGCTACCGCTGTAGCAAACAAACAACCCAAACCAGGACAGGATTTCTTTCCGCTGAGTGTGGATTATATGGAAAAGTTTTCTTCTGCCGGAAGAATACCTGGATCATTTTTTAAACGCGAAGGTAAACTCAGCGATTATGAAGTGTTGATCAGCCGCCTGGTTGACCGTGCGCTTCGCCCTTTATTTCCTGAAGATTATTTCTGTGAGGTTCAGGTGATTATAACGCTTATTTCAAGTGATAGTGAAGTTATGCCTGATGCTTTGGCTTGTCTCGCGGCGTCTGCAGCACTTGCTGTTTCCGATATTCCTATCAAGGAAATTATTTCTGAAGTGCGTGTAGCAAGAGTTGAAGGCGAATACATTGTTAACCCTTCCAGAACACAGTTGGGTAATGCTGATATGGATTTCATTATCGGCGCAACCGAAAAGAACCTGATGATGGTGGAGGGTGAATCAAAAGAATGTAGTGAAGAGGACCTGGTAAAGGCCCTAGAAATTGCTCATGAAGCTATCAAAATACAGATCAAAGCCCAGCAGGAATTAAGAGATAAAAAAGGTGTAACAGCCAAGCGTGAATATGAAAAGCCTGTGGTTAAAGAAGAATTACTTGAAAAAGTAAAAGCATTTGCAGCTCAGAAAGTATACGAAATTTCTAAATCAGGCACTGCAAAGCACGAAAGAAGTGATGCTTATTCAGCGCTTAAAGATGAGTTGTTGCTGACACTTGGAGAAGAGCCTGCAGAAGAAGATATTAAGCTTACCAGGAAATACTACGATGACCTGCAGTGGGAAACGGTAAGAAACATGATACTGGATGACAGGACCAGGCTGGACGGCAGGAAGCTTGATGAGGTAAGACCATTGGCAATGGAAACAGATATCCTGCCAACACCTCATGGTTCTGCTTTATTCACAAGAGGTGAGACTCAATCACTTACAACGGTTACCTTAGGTACTCCTTTAGACGAATTGCTGGTTGAAAGTGCCGCAAAATCCGATTATACCAAGTTTATTCTTCACTATAATTTCCCTCCTTTTTCAACCGGTGAAATCAAGTTTTTAAGAGCGCCCGGTCGCAGGGAAGTTGGTCACGGAAACCTGGCTATGCGTTCTTTAAAGCAAATGATGCCGGGTAATGAATATCCTTATACTGTACGCATAGTGAGCGATATCCTTGAATCAAACGGCTCTTCTTCTATGGCTACAGTATGTGCGGGTTCGCTGGCGTTAATGGATGCAGGTGTACCTGTTCCAAAACACGTGAGTGGTGTGGCAATGGGGTTAATTACGAGGGCTTCTGACAATAAATATGCTATTCTTACAGACATACTTGGTGATGAAGATCACTTGGGAGATATGGACTTTAAGGTAACCGGAACCCGTGAAGGTATTTGCGGCGTGCAGATGGACATCAAGATAGATGGTTTAAGTATGGCAACCATGCGTGAAGCATTGGAGCAGGCCCGTGAAGGCCGCCTGCATATTCTTGATGCTATGTATGCCTGCGTTAGTGAAGCCCGTGAGGAGGTTAAGCCTCATGCTCCAAGAATGGAAAAACTCTTTATTGATAAAGAATTTATTGGTGCTGTTATCGGGCCCCAGGGTAAGGTTATACAGGAGATTCAGCGTACAACCGGCACCACCATTAACATTGAAGAAGTTGGTACCGTAGGAGAAGTGAGCATATTCTCACCTGCTAAAGAAGGTCTTGATAAAGCTGTTGCCTGGATAAAAGGTATAGTGGCTGTGCCTGCAGTAGGAGAAGTATATGAGGCTACCGTAAAAGGTATTAAAGAGTTTGGCGCTTTTGTTGAGTTTTTGCCAGGCAAACAGGGCTTGCTCCACATCAGTGAAATAAGCTGGAAGCGCCTGGAAAGCATGGATGGTATTTTCAAGGAAGGCGATACCGTAAAGGTTAAGCTGATTGGCGTAGATCATAAAACAGGCAAATTTAAGCTCAGCCGTAAAGCTTTAATGCCAAAACCTGAAATGGCTCCAAGACCACAAAAACCGGCTCAGGATAACAGGGAAACTGGGTCTGAAAACAATTAATCTCGTTTAAATAAAATATAAAGCCATCTGTGTAAACAGTTGGCTTTTTGCTTTTATATTATGATAAATGAAATTTTTATTGAAATAGCAATTCCAATAAGCGATGCAGAGGCAGGTGAATTATTATTAGCGCAATTAAACGAAGAAATGGAGATCTCAGGTGCCGAAGAACTGCCGGGAGTACTGAAATTATACATTAATAATGAGCATTTTAATGAGATAGAATTCAATAAAATAATTGAATATTATAATATAACATATTCAAAATCAATTATTAATAATAAAAATTGGAATGAAGAGTGGGAGAGGTCGTATGAACCGGTGGTAGCCGGGAATGTTGGCATAAGGGCTGATTTTCACGCCCGGAATGAAAATATCAAATATGACATAGTAGTTACGCCAAAAATGAGTTTCGGCACGGGGCACCATGCTACAACTTCAATGATGGTTGAAGCTATAGCTGAATTTGATCCTGCGGGTAAAAAGGTTATTGATTTTGGAACTGGTACCGGGGTGCTGGCTATTCTTGCCCATAAGATGAACGCCGCTGAAATTATTGCTATAGATCATGACGACTGGAGTATTGAAAATGCCGCTGAAAATTTTGAAAAGAATGATTGTTCATCTATTCAGTTGCGAAAAATGGATCATTTTCCGGCTGGTTTCTATGATATGATCCTTGCTAATATAAATCTCAATGTAATAGCTGATAATATGGAGGAGATGGCAAAAAGCCTGGATAATGCAGGAGTTTTGCTGGTAAGTGGAATTCTTGTACATGATTTTGACGAAATCTTGAATATTTCTAAAAAATATGGTTTACAGCTTAAAAAGAAATCAGAAAAAAATAATTGGCTTTGTATAGCGTTTAAAAAAGAAGCTTCTGAATTAAGGAAATGATGCACAAAAAAATTATATTTGTAATTCAACTTCAACCTGATATCTAAATGAATGAACTTACCTTAATAATATTAGCTTACCTGATAGGGTCAGTTCCTACCGCAGTATGGGTAAGTAAATGGTTCTTTAATATTGACATCCGGGATTACGGCAGTGGAAATTCGGGAGCTACCAATACCTTCAGGATTCTTGGTTCTAAATGGGGCAGTATAGTGATGCTGGTAGATATGCTCAAAGGCTTCCTGGCTGTAAAACTGGCTTTTCTTCTTCCATTTTATGTTGCCGATGAATTTGCCAGAACCAATTTCCAGATTGGCTTAGGGTTATGCGCTGTGCTGGGTCATATATACCCGGTGTGGGCTCAGTTCAGAGGAGGAAAGGGTGTTGCTACTTTATTTGGGTTAGTATTGGGTATTTCTCCCTGGACTGCCATATGCTGTGTAGGGGTTTTTTTACTGGTGCTTTTTTTAACCCGCTTTGTATCGCTTAGTTCAATATTAGCCAGTCTTGCTTTTCCTATTTTTATATTGGTTATATTTAATGTAGATAATCACGCATACCGCATATTTGCCGTAGCTGTTGCATTACTGGTTATTTTAACACATCAAAAAAACATTTCCCGTTTATTAAGGGGAAGTGAGAGTAAAGCCTCTATTTTTAAATACCGCGATAGAAGAAAATCAAGGCGCTCCGGCGATTTAGGTTAATCCCTGCTACAACCTTTTTGCATTTCCTCCCGTCTTTTTTGGTACAACAATTGAAATACGTTTCCACGACGCTTCAAAATAAAAACTATGAATATAAAAACCCTCTTTGTGCTTGCAACATTTTGTATTGGGGCAGGCGCCTGTAAACAAAATGCAATAACCGGCAGAAGTCAATTACAATTATTGCCTGAATCTGAATTGCAAAGCATGGCTAAAACCCAATACCAATCTTTTCTTACTGAAAATAAAATAGTGAATACTACTGTAAGCAAAGATGCGGAAATGGTTAAGCGTGTGGGCACAAGAATTTCAAAAGCTATAACTGAATATTACACTAAAGAAAACAAAGGCAGTATTTTAGAGGGTTACCAATGGGAATTTAATCTTGTAGATTCCAAAGAAGTAAACGCCTGGTGTATGCCCGGTGGTAAAGTGGTTGTATATACCGGTATATTACCTGTAACGCAAAATGAAGCTGCTTTAGCCGTGGTTATGGGGCATGAAATCGCCCACGCTATTGCTCAGCATGGCAATGAAAGAATGAGCCAGGAAATGCTGGCACAGGGATTAGGAACCGTTGGTAGTGTACTTACCTCAGGAAATGCCACGGTAAATAATATATTTAATACAGTATATGCACCCGGCGCACAGGTAGGTGTGTTGCTTCCCAATTCCCGCAAGCAGGAGTTGGAGGCAGATCATTTCGGGTTGATCTTTGCTGCTATGGCGGGCTACAATCCCAATGAAGCCGTTGCTTTCTGGCAGCGTATGGCACAGGCATCCAGCGGGCAAAAGCCACCGGAGTTTTTAAGTACCCATCCATCAGATGAAACACGCATACAAAAGGTAAAGCAGTATGCAGAAGAAGCCATGAAGTATTATACGCCAATAAAATAGCCCGGTTTTATAGGTTTAGGCTAATAAATAACCGGTTTTAAGTAGTTTTTTGTTGCAAAACTTGCAGGTAAGCTATAAATAGATTAACTTTGCAGCTCTTTTTGCAATCTAAAAAATTCTGTTGAAGCATGATGCAGACTATGTTTGAGAAACTTCAACTTTCTGAAGAAAAGAATCTTTTAATTCAAGGTTTACCATCCTCCATCGAAAAGCAATTTGCGAAAATTTCATTTGCAAAAAATGTAACGCCCCTGTTAAAATCAAGGCGGATAGATTTTGCGCTTGTGTTTGCTATCAACCAAACACAGTTAAATGGAATTTTAAAAGAAGTAATTCCTGCATTGGATGAAGATGGGAAGCTTTGGGTAGCTTATCCTAAAACCACATCTAAAATTGTTAGTGATCTTAACAGGGATTGCAGTTGGCAATTACTGAACCAGAGTGGTTTTGAAAGTGAGCACCAGGTTACCCTTGACCATGTTTGGACCGCGCAGAAATTCAAAAAACCCTGCCAGGTTAAAGTGCTGAAAGCATCTGTTAAAGAGGATACTGCCGCTGCATTATCTGGTATTGATAATAAAGCCAGGACTGTAAGCCCTCCGGCTGATTTTCAAACCCAGCTTAATAAAAATAAAAAGGCTGCTGCTTTTTTTGAAACACTATCCTTTACCAACAAAAAGGAATATATGAAGTGGATTGTTGATACCGGTACAAGTAAAACAGGCAGACTTAATAAAATACATTCAGCTGTGGAAAGTTTGGCCAATCAAAAAAGAATTCCCTCTGATTTATAAGATTACCAATTAATCAATATATGTTTTGCCCTGGTTATGCCGGGGCAATTTTCATTTACGTGTTATTTGTGTAAGGTGTTCAGAACCACAAAATTCTTCTATATTACATAATTAAATTTTGAGGATTGAAGCATTTAAAAGCGGTTAATAAATATTTCAGGAAATATAAATGGCGATTTTTATTAGGTATCATCTTCGTGATTGTCTCTAACTATTTTGGTATACTGGCTCCACAGGTCACCGGCTATGTGATGGACAAAGTGCAGGTGAAAATGCAAAGATTAAGCCCGGGTGATGCGGCATCTTATATAAAAGCAGGTAGTAAATCTTATGATCCACTGGTAAAACTTTTTATTAAAGAAGTTGAAAACAGGATCAGTCAGCATGATTTTGCTTGGCTGGTGATGATCTGCGGTATTACATTGCTGGTATTTGCTTTACTAAGAGGCTTGTTCATGTTTTTTATGCGGCAAACTATTATTGTAATGAGCCGTCTTGTAGAATATGATCAGAAAAATGAAGTGTACCTGCACTATCAGCAATTAGATACTGAATTCTATAAAATGCATAGTACAGGAGACTTAATGAGCCGTATGGCTGAAGATGTTAGCCGGGTGAGGATGTATACCGGACCTGCGATGATGTATTTTATTAACCTTGTAGCACTGATAGGATTAAGCATATTTTATATGGTGCAAAAAGATCTTGAACTTACTTTATATGTGCTGGCCCCACTGCCTTTACTGGCTATTACTATTTATTATGTAAATACTATTATTCACAAAAAAAGCGAAAATATACAGGCGCAACTCAGTAACCTCACTACCAATGCGCAGGAGTCGTACTCCGGTATACGTGTTATAAAATCTTTTGTGCAGGAAAAGGCAATGGAAAGCTTTTTCGAAAAAAACAGTGCTGATTATAAAAGCAGTGCTGTTAATCTTGCAAAGATTGAAGCAATTTATTTCCCGTCTATAAGCTTATTGATCGGGCTTAGTACTTTACTTACCATTATGATAGGAGGTTTATACCATATCAAAAATCCTGAGGATATTACTATCGGAACTATTGCCGAGTTTGTCGTATATATTAATATGCTTACCTTTCCTGTAAGCGCTATAGGGTGGGTGGCCAGTATGATACAACGTGCATCAGCATCACAAAAAAGACTGAATGAATTTCTTGAAACCACACCAGCAATACAGGATGTGGCAAACCCTGTTATTCCTGAAGTAAAAGGCAATATTGCTTTCAATAATATTGATTTTACCTATGCGCATACTGGTATAAAAGCATTGAAAAATTTTTCGTTGAAAATTCCTGCCGGTAAGAAAGTCGTCATAATTGGAAGAACAGGCAGTGGAAAATCAACAATAGCCCAATTGTTGCTGCGCATGTACGACCCGGACCAGGGAGGTATTGAAATTGATGGAATTGATATAAGGCAAATGAACCGGAGAGAACTAAGGAACCAGATCAGCTATGTGCCGCAGGATGTATTTCTTTTTAGTGATACAATTGCAGGGAATATTAAATTCGGACTGGATACAGCTTCAGACGAATTGATACGTAATGCTGCACGGCAGGCCAGCATTGAGCGGGAAATTGATCTTTTTCCCGAAGGATTTAAAACAATGGTAGGAGAGCGGGGCGTTACGCTGAGTGGCGGTCAAAAGCAACGCATTTCAATAGCCAGGGCAATGATCAAAGATCCCGGTATTGTGGTTTTTGATGACTGCCTGAGTGCAGTTGATGCCAGAACGGAAAAGGAAATTATAGGAAACCTTTATCAGTATCTCCAGGGTAAAACAGCTATCATTATTACACACCGGGTCTTCAGCCTGTTCAGTTTCGACGAAATTATAGTGATGGACGAAGGCGAAATAGTGGAAAAAGGCACCCATGAATCGTTGCTGAAGCTAAACGGACATTATGCTGAAATGTACCGGCAGCAGCAGGAACAGGAGGTAAGCGAAGGCTAAAAATGCCCTTGTGTATACTGTTTCAAGAGTTTTGGTTAAAATTTTGTCAATTCAAAAACAATTTTATCTTTGTCAACCATAAAATCAGGACTAGTTTAATCATTAAAAAATTATTATTGTGGCGTACGAAAACAATGACAAAAGAATGGAGAGCGTGTACAGCAAAAGAATTCGTGCAGGTAAACGCAGAACGTATTTCTTTGATGTAAGGAGCACCCGTAACCAGGACTATTACTTAACGATTACTGAAAGCCGTAAGCGTTTTAATGACAATGGCTACGACAGGCACAAAATTTTCCTGTACAAGGAAGATTTCAACAAATTCATCAAAGCGCTTAATGAAGCTGTTGATCATGTAAAAACTGAATTGATGCCTGACTTCGACTTTGATGCTTTTAATCATGATACTCCTCTCGGAGAGCATGATGAGGTAGATGTAGAAGAAGTGAATGCCGAAGTGTCTGATTCAGTTCCTGCTGCTGAAGCATCTGCACCTGCAAAAAGCAATAGTGCTGATGAAGAAGTAGACAAATGGTAAGAACAAATTCTTAATACAATTCAGACCCCGGTTGCCGGGGTCTTTTTTTGTTGCTGTATACTGGTAATATAAATATACCAGGTCAACAGGAAAATATATCTGCTGCTATTTCCTGATCTTCTTATAATAATTGATTAACCCGTTGGTAGAAGAATCGTGTGAAGTGATATCATTATCATTTTGCAGTTCCGGTAATATTTTGCTGGCCAGCTGCTTCCCTAATTCAACACCCCATTGATCAAAGCTGAAAATATTCCAGATAACACCCTGCACAAAAATTTTGTGCTCATAAAAAGCTATTAACTGCCCAAGGGTGAAAGGCGTTATCTCTTTTACCAGGAAGGAATTGGTTGGCTTATTGCCTTCAAATACTTTAAAGGGCGCTATTTTCTTTTTTTCTTCTTCACTGAGTTTGCTCAGTTCATTTTCCACTTCCCCCAAAGCTTTGCCATTCATTAAAGCTTCGGTTTGTGCAAAAAAGTTAGATAGCAACTTCGGGTGATGATCACCGATAGGATTATGACTGATGGCAGGAGCAATAAAGTCACACGGAATGATTTGTGTACCCTGGTGTATCAACTGGTAAAAAGCATGCTGCCCGTTTGTGCCAGGTTCTCCCCATATAACAGGGCCGGTTGTATACCCGGTTTTATCTCCATTTCTGTCTACATACTTGCCATTGCTTTCCATATTGCCCTGCTGAAAATAAGCGGCAAAGCGATGCATATACTGATCGTAAGCAAGAATACATTCTGTTTTTGCACCGAAAAAGTTAGTATACCACAGCCCAATCAGCGCCATAATTACAGGAATGTTTTTTTCAAAATCAGTATTCCTGAAATGATTGTCTGCGCTATAAGCGCCTTTCAGCAATTGTTCAAAATTATCATAACCAATCGTGAGCACAATAGAAAGACCAATAGCACTCCATAAGCTGTATCTTCCTCCAACCCAATCCCAAAACTCAAACATATTGGCTTTATCAATGCCAAACGCCACCACTTCTTTTTCATTGGTAGATAACGCTACAAAGTGTTTGGCCACCAGCTTTTCATCTTTAGCTGTTTTCAAAAACCAGTTACGTGCGGTATGCGCATTGGTCATGGTTTCCTGGGTTGTAAATGTTTTTGAAGCGATCAGGAAAAGCGTTTCTTCAGGGTTTACTTCTTTCAATGTTTCGGCAATGTGCGTACCATCTACATTTGAAACAAAGTATGGTTTAATGCCTTCAACCCAATATGGCTTTAAAGCTTCTGTAACCATCACCGGCCCAAGATCGCTTCCTCCAATACCAATATTTACAATATACTTTATCTTTTTGCCAGTATATCCTTTCCATTCGCCACTGTGTATTCTGGCAGCAAATGTTTTCATTTGCTGTAACACGCTTTGCACATCGGGCATTACATCCCGCCCGTCTGACAGCACCGGTTTACCTGAGAAATTCCTGAGCGCGGTATGTAAAACTGAGCGGTTTTCTGTTTGATTGATTTTTTCTCCTGTAAACATCGCCTCAATCGCCTCATTCAGCCTGCATTCTTTTGCAAGAGAAAATAATAACGTCATCCCTTTGTCATCCACCAGGTTTTTGGAATAATCAAACAATATATCATCAAATACAACAGAATACTGCTCGAACCTTGATGGATTTTCCTGGAAAAGGGTTTTTATTTTTTTGTCCTTTATGCTATTATAATATCCGGATAAATTTTTCCATGCCTGTGTATGCTGAGGATTAATTGAAGGGAATGCCATAGTTAACACTGATTTTTTCAAAGGTAGGGATGTGATGGAATTTTATCCGACTTTTTAGTCATTATATTCCAATTTGCAATCCTTTATAATTGCTGAATAACCTGCCCGGCAAAATCAACCATTTTCGGTGTGATATCCAAATGAAATACAAATCTTATTTGCCGTTCTGCAACAGGAACAGCAAGAATATTTTTTGCCCTGAGTTTTTCTGTAATATCTCTTGCCTTTATATCTGGCTTAACTTCAAAAATAATAATATTGGTTTCTACCGGAAGCATACTGTTCACAAAGTTTGCCTTTTGCAAAAGTGTGGCTATATATTTTGCGTGTTTATGATCTTCTTCCAGCCGGGTAATATTATTGTTGAGCGCGTATAAGCCCGCTGCAGCCAGGTATCCTGCCTGCCGCATGCCGCCGCCAAATATTTTCCGTATTCTTCTTGCTTTTTGAATAAAATCCTTTTCCCCCAGCAGCAGGCTTCCTACCGGTGCACCAAGGCTCTTGCTAAGGCAAATTGAGATACTGTCGAATAGTTTGCCATATTCAGGGGTGTTTTCTTTTCTTGCCACTAAAGCATTAAAAAGCCTTGCACCATCAAGATGCAGTTTCAAATTATTTTTTTCACAAACGGCTTTAATGTTTTCGATTTCTTTAACATCATAGCAACTGCCACCTCCGCGGTTGGAAGTATTTTCAAGGCTTACAAGCGAGCTTTTTGCCTTATGTATATCATCCGGGTTAATGGATTGTTCCACCTGGAGGGCATTTATCCGTCCACGGTCTCCTTCTACCAGCTTTACCTGGCAGCCGGCATTAAATGCAATGCCACCCCCTTCATATTGATATACATGGGACTGCCTGTCGCAAATCACTTCTTCTGCAGGCTGGGTATGGCATTTTATGGCAATCTGGTTGGTCATGGTACCACTGGGGCAAAACAAAGCAGCTTCTTTCGTAAAGAGCTGGGCTGCAAAACGTTCAAGGGTGTTTATTGTGGGATCTTCCCCAAAAACATCATCGCCCACAGGTGCGCTGTGCATAGCTTCGAGCATGGCAGGGGACGGTTTGGTAACTGTATCAGAGCGAAAATCTACGATCATGGATATATAATTTAAATTCAGCGCCTTAAAAATAGTGCATAGGCCAATCTCCGCAATAAGTAAATGCACTTACCTGTTATATTTTGCAATCGTTTGCGCATTTATTTTAAGATTATTTTACTGTTCGGATGACACTTTTTTCCTTAAACATTATGATATCTGAAGTTTGCGCATTAATTTTGTCAATCGTCTCAGCACAGTTGGGGAATTAAATAACATCATGTTTGCATTTCTTTTGCAACACTTTAGCCCTTCTTTACTGTCTTACAGACGTAAAAATTATATGATTCCTTTATCCAGCTTGTATTTATTTAATTCAAATCTTTAGACCAATTGTTAAGATATGAGACAACTTAAAATAGCTACCCAAATTACTAACCGTGATTCACAGGCGGTAGAAAAGTATTTACAGGAAATATCTAAAATATCAATGATCACACCTGAAGAAGAAACTGTGCTTGCACAGCGTATTAAGATGGGAGATCAGCGGGCTTTGGATAAATTAGTTCAGGCTAACCTCAGGTTCGTTGTATCTGTTGCCAAACAATATCAACACCAGGGTTTGTCTTTGAGTGATCTTATTAATGAAGGAAATCTTGGTTTGATCAAAGCCGCACAGCGATTTGATGAAACCAAAGGTTTTAAATTTATTTCATACGCTGTATGGTGGATTCGCCAGTCTATTTTACAGGCTTTGGCAGAACAGGGTCGTTTGGTGCGTTTGCCGCAAAATAAAATTGGTACTTATAATAAAGCCAATAAAGCCTATATGGCATTTGAGCAGGAGCATGAGCGTGAACCAAGTACAGAAGAGCTTGCAGAGCTCCTGGAAATGAGTGAAACTGAAATTAATAATATCTTTCAAAGCAACACACGTCATACATCATTGGATGCCCCGGTTCACGAAGCGGAAGATGTAGCTATGGGTGATTTGCTTGAAGGTGGAGATGAAACGGATGATGATGTAATGAAGGATTCTCTCCGTAATGAAATACGCAGGGTATTGAAGTCATTGAGCCCACGCGAAGCTGAGATCGTTAATGCTTATTTTGGTTTGGATGGCGAGAATGGTGTTACTATTGAACAAATCGGACAGAAATACGATTTAACAAAAGAGCGTATCCGCCAGATTAAAGAAAGAGCGATCAAGCGTTTACAGAAAGCACGCTACAGCAGCTCATTGAAAGCGTACCTGGGATAATTAATTTTCGTTCTTACATTCATATTCCCGGTGTTGGTATAAAAGCCTGCACCGGGTTTTTGTTAATCTGCCAGCTTTAAGCGTAGATTAAAATGAGGATTGTCCTGCCTGATATCCACATGATATCCCGTTTCTTCTTATGTAACTTTTGTTCTGTATTTGGTTAAGCTTTTAGCGTTAATTTTGCAGAATTTTATTTGTGTTTGATTTCTTTAACAGAAACAGGCAGCGATTATATGAATGGTTTAAGCGTTAAAAAAAAGTTATGGAGACAACAGCATCAGAAAAAGTACATTGCCTGATTATAGGTTCCGGACCTGCGGGCTATACCGCGGCTATTTATGCGTCAAGAGCAAATCTTAAACCGGTGTTATACCAGGGCATTCAACCCGGCGGACAGTTGACTATTACTACTGAGGTTGAAAATTACCCGGGATACCCTGACGGCGTGCAGGGACCTGATATGATGGTTCATTTTGAGAAACAGGCAGCGAGAATGGGCGCCGATATACGATTCGGGCTGGCAACAAAGGTTGATTTTTCGCAGCAGCCATATAAAGTATGGATTGATGATGATAAGCTGATTGAAGCTGACGCTGTAATTATAGCAACAGGCGCGTCTGCAAAATGGCTTGGGCTGGAAAGTGAGCAAAGGTTGAATGGCTTTGGCGTAAGTGCATGCGCGGTTTGTGATGGATTTTTCTTTAAGGGAAAAGAAGTAGCAATAGTAGGCGCAGGCGATACTGCTGCAGAGGAAGCTTTGTATCTTTCTAAATTATGCACTACTGTGCACATGTTTGTTCGCCGCGATGAAATGAGGTCTTCTAAAGTTATGCAGGAAAGAGTGCAGCGTACACCAAACATCAAAATATACTGGAACACTTCCACGGAAGAAATAATTGGTGAGAAAAAAACCGAGGCTGTTCGTATTAAGAATACAAAAACCGGGGAAACCCAAACTATTCCTGTCAGCGGATTTTTTGTAGCAATAGGTCATGAACCTAATTCAGGTATATTTAAAGACTGGCTGACGATGGATGAAGCAGGTTATATTAAAACACAACCCGGAACATCAAAAACAAATATTGAAGGTGTTTTCGCGGCGGGTGATGTACAGGATAAGATTTATCGCCAGGCAGTAACTGCTGCCGGCAGCGGCTGTATGGCTGCACTGGATGCGGAAAGATATTTGGGAGAGAAGGGATTGCATTAAGAAAGGAGAAGGTGAAAGGCGTAGGGTAGAGGGAGAAGTGGAGGTGATAAATTATAAATGGTGAGTCAGTTAACTGAATTCAAACAATTTATTTCCCGGACAATATTGTTAAAAATCTCATTCATTAAGAAGGCGGCCGCTTAGATTTATTCGTCTTTAAAGAGGTCAGGCAGGGCTGCAACTGATTTATTTTATTATGATCAAAATCTCCCTTCATCAATTAAAATTTCATGCCTATCACGGGTTATATGAAGAGGAAAAGAAAACGGGCAATGATTTTGAGGTAAATCTTGATGCATGGTTTGAGGAGCCGGCAGATATTATAACGCAGCTTAATCAAACCATTAATTATGCTACGCTTTACAGCCTTGTAAAAAAGCGCATGAGCATACCCGAACCATTGCTGGAAACCATCGCTATGGATATTGCCCTGCAATCAAAGGCTCAATTCCCTGTTATTTGTGAAATTAACGTTTCTGTTAGAAAAGTTAACCCACCCATGCTTAATTTTCAGGGTCAAACTGAAGTTAGTTTTCATAAAAAATATGAATAGATGAAGTATGCGATTTTATCGTTTATGGCTTTGGCTTTTGCCTGTATAATATATGCGCAGGATGTTGACGCGCTTATTAAAGAAGCCGAAAAGTATGAACGGGATTTAAAGGAAACCGATGCGTTGAATAAGTATAAAGAAATACTTGCTGTACAGCCGGAAAACGTAAAAGCGCTCTGGAAATCAGCGGAACTTACCGGCAGGATCGGCAACAGGTTAAAGGATGAAAAACAGAGGAGCGCTCAGTTTGAAATAGCTAAAACCTATGCGCTTGCAGCATTAAAAGCCGGTCACCAGGATGCTGATGCCAATTATGCAGTGGCTGTAACTGCCATGCGTTTTGCAACCATTACCGCGGGCAAAGAGCGGGCACGCTATTTACGCGATATGAAAAATTATGCGGATTCGGCTCTGCTTATAAATCCCAATCATGCACGGGCTTTATATATATCAGGTAAGTGGAATTTTGAGATAGTGCAAATGAATGTAGCAGATAAGGCTGCGGTAAAAGTATTGTTTGGCGGCATGCCTAAAGCCTCTTTGGATGATGCCATTATAAGTTTTGAAAAAGCCAGGGCTGCTGACCCTTTTCTTATGATTGATTATCTTGATCTTGCCAATGCTTATATAAAATTTCATCGTACAGATAAAGCAATTGAAGTGCTCAATAAAATGATAAAGCTTCCGCCACGTACGGAAGATGATATGGGGTTGAAAGCTGAGGGAAAAGCGCTGCTTGCCTCTCTTCAGTAATAATAACGAGCCATTCATAAAATAAAAACCGGAAGCATCCCTGCTTTATTTATTTTAGCCATTTATTTTTAACGCCGGATGGGCTTTATTACAAGTGCACATCCATTAAAAACATCAATATATCATGAGAAAAACAATAACAGGACTTGTACTGTTACTATCTGTGCAAATGGGAATAGCCCAAACCTCAACCCCAGCCGCTAACTATGATTATCACACTTTATTTTCTCCGTTATTTTACACCAATAATGGTAATGAGTACCGCGCAGCCAATGGAGAGCCCGGACCGGCATACTGGCAGAATAAAGCGGATTATACCATTGATGCCAGCCTTGATGATGCTAAAAGCGAAGTAAAGGGTACGGTAATATTAACGTACAGGAATAATAGTCCTCAAAACCTGCCATATATCTGGCTTCAGCTCGATCAGAATTTATTTAACGACTCTTCAAGGGGACAGGCTAAAATGCCGCCCACCGGCCGCAGCCGCTATGGTGATGCCAATAGTACTTTCAAAGGTGGATTTAAACTTGCTTCCGTAAAATTGGTTAGTGGTTCATCTGAAACCATTGTGGATTACCTGGTAACTGACACACGTATGCAGGTTCGTCTTGCAAAACCGGTTGCAGCCAAAGGAGGAGAGTTGAAATTGAAAATTGAATTTTCATATACTATTCCGCAATATGGTGCCGACAGAACAGGTATTCTTAATACAAAGAATGGCGACATCTTTGCCGTAGCGCAGTGGTATCCGCGTATGTGCGTGTTTGATGATGTGCGTGGATGGAACACTGACCCTTACCTGGGCGCCAGTGAATTTTATCTTGAATATGGTGATTTCAACGTGAATATAACAGCTCCGGCCTCAATGATCGTTGTTGGCTCAGGTGAATTGCTTAATCCTGCTGATGTAATGACCACACAGCAGTTGCAACGCTATAACCAGGCAAAAGAAAGTGATAAAACAGTTATCATCAGGGGAGCTAATGAAGTAACAGATGCTAAATCACGCCCTTCAAAACCATCACTTACCTGGAAATTTAAGATCACCAATTCAAGAGATTTTGCATGGGCAGCATCAAAAGCATTTATTTGGGATGCCGCTAAAATAAATTTACCCAGTGGCAAAAAAGCACTGGCAATGTCGGTGTATCCGGTTGAGTCAGACGGAAAAAATGCCTGGGGAAGATCAACAGAGTATACAAAAGCTTCTATTGAAAATTACTCCAAAAGGTGGTATGAGTTCCCTTATCCTGCCGCGGTAAATGTAGCAAGCAATGTGGGCGGTATGGAATATCCTGGCATAGTATTTTGCGGGTCAAGAGCTACAAATGCAGGCTTGTGGGGAGTTACAGATCATGAGTTTGGGCACACCTGGTACCCGATGATTGTGGGCAGCAATGAAAGAAGATATGGTTGGATGGATGAAGGGTTTAATACATTTATCAATAATATTTCTGCCGGAGATTTTAATAAAGGTGAATACAAACGCCCTGCAAGAAATGCGCACCAGACTTCTTATATGTTCGGACCGCAAATGGAATCTATATACAACACGCCTGATGGTATGAAAGAAAGAAATATAGGAAACCTGCTGTACATGAAGCCCGGGTATGCCCTGGGATTGCTTCGTGATTATGTATTGGGGGTTGACAGGTTTGATTATGCTTTCAGAAAATATACCAGCGACTGGGCATTCAAGCATCCAACACCATGGGATTTTTTCCGCAGCATGGAGAATAGCGCGGGCGAAGACCTTTCATGGTTTTGGAGAAGTGCATTTTTAAACAGCTATGCATTAGACCAGGCAATAACAAAAGTGGAATACCTGAATGGTGATTTTAAACAGGGTGCATTAGTGACATTAGAAAATAACGGACAGATGGCTATGCCTGTTGTCATTGAATATACAACTGCAAATGGCAAAACTGCAAGAAAAACATTGCCAGTGGAAGTATGGCAGAATAATGCCACATGGGTTACCAAATTACCCACAACCGAAGAAGTTACCAGGGTTGTGATTGATCCTGACAATGCGTTCCCTGATTCAAATAGTGATAATAATACATGGAGTAAGCAATAAAAAAGTAATAGTGGATAAAATGAAAAAGAGAATGTATCAAAAATAAACGAAGGCTCTAAGAATCGTCTAAACGACTACCTGTCTTCATAAGGTGCACCCGAATAAAAAGAGGCTGTCTTCTAAAATAAGAGACAGCCTCTTTAGTGTTGGGGTTAAATATAAACACTTCCGGGTATTGTGGATTCGTATAAATGGGAGAAGTAATTTCATGCCGCTTCAGGAATTTGGATTGCTTCTCCCATAATTGTACAGATTCGCAATGACGCCAAGCGGTTGAGCTAATGTATATTTTGCTTTGATGCTGATTGTAAATCTAAAGCAATTTTAGCATGACTGCGATCCTGCCCATAGCTTGTATTGACTTTAATGACTACTGTGGTAGGAGAAGCAACCTCAGCATAGCATTAGTAACTAAATAATAAGTCATTGGCGGGTCTGAGCATGCCAACAACTCAACCTGTTGCTCAGCGAAATAACCTCAATTCCGGAAGCTCCGGAATTGTGACAGTTCAAATGCATCCACCAATACCTTTTTTTATGTTATTTTGTGTAACACAGTATTAAAACAAGCATGCAGATTTTAGAAGTAAACAACAATCAAACAAAAAAACTATTTCTTGACCTTCCGCGGAGATTATATAAAAACGATCCAAACTGGATCTGTCCGCTTGATAATGATATTACATCGGTATTTGACCCCGCTAAAAACAATTTTCATAAGCATGGTAAATGCACCCGCTGGATATTAAAAAATGAAAAAGGAGTAATTATTGGCAGGATAGCTGCATTTGTGAATGAAAAAAAAGCTTACCAGTTTGAACAGCCTACAGGCGGCTGTGGTTTTTTTGAGTGTATTGATAACCAGGATGCGGCCGACCTTTTATTTGATACCGCCAAAAATTGGTTAACGGCTAATGGTATGAAAGCAATGCTGGGGCCAATCAATTTTGGTGAAAATGATATGTGGTGGGGACTGTTGGTAGATGGTTACAGTATGCCTTATTATGGTATGAACTACCATTTGCCTTACTATAAAAGGCTGTTTGAACGATATGGTTTTACTCCGGCCTATGAGCAGATATCAAACAGGATAGAAGTATATAAACCTTTTCCGGAAAGATTTACAAAGATTGCAGAATGGGTGGTGAAAAAAAAAGGGTATCATTTTGAACATCTCGACAAAACGAAATTTGAAAAATTTGCCGCGGATTTTAAAGAAATATACAATGACGCATGGAAAGACTTTGAACATTTTACGCCAATAACAGATATCACCATCAGAGAGACTTTTGAAAAAATGAAAGTGATCATGGATGAAAGGCTGATATGGTTTTCGTATGTAAACGGGGAGCCCGCGTCTTTGATCGTTATTGTGCCGGATGTAAATGAACTTATTTATAACCTGGATGGTAAGCTGAATATTATAGGGAAATTAAAATTCCTTATTAATAAAATGGGCAAAAGGAATAAAAGAATGAGAGCGGTTATAATGGGCACCAAACAAAAATTCCAAAAGCACGGGTTGGAATCTGCCATGTTTATTAAACTGAAAGAATATGTACTTCCGCTAAATCAATATGAGGAGCTTGAGCTGTCATGGGTTGGCGATTTTAATACTAAAATGCTGGCTATTCATGAAGCTACCGGGGCAACATTCTCAAAAAGACACATTACCTATAATATTGCGTTTTAAATGATGTTATCCCTGTAAAATTTGCGCATCGGATGTTTATAATTGCTCACTGCTCCAATGTCCTCCAATGGGTAATATGGTATACGATTGTTGCAGCGCTCCGGCTTTTAAGGCAAATAATTTAGGGTCAGCTGTGTTAAAAGTAAACATATCATAATGGCAGGGAATGATATGCTTTATACCTGCCGCCCTGCCTAACTCAGCCGCATCTTCTGTATTTAGGTTTCCGGCAACACCCCGTGCAGGATCGTTACCATTTATGGGAAGCATTGCAAGATCAACTTTAAAAGCGGATAATATATTGTCCAGTCCGTCATACCACAGCGTATCACCACTATGGTAAATAGTCCATTTGCCGAATTTGATAATATACCCCAGGTACCTGCACAGCCCTTTTTCATCGTGGTCAACAGTATTGTGCGCGGCTGGAATGGCGTGAAAGGAAAAATCACCGATGGTTATTTGCTCCCCGTCATTTAATCCTTCCGGAAAATCAGCAGGCATTTTTATCCGTTCAGCAACAAAGCTCCTGTTGGCTTCAGGAATGATAAAACTTATACCGGGATTATTATTGAAAACCGGTATCAGCGTTTCGGCATCTAAATGATCTGTATGATTATGGCTTGAAGAAACGATCAGTATATCTTTTAGTAATTCTGGAGCTACCACTCTTTCACTCATGCGTATATGCGGCTTATTGGTGTTTACATATTTTTTTGTGAGTGAATCGGAAAGATAGGGGTCAATCAAAATCTTTTTTCCCTGCCATAGTAAAAGATAACCACTCTGTCCCAACCACCATATATGAAAATAGTTGTTGTCAGATTGGTATGCTTCTACCTGTTTTAGTAGTGCTTCGTCTTTTATTATAGCTGGTATCATAAATATTTATTAATGATGCAGGTTGCAAGTTACCGGTTCGCAATGGAATTTTTGGTGTATCAAAATAAGCACATTTCATTATTTTTGTTTTTTAAACTTTTGTTATGCCTTCATTTGATATTGTAAGTAAAGTAGATGCACAGGCGCTGGATAATGCAGTGAATGTTACCAGAAAAGAAATTACCAACCGCTTTGATTTCAAGGATGCTCATGTTGTGATTGATCTCAATAAAAAAGAATATAAGCTGAATCTCGAAACAGACGGAGATATGCAGATGCGGCAGTTGCTGGATGTGCTGGTTAGCAGGGCGCATAAGCAGGGCATAGCTCCTGAGGCTTTTGATCTTACAAAGGAAGGAGCGCAGAGCGGTAAGGTCTGGAAAAAGGAAGTGATCGTTAGAAATGGTTTGAAGCAGGAAGACGCAAAAAAAATTGTAAAGCACATCAAAGATTCAGGGCTTAAAGTACAGGCATCTATTAATGATGACCTCGTAAGAGTGACCGGCAAAAAAATAGATGACCTGCAGGCGGTTATACAGGCTTCTAAAGGCTGGGGATTAGAAATTCCGCTGCAACACGAAAATATGCGTTCTTAATAAACTTGTTGCAGGTTTCAGATTGCATGTTACAGGTCTGAGCCCTGCTGATACCTGACTGCTGACAGCTGACATCCAAAATGTGCCAAACCTGTTCTTAACCGATGATTTTACTTCAATTCCGGTGCATAACTATGTGCGTACAGGGTGCATATTAAACGGGACAAAAATTTGGAAATCGCTTGGTCTCAATAGTATCTTTAATCAACAAACGCTACAAAATCTGGAAACAGAAATAGTAGCATAGAGAAGCGGAAATCCGTCAGAAGATGGAAGCCTCTCACGAAAGCATCGGGTTAAGTATGATAAAGGCGAAAGCCGGAAGCAATACAAAACTTGATGCTTTTTCTTTTAATCTCCCTGATCATCTTTCTTTCAATAAAAATTATAGATATCCATTGCGACTGCGTAAATTACGCTTTCATTACGCCCCTATAAATAAACCAGGCATACTGTGTAAACTCCGGCTTTTTCAACTTATTAAACCAATTAAATAATATTAATGCCTTCACCACAAACTTCCCAACGGAAAAAGATATTCATAAGCTATCGTGTGCAGGATACAGCAGCGGATACAGGCAGGCTTGTAGATTCGCTGAAGCAGGTTTTTTCTGAAGATCAGATATTTATGGATATTGAAAAGCTGGAACCAGGTGTTGATTTCAGGGTAGCGCTTGCAAAATCTCTCGAAACATGTGATGTACTTTTTGCGGTTATCGGACCGGGATGGGTTGGCATTGATAAAAACGGTAATCCCCGTATCAAGCAATCAGAAGACTGGGTGAGGATTGAATTGGAAACAGCACTTAAAAGGGATATACGTGTGATTCCTGTTTTGGTACGTGATGCTTCTCTTCCCCAGCCTGAAGAATTGCCTGAATCATTATACCCGCTGCTGAACAGGCAAACTTATGAGATCAGCAATAAGCGCTGGAAATACGATACAGATCAGTTAATAAACTTTTTAAAGCAAATAGGATTTAAGCCTAAAAAGGTAGATATACCATTGCCCGCGCAAAGTGGTGGTATTGGTAAATGGCTTATTTATGGATTGATTGGTTTAGCTGTGGTAGTAATAGCTGCGCTAATATTTGAAACAACACGCAGTACCAAAACCCGGGAAAAGATAGTTACTGATAATCCGGCTTATGATTCGCCAAAGTCAAACAATAATAAATCCAATCCGAACATAGTTGTTAAAGACCCTGAACCGGTGCAGGAACAGAAAATTGCTGATATTCCCGCAAACGTGGGTGGTGCATGGTATGATGCTGCTAATCAATATACCATGTACATTACTCAATCAGGTAATACGCTGGAACTGAAAAGTGTAAGTGTGGCTGGTATTACTACAGGAGAAGGCGTGGGGACTATTGATGGCAACAACATTAACTTTAAAGTTCAACTTTATAATGTTGGCGTTATATCCGGTTCAGCCACCGTTCCGGGGGATAATAATGTTTTAAACGGAAAATTTATAATCACCAATAATGGGGCTTCATATACAGAACCCTTTTACTGGACCAGGCAGTAAAAGGGTTCTTATTATTTTCATTTAAGGCTATACACATTATGACACCCGGAAAGAGAAACTTACTGCTTATCCGGGTTCATTAAACTCAATATCTGTTTCATTGTTTTTTGCATACCCTCGCTGCTGCCATCCAGGAAAATGGTATTGCCTTTACCAACTTCAGCAAAGTTTTTAATGGCTTCAGTCCACATGCTGAATAAAATTACATTAGTGTCAAGGTTTGCCTGTTTCATTTGCTCTGCAGCCTGACTCATACCTTTTGCTACTTCTTCGCGGAATAACGCCACACCCTGACCACGAAGCTGTGCTGCCTGTCTCTCGGCTTCGGCAGCTATTTTAATGGCATTACCTTCTGCTTCTGCAGATTTTGTTTTAGTGATGAGCAAAGCCTGCCCTTCATTTTCAGCAGCAGCTTTCAGGTTGTTGCTGGCAACCACTTTACTCATACTATCCAGGATCATTTTATCAAAAGTAATATCATTGATCTGGAGGTCTAATAAATGATAGCCCCAGTCTTCCAGCAGGTGGTCAATTTGTTCCTTTACATATTCCACAATTTCTTTGCGCAGGCCTAATATTTCTGCCTGCTTTTTTGTGGCAACAAAGGAGCGTATTGTTCCTTCAATGGTTCTGGTGAGCGCCTGCATAAGGTCACGCTCGCTGATAAATTTAAAGGCTACTTTTTTTATGGTTTCTTCTTCTGCGTTTTGTACGGCATACAGCAGCATGCTTTTAAAGTACACATTTGCCTGGTCAGATGTTACGGCCTGAAATTCCATTTCAACCGAACGGTTTTGTATAGAAACACGACGGTATATCTGTTCTAAAAGAGGGATTTTAAAATTCAATCCGGGCTTAAGTATACGCCTGTATTTTCCAAACATGGTAATAACTGAAATAGTGCCCTGGTTAACGGTAACCAAACCACTAAAAATGATGATGACAATAACCAGTATCCAGGCATAGTTAAAAATTTCGCTCATAAAAAGGGTTTTAATAAGTTGAAAATAGCGTTTTTTTTGATCATACCTTTGCAAACAAAATTGATTGCAACCTATTAGGCGCTCCCTGCATAGGTTTACAGGAATTATTTTAATCTAAAAGAGGATATTACATGAAGCTTGATGTTATCATTATTGGCGGAGGACCTATAGGACTGGCCTGTGCACTGCAAGCTAAGAAGCACGGCTTGGAATATTGTGTACTTGAAAAAGGTTGTCTTGTTAATTCGCTTTACAATTATCCCTATAACATGACATTCTTCTCTACATCTGAAAAGCTGGAGATAGGAGGAGTGCCGTTTGTTTCCATCGCTTCAAAACCTACCCGCAACGAAGCATTAGAATATTACAGGCGTGTTACTTTGGCTAATGACCTGAATGTACGCCTGCAGGAAAAGGTACAATCTATTGTGCCTGTAAACGGAGGTTATGAAATCACTACAACAAGAGAAAAGTATATTTCAACATACATCGTTATTGCAACCGGGTTTTATGATTTGCCGGTATTGATGAATATACCTGGAGAAACGCTGCCTAAAGTAACCCATTACTACAAGGAGCCTCATTTTTACGCTATGCAAAAAGTAGTGGTGGTGGGCGCTAATAATTCCGCGGTAGACGCGGCGTTGGAAACCTATCGCAAGGGAGCAGATGTAACAATGGTTATTAAACAAAATGAAATAGGAAAAAGGGTTAAATATTGGGTGAAGCCTGATATAGAAAACCGGATCGCCGAAGGAAGCATCAAAGCTTTTTTTAATTCAACTTTATCAGCTATTTATGAAGACAGGGTTGATATAAAAACACCTGACGGTATGGTTACCATTCCGAATGATTATGTAATTGCTGCAACAGGTTATCAACCACAATTTGATTTTTTGAAAAAGGCAGGCATTACTTTATCTGATGATGACATATTAAAACCGACATATGATCCATTAACTATGGAAAGTAATATGAAAAATATTTACCTGGCTGGTGTGGTTTGCGGGGGCATGGATACACATACCTGGTTTATTGAAAACTCAAGGGAACATGCGGATATTATTATAGCTGATATCGCAGGTAAACAGAGAGCAGCCGCAATATAAATTTGTAAAAAGTATAACGGGTTTTGTGATTCTTCAACTTTTGTAACCTATCTCACTAAGGTTGCATCAAAAATGTGCAAAGCTTCATTGCTTATGCCATCAAATGAATTACAGCCATAAAAGGAGAATATATTTTTCCCTTCATAGGTTTGTAAAGACATTTCCGCATAGCTGTTTATATTTTCGGAATAGCCTTTTGCTTTCCCGGTAAAATAATATTCAATATGATCATTTGCCTGGCTGATTTTAAACAGCCTCATCTCATAAGCTTTATATTTCAAATCAGAAGAAATATTGGAAATGATTTCCAGTTGATTTTTTTCAATATACTTAATTGAAAATGTTCCTTCCTGGTTTTCTATAGCTTTTTGCTGTATGGTTTCGCTATTTGTTTTTGACCAGGAAAATGCACCTCTGTATTCGCCGATGATGTTTCTGCTTTCGTTGTATTCTATCGGATGTAATGCTGTGTCAGTAGCACTGTTTTCTTTTTTGCATGAAAAGAAAGTAAACGATAACAATGTGATAAAAAGAAATGTTTTCATGGATCAGAATTAATGTTGGACAGGTAAACGGTGGTATATATTGCATATTGCAATGGCGATTTCCCCTTCTTTAACCCTGATATTTGCTTATCGAAAGTATAGTGCATCTTAACCGGAATTTTTAACTATCCGGCGAAATAAGAAGAGCATAATATTTTTTGCGAAATATGTATTTTATCGGATGATAAAAGCTGCCGGGTACATTTTCGATGCAATTCTTCAAAAGAGCTTTTACAAAAAAAGGCGGCATTTGCTGCCGCCGTTGTACCCTGGTGTTATATATTAACCGTCCCGTTTTTTTAATTTGATATCTGTTGTAAATGTATAGACGAAGTTTTAAGATTCTTAAAACATTGAGCAAACGGTTGAATTTTTCGAGTGATTGGTAAAGAAAAATAAAACAGAAAATGATCTTTGCAATTACCTAATGGTAAATGATTAAGGAATATTAAGATATTTATGTACCTGCAGGCTGAGTTGCCATTGCGGATGTTCCTTAATATATGCTATAATAAGTGGTGTCATAACCTGTGCTTTGCTCCATTCCGGCTGAAGATACAATTTGCATTTACTGCTTACCTGTTTTTCAAACTGCCCAGCCCATTTAAAATCAGATTTATTATATACCACTACTTTCAATTCATCCGCTTGCGAAAGTATTTCAGGCAATGGTGCTTTAAATTTTTTGGGTGATAAGCAAATCCAGTCCCAGGTTCCGGATAAAGGGCTGCTTCCCGAAGTTTCAATATGTGTTCTGAATCCAGCTTGCTTTAATGAAGTGGTTAATTCATCGAGATGATGCATTAAAGGTTCGCCGCCGGTAACCACAGCAATTACATTATTGTTTTGAGGAGAAGCGCATTGCCCGGGAATTTCCTTCAATGCTTCTGTAATAATAGTGTCAATTTCTTTTTGCGGATGGGCATTTGCATCCCAGCTTTCTTTTACATCACACCAAACACAGCCCACATCGCAACCGCCAAGCCGTATAAAATACGCAGCCTTACCCTGGTGCATACCTTCGCCCTGCAATGTGTAAAATGCCTCCATTACAGGAAGCGTTTGTTTTTCTATATCAACTGCTGTTTCCAAACGCAGGTTTTGTTTTAAGTTACAGGTTTTGGGTTTGAAGTTTCAGGTTTTCAGTTTAAGGGTAACGATATACTACGTCAACTTTAAACCATAAACTGCAAACCACAAACTTCCCCCAATCTCAAATTTCAAATCTTTTTATTTTCCTTCCGCTGCAAGCAATGTGTTTTTCATCAATGCGGCAATTGTCATAGCGCCCACACCACCAGGCACAGGAGTTATATAACTGCATTTAGGGGCTACAGCTTCAAAATCCACATCGCCTTTAATAGCGTATCCTTTCTTTTTGGTTTTGTCTTCTACTCTTGTAATACCTACATCAATTACCACTGCGCCTTCTTTTACCATATCCGCTTTCAGAAACTCCGGTTTACCTAAAGCGGCAACGATAATATCAGCCTGCAAACAAATTTCTTTCAGGTTTTTTGTATGCGAGTGGCATAAAGTCACCGTGCAATTGCCAGTTGCCGTATTCTGGCTCAGCAGAATACTCATTGGTCTGCCCACAATATTGCTTCTGCCGATCACCACAGCGTGTTTGCCTTTGGTTTCAATATTATAATGTTCCAGCAATAATAAAATGCCATAGGGTGTGGCAGGGATATAGGCAGGTTGCCCCTGCACCATTTTGCCTATATTGGAAGGATGAAAACCGTCTACATCTTTTTCAGCGGCAATGGCATTGATTACCTTTTCTTCCGAAATCTGTTTGGGAAGCGGTAGCTGAACCAGTATACCGTCAATAGCGGCATCCGCATTTAGTTCCTCAATCTTTTTTAATAAAGTGGCTTCATCTATGGTGTCTTCATAGCGGATCAATGTAGACTCAAAACCTATTTCCCCGCAGGTTTTTACTTTTGAAGCCACATAGGTTTCGCTGGCGCCATTGGTACCAATTAATATAGCCACGAGGTGCGGCGTTTTTTTACCTTCCTGCTTAAGTGTATCTACTTTCTTTTTCAGGTCATGCTTTACAGCCTGTGAAACTAATTTACCATCCAGTATTTGCATGGCGCAAAGGTAGAATTGAAAACCCAAAGATCAAAAGGCAAATCATATCTTTGTAATATGTTATCCATCAGCAACAGGGGGCAGGTAATGCCCGCTTCTCCCATAAGAAAATTGGTTCCTTATGCGGAAAAAGCAAAACAGAAAGGAATTAAAGTATATCATTTAAATATCGGCCAGCCTGATATAGAAACACCAGCGCTTGAATTGGATGCCGTCCGGCGGTCAAATTTTAAAATATTGGAATATAGCCATAGTGCAGGCAATGAAAGCTATCGCCGCAAGCTGACAGGCTATTACCAAAAGCAACAAATTACTGTTGATTATACTGATATTATTATTACCACCGGTGGTTCTGAAGCTATCTTGTTTGCCATGATGAGCTGCATGGATGCCGGTGATGAAGTGATTACACCTGAGCCGTTCTATGCTAATTACAATGGCTTTGCTATTGAAGCAGGGGTAAAGGTTATACCTGTTCCATCTTCTATTGAAAGTGGTTTTGCATTACCTCCCATAGAGGATTTTGAGCAAAAGATCACCAGTCGCACCAGGGCTATTTTAATCTGCAATCCCAATAATCCTACAGGGTATTTATACAGCCGCGAAGAATTGGAAATACTTAAAACAATAGTAAAAAAGCATAACCTGTTTTTGTTTTCAGATGAGGCTTACCGCGAGTTTTGTTATTCAGGCGAGCATTTCAGCGCTATGCGTTTAGAAGGTATTGAAGAAAATGTAATACTGCTGGATACCATTTCAAAAAGATATAGTTCCTGCGGGGCAAGAATCGGAGCAATGATCACAAAAAATAAGCAGGTAATTGAAACAGCGCTCAAGTTTGCGCAGGCGAGGTTAAGTCCGCCTGGTTTTGGTCAGATTGCCGGGGAAGCTGCACTTGATTTACCTGATAATTATTTTGACGCTACAAAAGCGGAATACAAATTAAGAAGAGATACGCTTGTAAAAAGGCTGAATGGTATACCGGGTGTTTTTTGCCCGGATCCCGGCGGTGCTTTTTACGCGATGGCTAAGCTACCGGTTGATGATAGTGATAAATTTTGCCAGTGGATACTCGAATCCTTCTCATATAATAACCAAACCGTAATGATGGCGCCGGGAACCGGTTTTTACAGCACACCCGGTTTGGGAAAAAATGAAGTACGCTTTGCCTATGTGCTGAACGTGGATGCTATAAACAATGCGATGGATTGCCTGGAGAAAGCGCTTGAGGAGTATGGGAAGTAGGAATTGTTAGCTGTAATTATGGAATCTTGTAATTAAAAGCATCTTCTGAGTAAACAAAGAGCATGAGGTTTTTTTTCTGATGATTTTCATTTTTGCACATTGTAATACTAATCCCACTATTTCTAAAATATCTTTTCAAGCTGATGCTTGTTTTGGGGAATGCCCAATTTTTGCAATAACTATTTTAAAAGACGGAACGGCTTATTATAATGCAAAAATGTTTAATAAACAGCAAGGGCATTTTCAAACTGTAATTAAAAATTCACAGTTAGATAGCTTACGTGAACTTATTTATAAGGTTAATTTATTTTCTTTAAAAGATAAATATTCCGCCCCAATTACCGATCAGCCAACATACACTTTAAAAGTTCAATTTGACAACGGACAACAAAAGACTATAGAAGATTATGGGAATAACGGGCCCGATAAACTTGATAAAATTTATGATTTGATTTTTGCATTAAGAGAAAATCAGGATTGGAAGTAGTTGAGGTATAAAAGCCTTTTTGATTAGTGAACTATAATTCTCGCTACTCTCCGTTTGGGTTTTATTATGAATCTCCTACGCCTGTGCCGTTGGTCCTCCAAAATTCATCGGTATCTGCACTTCTTCAATATCCTGTATGGGGCCATTAGCTGCCTCAAAGCGTTTTACATTATCAATAAGCGCTTTCATAAAACGCTTGGCATGTTGAGGTGTGAGTATTATTCTTGATTTTACTTTGCTTTTGGGAGTGCCGGGCATCACATTTACAAAATCCACTACAAATTCAGCATGACTATGTGTTATAATGGCCAGGTTGGCATAAACGCCTTCTGCTACTTCTTCTGAAATTTCTATATTTAACTGGTTCGGTTGTTGTTGATCTGCCATGATGGAAGTTTGTGCAAATGTATATAACAGATATGTAGTGTAATCAAAACTTATATAAAAATCTGTTGCCGACTTAAAAATTAGCAGATAACAATACTCTTATCTCAGATTTTGTGTTGCCTGTGATTTTGTCTAAGCCGCTGCCAATGCTGGTTTTATTATTGTAAATGGATTGCCCCCATTTTATCCAGATACTTACTGATTTTAGTATGCTGTATTTCAGGTTGAGATAATATCTCACGCCTTTATCATAAAATACCGGCACTGCATAATAGTATAATACATCGTTTTCATAAGCGTATAACCGGGAATTATAACTATCGCTTTCAAAATACTGCAATCTTGCATTGATGCTGAAACTATTTATTTTGGGTTTAAAGAAAATATCAAAAAAACCGAGGAAGCCTTTCTCCTGATTATTATTTTCCCCGGAATACCATAGCAATTCAAATCTTTGCCGGATGCTCCATGCCGGATTCAACTGGTAATTGATCTGCGTACGCCATGAACGGTTTGTAAAGTTAATGACCTCATTTAATGCGTTATCTGTTGATTTATGGTTAAGAGGTTTATTTATTGAGCGAAATCGTGTAGAAACTTCTGCCTGCTTTGAAGGCATATAAGTGCATTGCAGGAAATATTCCTGCCCCCGCGATGGCGCGTCAACCCGGTATTTCAGCCATGCGAAAGAAAATAAATCAGTATATGCATCTATCTTTATCTTGTATACCGGACGCATATTTATGCCGGCATATAAACCTCTTTCATTTGTTGGTAAAGTGTTAACCGTAAATGCATTACCATAAAGCGATTGATATTTTGCAGAGATATTTCTGTAGAGAAACATCACATCAACTTTGCGGTCTGCGCTAACCAGCAGACCATTCAGCATAGCCATATTGTTATTTTTATCAACAGCCGTTTCACCAAAAAAATGAAGGTTGCGATAGGTGAAACTGTAATCAGTACTATAGTTCAGCCAGTTCTTACCGGAAAAAGCATACAGGTTATAAGGCACTTCCTTTTTTTGAATAACACTACTGAATTGATACTGTACGGCATTTATACCTATCTGCCATTTATTAGTTGCATACTTAATATTGCCTCCATAGCTGGTGAGTTGCAAGCTGCTTTTATCTTCAATCTCAGCCGGCGTTCGGTGATAGCCGGATACATGAATAGACGAAGCGATATCTTCGGAGAGCGTATCTGTGCTGGTAAGATTAGCATCCAGTTTCCGGATAGAAAGAAATCCTGTTGCCTGCCAGTGATTGATGCCCGCTGTTACCGCCGCGCCCCTGTTAAAATAATATGAACCGGCAGCGTTGTAAGGTTTTAATACTGCAGATTGCCGTTTAATGTTTGCTGCATCCCCGCCTTTACCAAATGCCAGTCCCTGCCAATAGACCAAACCTTGTCCCATATTTACTGTATAATCACCCAGCGCAACAGATTTGATGAGCCCGGTACCTTTTGCAAATAAATGAAAGGAATAGAAGTCAAATCCATACTTTGAACTTCCTTTAAAAAAAGTTTCACCTGCGTCTTTGGCTGCCGTTACTCCATATTGCAGCAAATTTTTGTATTGATATTTGTATCGCATCATCATCCGCGACGGGTCGCCTGCATAAAAGCTCTGCCCCGAGTCTTTGGATGAGTAGCCATCGCTTTGTTCAGGCGTTCTTGAATAGCGCATTACAATACTGTGTGTTCCTTTTTTCAGCCTGTTCTTAAAATCTTCTATTACGGTAATTGCATTTGTTATGGTAATGTAGGGTAGTAATTTTTGTATAGTCGGGATATCCCATTCCGGCACAGCCTGCAGCTCATATATGCTGATAAGCTTTCCCAGTAATTTTCTATAGCTTATAAAATTTTCAATCTGAAGCGGGTTTAAAATCTGTAATGATTCCAGGTCTTCCACATTGACAGTATTAAGGTTCAAAGGGCTTTTTTTAAGCCATTCCATTTGCTGCATCCAGCTATCATCGGTTGCTTCCATATCTTCATTTTGCTCCGTAATGTTTTCTATTTGCTGTTCCATACCGGCAACAGGCTGTGTTTGCGCATACACATCCAAACATAAGAACATACCTATTATGGCAAGCGGGCATTTCATTCCTTTTCCTGTTTTTTAATGCCATACAGGAGTAATATACCAGGCGATATGCCTAGCTGCTGATGCATGCTCACGGTGATATCTACCCGTAGTTCTTTAAACAAATAACCAATACCTGCATACCAGGAATGATTGGATGTAACAATGCCTGCCCTTGCAAAAAGCTGTGTAATCGGCTTATATTGAAATGAAGCATGAATGCCGGTTGTGCTTCCCTGTTCTTTTATTACTTCTATACCACTAAAAAATGAAGTTGAAAAATCATATCCCAGCCCTGCTTTATATACCGGCATCAATTTTTCTGCTGTGTGCCTGCCTAATTTGCTGCTGAGCGGGTTGTAAATATTAATGCCTGAGTGTAATTGCTCCGTAATATGGAAAATAGCGCCTGCGTCAAAATTAAAGGCAGAAGCTTTGCCATACGACGGAATACGCAGGCTGAAGTAATTGAATTTGATACCAATATCAACTTTATCACTCAGCTTTCTGCCATAACCAACAGATAATTCTGATTCATTGTATGCTTTGTAGCCGTAATAATTGGCAGACAGGGAGAAATTTCCTGAAGCAGTTGTTTGGGCAAGAATGGTTGAATAAAGCCCCAGCTCCGTAAGCAAAAATCTTTTTTCACCATATACCGATGCACTAAAATTTTTTACTGCCGCAAGCGCCGCAATATTATTATTGATTGAAGATACATCTGAAAAATTTTTGCTGTAAGCCCCGGAAGAAGTATACCATGCAACCACCGGTGAGCGGGCATTTTGCGATTGCGTGCAGATAGCAATACAACAAAAACAAGTAAGCAGGTTAGCGCTTTTCATGCAATGGTGTTTACAGGTAAGGTAAGTATTTTCAGTTCAAAAACCAAAGGGTCTCAAAAGCGAAGAACAGCACATTGATATTGTTGTCTTTTTTGATCCCCTAAAACAAACAATTGTTAGCTTTACACTGAATTTTAACGCTGCAAAGCTTAAATAGCCCAAATAAAATATTATTATTCGGTTATTATTTAGGAAATTTGCGCCTCTCTTAAAAATTATTCAGCTATGAGTAACAAGCCTTCCACCTTGTTTGATAAAGTTTGGGATGCCCATGTTGTAAGAAGTATTCCCGATGGCCCCGATGTGTTTTTTATTGACCGTCATTTTATTCACGAGGTTACCAGCCCCGTGGCTTTTCTCGGTATTGAAAACCGCGGTGTTTCGGTTTTATATCCGCAGCGCACTTTTGCTACGGCAGATCATAATACCCCCACTATTCACCAGGATCAGCCGGTTAAAGACCCGCTTTCTGCAAAACAATTGGCTGCGCTTTCCAGCAATGCTGAAAAATATGGCATTTCCATCTGGGCATTAGGAAGCCCTAAAAATGGCATTGTACACGTGGTTGGCCCTGAAAACGGGATTACGCTACCAGGTATGACAATAGTGTGCGGAGACTCACATACATCCACACATGGCGCTTTTGGCTGTATCGCGTTTGGTATTGGTACTTCCGAGGTGGAAATGGTGCTGGCTTCTCAGTGTATCATGCAACCAAAGCCAAAGAAAATGCGCATTGTTATCAATGGCAGGCTTGGTAAAGGTGTATTACCCAAAGATGTAGCTTTATATATGATCTCGCAGATTACAGCAAGCGGTGCTACCGGTTATTTCTGCGAATATGCCGGCGAGGTTTTTGAAAACATGAGTATGGAAGGCCGCATGACGGTTTGTAATATGAGTATTGAAATGGGTGCCCGTGGCGGTATGATAGCGCCTGATGAAACTACTTTCAATTATGTAAAAGGCAGAGATAAAGCACCTAAAGGTGAGGCATGGGATAAAGCATTGGCTTACTGGAAAACATTAAAAACAGATGCCGGCGCTACGTTTGATAAAGAATTGGTTTTTAATGCAGCTGATATAGAGCCGCAGATCACATATGGTACAAACCCTGGTTTGGGAACCGGTATTACACACTCCATTCCTAAAGCTACAGAGGTTAAGGATGGTGAAGCTTCTTACAAAAAATCTTTGGCTTATATGGATTTCCAGGAAGGTCAGCCATTGATCGGCAAGAAAATAGATTATGTGTTTTTAGGAAGTTGTACCAATGGACGCATTGAAGATTTTCGTGCCTTTGCCAAAGTGGTGAAAGGCAGGAAAAAAGCAGATAATATTACCGCATGGTTAGTACCCGGTTCGCATATTGTGGAAGCCCAGATAAAAGAAGAAGGCATTTTAGATATTTTGAATGAAGCGGGCTTTGAGTTAAGGCAACCTGGTTGTTCTGCCTGTCTTGCTATGAACGATGATAAGATCCCTGCTGGAAAATATGCGGTAAGTACAAGCAACAGAAACTTTGAAGGACGCCAGGGCCCCGGGGCACGTACATTGCTTGCAAGCCCTTATGTCGCAGCGGCGGTTGCGGTAACAGGTGTGGTAACGGATCCAAGGGAGTTGTTAAGTGAGGCGTAGGGTTGAGGGTAATTAGCTATCAGCAATCAGCGGTCAGCGGTAAATCTCAAATTTCAAATCTCAAATCAGCAATCTTTTATGGCTTACGATAAATTTACAGTATTAAGAAGTACAGCGGTTCCAATGCCGATTGAAAATGTAGATACAGACCAGATCATCCCGGCAAGATTTTTAAAAGCAACAGAAAGAAAAGGTTTTGGTGATAATCTTTTCCGCGACTGGCGCTATAATAGTGATGATACCCCCAAAAAAGATTTTGTACTGAACAATCCTATCTATTCAGGGAAAATACTGGTAGGCGGAAAAAATTTTGGCAGCGGCAGCAGTCGTGAACATGCGGCCTGGGCTATTTATGATTACGGATTTCGTTGCGTGGTATCCAGCTTTTTTGCAGACATTTTCAAGGGAAATTCCTTAAATATCGGTATACTGCCTGTAACGGTTAGTGAAGCGTTCCTGGATAAAATATTCAAGGCTATTGAGGCCGATCCAAAAACAGCTGTAGAAGTGAACCTTCCTGAGCAAACCATTACTTTACTTGCTACAGGTGAAAGTGAAAAATTTGATATCAACGGTTATAAAAAACATAACCTGATGAATGGTTATGATGATATTGATTACCTGCAGGCAATGAAAGGTGATATAGAATCTTTTGCGGCTGCAAGTTTATACTAAAAGCCCATCCTTTCTCAAAGCCTGCATGCTGGCAGCCACAGGGAAGGACTTATTAAATATCTTTAATTATACAATGACATCCCAGGACATAACGGTTACCAGTTCCCCTCTCCTTAGAAAAGGAACTGGGAAAGAGGTTAGATACATTGAAATAATGGATACAACCCTGCGTGATGGTGAACAAACCAGCGGTGTATCTTTTTCTGCCTCAGAAAAACTAACGATAGCCCAGTTATTGCTTACTGAAGTAAAAGTTGATCGTATTGAAATTGCTTCAGCCCGTGTATCAGAAGGTGAATTTGACGCAGTGAAAAAGATTACTGGCTGGGCTAAAGCGAATAATTATTTACATAAAATTGAAGTGCTCACTTTTGTGGATGGCGATACATCTATTGAATGGATGCAGAAAGCCGGTGCTAAAGTGATGAACCTGTTAACGAAAGGCTCGCTCAATCATCTTACACATCAATTAAAGAAAAAGCCTGAAGAACATTTTGCTGATATAGCCGCGGTTATTGCATTGGCTAAAAAGAAAGGTATTGAAACCAATGTATATCTTGAAGACTGGAGCAATGGTATGCGCCATTCAAAAGATTATGTGTTTCAATATTTAGACTTTATCGCTACACAACCCGTTAAAAGGGTTATGCTTCCTGATACACTGGGTATACTGATTCCTTCGGAAGTATATGAATTTGTATCTGAAATTACAGCACGCTATCCTGAAATACATTTTGATTTTCACGGACATAACGATTATGATCTTGGCACAGCTAATATACTTGAAGCAATAAGAGCCGGTGCGCATGGCTTGCATCTTACGGTAAACGGTATGGGCGAAAGAGCGGGGAATGCACCGCTTGCCAGCGCTATAGCAGTATTGCATGATTTTATGCCGGATATTAAAACTTCGGTAGTTGAAAAGTCATTGTATACTGTAAGCAAACTGGTAGAAACTTTTTCCGGTTTTCGTATCCCTGCCAATAAACCCGTTGTTGGGGAAAACGTATTTACACAAACCGCGGGCATACATGCAGACGGCGATAAGAAAAACAAATTGTACTTCTCCGACCTGATGCCGGAGCGCTTCGGCCGCCAGCGCAAATATGCCCTGGGTAAAACAAGCGGAAAAGCAAATATTGAAAATAACCTGCAGCAATTAGGTATACAGCTTTCTGATGCGGACCTTAAAAAAGTAACGCAGCGTATTATTGAACTGGGTGACAGGAAAGAGGTAGTAACACAGGCTGACCTGCCTTATATCATATCTGATATACTCGATAATGCTATCCAGGATAAAGTAAGTATTGATAATTATGTGCTCACGCATTCAAAGAGTATGCATCCTTCTGCAACCGTAAGGGTTACCGTGCATGGTGATTCATACGAAGAGCATGCGCAGGGCGATGGACAGTATGATGCGTTTATGAATGCATTGAAAAAGGTATATAAGCAAAGAAAACAGGAGTTGCCGGTGCTAACAGATTATATGGTGAGGATACCTCCGGGCGGTAAAAGTGACGCATTGTGCGAAACCGTAATTACCTGGAAGCATAATAACAAAGAGTTTAAAACCCGTGGGCTCGATAGTGACCAGACGGTTTCAGCGATAAAGGCAACGCAGAAGATGCTGAATATGGTGTAAAAGCCATCAGCGTAAGCAATTTATGGTTTATGGTTTTTTGTTTATAGTTGAAAGACTACAAACCATAAACTACAAACTATAAACTACAAACCACAAACTTGTAACCATACATAAAATGACAAAAAACATTCTCATTGTTCCTGGCGATGGAATAGGACAGGAAGTAACAGCAGTTGGTAAAAAAGTATTGGATAAAATAGCGGCAAAGTTCGGTCATACATTCACGTATGATGAGGCCTTGATAGGGCACGTAGCTATTGAAGCAACAGGAAATCCTTTGCCGGATGAAACACTGGCAAAAATGAAAAAGTCGGATGCGATATTATTCGGCGCGGTGGGTCATCCGAAATATGATAATGACCCTACCGCGAAAGTAAGGCCGGAACAGGGTTTGCTGAAAATGCGTAAAGAGCTTGGATTATATGCCAATCTCCGCCCGATCAAATTATTTGATGAATTACTGAGCGCTTCAAGCATAAAACCTGAAGTACTAAAAGGTGCTGATATATTATTTTTCAGGGAGCTTACCGGCGATATATATTTTGGTGAGAAAGGGAGAAAAAACAATGGCGACACCGCTTTTGATTTAGCTGAATATAGTCGTTACGAGGTAGAGCGCATTGCCCGTAAAGCATTTGAAGCTGCCAGGACAAGAAGAAAAAAATTATGTTCTGTTGATAAAGCCAATGTATTGGAAACTTCACGCCTGTGGCGTGAAGTAGTACAGAAGGTAGCGCTTGATTATCCTGATATTGAAGTGGAGCACCAGTTTGTTGACGCTGCTGCCATGATACTGATCAAAGATCCCCGCCGTTTTGATGTGGTAGTAACGGCTAATTTATTTGGTGATATATTAACTGATGAAGCATCACAAATCGCCGGCTCAATGGGTATGCTGGCTTCGGCATCCATAGGTGATGGCACTGGCGTATATGAACCTATACACGGTTCTGCGCATGATATTACCGGTAAAGGGCTTGCTAATCCGTTGGCATCAGTTTTATCTGCTGCTTTACTACTGGATATATCTTTTGGAATGAAAGCAGAATCTGAGGCAATCATTAATGCGGTGGATAAAGTATTGAAAGCCGGCTTCCGCACCAGAGACATAGCAGATGCGCAAACGCCTGCTGATAAGGTTTTAGGTACAGATGCGATGGGGGAAGAGGTATTGAAAAACTTATAATCTTTGAGATTATTATTCTAAACAAAAAACCTTTGCAAAAGCAAAGGTTTTTTGTTTAAGAGAGTCAGGTGTCTATTTACTTCCACCTTTATTATCTTTCTTTTCAGCAACATATTTTGCGTATGCTTCTGCATTCAACACTTCACCGGTTATTTTGAGCTCCAGCGGAATATCAATACCCTGGATCTTTACATATACTGTTTTATCGAAAGTACCGGCAGCCGCTGCATTAAAACCGGCTTTGATCACATTGCTTTTTCCTTTGGCAATAGGTTGCTCAGGCTTTGTTGGCGTTGTGCAACCGCATGATGCCCACGCATTTTCTATAATAACAGGTTTATCACTGATATTATTAAATGCAAAATCATAAGTAACCGGGGTACCTTGTTTGATCTTGCCAAAGTCGTGTTTCTTTTCTTTAAAGCTGATCAAATCTTCTGCCTTAACCTTTGCGTCTGTGTTTTGAGCTACAGCCCATGATGTAACTGCAACTGCTACTAATGTAAAAAGTAGTTTTTTCATTGTTATAGTATTAATTTATATTTTTTAATAATTGAACACTTGCATTAGCCGGTGCAGCTTCGGAAGGCGTTTGCCAAACTTCACCTTTTATTATAAACTGTTTTGTTTTGCCTGAATCATAAAAAACGGTAATTGTTTTTTCGAAAGGTCCACCCATTGCAGCATTATAGCCTACAGTTATCTGCTTTGTTGCACCAGGTGCTATAGGTGTGTGATCCCATTCAGGAGTAGTGCAACCACATGAAGCCTGCACGTTTTCAATCTGTAATGGTTCTTTTGTTGTGTTTACTACCTCAAAAATGTGTTTAACCGGCTTTCCCTGTGGAATTTTTCCAAAGTCGTATTTGGTTTCTTTCAGAAGCAATATTTCCCTGTTATTATCAACAGGAGCAGTTTTAGCTGATTTTTGTGCTGAAGCAGCAAGCATCAGTAAAACTGAAAACGTGAATAAGCAAACTTTTTTCATCAAACAATTTTTAACCGTATAGAGGCATTCATGATAAAAAACGACGATACAAATCTACATATTGTTGCGTAACTATGTTAAAATCATATTTATATCAGCATATTTTTAACAACATGCAGTTAACTTGCCGGTTTCATATTACATCTTATCTTCAAACAAAAAAATCCAGCTAATGAAGCACTTGCTTGTGTTTGTAACATTACTCATGGTATCAGGCTATTCCTTTGCCCAAAAAGACAGCGCAGCTCCGGTTTATACATATTTTCCTTTGCCCCAGTTTTCTGTGCTTTTACCGGATAGCGCCACCTGGTATACTAAAAAAGACCTGCCTAAAAATAAGAAAACCCTTGTTCTGGTTTTTAGCCCGGATTGTGAGCACTGCCAGCACGAAACTGAAATGATCAAGGCCAATATCGATAAGTTCAAACGTACACAAATTTTGATGGTAACACCCATAGCTTTCGATAAAACCAGGAAGTTTTACGATAAATACAACCTGAAAGATTATAAGAATATTACCGTGGGCTATGATCCAAAATTCTTTTTTACCGGTTATTTTAAGCTGAAGATGTTTCCTTTTATTGCTATATACGATAAAAAATATGAGCTTATCAAAACATTTGAAGGAGCCGCTAAAATGGATGATTTGCTGGAGTATGTTAAATAGTTTATTTTGCCTTAAATTTTTATAATACTTAAAACATATAGCAACAATGAAAGTAACGGTTGTAGGCGCAGGTGCCGTTGGCGCAACATGTGCAGATAATATTGCCAGGGCAGCACTTTGCGAAGAATTGGTTTTACTGGATATTAAAGAAGGTTTAGCTGAAGGAAAGTCTATTGACATGATGCAAACCGCAACTTTACTCGGGTTTGACACAAAAATTACCGGTGTAACCAATGATTATTCTAAAACAAAAGGCAGCAGCGTGGTTTTAATAACTTCCGGTATTCCCCGCAAACCTGGAATGACCCGTGAAGAGCTGATCGGTATCAACGCCGGTATAGTAAAAAATGTTACCCAAAACATATTGCAGTATTCTCCTGATGCTATTATTATCATCATCAGTAATCCTATGGATACAATGACATACCTGGCACTTACATCAAGTGGATTGCCCAAAAACAGGGTAATTGGTATGGGTGGTGTGCTGGACAGCTCAAGGTTTAAATATTATCTCAGCCAGGCTATTCCTGCTTCTCCCAACGATCTTAAAGGCGTTGTTATAGGCGGGCATGGCGATACAACAATGATACCGCTTACAAGGCTTGCAACATACCAGGGTACGCCGGTTAGCTCATATTTAAGTGAAGCGGCGCTAAAAAAAGTTGCGGCTGATACAATGGTAGGCGGCGCAACGTTAACAGGGTTGATTGGCACTTCAGCATGGTATGCGCCAGGTGCATCAGGTGCCGACCTTGTAAAGAGCATAGTAAGAGACGAAAAAAGATTAATGCCCTGCTGTGTTTATCTTGATGGAGAATATGGCCAGAAAGATATTTGCCTTGGCGTGCCTGTAATTATAGGTAAAAACGGCTGGGAAAAGATCGTAGATTTTAATTTGAACGATGACGAAAAGGCACTGTTCGCTAAATCTGCCGATGCTGTGAGAAATATGAACAGCGTGCTCAAAACTTTATAAGTTTTTTACACTATTAATTATACTGATTAATGTATATTGCCGCAGTTTTTGGCTGCGGCATTTTTTTAATTTCTTTTTTCAGAATTTACGCTGCTGTTTTAATAATAATTCAATACCTGTTGCAACCTTTTAGCCTTCATTTAATATCCTATGTGGTAACAGTACCCAATTTAAAATTGTGCGCATGAAACTTATTTTACCCGTAGTATTAGTTATTTGTTTATTACTGAATGTTGGTTATGCTCAACAGATTCCTGCTAACCGTAATCCTGCTTTAAACAAAACGCTCAGTCCGAGCTCAAATGAAAGAATAAGTCCTGAAAAGAATCTGAAAATAAATCCCCAGTTTAACTGGAACCTGAATCCTTATTCAAATGCCGCTATTAACCCCGGCAGTAACGCGCTCATCAATCCTAAGCTGAATACAAAAGTGAACCCTCACTATAATGAAGTGATCAACCCTTTGCGTACGCTTAGCTTAAATCCTGTTATGAGCGGTACCTGGGTAGGGTTTTATATGTATGATAAAAATGACAGGCTCACCGGTTATGCTGTTTGGGCAGACCAGATGGTTATTTTAAACTTTGATGTAAAAGGTAAGTGGACGGGGTATATGGTTTCTGCTGATGGCAAAACATATAACTGTTTTGACCTTAATGATGAATGGACCGGCATGTTTGCCTGCACCGATTCGGATAGTGGTATCAACCTGTTTAATAAAGAAGCTGTGTGGACAGGGGAATTTGGTAAATAATTCATCTCTTTACTGCATTTTAGCCTTAGGTAAATTACTGTGAATAAAGTGTGTGGTTTTAACACATGACACCTGCTGTTTAATAATTTTGAATAGCAGGTATCGTTTAAATCATACAGTAGTATCCTATGGTTAAGTATCTTAATTCCCCCTTAAAAATAACAGGCAGCCTGCTTATGCTGGCAGGTTTTTTTATTGCAGCGTTTACATTTGGCCAGTTTTTGTTTCTCGGCTTATCTGTTTTTTCCCTGGGTATTTTAATTCATATTACTGCGGCTATACTTATTCGTTCGGTAATGAAAAATAACCTGAAAAGAATATTTGAAATGCTGCTGGTTCTATTCATTGTATTTTTCTTTTCTATTCTTGTTATGGATTATTTAGGGATCATTGGCATAGCCTGATCAAAATTGCTGCTTTATCGCAATTTTTTGCTGCATATAGCATACCCTCATATTGCTGTAATTTCTTTTGCATATTATATGATATTTTTTTAGAAGATGAGTACTTTTGGATAATGCCATATAAGGCATACATACAATATGCAACCAACATTAACCGCAGAAAGAAAAAGAATAACATCTATAGATCTGCTCAGGGGGCTTGTAATGGTTATTATGGCACTTGATCATACAAGAGATTTTTTTCATAAAGAGGCTTTTACAGGCGACCCGCTTGACCTGGCTAATACGTCAGCGTTTTTATTTTTCACCCGGTGGATCACTCATTTTTGCGCGCCGGTTTTCGTATTTCTTTCGGGCATGTCGGCATGGTTATTAGGTATGCGTAAGCCGAAAGGTGAACTGTGCCGCTTTTTAATCAGCCGTGGCGCCTGGCTAATTTTAATAGAGGTATTTGTTGTTACATTCGGTATCACCGGCGATATTCATTATGGGTTTATTATATTGCAGGTGATATGGGCAATTGGAATAAGCATGATTATATTGGGGCTTGCTATCTGGTTGCCGTATAATTTGTTGCTTGCGTTAGGAATTGTAATTGTATGCGGGCATAACCTGCTTGATTTTGCCGAAAAAAATGCAGGAACCGATTTACCCTTTTGGTGGTATTTGCTGCATAAACAAACAGTTGTGCCTTTATGGAATAATCATTTGCTTGGAGTTTTTTATCCGCTTCTTCCATGGACAGGATTAATGATGCTTGGTTATTGCTCAGGTAAAATCTTTGCTGCTTTTGATTTGAAAAAACGCAACACTGTTTTGCTTGGAGCTGGTATTGGTATCCTGGTTTTTTTTATTGCGTTACGCTTCATCAATGTATATGGAGACCCTGTGCCGTGGACTGTGCAAAGCAATAATCTCTTTACATTACTTTCATTTGTGAATGTGCAGAAATATCCGCCATCGCTGCTTTATTTATGTCTTACTATCGGAGCAGCATTTATTTTTCTGGCTCTTGCAAAAACAAATGGCTGGTTGAGCAGGATCATCATTGTTTTCGGAAGGGTTCCTTTTTTTTACTACATTATTCACTTTTATTTGCTGCATGCTTTATCTTTTATAGCATATTTATTAAGAGGTCATTCGCTTGCAGAGGGTATGGCAGGTGTGCCGGAATTGCCCTTTAAGTTCATTAAGCCAGGTGAAGGTTTTTCATTGCCTGGAGTATATATAACCTGGATATTGGTGGTAATTATTTTATACCCGTTATGCAAATGGTATGATCATTATAAGAATAAACATAAAGAGAAATGGTGGTTGAGCTATTTATAAGTTTATGATCGTACCTGTAACACCGCATTATAAAAACAATTTATTTACGATACAAAGGGAAAAAAAACACTTTTGTGCTATACCGGGTAAAATTTCGTCGCCAATTTGCAGCAGCAGTTGAAGCATGGGGTTTTGGAGATGAGTGTCAGAATGTATGGAGCAAATGGTCAGGTTTGTTCCTCCTCAGTTAGCAAAAAAGGTTTACAATTTTCAAGTTGTAAACCTTTCTTTTTGTTGTTCTTCCTGTCATTACGAATTCAGAATTATTTCAGATTAAATACTTTATCAGTTAATTTGCCGCTATATGATTTTTTATTAAAGATATTTAGAGCCATGTGTAACCGGTTTCCCAAAATTATGCTTACCGCTTTAATGCTGCTATTTTGCGTGCAGTACACGTTTTCTCAAAAAAGCATTTCATCAATGAAATGTGAATATGTTGAAACGCCATTGAGCATCGAATTGCAAAACCCACGACTGATGTGGCAGATAACCTCTCCATTTAACGCTGCCAGGCAGGTTGCTTATAATATTGTAGTGGCTTCATCAAAAGATAAATTACAGCCGGAGACAGCAGACATATGGCATACCGGAATAAAAAATTCCGGTGACCAATTGGTGTATTATAGCGGTAATACATTGATGCCTCATACAAAATACTGGTGGAAGCTGGAGGTATGGTTGAATAACGGAGGAAGTGTTACAAAAGAAAGCTGGTTTGAAACGGGAAAAATGTCGCCGTCTGACTGGACGGCTTCATGGATAACAGATGAATATGACACTGCCTATGCTCCATCGCCGATGTTTCGTAAAGTTTTTGATGTAAATAAGCCTATAGCTTCAGCAAAATGTTATATAAGCGGATTAGGATATGCTACACTTTCTTTTAACGGAAAATCATTAACGAAAAATAGTCTTGATCCGGGCTTCACTGATTACAACAAGCGCGTTTTATACATGACATATGATATATCTTCTATATTGAAGACAGGGAAAAATTGCATAGGTGTGCAATTAGGAAACGGATGGTTTAACGAACAGACGCCTACCGTATGGAACTTTCACCAGGCACCCTGGCGCAAACGCCCGCAAATGATTTGTGAGATGCATATTATATATAAAGACGGGACTAAGGATATTATACAATCGGATGAAACCTGGAAAACATCTACAGGTCCGTTGCTGTTTGATAATATACATATAGGTGCTACGTATGACGCACGACTTGAGCAAAAAGGATGGAATACGATTAACTTCAATGATGCCTCATGGAAACGTGCAACCGTAACAAAAGCAACCGCTCCCATTATTGAAGCGCATATTATGCCTTCGGCAACAACCACGGATACTATTAGTGCTGTTAATGTTAAAAAGATAAATGATACCTGCTATGTTTTTGATATGGGACAGAATTTTGCAGGTGTTCCTTTTTTGCAGATAAAAGGAGCAAAAGGAACACAGGTGAAATTAAGACATGCTGAAATGCAGTATGAGGATGGAAATATTGATCAGCGTAATATCAGCATGCATCTTCGTCCGCGTAATGCAAGAGAGGTAATTCAATCCGATATTTATATTTTGAAGGGGGAGGGGACTGAAACTTTTATTCCGCCCTTTACTTATCATGGTTTTCAGTATATCGAGCTTAGGTCTGATAAACCAATATCAATTGCAGATGTAAAATTGCAGGCTTTGAAAATGCATAGTGATGTAAAGGAACAAGCCTGGTTTAATTGCTCTAACTCATTACTGAATGATATTTATGCTATCTGCAAAAATTCTTACCTGAGCAATTTATTCGGACTGCCAACGGATTGCCCTACCCGCGAAAAAAATGGCTGGATGGCAGACGGTTTTATGGTGCAGGAAGCAGGTATGATCAACTATGATTCGAGGAATATATATGCCAAATGGGTAAAAGATATGGTTGATGCACAATCGGCAGACGGTGATGTGCCTGGCATTGTGCCTACATCATGGAAATGGGATTCAGAGTGGGCCGGGCCAATATGGGACGCGGCTATTTTTATCGTTCCTTCATTGTTGTACAAATATTCGGGCGATAAAGAAAGCATGAAAAATATTTATGCCACCGCCAAAAAATATCTTGAGTTTGCTGCAACCACAGAAAATGAAAAGGGATTATTGACCAAGGGGCTTGGAGACTGGTTATATTATAAAGCCATTACGCCTGTTGATTTTATGGTATCCTGCTATTATTATAATGATAATATACTGATGGCAAAAATGGCGGATATACTTGGGAAGAAAAATGAAGTAAAACAATATGAAGAAAAAGCAGGGAAGATCAAAGACTCCATCAATAAATATTTTTTTGACCCGGTGCAGGTATCATACGGCAATAAAACACAGTTATCCTATGCACTGCCGTTGTATATGAATATTACACCTGAGCAATACCGTAAGCAACTGGCAAAAAATCTTAATGATACGCTTGCTGCAAATAATTACAGTCTTGATTTCGGATTTATCGGTAGTATGATCGTGCCTGAAGTATTATCAGATTTCGGTTATGCCGAATCGGTATATAAAATGGTTACAAAAGAAACCCTGCCTTCCTGGGGCTACTGGATAAAAAATTTCAATGCAACCAGTTTATTCGAAACCTGGGATGTGAACCGCAATATCGGTGACGCTTCCCGCAATCATCCTTCAATGGGCGCTATATCAGCCTGGATGTACAAAACACTGGCAGGAATAAATACAGATGACGATGCACCGGCTTTCAAAAAAATAATAATTAAACCTGCATTTGTCAGTGGCCTTGATTTTGTTGATGCCAGTTATATATCTCAATATGGTTTAATTAAAAGCAGTTGGGTGCGTAATGGAAAAACAATTTCTGTAAAGGTTACCATTCCTGTAACAAGCCGGGCAACAATTATATTGCCGGGGCAGGAAGAGCAGGAAATTGGCGGCGGAGATTATAAGTTTATTGTTAAAGAAGCAGATGTAAAAACGAAATAGTGTTGTTTATCAGAATAATCTTATCCCCAGGGATAGGCAGATTGTGCCAAAATCTTTTTTTGTTGCAGTTCGGTTAAATACATTGATATAAGAAATTCCCCCGGTGAGCCGCTGACTCCCGGAAAAATAAAATCCAAATGAAGGTTTAATGCCTGCAAATGTTTTTCCTCCAATCAAACTGGGCCCGGCTACCAGGGATACATATATTATTTTGTTTAGATTATAAGATGCTCCGCCAAATAAATTTATTACCCCTTCAATATTTGCTTTTTCAGACCCATCCTCATTTATTCTGTATATTTTATCATCTTCAAGGTATGCATCTGCTGTAAAGTCTATAATTGGTTTAAACTTCGCTTTATTATTGAAGAAACATTGTAATCCGAGGCCAATGCCCCAGGGATTATTTCCTATGGTTTCATCATAAGTAGTTTTATTGAACTGACCTGATAAATGGAGAGAGGTATTGTGTTGTGTTTGACTAAAAGCTTTTGCAAAAATAAAAGAGGATAACAGCAACAGAGAAATCCTTTTCATATAGGTCATTTTTTATAACGGTTGCTTATTACATACGCACAATTTTTTTGATACGTTTGTATGGATATTATATTTTTTTGATCATCCAGATGTTGCAGGACGTATGCCCCGACTTGCCTAAAGATTTATCCAATTTTATAAACCCCTGCTTTTCATATATACCCAACGCATCGGAAAAAGCAGGGAAACTTTCAAGATATACTGTTGAATAACCAAATTGTTTAGCGGATTCAATGCTTTTTTGCATTAATGCTTTACCTATGCCTTTGCCTCTTGCGTGTGCAGAAAGATAGAACTTTACCAATTCAACACAGTCATCAGGTAAACCTTCTGTAGGATAAACGCCACAACAGCCGGCAATTTCTCCTTCCGTTTCAGCTACCCATAAAATGGATTTTTCTTTTTGGAATAACTCAAACAAATGATCTGTTGTTTCATCTGAATATACGGATCCACATTTCGGCGCATTATATTCTTCAAATACAGCCCTGATCATATTGGCGAGAAGCATATTGTCGGTGATTTTTATAGCCCTGATGTTCATAAATATATCTATGGAAGGTAATATAATTTTGATCAAATGGATAAAGCCGCGAACCTGTAAAACCGGTTACTATTGATGCATTTACATGACTGTCATTCAGTAAATAATATTGTTGCAAATCTCAACAGGTTTTTCATCAAAGTCCGCAATCTTTCATTACTTCCCTGGTCATCGCGTCCATATCCTGCAAATGCATACATTTAAAATGCTTTTTGGGGCAGGTTTTTGTGCCGTAGTTTGAACAGGGCTGGCATTTTAAGCCTGGAACAATATAATTGGTATACCTGGGTTGCATTGCGCTTCCGTAATATGGCTCTACATCTAATTTGGGTGATGTTCCGCCCCATACTGCCAATACTTTTTTCTGAAAAGCGCAGGCGATATACTGGAAACCTGTGTCGTGAGATACGATAAGCTTTGCCTGTCTTACAATATCAGCAGATTCATTAAGCGAAAATTTACCACAGGCATTATATACTTTAACCGGGTCAACGGCGGCTATTGCATCTCCTTCAGGAATATCTTCTTTGCCGCCTACCAGTATAATTGGATGCTGAATATTACCGCACAGTTGTTTTAGTTTTTCAACAGGCAGTTTTTTGGTATAGTAAGATGCACCGATAACAATAGCAATATATCCCATGCGGTGCGACATGGGCAGGTCGTCTTTTTTAATATATTCCTCTGCAGGAATAAAATAATCTAATCCTTTGCCGTCGTCTTTTATGCCCAGTGGTTTCAAAGTGTTCAGGCTTCGTTGACTGATGTGAATACCCGGCATGGTATTGATGCCAAACTTTGTAAGCAAAAATTTTTGAAGACTAAGCTTCCGGTAGCTATACCATTTCGTTTTTGTATCTGTTTCAAGATATAGCCTTAACGTCCTCAGGTTTTTATGCAGGTCAATAATATAGTCAAATTGTTCTTCCCTTATCGCTTTGATGGTTTGGGAAAAATCTTTGTCAAAATAATGAAACTTGTCAATATACGGATTGGCAATGGTAACAGCCCTGAACTTTTGTTTGGTAAGAAAATGCAGTTCTATTCCTGGCATTTGTTGTTTCAGGCAGCGTATGGCTGGTGTTGTTAAAACAATATCGCCTATGGAAGAAAGGCGGATGACTAGAATTTTGATCTTTTCTCTTCCCTTAAATGCAGATCCTTTAGCAATAATTTGTTCAGGCGTTACAGGCATGGTTCAGCAAAGGTAAAACCGGGATTTGGAATTTATGGTTTATGGTTTGAGGTTTATGGTTCTTAAACTAAAAACCTGTAACTAAATTTACAGCCTGTAGCCTGCAAACCACAAACCCTAAACCACAAACCTACCCCACTACTCCACATAATTCAAGTCCTTTCCAAAGGTTTCTTTAGTAAGTATTATCGCGAGGGTACCGATTGCCATAATAATAATCGCTGTTATCCATCCACCGGTATAGTAGCTATCGGTAATGCCCCGTAGCCATTGAAATAAGGGAAGAATAAATATTGCGAGCATACCACGCACCATATTGGGAATAGTGGTAGCAGCCGTGGCTCTTATATTGGTGCCAAACTGTTCGGCACCCATTGTAACAAATATAGCCCAGAAGCCTGTGCCGAAACCAAGCCCGGCGCATATCCAGTACATTCTGCTGGCAGAGCCATCCCATTGCGTTGTGAAATACAGTACCATGAATACTGCAGTGATAGCGTAGAACAAAAACAACGCCTGTTTTCTGCTTCTCATCCATTGACTTACAAAACCTATAGCAATATCTCCAAGCGAGATAGCCGCATATGCATACATTATAGACTTACCCGGATCAATTTTTTCCGTAATGCCCATTTGTTTTCCAAACTCACTTGAAAATGTTACAAGCACACCAATAACAAACCATGTTGGTAAACCGATGAGTATGCCGGTTATGTATCGCCTGAACCTGTCGCGGTTTGTAAAGAACATCAGGAGATTTCCACGCTGTACATCCATTTCTTTTGCCTTGTGAAACATGCCGGATTCAAAAACAGATATGCGTAATAAAAGCAGTAATAATCCCAGTCCTCCCCCAATAAAATAGCAGGTACGCCAGTGAAAATTTTCTTTCATTATAAATGCCACCACAGCACCGGTAAGTCCTATGCCTGCAACAAGTGAAGTAGCAATGCCTCTTTTTTCTTTGGCTGTTAATTCAGAAACAAGCGTTATACCTGCGCCTAATTCTCCTGCTAAACCTATGCCTGCAACAAAACGTATGAGCTTATACTGGTCTACTGTTTGCACAAAACCATTGGCAATATTGGCAAGCGAGTATAATATAATAGAACCAAACAATACACTCAACCTCCCTTTTTTATCGCCCATTATGCCCCATATAATACCGCCAATCAGCAAGCCCCACATCTGCCAGGTAAGAATACCTTCCCCATCAGTTAAAATTTGCTCACTGGATAGTCCCATATCGTTTAAGCTGGGCACACGTATAATACCAAACAGCAGCAGATCATATATATCTACAAAATATCCTAATGCAGCTACAAGTACGGCTACATTAAAAATGGAAGCATTCGTTTTTGGCTGAGACATGAAAAGGAGTTTTTATTGGGCGGTTTTTTCTTTTTTCTTTCCAAAAAACAATTTCCAGAACACTGGTAATGTTGTTACCAGCACAATTACAATTACTATAGCTTCAAGATGGTCTTTCAGTTCAAATCCAAATTGTTTTCTTACCCATATCTGTAAAAAATGCCCGGCAAATATCATACTGACTACCCATGCTATACAGCCCACAATATTATAGAACATGAATTTTTTCCTGTCCATACCAACTATACCTGCTACAATAGGAGCGAAAGTGCGTATGATGGGTAAGAAACGTGCAAACACTATTGCGCCGCCACCATGCTTCTCAAAAAAGTCGTGCGCATCATGCAAATATTTTTTCTTAAAAAGAAATCGGTCTTTCCAATGAAACATAGATGGCCCGATCTTTCTTCCAAACCAATACCCAAGCATATTGCCAATAACACCCATCAATGATATAAGCCCTACCAGCAGGAAAAGATCCAGCCATTCATTTTCGAAACGATCAATACCTATTGCTTTGTAAAACTCATGCATAAGATCGCTGCTATAGATACCTGCAACAAACAGGAGACTATCGCCCGGCAAAAAGAAACCGACAAATAATCCCGTTTCCGCAAATACTATAAAGAGCAATAGCCACAACCCTCCGTTAACAATATAAAACATCGGGTTCAGCAGATCCTTCCATGTAAATTTTTTATGAAGATTTACCACAGGTTTTGCCTGTAATGCAGCAACATTGGTTGAAACTGTTTCAAAGCCATCAGCGCTTACCATTATGGAATCAGTATTATTAATGGTAATGCCGGTAAATCCTGCTTTATCCGGAGTGTACGTTGTTTCTTTTCCGCCCTGGGAAACCACAACGGTTGTTAATCCCTCTCCATATTGATTAATAAACTGAACGTTAATTTCTTCCTGCGCTATTACCATGCACCCCATGAGCATAAATATCGCCAGACTACAAATTCTTTTAATCATAAATTATTGTTGATATACTATCGGCCGCAAAAATGCAATTTCTATGGTAATTTGCCGCTCTTTTGCAGAGTTTCTTTTAATAATAATTATTGTTTGTTAACACTTTATTATTATTCCGCTTGAAATGCCAGGGCTTTCTGGTCATCAAATTCTCCTTCTGAACGGGCAATTACACAACTGGCCAATGTGTTACCGATAACATTTACAGAAGTTCTTGCCATATCCATCAGCTCATCAATACCATAAATAGCCATTATTGGCCAAAGCGGAAATTTAAAGGTTGCTGCAGTTGCAATTAATATTACCAGCGATGCTCTTGGCACGGCGGCTACGCCTTTGCTGGTAAGCATCAGCGAAAGCCCGATCATGAATTGCTCGCCAAAAGTGAGCTGTATGCCGGCAGCCTGTGCTACAAATATGGAAGCAAGTGAGAGATATAATGTAGTACCATCCAGGTTGAACGTATAACCGGTAGGAATTACGAACGAAACTATTTTTCTTGGAACGCCAAACTTTTCCATGTTTTCCAAAGCAATAGGCAGGGCTGAATCCGAACTGGTTGTTGCAAAAGCGATGGAAGCAGGTTCTTTAACTGCCTGTATAAATTTTTTAACAGGAATTTTTGCTATGAATAAAGCAATGGGTAGTAAAACCAGCAGCAAAAATGCAAACAGCGCCAGGTATAATGTAAGTAATAAAAGAAAGAGATTTTTTAATATATCAATACCTAAATGACCAACAGTAACCGCAATAGCCGCACCCACACCAAAGGGCGCGAAGTACATAATGATGTTGGTAAATTTAAACATCGTTTCCGACAGGCTTTCCGTAAATTCAAGCAAAGGCCTTTTTTTCTGTTCGCTCAGCATGGCAAGCGAGATACCAAATACCAGACTGAAAAATACTATAGGCAAAACATTTCCTTCGTATATGGATTTAATGATGTTTTCAGGAAATATATCCAATATATGATCCTGCCATGTTTTAGGAGCTGTATCAGGCAGCCGCTGAAGCAGGTCCGGCGGGTGTGCAATATGAGCGCTGTCTAATACCGCTATCATTTTTTCCTGCATCTGCTTTTCTGATGAATGCGGCAGTTCTTTCAGCAGTTTTTCTGGAACCGTAATACCTTCGCCGGCTTTGGTGATATTGATAAAAATAATGCCTATAACAAGCGCGAAAGTAGTAACTACCTCAAAATATAAAATTGATTTCCAGCCCATGCGGCCTACCTGTTTTAAATTAGAATGACTGGCTATGCCAACCACCAGTGTGGAAAACAACAAGGGAGCCACAATCGTTTTTACCAGCCTCAGGAAAATTTTACTTAAGAACTGCAGGTTAAGCGTGAACGCAGGAAAATCAAGTCCAAGCTCCACACCCACCGCCATAGCAACAAGTATCCAGGTAGTAAGCGATTTTTTATACAGCGCAAATACAACAAGACTTACAATTACTATCCACCTGCTTATAAACAGCAATTGTTCAGGTAGGGTTATCCAATTTTCAAAATGAATAAAATGAAGTATAGCGACAACGGTGAATATTGCCAGCGATAGAAAACCAACAGTACGTCTATTCATATAATAAAAGCTGGTAAAGTTTCAAAACTAACAGAAAGTTATTGCAAATGAACAATAATTGTTTTTTTTTGCTGATCATAGTCACAAAATCACCATCTTTTTATTGGTTTTGGGGAGAAATGTTTACTTTTCAATTTCATTCATAAAAAAATATAACTGGCGTATGAGTTTATTTGCAAAGAAACCCCTTGCCGGACTAATTGCGGAAGCAGAAGAAACCGGTTCGCATAGTTTAAAACGTACCCTTGGTCCCTGGTCGCTTGTTGCACTTGGTATTGGAGCAATTATTGGCGCGGGATTATTTTCTATTACCGGCGGGGCTGCTGCTAACCAGGCTGGCCCGGCTATTACCATTTCATTTGTTGTTGCTGCATTAGGATGTGCTTTTGCAGGATTGTGCTATGCAGAATTTGCATCAATGATACCTGTTGCAGGCAGTGCTTATACATACAGCTATGCTACAATGGGCGAATTTATTGCATGGATCATTGGTTGGGATCTTGTGCTGGAATATGCTGTGGGTGCAGCAACGGTAAGTATAAGCTGGAGCCGCTATCTCATTAAATTTTTAGAAGGTTTTGATGTACACCTTTCACCTGCTTTTACCGTTGGACCATGGGACGGCGGTATTATAAATTTACCTGCTGTTTTTATAGTTATATTAATGAGTCTGCTATTGATTAAAGGAACGCAGGAGAGTGCAACCGTTAATGCCGTTATTGTAGCGCTGAAAGTTTCGGTTGTTTTGATATTTATTTTCTTAGGATGGAGATATATTAATAATGATAATTATGTTCCTTATATACCAGATAACACAGGAACATTTGGTGAATATGGCTTTAGTGGAATAATACGGGCAGCCGCCATTGTGTTTTTTGCCTATATAGGTTTTGATGCGGTGAGTACTGCCGCGCAGGAAGCCAAAAATCCTAAACGGGATATGCCGATTGGCATTTTAGGTTCGCTTGTAATTTGTACTGTGCTCTATTTGCTGTTTGCACACGTAATGACAGGTGTTACCAACTATACTTCTTTTAAAGGGCAGGATGGTATAGCACCTGTTGCTGTGGCTATTGAGCATATGGGAAAACCTGATGCTTCCGGTGTTATTCACCCGGATTATCCCTGGCTTAACAGGGCAATTATTGTTGCCATTCTTGCAGGTTACGCTTCTGTAATATTGGTGATGCTGCTGGGACAAAGTCGTGTATTTTTCAGTATGAGTAAAGATGGTTTGTTGCCAAAAGTGTTTTCAAATGTGCATCCTAAATTTCAAACGCCGGCACGCAGTAACCTCATGTTTATGCTGTTTGTAAGTTTGTTTGCCGCGTTTGTGCCTGCCCGTGTGGTAGGAGAGATGACGAGTATAGGAACACTATTTGCGTTTATACTGGTGTGTATTGGCGTGTGGGTGATGAGGGTAAAAATGCCTGATGCGCCCAGGGCATTTAAAACACCGCTCGTTCCCATCGTACCTATATTAGGTGTGGCAACCTGCTTTTTTATGATGGCGTTTCTACCATTGGATACATGGATCCGTCTGATCGTATGGATGATCATAGGATTTGATATTTACTTATGGTATGGTGTAAAACATAGTCACCTTTCTTCTGGTTCGCCCAAAACTGTTCCGCAGGGAAATAAAGTGGTTGGAATTACAGGTTTAATATTGGCATTATCACTTGCTGTAATTGCCTTTATACATCATGATCAAACCAAAGGAGAAGATACAGGCTTGTTTTACTTTTCATTGATATTTGCAGCAGTACATGCACTGTTGTATATATCGAGGATAAGAAAGAAATAAGCAAAGTGTTGTATGAACAGGATATAAGTTTTCATATCAATTACTATAAAAGCCACTTTCAATGAAGTGGCTTTTATAGTATAATGTTATGTCAGCTAAAGTATGCCGGTACATTGCCGATAAACGTGAGACGTAAGATAAACTTTCACGTCTCACATTTCACGCTTGACATAATAATAGTTAAGAATAGTTGCTAAATAGGCCTGATCCATATATTTCTAAACGCTGTAGGATTACCATGATCCTGGAGAGAAATCGGTTCTTTAGCATTATGTTTTTCGTAATTAGGAGTGCCGATATATTGTGTAGCACCCCAGATTGTTGTATTGTTCTGTATCAAAACGCCGTTGTGAAAAACGGTTATACGTGCGGGTGATTTTAGCGCGCCATCTTCATAAAATACCGGTGCGGTAAAAATAATATCATAGGTCTGCCATTCGCCGGGACCGCGGGATGCGTTTACCAGCGGGGGGAATTGCTTATACATACTTCCTGCCTGCCCGTTTGAGTAGGTACGGTTTTTATATGAATCCAATACCTGTAATTCATACCTGTTCATCAAAAATATGCCACTGTTGCCGCGTCCCTGGCTTTCGCCTTTAACTTCCGCAGGGGTGCGCCATTCAATATGCAGCTGGCAATCGCCAAAAGCTTCTTTGGTTTCAATGCCGCCTGTGCCGCCGGCAACAACCAGCGCACCGTCTTCAATTTTCCATTTAACAGCGCCGCCATCTTTTTGAGCTTTCCATCTGGAGGCATCTTTTCCATCAAATAAAACAATGGCATCAGAGGGAGGATCAGCATTGGTTTTGCCCGGGGTAACTATTCTTACTTCAGGTTCCCAGTATTCGGTTAACTTGGGGTCGCCCTGCCTGGGCGCTTTTTGAGCAAAAGCATATAAACTTCCTAACGCCAGGCAAGCACTCATGGCAAATTTTGATAATCGGATGATCATAATCACGAAATATTAATTTGTATAAAATGGTTACAATTTATACAAATATATGGAGTACATATACATAGACGGACGGGCAATTGAAATTAGGTTGTTAAAGCAAATCATCCATTTAAAATTTTGCTGGTTAAAAACTGTACCTTACTTTTGCGGCGGAAAATTAAAAACATGATTCATACTGTACATCATCACCATCATTTCTTACCACAGGGGTAAGCCGGTGCTGTATGTACATTTTAAATACAACATTATAGGGCTTACTGATGTAAGCCCTTTTTATTTATAAAACTTTATACGATGCTTAAACTGGCAGTGCAAAAATCCGGCAGACTACACGATGATTCCATGCGGCTTTTGAAAGAATGTGGTATTGGTATTTCAAACGGTGCCAATAAATTAAAAACAGAAGCAAGCAATTTTCCCTTGCAGGTGTTTTTTCTGCGTGATGATGATATACCGCAATACGTGGAGGATGCTGTGGCTGATATTGGTATTGTGGGTGAAAATGTAGTATACGAAAAAAACAAGCCGGTTGAAATAGTAGAAAAGCTGGGCTTTGGCGCCTGCCGCCTCAGCATTGCCGTGGCAAGAGGAGAGAACTATACTTCAGTGCAATCCCTGGAAGGGAAGCGGATTGCTACCAGCTATCCTTTTCTTACGCAACAGTTTCTTGCAAAGAATAAAGTGAATGCTGAAATACATGAAATAAGCGGGTCCGTTGAAATAGCGCCGGGCATAGGTCTTGCAGATGCTATATGCGATCTGGTGAGCAGCGGCTCTACCTTACTTACCAACGGGCTGAAGGAAACAGAAACTATTTTGAATTCAGAAGCGGTACTGGTTCGTCATAAAAAATTCAATGCTTCGCAGCAGCAGTTGCTTGATAAACTTTTATTCAGGATACATGCGGTAAAAAAAGCAAAGAACAATAAATATATACTGCTCAATGCACCCAATGAAAAGCTGAATGAAATAATCTCCCTGTTACCTGGCATGAAAAGCCCGACGGTGCTTCCGCTTGCAGATAAGGGCTGGAGCTCCGTTCACAGCGTATTGAGTGAAGATGAGTTTTGGGACAAGATTGAAAGGCTTAAAGCCGCAGGAGCACAGGGTATACTTGTAATTCCTATTGAGAAAATGGTGATGTAATTATAATCAACGATCAATGAAAGTTATTATTAATCCTGAAAGAAAAGATTGGAACGCACTGGTAAAACGGCCTTCATTGGATACTTCATCGCTTAAAAATTCAGTAATGGAAGTACTGAATGCCGTAAGGCAGAAAGGCGATGAAGCTTTGAAAGCGTTTACAAAAAAGTTTGACGGGGCTGAGATCGAAGACTTCCGGGTATCTGAAAATGAAATAACAGAAGCAGGCGCATCTTTGAGTGCAGAAATAAAAAACGCGGTGCTGCAGGCTAAGGAAAATATATTCCGCTTTCACATTGCACAAAAAGCTTCAGCAGAAAAAATTGAGACAATGCCGGGCATTACCTGCTGGAGAAAATCAGTGGGGATAGAAAAAGTAGGTCTGTATATTCCCGGAGGATCTGCGCCATTATTTTCTACGGTATTAATGCTGGGCATACCGGCATCAATTGCCGGCTGTAAAGAAATTATACTTTGCACTCCGCCCGGTAAAAATGGTACAATCAATCCGGCCATTTTATTTGCTGCTCAAGTTGCAGGTATAACAAAGATATTTAAAGTAGGAGGCGCGCAGGCAATAGCTGCTTTAGCTTATGGTACAGCCACTATACCATCTGTATATAAAATTTTTGGACCAGGCAATCAGTATGTAACCTGTGCCAAACAAATGATACAGCGTGAAGGAATTGCTATAGACATGCCGGCAGGACCAAGCGAGGTTTGCGTACTGGCTGATGAGACCGCCGATGCCGGCTTTATTGCTGCTGACTTATTATCACAGGCTGAACATGGCCCCGATAGCCAGGTATTACTTGTCTCAACATCTGAAAGTCTTGCAGAAAAAGTGAATCTTGAAATAGAAAAGCAACTGGAGTTATTGCCGAGAAAAGATATAGCGGTTGCAGCTTTGTATAACAGCAAGGCAATTATTGTAAAGCATATGGAAGAGGCAATATCCCTGATCAATGAATACGCACCGGAGCATTTGATCATCAGTTGTAAAAACGATGAAAGTATAAGTGAGCAAATTATAAATGCCGGTTCTGTTTTTCTCGGTAATTATTCTCCTGAAAGTGTTGGCGATTATGCCAGCGGTACCAATCATACATTGCCAACCAATGCTTTTGCCAAAGCATACAGTGGAGTAAGTGTAGATAGTTTTGTGAAAAAGATCACTTTTCAGAAATTATCTCAACAAGGACTGGAGCGCATAGGCGATACTGTTATTACAATGGCTGAAGCAGAAGGTTTGCAGGCGCATGCAAACGCGGTAAAAATCAGGCTTCAAAAATGATGTTTAAAAAGTAATGCAATGAATTTTAATATAGATGATCTTGTTAGAGAGAATGTAAAAAAGCTTGTTCCGTATTCCTCTGCCCGTGATGAGTTCAGTGGTGAGGCAAATGTTTTTTTGGATGCCAATGAAAACAGTTTGGGTTCGCCATTAACCAAATGGTATAACCGCTATCCCGACCCGCATCAGCAAAAAATAAAAGAAAAGCTTTCAAAGATCAAAGGCATTGCTACAAAAAATATTTTTATTGGTAATGGCAGCGATGAATGTATTGATCTGCTGTACCGCGCATTTTGTAACCCGGGAAAGGATAATGTAATTATTTGCCCGCCTACTTACGGTATGTACCAGGTAAGCGCTGAAATAAATGATGTTGAGATACGGAAGGCGCCATTGCTTGAAAATTACCAGCTCGATCTTGTGCACATGGAAACACTGGTGGATGATTTTACAAAGATCATCTGGTTATGTTCTCCTAATAATCCTACAGCAAATTCATTAAACCGGGAAGATATAGAGATGGTGCTGAATAATTTCCCGGGAATAGTGGTGATTGATGAAGCGTATATCAATTTTTCCCGTCACCGTTCATTTATACAGGAACTGGCAGAATATCCTAATCTTGTGGTGCTGCAAACATTGTCAAAAGCATGGGGGCTTGCCGGCTTAAGGCTCGGTATGGCATTTGCGGGTGAAGCGATAATAGATGTTTACAATAAAATTAAGCCACCTTATAATATAGCACAATCGACCCAGGATATTGTTTTACAGGCTTTGGATAATGTGGAAGAAGTGAATGAAATGATAAGGGTAATTGTTGCTGAGCGGAAATTGCTGGAAGAAAAACTGTCTGCGCTTCCGCAGGTGCAGCATATTTATCCGTCTGATGCCAATTTTTTACTCGTTAAGGTTGTGAAAGCAAAAGAGGCCTATCATTATTTGCTTAGCAAAGGCATTGTTGTAAGAGACAGAAGTAATGTACAATTGTGTGAAGATTGTTTGCGTATAACGGTTGGTACGCCGGATGAGAACAGGATACTGGCAGATGCGCTCCGCGATTTTACCGTGGCGTAATGTTGTATCATATTACCGCCTGTATAGTTTAAATATCCTATCTAAATAGTTTGCGTACTTTTGTATTGAGATCAATAACTGGTTTTCCATACTTGTTTTATGCGAAGAAGGTTAATACCTGTAAATGTTGTAATTGCTTCATTGCTGTTTGTGCTGCTGAGTTTTGAGCCAGACAGGCATACGCCCCCTGCAATTGTTATGGAAAGGGGTAATGACTTGTATTTGCAGCAATGCTCCGGTTGTCATGGAGAGCGTGGTATTGAAAAAGATAATATTCCGGTATCACTGGTAAAAGCAAAATGGGTAATGGGTCCTAAGATGCCATTGATAAAATTCCTGGTGAATGATTCTGCTGTCACAGTCAAAGGAACCCGGTTTCATAAAGATATACCGGCATATGTGCAGTTAAGCGACCGCCAATTGTCTGATATACTCACCTATATACGCAATAGTTTTGGCAATACCGCAAAGCCGGTAACGCCTGCTGATGTAAGAAAAGTAAGAGAAGCGAAAAATTGAATTTACATTTGTTTTTGATTTGTTTAAGATTGCGTATAAAGTTATCGTATACATTAACCTTGCGGGCGGGATGGAAATGACGGACAAGCATGTTTGTATTTTGCTATTAGCACTGATAATTAACCGCCATCAATTTTACTAGAAAAAGAATAAGCATTAGCAAGTTGTTTAATGGATGTTGGATGTTCATGGTAATAGGCAAGAGCTTCGGATAATGTATCTTCTACCTGGTCAAGGGAATT